>Ga0302316_10001642_pt1 | contig 17258 bp, 17 predicted proteins | sample III_Palsa_N3_2_FD_200456 | JGI IMG/M metagenome (GOLD analysis project Ga0302316, IMG submission 200456) | Peat permafrost microbial communities from Stordalen Mire near Abisko, Sweden - III_Palsa_N3_2 | ecosystem: Environmental > Terrestrial > Soil > Palsa > Peat permafrost | place: Sweden...
CAGCGTAATAAATACCGCATGCATCCCCTTCGCATACCCCCGCGCAAAGTAAGCGTTCTTATCCTTCGGGTTCGCCGCAATCCGCGCATCGCACATCGCGATCACTTTATTCGTCAGCGACTCAATATCCTGCCGCGCCCCCGCCGAAACCGAAATCGTCCGCTTGTTTGAAAGAAAGCTGTCATGCGCGTAGTACGTAGTATCCAGCAGATCCTGGTGATACAGCTCCCGAAAGATCATCGTCACCAGCACATAGTTCCACGCCATCGGCTCATTCGGATGCGCCTGCGTCACCTTGTTGAAGTACCCCAGCGCGCCATCAAAGTCCAGATTGTAAAAGTGCTCATACCCCTGCCGCACCACCGGGTCGAGATTCAGCGGATCAGTATGCGTATTTCCCTGCGCCCTGGCACTCATACTCCCCAACACCAGCACCAGAACAACGCCAGCCATCACCCGCCAACTTCGACTCACTCGAATCCTCCTGCCGCCAGCTGCATCCTACCGGCAATCGCAGTTACACTATACTTCGACGCAAAAACGCGCGCTTTGCAATCGCTTTTCCGAATCTCGCGGTTCTGGTCGTATTTCTATCAACGCTATGGATCTTTCAACTCTTCTCTCGACACCGTCTATCTGGCTACCAGGAGTTTTGCTGGCGCTCGTCTGTGCTTTTTACATCTTCTGGCCGCAGCCCCGCCTAGCCGCCGTAGTAGAAAAGACCCGCCTCGATTACCTCCGCGAGCGCAAGGAAGTCGTCTACGACAACCTCCGCGACCTCAACTTCGAATACCGCGCCGGCAAATACCCCGAGGACGACTACACCAAACAGCGCAACTCCCTCGAAAACGAAGCCGCCCGCATCCTCGCCGAAATGGATACCTTGGGCGGCTAGTCTGCCTTTGCTCTTGCTTTTCTAGTTGTCATCCTGAGCGCAGCGAACGGACCTGCTTCCTCCCGTTCTTCGTCCGAACCACCACAACTCCGGGGGCCCTACCCTTTGCGCTTTTGCAAAGGGTGGGGTATCGAGCTACGCTCGCGACCGTTCTCCTCAGTCCACCCCAATATTGTCATTTCGACCGAAGCGAAGCGCAGTGGAGAAACCCCGTATTTCCCTACTCCGGTATAAAACCAACCCCAAAATCCCACCTCAAATCGGTTCCCGATACCGCCTCATCCTCACCACCGCAGCAAAAAACAACCCCGCCGCCACCAACCCAGTCCACAATCCCAGCGAACTAAAGAACGCCCCCGGCGTCAGTTGCGACAGCGGAATAAAAGCCGCAAAATGCCGTGCATCGCCCGACCGCTCGCCAATCCCAGCAAACGCAGCCCCAACAAATCCGCTCTCCCGGTACTTCAACATGTGCCAGATATACGTCGTATTGAACGCAATCCTCTCCACAATAGCCGCAGCCAGCACCGGAAGCACCGCCCACATTAGCGGCGCCCGCTTGGCCCAGCTCGATACAAACAGCAGCCAGCCATACACCGGCGCATACCACAGCGTCATAGCCATGAAGCCATACAGCGTCACAACCTCCATCTCAGGCAACGGCAACTGCCGCCAAATCACTCCCGCGTTCAAACCATGCGCCAGCATCAACACACTGCACAGCAGCAATAAAACAAGCTGCGTCGCCACCACAATCACAAACGTCACCACCGGCAGCACAACCATCGGAGCGCTCATCTTCGCCAACACCGTCACAAGGTCCGACACAGGCAGCGACTTCCAGAAGAAAATACTCCGATCCCGCCGCTCGCCATACATCGCATCGAGGCAATAAAACACACCCACCAGCACCGACGTCATGATCACCAACCCCGCCACAATGCCGCATGGCACTACCAAGGCCAGCCGTTGATTGTCCTCATCCATCCCCGCAAGATGCGCCAGCACCTCCGGATGCCGCAACAGACTGAACGTAAACGCACCCACCAGCGCCACAGCAACCGACGCCGGAGCGATATAGATCGACCGGTTCTCCCAAATCTCCCGGCGCACCGACCACAGCAGCGTCTGCGCAATCGGCATAGCGGCCGTGGTCCTCACCGGCCCAACAAACGTAGTCTCAGAAACAACACTCTCAGCAGAAGAATTCATCGCGCCACTCCTTGTGTCTCACCCATCACCGCCACAAACAAATCCGCAATGCTAGGCGTCCTCACCTCACCCAGCCCCACAAGCACTCCACGATCCACGCCATCGAACAGCATCACACTCCGTCCAAACACCTGCCGCTCATACAACGGCTTCAACGCCCGCGCCGCAGCAGCATGCTCCGGCCCGACCATCACCTCCGCATAGCGCACATCCAACGTATCCATGCTGCAATCCAGCACGATCCGCCCGTGGTTCACAAACATCAGATCCGTCACCACATGCTGAATCTCTTCCACCTGGTGCGTCGTCACCACAATCGTCCGCGTCCCATCGAAGTACTCATTCAGCAGCGCATCATAAAACTGCTTCCGATAAAGCAGATCCAACCCCAACGTCGGCTCATCCAGCACCAGCAGCTTTGCGTCAATAGCCATCACCAGCGCCAAATGCAACTGCGTCACCATGCCCTTCGACAGGTCCTTCACCCTGCTACCACGCTTGATCGTGGTCTTCGCCAGAAAACCCTCTGCCTTCGCCCGGTCAAACCGCGGATGCACCCCCGCAACATAATCCAGCGCCTGCGACACCTTCATCCACCGCGGCAGCACAGCCACATCCGCGATAAAGCAAACATCCCGCATCAGCGCATCGCGCTCCGTCCACGGATCGAGCCCCAGCACCTTCAGCTCACCCTGATAAGGCGTCAGCCCCAGGATCGCGTGCAGCGCCGTACTCTTCCCCGCACCATTCGGACCAATCAGCCCCAGAATCCGTCCCTCTTCCACGCGCATATTCACGCCGTCCAATGCGACCGACTTCCCATACGTCTTCCGCAACCCACGTGCCTCAATGCATGTCATCGTCCCTGCGCTCCTTCCAAGCGATTAGAACCCTTGCCATTCTTCGCAGCCCGTTGCAGCTCTTCCACAGATAGACCCAGCCGTTCAATCGTGCCGGAGACCCTGGGCCACTCTTCCCTCAGAAACCTCTCCCGCTCGCCTTGCAGTAGCAACGGTCGCACACCGTCTCTCACAAACATCCCGAGCCCGCGCCGCTTCTCAATAAGCTGCTCATCCACCAGCTCCTGATACCCCTTCAACACCGTCAGCGGATTCACCCGAAATTCCGCCGCCACCTGCCGCACCGAAGGCACCGCACCGCCCTCCTCCAGCGAACCATCCAGGATCATCCCAACAACCCAATCTCGAAGCTGTCGATAAATCGGCTGACCATCGTTCCACTCTCGTTCCATATCCGCACTCCGTCAACTAGTGTTATATATAACCATAACACCAAATCACATGCAAGCACTTTTTGCGATCTTTTTTGCCCGACTGCATAGTGCAACAAAAAAGCTCCCCCAATCTCACAAGGAGATCAGGGAGCCACAAACCCACAACCAAATCAGACGAACTCGCTATGAGACACGCGTGTACTTATTCACCCAGCTCACCTCCCACGTCTTCCCACCGTCCACCGAAAACGCCTGTTCCGACTGCGCTGCATCCCGGCCAATACTCCATATCGCAAACCGGACCAGCACAGATCTACCGCCAATCATCTCGTAGTCATAGAACGTCGCGCGCTCATCCTTGAACTGCCCACCCCAGGAATTCCCAGCGTCCCTCCGCCCGGCGTCGCGAAGTCGATATTCCACTCCTGGCCGGCGACAAACTCAAGAACTCCGATGACTCTCTCTGCGATATCGCCTCATCGCTCGGCTACGACTCCGAAAGTGCATTCGGTAAGGCTTTCAAACGCGTCATGGGCTGCTCTCCACGGCAATACAGCCGAAGCCGGGATCCAATCGGCCCCGTCGGCGACTCAATAGTCGAAGGTATAAGTGCGCTTCCGCGCCATAAATTGGCGCCGCAAACACACGCTAAAATTTACGCACAAACTAGTTGACTCGCATAGGGATGTGGCGTAATTTCGTCGTATTCGCTGAACGGCAATACACCTCCCTTCAACTTCTAAATTGCTTCCCCATGACTAAATAGACAGAGATTGAAGGGGAGCGACAAATGACTATAGAACAAGCTTACCCTTGGCAACGCGACCAGGTTCTGGTTCGTTTGCTGACGTGTCGACACTCATTTTCGCCACGATGGATTGAAGCAATATCGGCCCCCAGTCTGGACCTTCGATAGATAGCTACACCTTTCGGAGCGGTCTCTTTTATGGATGATGCCCTCGTCGCGTTTGCAGTGCGCAATACGTAGCGATGGGTTAGGCAATTTGTTCGATCGGGCCAAATGCAACGGGCTAAGAACGCTATCTCAATCGCCAGGTAGTGCGCGGTCATGCGCAGCTACGCGATTTTGAATCCCAAGGAGAGAACTCATGCCGGTTTTGACCTCATACCCTGGTGTCTACGTCGAGGAGATACCAAGCGGCGTACATAATATCGTCGGTGTCAGCACGTCTAGCACCGCATTCGTCGATTTCTTTCCCCAGGGGCCGATGGGCGTTCCCACTCAGGTCAATAACTTCACTCAGTTTCAGACTATCTTCGGCAATTTGGACCAGCGTAGCGAAGCTAGCTACGGGGTAATGCAGTTCTTCCTGAATGGAGGGCAGATAGCGTGGATTGTTCGCGTGGCGGCCGGCTCTCCAGAGCCGGCGCAGCTAACCCTGGACGACACGAGCGCAGCTGCGACGTTGACCGTCACGGCGAGCAGCCCGGGAGTATGGGGCAATAACCTGCAGATTGGCATCGACTACAACACCAAGCCAGCGGGCTTGTTCAACCTCGTGATCCGGCAGGTGGACGTGATAAGCAAGCCCACCCAGGTGCTGAACTCGGAGGTCTATCGCAACCTCAGCATGACCGCCTCCAGCGCAAACTATGCCATCGGGGTCGTGAACGCCGTCTCCGCACTCGTGCAGTTGACGGACCTTGGCACAGGGACGCTTCCGGCGACGACTGGCACCGATGTAATCTCACCGCTCTCGAATCCCGCCAGCACCAGCTACACCGCTGTGGCCGATGCAGCGCATCCGGCAAACGACGGGACTGTTCCAGACGCGCCCACGCTGGAAAACGGCATCCTGACACTCGATCGGCTTGACCCCTTCATCTTCAACCTGCTTTGCTTGCCGGCCGCGGTCAACCTTACTTCCGGGGGCGCGCCGGATGCCGCGGGCATCGCCGGAGTGTATGCGAATGCGGCCGCCTTCTGTGCCACCAAGCGCGCCTTTCTGCTCGTAGACATCCCTGCCGCGGTCTCCGCCGTAAGCTCGGCAGGCAGTGCAGCTACGCCGGGAGTGGTCAACTGGGTCGAAGCACTGGGATCCAACGGATACGACCCCGATGCCAATTCGGCAATCTATTTTCCCCGCCTTCAGATACCCGATCCTCTGAATCAGGGGCGGCTCAGAAATGTGGCCGCCAGTGGGACCATGGCCGGCATCTATGCAACCACCGATGCCAACCGCGGTGTCTGGAAGTCCCCCGCTGGCATCGATGCGCAGGTTCAGGGCGCCAGTCTCGCTTATGTCATGAACGATACCGACAGTGGGACGATCAATCCACTCGGCATCAACGGTCTGCGCAACTTCAAGACCTACGGCAATGTGTCATGGGGAGCACGAACGATGCAGGGAGCCGATCAGCTCACCAGCCAGTGGGCCTACGTCGCCGTCCGTCGCACGGCGCTCTACCTCGAAGAGAGCTTGTTTGAAGGCCTGAAGTGGGTCGTCTTTGAGCCCAACGACACCCCACTCTGGTCGCAGATACGGCTCAATGTAACGTCGTTCATGCAGACCCTCTTCCGCCAGGGCGCTTTTCAGGGCTCATCGGCAGCCAGCGCATACTTCGTCAAGTGCGACAGCGAGACAACAACCCAAACCGATATCAACTCCGGCGTAGTGAACATTTTGGTCGGCTTCGCACCGCTCCAGCCGGCGGAGTTCGTGGTGCTGCAAATTCAGCAAATGGCAGGACAGGCGGGCTCCTAGCGGACCCGAATTCCGAATTTAGGGAGAAACAAGATGGCGCAGTTCAGTGTCAATCCTCAGCGTTTCGATCCGTACAAGAACTTCAAGTTCCGCATCAAGTGGGACGGCAAGTATGTTGCGGGCATCAGCAAGGTCAGCGGTCTAAAGCGCACCACGGAGGTCGTAAAGCATCGCGAGGGCGGCGACCCATCCAGCAGCCGCAAATCTCCGGGAAGAACCGAATACGAAGCCCTGACAATGGAACGCGGCGTCACCCAGGATACGGAGTTCGAGAAGTGGGCAAACAAGGTGTGGGACTACGGCGCCGGACTCGGTGCCGAGGTCTCACTAAAGGACTTCCGCAAAGACATCCTGCTCGAGCTCTACAACGAGGCCGGGCAGTTAGTGCTCTCGTACAACATCTATCGTTGCTGGGTCTCCGAGTTTCAGGCAATGCCGGATCTCGATTCCAATGCGAACGCCGTTGCGATCCAGCACATCAAGCTCGAAAACGAAGGTTGGGAGCGCGACATGTCCGTGGTTGAGCCTACTGAACCCAGCTTCACAATACCCGCTAACTAGGATGCGATAGCTATGCGCGGACTTTCAGCACGCGATCTACTCGATCTGTGGGAGCGCGGCGTAGAGACCGCGGAGGTCGATCGCGGCCTGCTCATGCTCTCCTATTGCCTGCCGGAGAGATCGTGGGAGCAACTCGCAGCGGTCAGTATCGGACAACGGGATGGCATGGTAGCGGAACTGCGCCAAGCCACGCTAGGCCCAATGCTGGGAGCCCTCGCGGTCTGTCCCGAATGTAAGGGCCAGTTAGAGTTCGACGTAAACCCGCGAGAGCTTGGTCTGGCCGCCCCGGCAGAAGAGGAGCAAGACAAGGTGCATCGCTTTCACGAGGGACAGTTCTCCGTCCTCTGCCGCCTGCCCAACAGTACGGACCTGCACGCCGCACGCGGTTGTTCCGATGTGGAAGCAGCGCGTCGTCTGATCTTTTCGCGCTGTGTCCAGAAGGTGGAAGCCGACGGACAGTCGATCACAGCGGACGCGGTTCCTGACCCGATCGTGAACGCCTTCGCGTCGTATCTGGCACAACAGGATCCCGCGGCCGAAATTGCGTTGTTGCTGGAATGTCCCTCGTGCAGCGCCTGCTGGGAGTTGAGCTTCGACATTGTTAGCTTCTTCTGGCGCGAGATTCAATCAGCCTCGCGACGCATCGTGCTGGAGGTGGACGCCCTTGCGCGCAGCTATGGATGGGCTGAGGCCGACATCCTCAATATGAGTTCATCACGACGACAGTTGTATCTGGAGATGGTCGGCTAATGGCAGACTTCCTGAGCCGCATGGCCGAACGCGCAATGGGGCTGCAGCCCGTCGCTATACCGCTCCTGCGTCCGATCTTCGCCGCGACGCGCGGGCTGGAAACGCAGATCATCGAAGAGAAGCCCTTGACGACTGAAAGGCCGCAATCAGCGGCCATGCGTGACGACCGTCGCACACCGTTCGAACCATCCCGGATCAACGAAGAGACTCGCAATGATCCACCCCAGGGCGTCCGTGCACGGCATCTACCTCCCACGGAAGAGCCGGAACGGCGCGTATCTCCCATACATCTCAGGTCTCCAGAAGAAGCTCGTCCACGCCCCACGCTCACCGAGGTTATCCAGCAGATCTACGGCGTCCCAATGGCGAACGTAGCGGAACAGCCTTCAGCAGTCCCACATGCGCCCGTGGAGTTGCGAAAGGACCGAGACCAACAGAAGAGTGAGGAACTGGAGCGCACACCATCGCGGACAATCGAGCTGCAAGCCGAACGCATTCTTCCGCAGCCTCCAGTGCTCGGTGTAACTCCGGTGCCGGAAAGAACTGAGGCAAGCCAGGACAGGAAAGCAACTCCAGTAACAAGCCGCGTGCTGGAACCAATCAGAGTACGCGCCGAAGAGAGACCGCTCAGCCATGATGTACATGTAAGCATCGGCCGCATCGAGCTGAAGGCTGCGTCCCCACCCGCGCCTGTGATGCGACCGCCGGCGCCTCAACGGACCCACCTTAGTCTCGATGAGTATCTAAACCGTCGCCGGGGAGTGCGACCGTGAGCAACTATCTCGCCATCGCCACGGTCACGGCGACTCTTCGCTATCTGGTTCTGAAGTCGCTGCCTCCGGATCTGTCTGGCGCGGCGGTCACCACGCTGCGGCCCGATGCGCAGCTCAGCACCGCGGATGCGACGGGGATCAACATCTTTCTCTATCAGGTGCTGCCGAACCCCGCGCTGCGCAACTGCGATCTGCCCACGCGGCGCGGCGATGGAACTCTGGTGCAGCGGCCACGCATCGCGCTCAATCTCAACTATCTCTTCACCTTCTACGGTAACGATGCCGAGCTCGAACCGCAGCGGCTGCTCGGATACGTCGCCGCCACACTCAACGCCGAACCTGTGCTCTCCGCGGAGGAGATAGCGCAAGCGCTGTTAAACGCGCAGCCGTTCAACGCGCCCCCGTTCAACAGCGCTCCGTTCAACGCGCCGCCTTACTTGCCCGACCTTGCCCTCCAGCCCGAACGTGTGAACCTCACCATGCTTCCACTATCGCTCGAGGAACTGTCCAAGCTCTGGTCCGTCTTCTATCAGATTCCGTTTGCCCTCACAATGGCCTATCAGGCCAGTGTTGTGCTCATCGAGAACGAGGATATGGTGCCCCAAACTGCCTTGCCTGTGGCAACCAGGACGGTCACCGCGATGACCTTCAACGCCCCCGTAATCACCAACGTCGTGGCGCAGAGTGGCGCGAATCAACCCATCACAGCAGGCTCCACGATTCTGATACAGGGCAGCAGCTTTAGCGGCACCGGCTTGACCATTGTGATCGGCAACTATCCAACAGTCCTGACCCCGGTTCCAGTCTCAAGCACACAGATGACCGTCGCACTGCCCGCCGATGTTCCCGCAGGTGTTCTCACACTGCAAGTAGTCCAGTCCGTAATGATCGGCCAGCCGGCCATACCGCACACAGGAACAGCCTCAAATGCCTTCGCCTTTACTCTCAGCCCCGTGATTGGAACCCCCGTAGCCGGCTCGACGAGCCAGATTGTGATTGCTGTCCAGCCGGTGGTCAAAGCGGGCCAGGCAGCCATCCTCCTGCTGAACGAAGCCACCGCACCGCCGCCCGTCTCCCCTGCCGCCTATTCCTTCGCGTTAGCACCACTTGCGGCGGATGCCAGCACCCTTACATTTCCTCTCTCCGGGATTACCTCCGGAATCACGTACTTCGTGCGCGTCCAGATCGACGGTGTAGAGAGCCCATTGAATCTCGATGCTTCCAGCCCCACCTACGGCCCGACGGTGGTGATCGCATGAGGACAATTACCGAACAGGTGTGGACAGACGCAAACCAGAGCTACCTCATGGCGGCCATCGCGGCGACCCGCGAGCAGATCGCCGGATCAACTACCGCGAGCAAGCCAGCTGTCACAACCAGCCAGCCACGTAACCCCCTCTTTGCACAGACGCCACCGGCCCTCGAGCAGCTCTGTTCCACCTTTCGCTTGTCTTCTTTCGAGCGATCGATTTTGCTGGCATGCGCGGGCATGGAGTTGGATGCGCAGTTTGCGCCGTCCTGTGCGGAAGCCCAACCGGGACGTCCAGCAGGGCCGGCCTTTGCCCTCTTATTCAGCACGTCACCCGAGGCTCATTGGGATGCGATCTCGCCTGCCGGCCCGCTGCGCCATTGGCGTCTGATCGAGATGGGAAACGGTCCCACGTTGATGACCAGTTCTCTGCGAATCGACGAATGCATCCTCCACTATCTAACCGGAACCCCGTATCTGGATCAGCGGCTGAACGGCATCCTGGAGCCGATCGGCACTTCGGAGAAGTTGCCACCCTCGCAACAGACAATTGCTCAGCGAGTAGCGACGCTGTGGGCTGCTTCGCCGGAGGAGCGCCGCCCAGTGCTCATCGAGTTGAACGGCGCAGACCAGGCGACGCGCCAAGCCGTCGCCGCCAGCGCATGTAACTTCGCGAGCCTCCCGGTCAACCGCATCTTTGCCGGCGCGTTGCCATTACAGCACGCCGAGATCCACGCGCTGATACGGCTCGTAGAACGCGAAGCTATGCTCAACGGCAGCGCCGTTCTGCTTGATTGCGACGGTAGCGACATGGATGCAGCGCGAAAAAACGCATTGCATTTCTTTGTCGAAGGTCTCAACTCGCCCCTGATAGTAAGTACCCCGCAGCGTATGAGCGGCCACCTGCGCCAAGCAACCTTCCTTGAGATCGAAAAGCCGCTCATGGAGGAGCAGCGCACCGCATGGCAGGCTACTCTCGGGCCTGCCGCAGCCTCTATGAACGGCTCCATGGACGTTCTGCTCTCGCAGTTCGATATGAGCATCGACCAGATCCGCACCAGCGGACTGCGAGCCGCCTGCAAGGCGACCGCCACCGAGGAACAGATACTGGAAACCTTGTGGGAGTCCTGCCGCGTACAGGCGCGTCCCAGCCTCGATGAACTCGCGCAGCGGGTCGAGACGACCGCTGGATGGGATGCCCTGGTTCTTCCAGGGCCACAGTTGCAGATGCTGCGCGACGTCGCGACGCAGATGCGCCATCGTTCGCGGGTCTACCAGGCATGGGGCTTCGGCGGCTCAAGCGGACGAGGCCTTGGGATCACGGCCCTCTTCGCCGGCGTAAGCGGGACTGGCAAGACGACGGCGGCCGAAGTGCTGGCACACGAGCTCAAGCTCGACCTCTATCGTATCGACCTGAGTCAGGTAGTAAGCAAGTATATCGGCGAGACCGAAAAGAGTCTCCGCCGAATCTTCGACGCGGCCGAGCAGGGCGGTGCTCTGCTCTTCTTCGACGAAGCCGATGCGCTCTTCGGCCGCCGCACGGAGGTCAAGGACAGCCACGACCGTTACGCAAACATCGAGGTCTCCTATCTCCTGCAGCGAATGGAGTCGTATCGCGGCCTCGCGGTACTAGCAACCAACATGAAGCAGGCGCTCGATCCCGCCTTCATGCGCCGCATCCGTTTCGTCGTTCAGTTTCCGTTCCCAGACGCAACCCTCCGCCAGGAGATATGGCGCCGCATGATTCCACAACAGGCCCCCACAGAGGCGCTTGACCTTGAGCAGCTCTCGCGCCTGACCGTCACCGGGGGCAACATTCGTAACATCGCCCTGGGTGCCGCATTCCTCGCCGTAAGAGCCGGTGAGCCCATCCGCATGAACCACCTGCTGGAGGCCGCCCGCGGAGAGTATCTGAAGATTGAGAAGCCACTCACTGAGCCCGAGATTAGGGGGTGGGTCTGATGCAGCCTTCCTTGCTGGGCATGCAAACACCAAGAACACGTCAGGCCTCTCGACAACGGCCCACCCCCTCGGGTTCGCTCCGCATCGAGGAGATTGCCTTGCACGGATTCGAACGTGCCAATAGCGACCAGGTTCACACTGCCTTGCAGCGCTCACTAGGCGCAGCACTTCAAGCTGGAGCATCGCAGGGCACCGATGCGCTGCGCTTCGAGCGCAATACGACCATGGAAAAGATGAACGGCACGCTCGATCTCCCTGCACACTCCCACTCTTCGGATATCGGCACAGCACTCGGCAAAACTCTGGCGCAATCGCTCAGGCAGACGGGCACTCCGCAACGCGGTACCCAACCGAACCATAAGGAAAGAAGGTAACGACGATGGGAGCATTTCCAGGTTCACCAAGACTGATGCGTGGAGGAATCATACAGATCGATCCCGATACAGGCGCGGTGCAGAACATCGTCGTGCTGCAGTACAACCCGGACACGCTCACCCGCAGCCTGCAGGTCCAGAGCGTCGTGCCCGAACATCAGAATCGGTCCGAGGCCTTGCGCCTCACCGGCCCTCCCATCGAGACGTTCAAGTTGGAGGCGGAGATCGATGCGACCGATCAACTGGAGCAACCGTCGCTCTACCCCAACACGGTGCAGTACGGCATACTGCCACAGCTATCCGTGCTGGAAACCATGATCTATCCCACCAGCACGCAACTGCTTGGCAATAACGCGCTGTCGCAATCGGGAACCCTCGAGATCTCTCCGATGGAGGCACCGCTGTCCTTGTTCGTCTGGAGCGCGAACCGCATCGTTCCCGTGCGAATCACCGACTTCAGCGTGACCGAAGAAGCCTTTGATCCAACGTTAAATCCGATCCGCGCCAAGGTCAGCCTCGGCATGCGAGTGCTCAGCGTAGACGACCTGGGCTTCGACAACGTGGGCGGCAATCTGTACATGGCCTATCAGCAGCAGAAAGAACGAATGAGCACGCTGGCGCCCATCGGCACCTTCAGCGCGCTCGGCATAGGAGGCATCTAGTGAGCTCATCGACACTGGCAATCTTTCAATTCGCGGGCCTCAAGGCCAGTCTCTTCGCGGCCAACAGCCGCTATCAGGGCATCGGCACTGATACGTTGGTCACCGCCGGCGGACAGACCGTGGTCTATCTGCAGCGGCGGTTCGTTCCGCAGGCCGCCAGCTTCGCCGTACTACAGCAATATACGGTGGCACAGGGCGATCGCCTCGACAACATGGCCTCATCCCTCCTTGGCGATCCCCAACTGTTCTGGCGCATGTGCGATGCCAACGGCGCGCTGCGCCCGGAGGAGCTCGAAGTGCAGGGACTTGTGCTGAATATCACGCTGCCGCAAGGCATACCGGGACCTCAAAATGCTTAATGGCATCCACATGACGCTGATGATCGGACCCGCGGTTCCCGTGCCCGTATCGCAGGACGTGCTCAACGCCCTGACATCGATTGTGGTCACCAATACCAGCGACGGTCCCAGCGGCTTTCATCTCACCTTCACCCTCAACAAGCAGTCGCTTCTCGAGACCGTCTTCCTGCTCGCGGGCGGTGCATCCATCCCGTTGGTTCGCGTAGTCGTCGCCGTGACCGTCAACGGAATCACCCAGGTCCTGATCGATGGCGTCATGACCAACCATCAGATCTCGCCAGGCAACGCCACGCAGAGTCCCACCCTCACCATCATCGGCGAAGACCTCACGCGCATCATGGACTACATCGACTTCAGCGGCCTTCCCTATCCCGCGATGCCGGCTGAGGCGCGCGTGCTTCTCATCCTCGCCAAGTATGCGATGTTCGGCGTCATTCCGCTGGTCATCCCCAGCGTGCTGATCGATGTGCCGATTCCGATCCTGCAAATCCCGCGTCAGCAGGGAAAGGACCTCGGCTATGTGCGTCAGCTTGCGGAAGACGTAGGCTACGTCTTCTATATCGAGCCCGGCCCAACCCCCGGCATGAGCATCGCCTACTGGGGTCCGGAGATCAAGACCGGTGTGCCGCAGTCCGCGCTCAATACGGACATGGATGCCCAGACCAACGTGGAATCGCTCAGCTTCACCTACAACAGCGAGTCCGCACAGTTGCCCATCGTCCTCATCCAGGACCCCAACTCAAAGGTGGTGATTCCCATTCCAATTCCCGACGTTACGCCGCTCAACCCTCCACTCGGCGCGATCCCTCCCATCCCCAAAGACATCTTCGTGATCGACGAGACCGCGAAATACTCCCCGGTGCGTGCCGCGTTGATTGGCATGGCCAAAGCGTCGAAGTCCTCCGATGTCGTCACGGGCACAGGCACGCTCGACGTGCTGCGTTATGGCTCGGTACTCAAAGCCAGGCGGCTAGTAGGCGTTCGTGGAACCGGCCCTGCATTCGATGGTCTCCACTACGTCCGTTCCGTCACTCACAACATCAAGCGCGGCGAGTACAAGCAGAGCTTCACACTCGGACGCAACGGCCTGCTTTCAACCGTAAGTTCGGTGCCCTCATGAGCAATCTGAAAAAGTTCTACGGCAAATATCGCGGCACGGTGATGAACAACATCGATCCGATGCAGATCGGCCGCATCCAGGCCATCGTTCCCGATGTCTCAAACTACATCCCGACATCATTCGCCATGCCCTGCGTCCCGCTCGCAGGCAAGCAGATGGGCTCGTACATGGTGCCCCAGATCGGTTCGGGCGTCTGGATCGAGTTCGAGCAGGGCGATCCCGACTATCCCATCTGGACGGGCTGCTACTGGGGCGTTGTCGCCGAAGTCCCGCTACTGGGACTGGCCGGCAATCCCGCAAGTCCCAGCATCGCCTTCCAAAGCGGACTGCAGAACAGCTTGATTATCAGCGACCTGCCGGGACCAACGGGAGGCATCATGCTCAAGAGCACCACGGGAGCGACTCTCATCGTCAACGACACGGGCATTTACATCCAGAACGGCAAGGGCGCCAGCATCGTGATGGTGGGCCCCTCCGTGACGATCAATCAAGGGGCTCTTGTAGTGATCTGAGTTTTAGCCAGAGAGGAGAAAAGCAGATGCCAGGTTTCTTATTGCATGTCGGCGCACAGGTCCTATGTTCTCACGGCGGACAGGCCCAGCCTACGGTCCCTGTGCCGCGCGTGACCGTCTCCGGTCAGCCGGTCACGGCGATGGGAGGACCCTACGTCGTCGCCGGCTGCGCTCTTCCTCCACCGCCCGTGGCGAACGGCCCTTGCTTGACCGCGCAGTTCATCACCAGCGCCACCCGGGTGCTCGTCAACAGCCTGCCTGTGCTGCTGCTGGATAGTCAGTCCCTCTGCACACCCACAGGCACGCCTCTCATGATCGTGCAAACTCAAACGCGAGTAACGGGGATCTGACATGGCGACCACAACCAATATCAATATCGACTTCCCCTATCGCATCGACGGCCGCGGCCGCACCGCCGCACCGCCCGACAGCAACACGCACATCCAGGAGTTGATCGAACAGTTGCTCTTTACTAATCCTGGTGAGCGTGTGAACCGCTCCAACTTCGGCAGCGGCCTGCTGCAATCCGTCTTCGCGCCCAACAGCATGGAACTCGCCTCTGCAACGCAGTTTCTCGTACAGGGCGGTCTACAACAATGGCTCGGCAACCTGATCCTGGTGCAGTCCGTCGATGTGGTCGCACAGGACTCTCAAGTCGTCGTAACCGTGCAGTACGTCGTGCGCAGCACACAAACAATTCAATCGGCCCAATTCACCAGGGGAATCTGATATGGCCACTCAATACTCCTGCCAAAACTCGCGCCGCCGAGCCCTTGTCGCCAAACAGGGACTGCTCAACGGAATCGACTTTGTCGAGGTGCTCGACAGCGAAGCCATGGCCATCGGCAGTCCACCCCAGCAGACCCTGGTGGTGCATCTCTTGCTGCCGGGCGCCGCGCTTACCGCCACAAACTTTGTCATCACCGGCGGCGTCCGTATTACATCCATCAGTTGTGTGTGGGCTTATCCAGCGAACGCCGTGCCCAGTCCTCCAGCCTCCTCTGCTGAGCAGTCCTACTTCGCTGGCCTCGAAAACGCGAACCAGATCTTCGTCATCCGGACCAGCGCATACGGAGACTTCTCTACCTACACCTTGCAGATCATCGCCTCCAGCCAGAGCGGCGGTATCCCTGCAAACTTCGACCCGCGCCTCTGCTCGGTCGACTTCTCTTTCAAGGCAGACTGTCCCAGCAGCTTCGATTGTCAGACGCCGCCCAACTGTTCGCCGGAGGTTCTCCCGGCACCGCTCATCGACTATCTCGCCAAAGACTTCGCCAGCTTCACGCAGCTCATGCTCGACCGCATGGCCGTAACCGTGCCCGCATGGCAGGAGCGCAACACCGCCGACCTTGGTGTCGCGCTCGTGGAGACGCTGGCATACGCAGCCGATCATCTCAGCTACTACCAGGATGCGGTCGCCACCGAGGCCTACCTCGGCACCGCGCGCCTACGCACCTCGGTGCGGCGTCACGCGGTCCTGCTCGATTACGCAATGCACACCGGTTGCACCGCCCGCGCTTGGGTCTTTCTCCAGCTCGACAACTCCCTCTCGAAGCTCCTCGTCTCCGGCCCCAGCGCACTCGGCCAGGGCACACCCGGGACGCAGTTGCTGACCCAGACGACCCTCACCAGCGGCTCCATCGCAACAGATCTGGTAACCCAGGCTATGAACCAGGGCGCACTGGTCTTTGAAACAATGTTCGACATCGTCGCCTACTCGGCTCACAACAACATCCTCTTCTACACCTGGAGTGACGAGCAGTGCTGCCTGCCCACCGGAGCGACCGCGGCAACGCTCCGCGATGATGGCCCATCTCCTCTACAGCTCGCAGTCGGCGACGCTCTCCTCTTTGAAGAGGTACTGAGCCCCGTCACGGGCGTCGCGGCGGATGCGGATCCATCGCATCGCTGCGTCGTCAGGCTAACCAGCGTCACCGCAGATAACGACCCGCTGAACAAAACTCCGCTAGTGGAGATCACCTGGGCCAGCGGCGATGCCCTCACCTTTCCGCTCTGCATCTCGAGCGCCATCGATAGCGGCGGCGGTTCCGCCATCGTTGAAAACCTGAGCGTCGCACGCGGCAACATGGTGCTTGCCGACTACGGCCTCACCATTCCCGATGAGCCGCTGAACCCGGCCGCCGTGCCCTCGACCGGTCTCTATCTACCCCAACTGCAAAACCAGAACATGACGTTCTCCACGCCCTACGACGACACGGCAGCCCGCCAGACTGCCATAACCGGAATCACAACACAGGATCCACGCTCCGCGCTCCCAGAGATCACACTGCTCTCAGGTGCGGACGAGTGGGTACCAGTGCTCGACCTCCTCGAAAGTTCCCCCTTCGATCGTGACTTCGTCGTCGAGACGGAAGACGATGGCGCCGCCACGCTTCGTTTCGGCGACGGCGAACTCGGCGCGCTACCCGTCAGCGGCCTCGTCGCCACCTATCGCGTCGGCAACGGAACCAGTGGGAACGTCGGAGCCGAATCGATCGCAAACATTCCCACGCCCGGATTTACCGGCGTGCGCAATCCCATTGCAGCCGCCGGCGGAGTCGATCCCGAAACCAGCAATCAGGTCCGAGCCTATGCCCCACAAGCCTTTCGAGTGCAGGAGCGAGCAGTCACCGAGACCGACTACGCAACGCTTGCCCAGACCTATCCGCAGGTCACCAAGGCCGCAGCCACACGCCGCTGGACCGGTAGCTGGTACACCATGTTCGTCACCGCCGATCTCGAAGGCGGCCAGGTACTCGACAGCACAGAAGAGTCGGCGCTCTCCACCTTCCTCAATCCCTACCGGCTCGCCGGCTACGATCTGCAGGTAGAGCCGCCAGTCTATGTCCCGTTGCAGATCGCTTTCACC
>Ga0302316_10001646_pt1 | contig 17240 bp, 12 predicted proteins | sample III_Palsa_N3_2_FD_200456 | JGI IMG/M metagenome (GOLD analysis project Ga0302316, IMG submission 200456) | Peat permafrost microbial communities from Stordalen Mire near Abisko, Sweden - III_Palsa_N3_2 | ecosystem: Environmental > Terrestrial > Soil > Palsa > Peat permafrost | place: Sweden...
TCGCGTCTTCGCCCGTTCTAAGCGCCACTGACGAGACAAAGATGAATCGGGAAAAGCATGAAAGCTCTCTGTTGACAGTTTTTTCGGACGCGGGTTCGACTCCCGCCGCCTCCACCAATTACTCAGTACCACCCAACCCCGCGCAGATCGCGGGGTTTTCGTTTGCTCGAATATAACTTTTGCGCTTTGTCTAATTCTGTCCAGACGTCCGACCCGGCACCCAGACCTTTTTTTGCCGACTGTCAGTTTTGCTAGGCGACTAGGAAAGCATGGTGCTGATAGCCTGTGTCTCTCTACAAGTGTCAGAAAGAAAAAGAGATGAGCGCGAATTACAAGCGATTTCAGCAGGCCTGAATATGTTGGACCACTACAGATCATAGAACTTTACGCCATCTGTACTTATCGGGCCAAGATTTGATAAGTGAAGACGGCCATCTTCAAGGAGCATCATTATGAACATCAAGCTGCGCCGCATGTTATTGCTCGTCCTAGCTGTAGTCGTTTCCCTTTCGCCGGTGGTCTCCGCTCAGGAGAAAATGGCTCCAGAGGCATACACTGGCGTGGCCATTGGAACTGGCGGAGCCTTTGCCGGTCGATCCGTCTCATTTGACTTCCGGATCACGTCGTACACGACCGACGAAGAGCTCGCGAGCTTTGCCCAGCTGGTAAAAGATAAAGGTCAGGACGCGCTGACGGACACCCTGTGGAAGCAGGATAAGGGCCGCATCAATCTGGTGGGGACCACCGGCAACGATATCGCTGTAGCACGCAAACGGCAGGTGGGTGACAAGACCATCATCACAATCGTGACCGTACGCAAGATGTCTTTCGGCGAACTTTACAACAGCGGACGCTCCACGGACTATCCCTTTGGCTATCTTCAGGTAACGCTGGATGCAACCGGTAAGGGTACAGGACAGATTATGGCTGCGGCCAAGATCAGCTTCAATAAGAAGAGCGGCCAGTACGAGATTGAGAGCTTCGGGAATCAGTACATCAAAGCGACCAATGTTCGGCCAAACAAGTAGTCACATCCTGAAAACGCGTTATTCCTGGGCCATCGCATAACGCTTGGCTGCGACTGCCTTAGTGAAGGCCATACGGATTCCGTGCTTGGGCCGTAGTATGACCATCGGCCGAGCTTCGATCGTCTGCCCGGGAACCACCTCAAAATCGTACTTTCGTACCACCTCGCTCAGGATCATAAGGATCTGCAGCATCGCATAGTGATTACCAATACAAACCCGTGGTCCGCCTCCGAAAGGCAGATACGTGAAAGGCGTACGTAGCTTCTCGCTGCCTTTGATAAAACGATCTGGGTCGAAACTCTCCGGGCTCTCCCAGTAACCCGGCGCATGGTGCGCCCCATACACATAGACAATCACCGTCGAGCCCGCCGGAATGACGACATCCCCCACGCGGTCGTCCCCGACAGCTTCGCGGTCGATCATCCAGAACGGCGGGTAGAGGCGAAGGCCCTCCTGAATAACCTGGGTGGTGAACTCGAACTTGAGAAGGTCCCCAAAGCTCAGAGGGGCATCGCCCAGCACAGACTCGAACTCCTGCCGCACACGCTCGAGACAATCCGGACGCGAGCTCAGCAGATAGAGAAGCCACGAAAGTCCATTCGACGAGGTTTCATGGCCGGCAACCAAAAGCTGCATGCTCTCGCTTAGCACCAGCTCATCACTCATGCCTTCGCCGTCGCTGTAGCGGGCGTCCATTAAGGTCTGCAGCAGATCGACACCGGGCTCCTGTTGCCGCCTGGTCTTGATGTACGCCATCAGAATCTCGTCCGCACGAGCCCGCATCTCTTCATGTCTGCGGAGTTCGCCTGAGACCTCAAACCAGGGATTCAGGTAAGGCTGAATAGTTTGCCGAACGATAAACTCCTGGACGGTGCAGATCGTATCGCTGACGAGGTTGATGTCTTCGTCCTTCAGCTTGGCGCCGAAAAGCGAACGGGCCACCATCGCGAAGGTCATCTTCATCAAATGGGTGTAGATATCGACTGGGCCGTCAGTGACTTGTCGATCGAAATCCCGTAGAGATTCGGCGAGGGAGTCCTGCATGATCGCAGTTAAGGCCTCAAGTTGTTTTGGGGCAAAACCCTTCTGGATAAGTCGACGCTGCGTTCGCCAGGCTTCCCCGTGGGTCGTCAGAAGGCCTTTACCCAGAAAGTGGCCCATCCGCTTTACCTGGATCTCGGACTTCTGATAGTTCTCCGCATTCGTCTTCAGTACGTGCTGAATGACGGCAGGATTGATCGTAACGATGGCCTCTTTAATCCCACCCAGATAGAAGCGGAATGTATCGCCATAGCGCTCCGTGTATTTTGCCAGAACGTGTACGGGATTGGCGGCCATGGCTCGCGAATCCGCGAAGGAACGAAATCGTGAAACAGCGGGTATCGATGGGGACAACGTCATTCCTCGCAGCCCGGATAGCTGGGCAGATGCTTGCGTAGCATGGGGGCTAATTTCGTGAGTTTTCCCAATGGTTGTGGAGTCGCCATAGACACAGAACCAGACACCCGAATCAGTTTTCGTTGCCCAATTGCTTCAAAAGTATCAGATGGTGCCAGATCGCGCGCGTCATGGTGGGGTGTTGCCGGTAAGGAACGCCAAACTCTTCTGCTGTCTCCTTCACAATCCGGGTAAGAGGAGCGTAATGGGTATGGCATACGAACGGACAAAGATGATGAACAACGTGATGGTTGAGCCCACCTGCGAGCCAACCCACGACCGGGTTCGTAGTTGCATAGTCAGCCGTGGTGGCGAAGATGTGATAAACGCCATTATCAAACTCGTCGCGGCTCGTGGGAAAGTGCGTACCATCAACGGTATGCGTGGTCTGGAATACCAGCGCCACGCTTAAACCGACGATCAGGTGAACCAGCACAAATGCGCCGGCTACCAGCCAGGGAGACTTCCCCAGCACAACGACTGGCAGAACCAGCATGTATGTGAAATAAAACGCCTTGCTGACAAAGAGGATGGCATACTCGCGCGCCGGATGCTTCGTGCGACTCAGATAGTCATGGGTGGGAAAGAAGAAGCACTCAAAGTCCCGTACGAACACATAATCGAGAGAGAACAACGCATATAGCAACAACGCATAGATGTGTTGAAACCGCTGCAGGGGCCTATGAGGTTCATGGGGTGTAAACCGAAGCAAGCCCCGCCCCGTAAGGGCATCATCCTCCCCGTGAACATTGATACAGGAGTGGTGGCCCCGGTGATGGAGGATGCGCCACATATACGAGTTGATCCCACAAACATCGAAAACATAGTTCAGGGTCTTGTTGACCGAAGCCGAACGAGAGATCGCATTGTGATTGCTGTCGTGAGCGATGTTCAACAAAAGAAAGGTCTGCGCAAGTCCGCCCATGAGGTAGAGAGCCACAAAGGCCCATGAACCCGGCCGCATGGCGTAGAGAGCGATCCAACTACCCGCCAGAACTGTCAGGCCTATGACGATCTTGACCCACATCATGCGTTCGGCTTTCGGAGAAATCTTTCCGTCCGCAAAGAACTTATCCAGGCGTTGCCGCAATACTTTTGGAAAGGAAGGAGCCACTCCCGCGGTCTCCCTGGAAGCCTGCTGCAGCAACCCCTCGGAGGGCACTAGGTCATCTATATCGAGCCTGGGAATTATCCCCGTTTGCACTTCGGACGTCACCGGCCCCTCCGCGGTCCTCTCGAGTTGGCCGGCGCACCGGACGGAAACAGCTTTGGCTATGCCCAGCAGCGTATCAACTCCCGCCACCACAGCGTCGAACCTCGATCTTAGCGCGAAAACTGAAATAGGATCAAGAAAATTCAGGTCAGGCGCACCCATCGCGTTGGTGCCTTTTTTGAATTGAGGATGCGCCGCCCTTCTTCCTCGCTCTGATACCATAAGTCGATAGACCATATAACCCAAGACGCTTGGCACGGGGTAGCCGCTAGTGGGCCACCATAAGATTTCCTCACCTCGTGCATTCAGCAGTCAACGGGATGTACCCCAACCGGGTCACTCCAAGCAGGAGCCTCAAAAGTGATGCACTTGTTTTGAAGTGAACCTGCACCACTTTCTGCACTCTGAAACTTAGCAGGCTTTACACTACCGGGGCACGGCAATAGCAAGATAGTGACCTTCTTAAACCACTCAGTTTTTCCTATTGAACGTTGGAGGCTATCGCAAATCACTTATGACGTCGATTTTAGAAAGACTAGATAGTCTCGGGGAGCAACACCCGCACAAACTCCTTTATTCGTACCTGGATCTGAACGGCAACTCCATCGAGAGCTACACCTATGCGTCGTTTCTCCGGCGCACAGAAGCAATCGCCAGCCACTTGCTGAGGGAGGGGCGGTTCGCGCTGGGAGATCGTCTCCTGCTTGCTTACCCACCTGGCCTTGAAATGATCTGCGCATTCTTTGGCTGTGTCCGCGCCGGTTTGATCCCCGTACCCGTCTATCCCCCGAGCTCTCGTGGCTTTCAGAGCGCCCTATACAAAATGGTCCACATCTCCAAGGATTGCCAGGCGTCCGGAATTTTAACCAGCGCAGACTATCACGCATCCCTCAAGACAAATCTCACCCGAAGCGGAGTCTCGGCGTCCGGCGTCGATGTCGACTATATCTCCGCTCTGCCGTGGATTGTCACCGAAGATTTCGTAGATGTGATCTCCGAAGTCCCCTTCGCCGACACATCAGAGATTCTTTTCCTCCAATACACCTCCGGCTCAACGATGGAGCCCAAGGGTGTAATGGTGACGCACGAAAACATCTTGCAAACCTGTCCGCTCGTGATTGACCACCCGAACCCCATCGTCGTCTCCTGGCTTCCGCAATATCACGACATGGGACTGATCGGATGCTACCTCTATCCTGCGCTGAGAGGCGGCACCACCTACGGCTTCTCTTCCATGGACTTCATCCAGCGGCCCATCCTTTGGTTCGACACGATAACAACCTATCAAGCCACCGCGACAGCCGCCCCAAACTTCGCCTACGACTACTGCCTGCGCGCCGGCAGACTTTCCAAGGAAAACCTCGAAGACTGCGACCTCAGTTCCCTGCGCGTCTTAATGTGCGCTGCGGAGCCCGTAAAAGCGGACACATTCACACGGTTTCTGGAGATGTTCCAGCCTTACGGCCTGAAGTCCGAAAGCTTCTACGCCGCCTTCGGCCTGGCCGAGAACACCCTTGCCGTCTCACTCGGCGGCCGCAACATCATCTCCGTCAACAAGCGCGCCCTCGCGTTAGGCAAAGCATGCCTGATCACCGAGGTCTCCGAAATCGACGGAGCCACGCAAGTCGTCAGTTGCGGAATCCCACTAGCCGGTATTGATGTCAAGATCGTCGAACCCGAGCAGCACTTCGCTCTCAAAGAAGACCAAATCGGTGAGATCTGGATCGCAGGAAGCGGCAAATGCCTCGGCTACTGGAACAATCCCGAACTGACACTAAAGCAATTCCGCGCGCGCCTCGTCGACGACAGCCCCTACGACGACGGCTACCTCCGCACCGGCGATATGGGCTTCTTCCACGACGGCGAACTCTACGTCTGCGGACGCATCAAGGACATGATCATCCTCCGCGGCCAGAACTACTATCCGCAGGACATCGAAAACGTCGTTGAAAAAACCTCCGGCCTGATCCGCAACAATTGCATCGCTGCATTCCAGATCCACGAAGACAACGAGCCTGCGCTCGCGATCGTGGCCGAAGTAAAAAATCCCAAGTCTCTTCCCGACGCGCGAAAGATCGCCGCCGCAGTGCGCAGTTATCTGAACGTAGAAGTGGCATTGATCTCCTTCGTTGCACCTCGTGCGATGCCGCGAACAAGTTCTGGTAAGATCATGCGCCATAAGGCCAAGCAAATGTGGCTAGAGGGCCAGTTCACCGTTCTCTCCGAATTCTCGCGCGAGAAGGACGCTGGATCGTCTGAATCAGAGTGTGGAGTTCAAACAGCCTTCGACGAACTGAAGACCCGCTACAATCTGACCGGCAACGAGCCATACAACCTCGTCGAAGCCGGACTCGATTCCCTCGACCTCGTCGTCTTCATGCATGAACTCAAGGAGCTCCTGAAAGACAAGGGCGCCGAGATGCTCGCGCGGCAGGTCGATATCGGTGTCATCCAGCGTGTCAGCGTAGCCGACCTGTTTCTATTAGCCTCCCAGTTGGAAAGCGCTCCCGAAGAAGCACTGGTTCAACTGCGCGTCGCCCTGACGGCATTCCGTGAAGAGCAGCGAGCCACAGAAAAACAGATGATGAGCGATGACAGCAAGCTCGTCTTCACACCTCCAGTACCGGCTCCATCGCCCGAGACACCGGTCATGAATCATGTCCTGCTGACAGGCGGCACCGGCTTCATCGGGCCGTTCCTCATGAAGAGTCTTCTGGAACAAACCCGCGCCAAAATCTACGTTCTCGTCAGAGCTTCCGACGATACCCAAGGCAGGCAAAGGCTGAAAGCAGCCATGGAATCGATGGGCCCTTGTCCGGTTGGACTCATGGAGATGTTCGAGGATCGGGTCATTCCCATCTGCGGCGATCTCGGCCAGCCCATGCTCGGCGTCACGCAGGATGTCTGGGACTTCCTCGCCAATGAAACGGACACCGTCTTCCACAACGGCGCCACCGTGAACTATCTCTTCAACTACGATCGCATGCGCGACGCCAACGTAATGGGAACCAACGAAGTCCTGAGACTCGCCTTTGAAGGGCGCTCCAAGGAATTCAATTACGTCTCGACGACCTTCGTGTTTGGCTGGGCTGTCAAAGCAGTTCTATTAGAGACCAGCTTCAACGAAGATTTGGAGCTTCTTGACTTCGGCTACAGCCAGACTAAATGGGTAGCGGAACAAGTGGTTGCAGACGCACGCAGCCGTGGACTTTCCACGCGAATCTACCGCCCCGCTCTCGTCAGCCCTTCGATTAACGGCGGAGGCAACAACTTCGATATCGCCGTCCGTCTCGTTGCCTTCATGATCAATCACGGCATCGGTGTCGATGCTCTCAATCAGGTAAGTTTCGTTCCCGCGGACATCGTCGCGAACAACATTGTTGCAATCTCCAACACGGCCGGCACAGCGAACAAGACGTATCACATCGTCCGCGACGACTATGCCAACATGTTGGACATCACCAACCTCATCACCCAGTTGACTGGTCGGCAATTCGAAGTCTTCAACGTCGACGACTTCGTGCCGGAACTGATTCGTAGATGCCGGAAGGAAGACCTGCTCTTCCCGCTGCTGGACTTTCTCGTCGGCTCAGTGGACAACATCACTTCGATGGAGTTCAAGCGCTACGACAACTCCGCCTACCAGATAGCCCGTGACGCATCAGCATGGGGCATCCCCGATCCGACTCTGGAGGAAACAGTCAGCGGCATTTTGAAATTCATGCACCGCAAGGGAATTATCTCGGTTGCGACTCGTGAGCTTGCGACCGCCGCAATGCCGGATGAGCCGCTTGCCTTCGCGGACGCATAGACGCGCTACTGTTTCTTGAACACCAGCTTCTCGTCCAGGTGCTGGCCGGTCTCCAGCGTACCCGTTGTGGTCAGCATCATCTGCTGCCCATCTGCGGAGACCGCCCACCTATCCTTTTGCGTCACTTGATTATCTCGACGATAGATCGCATCCACCGTACGAGCATCGACAAGTTGAAGCGCCACGGTATCATTGCGGGAGTTCTTCAGATCGTACGGCTTTCCATCAAAACGAGCCGTATAGCTGTACTCCCCCGAAAAACGCACTGCCCCGCTGCCATCTGATTCAATCTTCAGCGCCAACCCCTGCCGTAAACGAGTCTTACTCATATCCTCAGTCCACTCTCCCGCCAGTGGATCCTTGTCAATCTTTGCGCCACCGCCTCGCGTCCACACGGTGATCTGGTCGGCATGGCCTTTGTTTGCGGTCGTGATCGTCAACTCATTGCCGTCATTCGAGAGTTTCACGCGAACCACAGCCACGACAGCTCCATCCTTCTTCTCGATGGCCTCGGACTCTTTTTTACTGATCCTGTGCAGCTTGACTTGATTGAATCCCGCATTGCCGGGGACAGCCGTATCCTTGCCGTCCGACTTCGCAGTGAAATCAAGATGGCTCTCACCCGACATCACAACGTGCACTGAGCCCTGCAGATTCGTAACGGAAAGTTTATCGGGCGGAGTAAGGCTGGACTGCGCGGAGAGCAGTGTCCAGGAACCGGATCGTGGGTCGGCTGCTCCAGCTGGAGCAGCGGCAAGCAGGAAAAGCAACGCGAATTTAAGAATAGATCCCCCTAGCTGGTGGAACCAATTTAGCAGAATGAGATAACCGGAATAGGCTCGGGCATCGGTCTTCCAATCGGATCCCTCAAGTCGTTTGATGCCATCGAAGAAGGCCACATCCACTCACCAGCACAATTTTGTATGGCATCATGGAACTCATGCATGTGCGCCGTTTCTGGGTAGCCGGGGTAGTCCTTTTCGCAGTCCTTGCGCTTCTTCCCTTTTCGTTTCATTCCGAGCGACATCTGGAAACGGCAACCCGCGTCGAAGGCAGTCAGGCGGAGATTGTCACCCAGGAACTGGCTAATCGCTTTCACTCGCCATTTGTAGATCGCGTGGTCCTGGTGATCGAGGGACTCCCTCCCGCTGATTCTCCGGAAGGCGAACAAGCCTTATCCACCATCGTGTCGGCCCTCAGAGACGAACCAGGCGTATCCGGCGTCGTCTCTCATCTCGAGCTGCGCGATCCTATCTTTCTGGGCAAAGATGGCGGAACGTTTATCCTCGTGGGCCTGTCGTCGACCGAAGGCCCCGTGGAATCGCTCGTCCCCAAACTTCACGAGCGGGCAATCTCTCTTGCCAACCAACTCCGTGGCCGTTATCCAGCCGTCAAACTCGAACTGACGGGCGAGCTACCCCTGAACTTCGACATCCGCAAAGCGAGCGCCGATGACGTTCGGCGAGGCGAGAGCCTGGTAATCCCCGGAACCCTCATTCTTTTGCTCATAGCCTTCGGCAGCCTGGCCGCCGCCGTAATTCCAGTGGCCGTCGGTCAGCTAGCCATTGCGACCACTCTGGCCATCACCGGATTACTGGCCCGGCACTTCCACCTGTCCATTCTTGTCCAGAACCTGGCCACCATGCTTGGTCTGGGCCTCGGAATCGACTACGCCCTCCTCATGGTCAGCCGCTTCCGGGAAGCGATCGCCGCTGGAAACAGCGGCTCCGTGGCCTCGCTCATGGCAGCACGTCAGGCCGGTCGAACGCTCCTCATCTCAGCCTCCACGGTAGCCATCGGATTTCTCGCGCTCCTGACTGTCCCCATCAGTGAAATCCGTTCCATCGGCGTCGCCGGATTCTTGGTTGCGGGAATCAGTGTATTGCTTACAAATACCGTCGTTCCGGCAGTGCTTGGATTGCTCGGACCGCGGATCGATGCTGGCCGGATGCCATTTACCCCAAAACTCGATGCGCAGCGCGCTGCCCGAGCAGGAAGTCGCTGGAGGAACTGGGGAAGAGTCATCGTCGCCCATCCTTGGCTCGCCCTGCTTCTGGCAGGTACCCCCTTGCTTCTGCTCGCTTGGCAATCCACGCATCTGGATACCAGGCTTCCCCAGGGAAACTGGCTCCCGGAGTCTGCCGAATCGGTCCAGGCCCTGCACACCCTCGAGAAAATGGATCGCGTTGGCGTCGTCTATTCAATGCGCATCATCGTCGAGCTTCCAAACGATTCCATCACGCAAACCGACGCCAGTTGGAACGCGATCGATAGCGTCAGTAAACGTCTCGCAAGCGACCCGCGCTGCGCCCGCGTCATCTCCATCACGACCATCGCGGAGGGCAACCGCGCAAATCTAACGGATCTCTCACGAGAGACCCGGCGTACATTCCTGAGCGGTGACGGAAAAGCGGCGTTGATTGAAGTGTTACCCGCAACATCGGTCTCCCTGCGCGATCAAGTTGACTGGGTGCGCGAACTTCGCAAGACCGGTGCCGTAACTCTCACCGGGGTACCCGGCGCGACGCTTGAAATTGGGGGCATTCCGGCCCTCAACGCCGACTATCAGACCATCGTGAACAGCCACCTTGTATCGGTAACGGCGCTGGTAGTGGGGGCGACGCTCCTGGCGCTTCTTGCTGGGTTCCGGTCGCTCTTCGCCGCCGTAAAAGCTATCGCGCTCAATCTCTTCTCCGTCGCGGCCTCCTTCGGTGCCCTGGTCCTCGTCTTTCAGGACGGACACGGCAGTGCCCTTCTTGGCGTTCCGGGAGGTACAGGCAGCATCTTCCCCCTCGTCCCCATCGTCACCTTTGCCATTGTCTTCGGTCTGAGCATGGACTATGAGGTCTTCCTGGTCGCGCGTGTTCTGGAAGCCAGGAGAAACGGACTGAGCGAAGTCGATGCAATCCCCGAAGGAATGGCAAGGACCGCAGGTCTGATCACGAGCGCCGCTGCGATCATGATCGTAGTCTTCGCCGCCTTCACATTCGGAAGCTTCCTGGTCGTCAAGATGATCGGATTCACCTTGGCAGTCGCCGTACTGATCGACGCAACACTGGTTCGCATAGTGATCGGCCCCGCGCTACTCCGGGTCGCAGGCGACTGGAACTGGTGGCCTTGGGGACTTCATAGCCCAGGCCAAACAACCACCGCGTCTTCGCCTAACGAGCTCCGGAAGGACTGAACCTGAAATAAATCCCGCCAGGATCTCATTCGAATAGAAAAACCACTTACGAGACCTCCCTTCCCCGGAGCCCCACATTCTAAAACACTTACTCCCAAGACACCCCATAGGGGAGGGGGAGGGTACTAAACTACGGCAAGCTCCGCAGCACACGCGATAGCAGTTTGCGCCGAGAGCTTCAGATTATCGACAGCCATCCACAACCAGAACCCACGAACCCCGTCGCTGGATGCCTGCACACTGACCAGCAACTGCCCCTGCTCCGTCGCGCTAAGGTTACTCGGCCCAGGCTCGTCATGCGTAACAACGCTGACGATTCCACCCTCCAGAGCACTCTCAACCTCACCCATCACCGCTTCGGGATCCAGATCCACGAAGACTGATGCGGTATAGCCATTGAAGACCGGAGCCTGTAGCAACTGCATCGCAGTCGCATTCGTCGCTTCCTCACCAGCAATCAAGCGAAGATCACGTCGTATCCGCGCCGCAATCGCTCGCAGATCGACCTTCGTCTCCGGACCCAAAGCAGCGCTCAGGTTGAACGCCACCTGCGCATCATAGACATCCTTCGGAACCGCCTGAAACGACAGGAGCGCAACCGTCTGCTGGTGCATCTCATCCAGGCCAGCGCTACCCTGTTGCGAAGCCGGCTCCATCACAGTAGCAACTGCCCGAACGCTCTGCCATTTCGCCTGCAACCGAGTCACAATCTGGCCCAGCATCACCGCCGCCGGATGCGCCGGGACCACAACCCGCGCCGCGCCAACTCCAGCCCCCTGAATCCAGGGACACCTCACAACACCCTCAGCCTCAAGCGCTGCGGACACATCCACGATGCCGGAGCCAGTCGCCCTGGCTTCCTTCCAGTGCTTGAGCGTCGTCGCAGCGTCACCAGCAAAGAAGACAATATCCATCCCATCGAACGCGCCCGGCTCGATCGTCTGGATCAGGATCGCCTCATCGCCCGCCGAGGCTATCTGTCCAGTAGCCATCCCCACATCGGCCAATGACGCATCCAGCAACTTCAAATCCCAGACAGTTGAAGCCGAAGCGTTCAACTCATTCGCCAGTTCTTTCCCCAGCAGTGTCGACGCACCAACGATCGCCGCTTTTACAACTTTTGCCGCCACAATTCCCTCACAACTCTTCGTTAGTTAGATATAACGTTCCGGCCGCTGCGTTTTCCCCAAGAATAAGCAAGCCGCGCCAACACTCCCGACAGCAAATAGACCATCGCAATGATGATCAACGCCCACTGCGACAGCCAAATGACCAGCGCAAGCGCCACCACGAGCAGCAGCACACCGCGAACCGGTTGGGCCTCGGTAAAGTTCAGCTCCTTGCCGCTCCAGAAGCGCCAGTTGCTGACCATGAGGAATCCGGTGAACCCGATCAGCAGCAACCACACCACGGACGCCCACAGATCATAGATCGGCGAACCAAGCTCGTAGTGCACGACCGCGGCAATAACCCCGGCGCCCGCCGGAATCGGCATACCAACAAAGTACTTACGCCCTGGCCTACCAGGATTGCCCGGCTGCGGATTCACACTTACGTTGAACCGCGCCAAACGGCACGCGCCACAGATCAGGAACAGGAAGCAGATGACCGTCCCTAGATCGTGCACCCGCTGCTGGAGCAGTGGGTACGCCGAAGGCGCTACTGCCTGCACACCCCAAAGGAATGCCAGTAGGCTCGGCGCTACGCCGAACGTAATTACATCGGCCAGTGAATCGAACTCTCTGCCAAAGTCGCTCGAGGTATCGGTCATCCGCGCAACGCGGCCATCGATACCGTCGAAGATCACGGCAAACCCGATCGCAATCGAAGCTCGATTGAATGCGTTCGGGTCGCCTGCCGCGCCGCGAATGCTCTCGGCTATCGCGTAGTAACCCGCTGCGATGTTCCCGGCAGTAAACAACGACGGAAGTACGTACATGCCACGCCGCGGATGCCGACGCTTCATCGCCTCAATCCCTCCACGGGCGCCCATCAGATCTGCCCGCCCTGTCCTGGCGCAGTCACTGGCATCACAGCCAGAACCGACTTCCCACCCACCACCTTCTGGCCCTTCTTCACTAATAAGCGCGCCTCAGCCGGCATCAAGACATCTGTGCGCGAACCGAACTTGATCAATCCCATACGCTGCCCTCGCTCCACGTGATCCCCTACCTTGAGGTTGCATACGATACGTCGCGCCAATAGGCCGGCTATCTGCTTGAAGCTGACTGAATATTCTCCCGTATCGATCGTAATGAGGGTCTGCTCGTTGTGGACAGCAGAGTCGGGCCGCATCGCGTTGAGGAACTGGCCCTTGCGAAACTCCATCAATTTCACGGTACCGCCGACCGGGACGCGGTTCACGTGCACATTAAAGACATTCAGGAAGATGGTCACACGCAGCCGGCCGCCCTCGGGAGTCTCTACCCACTCAGCCAAATCTACCTTGCCGTCAGCCGGGGAGACGATCATGCCAGGCCCATCGGGAACTTTGCGGGAAGGATCACGGAAAAACCAGAGGAAAAACAGTGCCAGCACCACCGGCACGGCTGTCAAAGAAAAGAACCCAGTAAAGTGCCAGACAATTGCCGCAACTACAAGCAGGCCAAGTCCATAGAAGATACCGTCGCGAACCATATTTGGCGATTATAAGCTTCGAGCGTTGAGGGGTGGCATGTTCATTTGTTGCCACTGCTCGCCATAGGGCCACGGATGAGGGTCCAGGAGCCAGGGCTTAGGATTTAGGAAGCACGTTGTGACAGTGGCAGTGACATCATTACAGCATCTTCAACTGGTCCAGAGTAGTATGCTCTGCGCACGTCGCCCTGTATAAATCCAAACCTGCGATACAGACGCTGCGCCGCTTCATTTCCCACACGTACTTCGAGCCGCATTAACTGTGCGCCGTGTTCCAGGGACCACGCCATCGCCGACTCAAGCAATGCCTTCCCTACTCCGGATCGACGAAACGATTTGTCTACTGCGACGTTCTCCAACTCGGCTTCATCCAGGAGCGCGGATGCCACTGCGAATCCCAGAACCTGGCTTTCAGTTACAGCCACCAGCAAAATTCGACGGTCTCTCTCCTGCAAGATCGCGTGATATTGCGCTTCGTTCCAATGCGGGGCTTCGATTGCGGCGCGCTCGACGCGCAGTATGGCCTCGATATCGTCAGTCGTCGCTCGCCGTATGAAAAGCGCGGTGTTCAAATACTTTCTCCGGGGAAAACTGCGCGGGATTTCCCATAGATATCTCGCTCGCCGCGCACGTAGTTTGCGTCGACCAGCGCAGCATCCCCAGCTCCTATGCTCAGCTCACGCAGCACAATTGGCAGAGCCTGCGCTGCATGTATTCCAAGTAATGCCACCTGCTCGCCGGCAAACGCGGCCAACATTCGGTCCTCCGCCACAACCATAAGACCGCCTGCCGCGATGGCTCGCACTTCACCGAGCCCGCACAGTCTCTCGTTCCCTGTCGCGGCCACACGCACATAGACTTCACCGCGGCCGGCATTGAGCACAGCGCAGCCATCCTGTAACCCTGCTGCGGCTGCCAATACCTCCAGACGCGAGACTGCAACCAAGGGAAGACTAGCAACCTCGCACAATCCCTTTGCCGCCGCCAACCCGACGCGCACACCGGTAAACGAGCCCGGGCCACTCACTACGCCCACGCCGTCGAGGTCGACCAAGCTCCAACCCTGCTTTTCGAGTAGTTGAGCTATAGCCGGAACCAAACCGGAGGAAGAACCACGCGCGGCAAGCGTCGCCTCAGCTACAGCGAGTTCGCCATCGCATAGAGCAACAGTTCCCACCTCTTCGCACGTATCAACGACTAAAACCTTCACAAAGTCTCCCGCTCCGAGCATACCTGTTCTACTTCATAGCCCGACGCCAAAACGGGGCGGCCGCTTGCGCAACCGCCCCGTCCAGCAACATCAAACTGGCTTATTCACTTATTCAACTGCTGCCAGCACTTCTTCGCGGAGTTCCTCGTCCTGAACGATGTCGTGTACCGACTTCGGCAGAGCCACCGCCAGCACGTCTTCGATGCGCGAAGCATAGTGAATCGTTACGCCTTCGACTTGATCCGCCGTGAGGTCTTCTTCCACGTTGGTTTTCACGTCAATCGGCAGAATTACATCGCGAACACCGGCTCGTTTGGCGGCAAGGAACTTCTCCTTGATGCCGCCGACCGGCAACACATTGCCACTCAGTGTGATCTCACCGGTCATCGCGAGCAGAGGCCGAACCGGCTTATCCGTGAGCAGACTGACCAGCGCCGTAGCCATGGTCACGCCAGCCGAAGGACCGTCCTTGGGGATCGCACCGGCAGGAACGTGGATGTGCAGATCGATGTCCTTGAGCACATCTTCATCGAGGCCGAGCGAGTGGGCGTTGGAACGCACCCACGTCAGCGCAGCTTCCATCGACTCCTTCATGACGTCGCCGATCTGGCCGGTCATCTTGAAGCCGCCCTTGCCCTTCATGCGGTTGGCTTCGATGAACAAGACATCACCGCCGACCGGGGTCCACGCAAGGCCGACGGCTACGCCGGCGCGTTTGGTACGCTCGGCAAGCTCGGTGTCCACGCGCACCTTGATGCCGCCAAGGAATTCTTTGACGATCTCTGGTGTAACGATCAGCTTTTCGGTGCGGCCTTCGGCTACCTTGCGGGCGAGCTTGCGGCAGACGGTACCGATCAACTGCTCGAGTTTGCGGACGCCGGCCTCCCGCGTGTAATGACGCGCAATCATGCCAACGCTTGCCGTCGGAAACTCGATCATCTCCGCAGGAAGTCCGTTTTCCTTGATCTGCCGCGGGACCAGATATTTCTCCGCAATGTTGACCTTCTCCTCTTCCGTGTAACCGGTAAGTTCAATGATCTCCATGCGATCCAGCAGCGGCGCCGGGATCGGGTCGAGCTGGTTCGCCGTGCAGATGAACAGCACCTTGCTGAGATCGAACGGCTGATCGAGGTAGTTGTCGCGGAACGTGTTGTTCTGCTCCGGATCGAGGGTTTCAAGAAGCGCCGAGGAAGGATCTCCACGGAAGTCGCGGCCCAACTTGTCGATCTCATCCAGCATGAAAACAGGGTCATTCACTTCGACACGCTTCAAGTGCTGAATAATCTGTCCTGGCAGAGCACCAATATACGTCCGGCGATGGCCGCGAATTTCGGCCTCGTCATGCATACCGCCCAGCGAGATGCGGCTGAACTTGCGGCCCAGCGCGCGCGCGATGCTGCGTCCGAGTGAGGTTTTGCCGACGCCGGGAGGTCCGACGAAGCAGAGGATCGGGCCCTTCATGTCTGGCTTCAGGCGGCGAACGCTGAGATAGTCGAGGATGCGGTCTTTTACTTTGGTAAGGCCATAGTGGTCTTCGTCGAGGAATTCTTTAGCCTTCAGGATGTCGACCTCGCCAGCGGTGCTCTTGCTCCACGGCAGGACTGCCAGCCACTCGACGTAGTTCCGTGTTAGCGAGTAGTCCGCTGCTGCTGGATTCATGCGGCTGAGGCGACCGAGTTCTTTTAGGGCGTCCTTCTTTGTCTCCTCGGGCATGCCTGCGGCTTCGATCTTTTCTTTGAGATCGGCGATGTCTTTTTGGGTGTCGTCCTGATCGCCGAGCTCCTTCTGGATCGCTTTCATCTGCTCGCGCAGGTAGTAGTCGCGCTGCGAGGACTGCACGGAATCCTGCACTTCGCTCTGGATCTTGTTGCGCAGTTGCTGGACTTCAAGCTCCTTCGCCAGATGGCTGTTGATCTTTTCCAGGCGGGACTTTACGTCGGGGGTTTCGAGTAACTCCTGCTTTTCGGTGGTCGAGAGGAACGGCAGGCTCGAGGCGATAAAGTCCGAGAGGCGGCTGGCGTCTTCAATGTTGATCGCGATGGTCTGCAGATCGTCCGAGAGGGTTGAGGACGACGTTACGATCTCTTGGAACTGCCCGAGGACATTGCGCTGCATTGCCTCCGCTTCAGGCGAAGCTTCCGGCGAGACCTCATCGAGGACTTCGCACTCGGCCATAAGAAATGGCTGTGTCTGGCTGTAGTTGGTGATCTTTACGCGCTCCGTGCCTTCGGTGAAGACAAAGAGGCTCTGGTTCGGCATCTTTACGACCTTGTGAACGGTCGCGCGTGTGCCGATTACGTGCAGATCGGAGCCGTCCGGAACGTCCTGGCGGGCGTCTTTTTGGGCAACGACCAGGATCGTCTTCTCCTCCCCGAGGGACTGAATCAGCTGGATCGAACTTTCGCGACCCACCGTCAGGGGTAATACAGCGTGGGGGAAAAGTACCGTATCTCTAACTGGGAGAACAGGATACGACTTACCCTTGTCCGATCCAGTCTTGACTTCGGACGGCTTGATGACACTTACAAATTCATTTGGCATGTGAGTCAACCTCTATCAACTTTCATGAATAGGATGCACTATCATCCCATCCGGTCGCAAATCCTCGCCCGCCAAGCTTTGGGGATTGCGGAAAACTCTTCCCTTACTGAGACGTCATCGGCAGGCAAAGCAACATGCTTCACGACGTGAAACGTATAAATTCCCTGTCAGGTTCAGTT
>Ga0302316_10001650_pt1 | contig 17232 bp, 16 predicted proteins | sample III_Palsa_N3_2_FD_200456 | JGI IMG/M metagenome (GOLD analysis project Ga0302316, IMG submission 200456) | Peat permafrost microbial communities from Stordalen Mire near Abisko, Sweden - III_Palsa_N3_2 | ecosystem: Environmental > Terrestrial > Soil > Palsa > Peat permafrost | place: Sweden...
GGCCTCTCCGCGCCTCAGGCTGGAGGCGGGTAGTACTCGCCCCCTCCGCTGCGCTTCGCGCAGCTGCCTCCCACAGCGGGGGAGGAATTTCAGATCACGACCCCGCTTCCAGCTGCCCCCGCGCCAGGGCCAGGAACTCGTTCATCTTGCCGCCCACATAGTCCGCGGAGATCTTCAGGCCGGCGCCGGTGAGGTCGCGGGCCACCTTCTGCACCGCCGCGTCGCCGTCGCCGTGCGGCCGCTCAGAGGCCGCGACAGCCGCCGCATAGTCCTGCAGGTGATCATCTTCCAGGCCCATCAGGCCGCCCGCCCACAGGCCCAGCAGCCGGCTTCCGCGGGACTCGACCTGGCTCTCGTGGTCTGCCGCAAGCTTACGCGGCTCCCCAGCCGCATGGGTCGCGAGAATAGTCATCGAAAAGCCCCTCACTGGCTCCGGAGCTTAAGCGAGGGCGGGGGCAGTTTCAATCGAAGACCGTGCGGTCATTCGTCCTTTACGTCGTGCAGCCTGCCGTAGTCGACCACCCGGTTACCCTGATCGTCCAGGTGCAGGATATCCTCAAACCTTTGATTCCACAGGATTTCATCCGGGAGATAGGAGTGCCGGGCGTGGATCCGCTGGGCGAAAATGTCGTCGGCCCCGCTCAGCACAATGACGATTTCCGCCTGCCAGGCCTTCAGGTCCTCCAGCGTCGCGCCGTAGAGGGGACTGGATTCATCGATGGCGTGCATCACCGTCCAGGTCAGGGCGAACATCGGGGTTCTGGCGCGCTCGACCTTCAATTCCTGAAAGCGCCGGTACACATGGCCTTCGGAGGTGACGGTCTGGCGCAGCAGGTTCAGCATCACCTCCGCCTCCAGGATCTGGTTGCCCCGCTGGTTGGCGGCGCGAAACATCAGGGTCGGTATGCCCTCGAAACTGGTGATTACCGCGACCTTGCTGAACACCACCCGCGCCGTGGCCCGCGAGAACCGCGCGAAAATCAGGCCGGTGGACACCGCCACCAGGGCCAGGCCGAAGAAGGCCTCCACCGTCACCACCAGGTTGGCCGCCATCCCCTTTGGGACCATGCCGCCATAGCCGATCGTGCTCAGGGTCTGGACGCTGAAGAAGAAGGCGTCGGCGAACGAGGTCTGGCGCATGCCGTCGACGCCGCCGGTCAGCATGTAGAGACCGGCGAAGAGCGTGTTGGCGATCAGGTAGGCGGCGGCGAGCAGGGCCGGCAGCCCCCACGCCGGCATGGTCAGCACCTGGTGGTAGAGGTCGGTCAGGCCCCGCCGTTCCGCGCCCACAACGAAAATGTCCGGCCGCTTGGCGCTGACGGTTGAATAGCGCGGCTGGGACGGCGTGGGTGGGCGACGCACCTTGAAAGAGGTGGTCTTGGGTTTGGGTGTGGCCTTGCGAACCATCGCCGCTCCGTTTGCGCGGGGGAACCCATTCCGCTAGGGTCCGCCGCGACCTACATTGTCAGAGACCCGAGTCGGAGGGCGCGCGAAAGTTCAAATCGCGCGCTTTGCATTTCGCGCTCCGACATACGCGCTTTCAAGACGGCCCCGACAAGGGGAACCCAGGACCCATGACCCGCCGCAAGAAGATTTATGAGGGCAAGGCCAAGATCCTTTACGAGGGGCCTGAGCCGGGCACCCTGATCCAGTATTTCAAGGACGACGCCTCCGCCTTCAACGGCGAGAAGAAGGCGACGCTGGACGGCAAGGGCGTGCTCAACAACCGCATCAGCGAATATATGATGACGAAGCTGAACGGCATCGGCGTCCAAAATCACTTTATCCGGCGCCTGAATTTGCGCGAGCAACTGATTAAAGAAGTTGAGATTATTCCGCTGGAGGTGATCTGCCGAAACATCGCCGCCGGCTCGCTGTCCAAGCGTTTCGGCCTGCCCGAGGGTCAGGCCCTGCCGCGCTCGATCATCGAATTCTGCCTGAAGGACGACAAGCTGGGCGACCCGCTGGTGGCTGAGGAGCACATCACCGCGTTCAACTGGGCCTCGCCCCAGGAGATCGACGACATCATGGCGATGACGCTGCGGATCAACGACTTCCTCTCCGGCCTGTTCAGCGCCGTCGGCATCACCCTGGTGGACTTCAAGATCGAGTTCGGCCGCCTGTGGGAAGGCGATTTCGCCCGGGTGATCCTGGCCGATGAGATCAGCCCCGATTCATGCCGGCTGTGGGATTCCACCACCAACGAGAAACTGGACAAGGATCGCTTCCGCCGCGACCTGGGCAATGTGATCGAGAGCTATACCGAGGTCGCTCGCAGGCTCGGAATCATGAATGAGATGCCCACGGTGATCCAGGGCGGCAAAGCAGCGCCCGGCGAGGCCGTGGTGCTCAAGGCCGTCCCCGACGAAGACGAGACGATCCACTAAAGGTGGGCCACTGACAATGAAAAGCGAGCGCGCGTGAAGGCCAAGGTCGAGGTTTTCCTGAAAGCGGGCGTCCTGGACGTCCAGGGCAAGGCCATTGAAGGCGCCCTGCACGGATTGGGCTTTGGCGATGTGTCCGGCGTGCGCGTCGGCAAGACGATCGAGTTCGATGTCGCCGGCGCCGACGCCGCCAAGGCCGAGGCGGAGGTCAAGGCCATGTGCGACCGCCTGCTCGCCAACACGGTGATCGAGGGCTATCGGGTGGAGGTGGGCTAGATGAAGGCCGCCGTCGTCGTCTTCCCCGGCTCCAACTGCGATCGGGACTGCAAGAGCGCCATCGAAACCACCACCGACGCCAAGGTGGAGATGGTCTGGCACCAGGACGCCGAGCTTCCTCAAGGGCTTGACCTGATCGTCTTACCAGGCGGATTTTCTTACGGGGACTATCTGCGCTGCGGCGCCATGGCGGCGCAGTCGCCGGTGATGCGGGCGGTGGCCGCCGCGGCTGACGAGGGCCGCGCCGTGGTCGGCATCTGCAACGGCTTCCAGATCCTGTGCGAGGCGCTGATGCTGCCCGGCGCCCTGTTGCGCAACGCCGACCTGAAGTACGTCTGCAAGGCGGTGGAGCTGGATGTCGTCAACGCCCAGACCCGCTTCACCTCGCGGTATGGCGCCACCCGCCGCGCGACCATGACGGTGGGCAATGGCGAGGGCAATTTCTTCGCTGACGAACAGACCCTCGACCGGCTGGAAGGCGAGGGTCAGGTGGTGTTCCGCTATCGCAACAACCCCAATGGCTCGTCCCGCGACATCGCCGGCATCGTCAACGCCCGCGGCAATGTGCTGGGCATCATGCCCCATCCTGACCGCACCTTCGAACCCGACCTGGTGTCCGCCGACGGCGCGGCCCTGTTCCAGAGCGTGCTGGCGTCCGCCTGACAGAAATGGTTTCGGCGCCGGGCTTGCCGCGGCCTCGCGTTCGGGGTGTCATCCAACCCTCAAACAGGCGGCATAGCCTGAAGCGGGGGCGCGATGGAAATCACCTTCAGGGACGCGGTCACGGTCATCCACGGCATAGGCTTCGGCGCCCTTTTGCTGCTCGCCTTCTCGGGCGCCGCCGCCGCCCTCTATGCCCTCTCGACATCGTCCACCCCATGGAGGCCTTCCGGCAGCGATTTGATTTTGCTGCGGGCCTACTTTTGGGGCATGGCGCTGCTGGCCTGGCTGGCGGTGCTGATCGGGGCCTATGTCGTCTATCCCTGGTACCGCGCCCACCCCCCGGCCGGCGCGGTGGACCTGTCCGGCTTTCCTAAGGCCCTTTTGATGTCCACCCCCGCGACGTCGCAATGGCATGACATCGGCATGGAGTGGAAGGAACACCTGGCCTGGTTTTCACCGATCAGCCTGACCGCCGTGGCCTGGCTGATGGGCCGATACGCTACCGCTCTGAAGGACATGAAGAGCGTCAGGAACGTACTGGTCGGCCTCCTGGCGCTGGGTTTCTTCGCCACCGCCGTGCCGGGCTTCTTCGGCGCCATGCTGAACAAGTACGCGCCCGTGCGCGGCGGCGCCAACATCGTGCTGATGAGGGGCGAAGCCCATGACAAATAGCGAGATGCAGCCCACGAACGGCGCGGCCGCCGCGACCCTGCTGTCCGTCGGGCTTGGGGGCCTGGTCCTGGGCGCCCTGGCGCTTGCCGGCGACGCGATCCCCGCTGTGGCCAAGGCGCTCAACATCTGGAACCCCACCGGCCCGCTGTCCGGCGTCACCCTGGCCGCCATTGTGGTCTGGCTCGCGGCCTGGCTGGTTCTGTCCAGACTCTGGTCGACGCGGACCTTGGACATGCGCCTGATCGGCGGCGTGTCGGCGGCGATGATCGTCGCTGGCCTGCTCTTGACCTTCCCGCCCTTCATGGACCTTCTTCAGGGCAAGTAGGCGATGGGGCTATCGATGCGACGGTTGAATCTCGCGGTCCTGTCCCTCGCGGCCAGCCTCCTGTTCGCGGCGCCCGCGATGGCCGGCCCGCCCTACATCACCGACGATCCCGAGCCGGTCGATCTGGGCCACTGGGAAGTCTACATCTTCTCAGCCGGCGCCTTCGACGCCCACGACGCCACAGGCGTCGGACCCTCAGTGGAGATCAACTATGGCGCCGCGCCCAACCTGCAGCTCCATCTGATCGCCAACACCGCCTATGACGCGCCCAACGGCGCGCCGCAGCAGTGGGGACTGGGCGACACCGAGCTGGGCGCCAAGTACCGGCTGATCAATCCGGGCGACAAGGATTGGTGGCCGGAGGTTGGGGTCTTCCCGCTGGTCGAAATTCCCACCGGCGACGCTGCTCGCGGGCTGGGCGCCGGCTACACCCAGGTCTTCCTGCCGGTCTGGCTGCAGAAGAACCTCGGCAAGTGGTCCACCTATGGCGGCGGCGGCTACTGGATCAATCCCGGCCCCGGCAACCGCGATTTCTGGTTCACCGGCTGGCAGGTGCAACGCCAGGTCACCGACAAGCTCGCCCTCGGCGGCGAGGTGTTCCACCAGACTTCCAGCATGGTCGGCCGTGGGGGCTCATACGGTTTCAATCTCGGGGGCCAGTACGATTTCAACGAACACAACCACCTGCTGTTCTCGGCCGGCAAGGGCGGCCTGCTCTATGCGGTGGACGCCGCGGCGGTGCATAACCCCACCACCTACTATCTCGCCTATCAGTGGACCTTCTAGCCCTCGCCCTCGAGGGCGAGTCCCGCTAGAAGCGCGCCATGACCAAGACCGCCTCATCCATGCTTGAGCTGGCCCACGAATATGGGCTGAAGACCGAGGAATATGACGTCATCATCCAGCGCCTGAACCGCGAGCCCAACGCCCTGGAGCTGGGGATTTTCAGCGTCATGTGGTCGGAGCACTGTTCCTACAAATCCAGCCGAAAACACCTGGCGAAATTCCCCACCAAGGGGCCGCGCGTGATTCAGGGTCCTGGTGAGAACGCCGGAGTGGTGGACATCGGTGACGGCCAGGCCTGCATCTTCAAGATGGAGAGCCACAACCACCCCAGCTACATCGAGCCCTATCAAGGCGCGGCGACCGGGGTGGGCGGCATCATGCGTGACGTCTTCACCATGGGCGCGCGGCCCATCGCCCTGCTCAACGCCCTGCGGTTCGGCGATCCCAGCCACCCGAAGACCAAGCGGCTGGTGGGCGGCGTGGTCGCCGGCATCGGCGGCTATGGCAACTGCGTCGGCGTGCCGACGGTGGCGGGGGAGACCAACTTCCACCGCGGCTATGACGGCAACATATTGGTCAACGCCATGTGCGTAGGCTTGGCTGACTCAGACAAGATCTTCTATTCCGCAGCCCCCGCCGCCGGCCTGCCGGTGGTCTATTTCGGCTCCAAGACCGGCCGCGACGGCATCCATGGCGCCACCATGGCCTCGGCCGAGTTCGACGAGGACTCCGACGAAAAGCGCCCTACGGTCCAGGTCGGCGACCCCTTCGCCGAGAAGCTGCTGATCGAGGCGACGCTGGAGCTGATGGCCTCGGGCGCCGTGGCGGCGATCCAGGACATGGGCGCGGCGGGTCTGACCTCCTCCTCGGTGGAGATGGCCGGCAAGGGCGCCGTCGGCATTGAGCTCGACCTCGACGCCGTGCCGCAGCGCGAGGAGGGGATGAGCGCCTATGAGATGATGCTGTCGGAGAGCCAGGAGCGGATGCTGGCGATCCTCAAGCCCGGCCGCGAAGCGGACGGCCGGCGCATCTTCGAGAAGTGGGGCCTTGACGCCGCCACCATCGGCAAGACCACCGACACCGGCCACATCGTGCTGCGCCACAAGGGCGAGATCGTCTGCGACCTGCCGCTGGCGCCGCTCACGGAGGATGCGCCGCTGTACGATCGTCCGTGGACGGAGCCGTCGAAACAGCCGCGCCTGACCCCGGCCGACGTTCCGGCGCCCGCCGACTACGGCAAGGCGCTGCTGACGATCATGTCCTGCCCGGACATGGCCTCCAAGCGCTGGCTCTGGGAACAGTACGACCGCCACGTGATGGCTGACACCCTGGCCGATTCAGACGGCGGGTCGGACTCCGGCATCGTGCGGGTGCACGGCACGCGCAAGGCCCTGGCGGTGACCTCGGACGTCACCCCGCGCTATGTCCAGGCCGACCCCTACGAAGGCGGCAAACAGGCGGTGGCCGAGGCCTGGCGCAACCTCACCGCGGTGGGCGCCGATCCGATCGCCATTACCGACAACCTCAACTTCGGCAATCCCGAGCGGCCCGAGATCATGGGCCAGATCGTCCGCGCCATCGACGGCATGGCCGAGGCCTGCCGCGCCCTGGACTTCCCGGTCGTGAGCGGCAACGTTTCGCTTTACAACGAGACCAACGGCTCAGCCATTCCGCCGACGCCCACCGTCGGCGCCGTCGGCCTGCTGGCCGACTATGCCAAGCGCGCCCGGGTCGGCGGCATGGGGCCCGGCGACAGCCTGGTGCTGTTGGGCGAGACCCACGGCGAGATGGGCTCCAGCCTTTACCTGCGCGAGGTGTTCGGTCGCGAGGAGGGGGCGCCGCCGCCGGTGGACCTCGTCCTGGAACGCAAAACCGGCGACTTCGTCCGTGGTCTGATCACATCTGGCGACGCCAAGGTGGTGCACGACCTGTCCGACGGCGGCCTGGCCTGCACGGCGGCGGAGATGGCGCTGGCCTCCGGCGTCGGCGTCACCCTGAACGCCTCATCCCACGCCCACGCCCACTTTTATCTGTTCGGCGAGGACCAGGGCCGCTACCTGATCGCCACCGACCAGCCGGCGGCGTTGCTCGCCAAGGCCGAGGGAGCCGGCGTCCACGCCTGCGTCGCCGCCATTGCCGGCGGCGACCGCGTCGCCTCCGCCGCCGGCCTGTTCGACGTCGCCCTCGCCGACCTCCGCGCCGCCAACGAAGGCTGGATGCCGGCGTTTATGGCCTGAGGCCGCTCGTCCATTGGCCGTGAGGTCCGGCGCGGCGGCATCGCCCCGCACTCCCACAACTTGCGCGCTTACCAATGTCCCATTAGCGTGCCCGGGGGTATCGGGGGACAAATCATGCATCGTATCTGGCTTGCGGCCCTTTTGGCCGCGACCGCCGTCGCGCCTGCCTGGGCGGGCGCCAAGCTGAACGAGACCTCGGCCGGATTCACATATTACAACAAGCCCGGGGCCAACCTGATCGCTCATGACACGGATGTGGCCGTCTGCCGCAACTTGGCCAGCGCCACCTACCAGCCGCTGCCGCGCACGACGGTCGTCGTCCAGGGCGGCGTCTACGGCCTCATCGGCGTCGCCATCGGCGAAGGCATTGCGTCGCAGATCCTGAGCCATCGCGGCCACCTCGTGAATATCGAAAACTGCATGGTGGTCAAAGGCTGGCGCGTGGTTGCGCTCGATCAGACCGAGGGCCAGGCGCTCGCGGACGGCGATAAGAAGTCGCGCACGGAAAAGGTGCGCGACTGGGTCGGCGCCGTGACGCCCCACGGCACCATCGTGCGGACATTCAACAACGACGCTCTGGATCGCGGCACGGTGATGTTCCTGGCCGCCAATCCGGCCGGCCACCCGCTCAGCACCGACGCCACCGTCAAGATCCCCGAACCGGACCGGCAGCCCGAGTCTGAGGCGGAGCTGAATGCGCCGGAGAAACCCATCATCAAGCCGCTTAGGCCGCTCAAGCCGGAGGAACTCGGCGGCGTGCCGGCGGGCTCGGCGTTGATTGCCGTGACGGTCTCAGGCGTGGGTGACAATCGGCTGTTTTTCCAGCGGGTTGGCCCGAAGGCGGACACCCCGGCCATCGCGGATGGCAAGCCGGCGGACTTTACGGTCGCCCAGGCCTACCAGTCCTTCGCCAAGGCCGGCGAGGCGGGGGGAACCACCGTGGTCTACGCGGTTCCGCCGGGGCGTTGGCGTCTTGCGGCAATGTCGGCCGGCGAATTCTCGGTGAACTTTTGCATGGGCGCGCCCAGCTTCGCGGCCGCCGCCGGCGACGTGGTCTACGCCGGGGCCTTCGATATGGACTCCAAGACGCTCACACCGGATATGACGCTCGCGGCGGCCAAGGGGGTCTTCCCGGGCCTGTCGACCCTTGGTGACAAGCTTCGGCCGGCGGAGTGGATCAATGGCTCCACCGGCGCCTGTGGCGGCGTCTATATCTATGCGCTGGAATTTCCCGACCGGCCCTTTGCCGCTGGCTATCGCTTGGGCTCCCTCGCGGCGCCGCCGGCCGTGGTGACTCCGGTCACAGTGACCCCAGCGGCCACCGCGCCGGCCCCTGCGCCGTCAGCCGGGCCGCCTCCCTCGCCATCACCGGCCCCTGCGTCCCCACAGCCGACCGCGCCCAAACCTACGCCTGCAGCCGGCTGATTGGGGTCCGGGATGGCTGGAGTGTTTCGCGCGACGATCGCCTGCGCCCTGGCGGCTTCGGTCTGGGTGAACGCGAACGCCGTTGCGGCGTCCCACTCGTCATCGTCCGGCGGGAGCCGCACCACGATGATCGTCACTACCAATCCGGGCCTGCGCGAAACTGCGCCGTTCGGCCCACGCGCCAGCTTGGCCTTCGAACTGACCGACGCCGCGCCGACGGCGGTGGATGGGGACGTGGCGGTCAAGGGGGTGATCGCGCAGCACCAGCTTCGCATGGCCGATGCACGCGTGCTTGTCGACGCGGCCGATGACCACCGCCATGGGATTCCAGCCGGGACGGTCCTGTCGCGGGTGACCACCGATGACACCACGACGCCGGTCCTTTGGTGCGACCTGAAATCGGGCCACGGATTTCGCCAATGGCAGCATGACTGCCTGGCCGATCCCACGGGATCAGGACGGTTCGACGAAATCTGGAGCGGCGTCACCTTCGACCATTTCCTGGGTTTCGGTCCCAGCGGCGTCACGGGACGGCGAACCCTGACGACCCCGGTGGCGTACCGGACCGCAACCGTCGCCGAACGGCCGACGGCCTTGCTCGGCTATCAATGGTGCGACGGCGATGGGATCAGCGGGCCGCTCCGCTTTGCCTATGCCGTCAGCATGCCGGGCGATGAGAGATGGTCGAGCGGCGGCGCATTGGTCTGCAATCTCGGAGCCTGGATCGATCCGAAAGATCACGGTCGCCTGGACCTGGACGGGCACGTGCTGACGGTGACCGTCGACGCCAAGTCTGGGTCGGTCCACTACCACTTTGAAGGCCGCTTGCCGCCAATGAAGGGCCTGAAGACCTTCGCTGTGGGGCAGCCGCCTTTTCCCCCGCCAGCGGCGTCGACCGTGGCCATGGCGACGGCGACCGCGCCCCTGACCACGCAGACGCCGGCGCCCGACAAGCCTCTCATCGCCGATGGAAGAGCGCCGACCACCGTCGCGGGACCTTTGGTGTCGGGCCAGGCCTTCTTCACGGTCGGGGTGCGGCACGGCCTTACGGGCGTGCTGATCAACGCCGCGCATGATCGGGGGCTGTTTTCCGAACACACTCTGCCGGTTGGAACGCCGGTCTACGGCATTCCCATGGCCGGCTCTTCGGCGGAGTCGATCGTCTGGTGCGCGCCGCAGAAAACCCGGCCGGAAGGCGGGCAACCCGTACACTGGACCGCCATCTGCATGCCGGTCGGCGCCAGCGCCTACATGTGGACGGAAGCCAAGCCCGCCCTCATGACCTTGGACCTGAACTGGACCGGCTCCGGCGGCAAGCTGAGCGGCGCGCCCAGCGTTGACCGGCAGGCGATTTCCATGCCGCCAATGACGCTGTCCTATGCTTTCGGCGGCTGGACGAAGAAACACTGGCTGACGGTGCTGGTGCAACTTGATTGGGGCGAAGGTCCGCAGACCCTGCGCACGATCGGCATTCCGCCCGCCGACGACGGAGCGGCTACGCTAAGGGCCATGGGCGGCCAGATCGTCATCCGTCCGCTTCCAACGTCGGGGACGATGCCGGCCGATAACAGCCACGCAATCGTCGAAATTCTTGCTCCGCCAAGGCCGGACGCGGAAATAGCCTACTGACCGACGGGTCGAGCCGCCAACAGGGCGCGATGTCTGCAGGGTTGGTGACTGCGCCGCAGCCTTGCCGGCCGACAGCCCGCCTGCGCGGCGCGGGCAAGACCTCCACCCTGGCGCCGGGCGACGACGAACCGGTTCATGGCCGAAGCCCACCGGCCCGAACAAGCAACCGCGCGCCTCGGCCGCCCCACCGACCGCAGCTTGCCGGGCCTCGGGAGACTGGATAACCTCCCGTTGAGTACCGGGGGGAATTTCAAAATGCGCCAAGTTTTGCTGGCGGCGCTTGCGCTGCTTTCGCTGAGTGGGATGGCGAAGGCCGCCCCCGCCACCGAGGACTATGGCCGGCTTCCTGCGATCAGCGACGTCGAACTCTCGCCATCCGGCGATCGCCTCGCCCTGGTGGCGAACGCGCCCGACGGTCGGCGGTTGTTCGTCAAATCTGTCGCCTCGGGAGAGTTCCTGCTCAGCCTTCCACTGACCGGCGTTCGGTTCGCCGGGCTTCAATGGGCCGGCGACGATCATCTCATCCTCTTTACCACCATCACCTTGGACAGCGCGCCGGGATTTGGAGGCCAGTACCTGAGCCAGGCCAATCGGGCTTCGGTGGTGAACCTCGTCAATCACAAGGGATTTGATCTGTTCGGCAAGGACGGTGACGTGATCAACGCCGTCTTCAGCCGCATCCAGACGGCGAAGGTAGACGGAGCCTGGTACGCCTATGCGATGGGCCTGCCCGGCCTCGCTGAGGGCGGCATCGGCGACCCGATTCTCTACCGAGTGAACCTGGACACCGGGGAACGTTCTGTGTTCGCTCGGGGAAAAGACTCAACGATTGGCTGGTTTGTCGGGCCGACCGGCCAGATCGTTGCGAGGATTGAGGGCGACAATCTCGGCGACTGGCGCGTGCTGGCGGGCCAGGACGGCCTCACGATTACCTCAGGACACACTAAATACTCCGGCGCGGCCATTCTGGGATTTGGCCGGACGCCGCAAACCATTCTGATCCGGGAGCCGGTCAGCGAGACCGCGTTTACCGACAAGATCGAGGAATGGCCGCTGGCCCCCGGCGGCAAACCGGTCGTGCAGACGTTGCCGAATGATCCCCTATGGGTGGAGTTCGACCGCTCGCGCATGACCCTCATCGGACAGAGGCTTGAAGGCGACTCGCCGGTCTATTCCTTCTTTGATCCGGCCACCGCCGCGCGTTTCAACGGCGCCAAGAACGCCTTCTCAGGCGTCAACGTGCGGCTTGTATCGGCCAGCGAGGGCTTCGGCCGCATGGTGATCTACACCGATGGCGGCGACGACTCCGGCACCTACTGGCTGGTTGACATCACCACCGGCAAGGCGAGCGTGCTGGGCGAGGAATATCCCACGGTGACGTCGGCCGAAGTCGGGCCGACCAGGATGATCGAGTACAAAACCGCGGACGGGTTGACGATCCATGCAGTGCTTACCCTGCCTCCTGGCCGGGAGGCCAAGAACCTTCCCCTCATCGTCATGCCGCACGGCGGTCCCATTGGGCGCGATCGGCTGGGCTTCGATTGGTGGGCCCAGGCGTTCGCCTCGCGCGGCTATGCGGTGCTGCAGCCGAACTTCCGCGGATCTGACGGCTATGGCGAGGACTTCATCGCCGCCGGCTTTGGCCAGTGGGGCCATAAGATGCAGACCGATCTGTCGGACGGCGTGGCCTACCTCGGCGCCCAGACCATCGCCGATCCGAAACGCGCCTGCATCGTGGGTATCAACTACGGTGGTTACGCCGCCCTGACCGGGGTCACGATGCAGCACGGCGTCTATCGTTGCGCAGTGGCCTATGCGCCGGTGGCCGACTTGGCGCAGCTGACAAATTACGAAGACGTCCGCTACGGTGCTAGCGTCGCTCTGGCTGACTGGGACCGCTACATCGGCGCCAACAGCAAGAGCGCTATCTCGCCGGCGGCGCACGCGGGCGAGGCCGACGCGCCGGTGCTGATCTTCCAGGGCAAGAACGACGAGGTCGTCCCGATGAGCCAGAGCATCGAGATGGACAGCCGCCTGCGCGGCGCGGGCAAGACCTCCACCCTGGTCCTGTTCGACAACGAGACCCATCACATGGTGCAGGAGTCGACCCGCCTGGCGGTGGTCAAACAGTCGGTGGACTTCGTCGAGAAGTACAATCCGTCGGACCCACCGAAGTAGGGCGATGCCGGCGAGTCCAGGTGAAGGTCTAGCGAGACCGTTGGGACAGATAAGCGCCGACCACCCCTATTCCCAGCACGATCGCGGGCGCCAGAATAGTGACGAGCAGTGGGGGCGTTGTCGTGTGTGCCGCGACAGGCCCTTGATCGAGTAACAACAACAGGCGTGGAGCAAGCTGAAAGAAAGCCGCGGCGGCGGCTGTCAACAACAGCCAGGACAGGGACAGCCGAAGCAGGAGTTGGCGGTTCGGAATGGGTTTTATATAGCCGTTCACCGTCACCTTGGCGCCGCCCGGTGTCGCCGCGCTCAACCTCGCCCAGACGGCCGATGCAAGGCTCAGGTTGCCAACCGGTGGCTGACTAAACGTCAACCGCACTAAGTCCATGAATAGCGCTTTTTGAGGACCGGCCTGAATCTCCGCCCAGGGGACAAGGAATGGCCGACTGAACGGTCCGAAAATTCGCCAAATGCCGATCCTGAGGCCGGTTGAACAGGCGTCAAGCGTGAGAATTCCGTTCAGGTTGACGTTTGCGCCCATCTGGCCCGACTGGCCACGCAGGCGAAGGATCGGTCGCTCGTCTTGATCGGGATAGCGCTGCGACAAGGCCTGCCAACCGCACATCTTTGTCAGCCTGGTGGTCACGAAGAACCACATACCGGCGAAGAAGAAGGGGAACAGTCCAATCAGGTAGAGTGGTGGTTGCACCTGCACAGGCTTGGTCTCCCAGAATTGGCCGCCGAAGCCTCCCGGTTGTCGCGGACATCGTCAAGCCGCCGCATCCATGGCTGCGCTTGCGCGTTGCTCATGGATGAAAACCCCCAAGCCCGACCAGCGCGCCGAACAGCTTCAGGGCCGGCAACGGCTGAAGATGGCCCGCTCGGCGCAGACCTATGTCCGCGGGTCGACGGCGCGCTTCTATCAATGGCTGAACGAGGGCGCGCCGAAACTGCCGGAAGGGCCGAGGATCTGGATCTGCGGCGACTGCCACTATGGCAACCTCGGCCCGCTCTCCAACGCGAAGGGGGAGGTGGCGATCCAGATTCGCGACCTGGACCAGACGGTGATAGGCAACCCCACCCACGACATCATCCGCCTGGCCCTGTCGCTGGCCAGCGCCGCGCGCGGATTCGACCTGCCGGGCGCCACGACGGCGCACATTGTCGAGCAGATCGTCGACGGCTATCAGTCGGCCCTGATGGCCGATCCGGGCGCGGACGATGGCGACAAGCCGCCGCTGGTGCGCGGCCTGATCCGCACCTCCCGCGCGCGCGACTGGGCCCAGCTCGCCTGCGAGCGGATCGAGGACGCCAGCCCGTCGATCCCCCTCGGCAAGCGATTCTGGCCGCTGTCGAAGGAGGAGCGCGGGGCGCTGGAAAGCCTGGCGGCGTCCGAGCCGATCCATGATCTGGCGACCCAGCTGCACTCGCGGCCCAGCGACGCCAAAACCGAACTGGTCGACGCCGCCTTCTGGGTCAAGGGCTGCAGCTCGCTGGGCCTGCTGCGCTACGCCCTGCTGGTGGCGATCGGGACGGGCAAGAAGCGGGAGTACTGCCTGATCGACGTCAAGGAGGCGGTGAAGGCCGCCGCCCCGCACGCGGCGCGCGCCGCCATGCCCAAGGACAATGCCCAGCGGGTCGTGGAAGGCGCGCGCCACCTGGCGCCGCACCTGGGCGACCGGATGCGCGCCAGCCACCTGCTGGACCGGTCGGTGTTCGTGCGCGAGCTGCGACCCCAGGACACCAAGCTGGAGATCGAGACTCTGGAGGCGCGCGAGGCGGTGATGGTGGCCCGGTTTCTGGCCGGCGTGGTCGGTCGCGCCCACCGCCGCCAGATGGACGACGCCGACCGCGTCCGATGGGCCCAGGAACTGGACCAGCATCGCTCCAAGAGCCTGGATGCGCCGTCCTGGCTATGGACCAGCGTGGTCGAGTTGATGGCCAGCCACGAGGCGGCCTATCTGGATCATTGCCGGCGGTATGCGAAGGTCGCGGCTTAGGCGAAGACCAAGCCGGGCGTCGGTCGATCCCGATCCTTGCCCTTCTTCGGTGGCATCGCGCGGCGACCGGTCCGATGGGCGCGGCGTCCGGCGAAGCGCGCCATGGCGGCGACCAGTATCCGCAGCCGGTTGGCCGACCATTGTCTGACGCGGGCGGCGGCGGCCTTCATGGCCTGATCAACAGCGCGCAGGCGAACGGCGCCGGCGACGAGCCAGACGGCCGCCATGAGCTCGAGATAGCTCGCGACATCAAACGCCGCCATCCATGCCAGGCCTTCGGGAACGAACTGGACGAACACGAACCCGTCCTCGACCAATCTCGCCAGGGCGATGGCGGCCAGGAGCAGGACCAGCGCGGTCAGTGCGAACACCATCCGCCGCCTCGTCATTCGCGCCAGGAATCGGGCCGGCGTCTCGACGAGCGCGCGCCTCAACAGCCTGCCAATGTCGCTCTCGGGACAGAGTCCAACGATCGCGAAAATCACGCCTAGCAGGATGACAAGCATTCGACCCTCCACGCCCCACCTTTAATGGTGAGGCGCGGCGGCGCTTGCAACGCGTGACCCGTCAGGCCGCCACTTTTTCCGGCGCGCTTGCCTCGTTCAAGGCCGTCAAATCCCCGGCGCTCAGTTTCAGCGACGCGGCGCCCATGATGTCGTGCAGCTGTTCGACGCTGGTGGCGCTGGCGATGGGGGCGGCGATCGAGGGTTGGGCCATCAGCCAGGCCAGGGCGACCTTGGCGGCGGTGGTCTTGTGGGCGCTGGCGACCGTGTCCAAGGCATCCAGGATCTTGTGGCCACGATCGTTGAGATAGCGGGCCATGCCCCGGCCGCGTGGGCTTTTGCCGAAGTCGGCTTCGGAGCGGTACTTGCCGGTAAGGAACCCGCTGGCCAGGCCGTAGAAGGGGACGACGCTGACATCCTCCTTCACGCACAGGTCCTGGAGCGCGCCCTCGAAGCCGGCGCGGTCGGTGAGGTTGTAGAGCGGCTGCAGGGTCTCATAGCGGGGCAGTCCGGCGTCCTTGGAGACCTTCAGCGCCTCGGCCAGGCGGTCGGCGAAATAGTTGGAGGCGCCGATCGCGCGCACCTTGCCGGCCTTGATCAGCCTGGCGTAGGCCTCCAGCGTCTCGGCCAGCGGCGTCACAGCATCGTCGGTATGGGACTGATACAGATCGATATAGTCCGTCTGCAGACGTTTCAGCGACTCCTCGACCGCCTTGACCATATAGGCGGCGGACAAGCCCTTGTTGTCATCGCCCATGTCCATGCCGAGTTTGGTGGCGATCACCACCTTGTCGCGGCCGCCGCGCGCCTTCAGCCAGTCGCCGATCACCGCCTCGGACTCGCCGCCGGTGTGGCCGGGGACCCAGCGGGAATAGACGTTCGCCGTGTCGATGGCGTTGAACCCCCCGTCGACAAACGCATCCAGGATGGCGAAGGACTTGTCCTGGTCGGCGGTCCAGCCGAACACATTGCCGCCCAGCATCAGTGGCGCGATCTTGATGCCCGAACGGCCGAGGGTGCGCATGTCCATGGATCGTCTCCCGTGGTGTGTTTGTTGGTCCGTACTCTAGGCCAGAAATCCGTGCGGGCGAAGGCGGGAATGGTGGTGGACGGTGTCGGAAAGTCGCGTTGTGCGCCTTCCCAACTTCAGTTCCAACCGTTCCCCCGCCCTTGTGGCGGGGGTCCATTTTGCGCAACTGATTGAAGGTTCGAGCCGAAAGAGCAGTCAGCGCGTTCGGCCCAAACGCTTGAGTCCAATGGGCCCCCGCCACAAGGGCGGGGGAACGAAGTTTGGTGAAAGAGAATTGCGCGCCAGCGCCCCCTACGCCATCGCCCCTTCGCCCTCATACACCGCCGCATCCTGCGGGCTCGGCGCGGGCCGACCCAGCAACATGTCCGCCGCCTTTTCCGCGATCATGATGGTCGGCGCATTGGTGTTGCCGCTGACCAGGGTCGGCATGACCGAGGCGTCGACGATACGCAGGCCGGGCAGGCCGAACACCTTCAGCTTGTCGTCGACCACCGCATTCAGGTCGCCGGCCACGCCCATGCGGCAGGTGCCAACCGGGTGATAGATGGTCTCCGCGGTCTGCCGGATCCAGGCGTTGACCTCGTCGTCGGTCTGCACCGACGACCCGGGCGAATGTTCGTTGCCGCAGATGGCCTTCAGCGAGGCCGTGCCGGCCAGGTCGCGGGTCATCTTCACGCCTTCGCGCAGGGCGCGGCGGTCTTCCTCCGTGGACAGATAATTGGCCGCGATGGTCGGATCGTCGAACGGATCGGTGGAGCGCAGGCCGACCTCGCCGCGGCTTTCCGGGCGCAGCTGGCAGACGTGGATGGAAAAGCCGTCCTTCTCCACCGGCACCTTGCCGTGGTCCTGCATGATGGCCATCACGCAGTGCAGCTGCAGGTCCGGCCGGTCCAGATCCTGTCGCGATTTCAAAAAGGCGCCGGCCTCCAGAAAGTTCTGCCGTCCCGGTCCCTGGCCGCGCAGCATGTAGTTCATGCCGGTGAGCAGGGTGTTTATGCCCTTGTTGTAGGAATAGGCCGACTTTGTGTTCGGCGTCTCCCACGACAGGATCACGTCCAGGTGGTCCTGCAAATTCTTGCCAACGCCCTTCAGCGCATGGGTGACGCTCACGCCCGCCGCGCGCAGGC
>Ga0302316_10001655_pt1 | contig 17199 bp, 17 predicted proteins | sample III_Palsa_N3_2_FD_200456 | JGI IMG/M metagenome (GOLD analysis project Ga0302316, IMG submission 200456) | Peat permafrost microbial communities from Stordalen Mire near Abisko, Sweden - III_Palsa_N3_2 | ecosystem: Environmental > Terrestrial > Soil > Palsa > Peat permafrost | place: Sweden...
CTTACATTTACTCAGATTGCCGACTTCTGCGGCATGCACCCGCTGGAAGTGCAAGCGATCGCCGACGGCGAGGTGGCACAAGGCATAAACGGGTATGACCCGGTCGCCAACAGCCAGTTGGCGGAAGGCGAGATCAAGCGTTGCGAGGCGGACGTAAATGCACGCCTGAAGCTGTTGCCGTCGGCCAATCCGCTGCCGAAGCATCGCGGCAAGGGGGCGCGCTACACGCCGGTGGCGAAGCGCAATGACCGTCCCGACGCGATCGCCTTTTTGCTGAAGTCGTATCCGCAACTGTCGGAGCCGCAGATCATCAAGCTACTGGGGACCACCAAGGACACGATTCACAAGGTGCGCGATCGGGCGCACTGGAACAGCGCCAACATCAAGCCGCGCGATCCGGTGATTTTGGGCCTGTGCAGTCAGACCGATTTGGTCGCAGCCGTGGCCGCGGCCAACGAGCGTCTGACCCGTGACGGCCATGCCGTGCCGCCGCTGCCGGTATCGGAGCCGGACGAGGCGGCCTAAGGCTATCGGTTTTCATATGCAAAAGCGGCGTCCCTCGGGGCGCCGCTTGCGTTTTGGCCCTATTGGCCAGTGGGGTGGGGCCGCTGCCTTGGCAGCCGGCCCGGCGATCAGGTGGCGTAGCTAGTTCGCAGCCGCTCCATCTCTTCCTTTAAATGTAATTTTTCGACCTTCAGTCGGGTGAGTTCCGAGTCGTTTGGGCGCGGGCGCTGATCTTCATCGGCGATGCGCATTTCCAGACTGGTGTGACGTTCTTTCAGACTGGCGAGACGGGACTGCAGGCTCATAATGCCTCCTTTACCGTGCGTTAAAGCAGAACTGAATTACGGTCGACGGGCCCCATGCCCGGGCCGAATAGTTACTCTATTCCCCTTGACGGCGCTTGGCGACTCGAAAATTGCATGGCTGCGCGGCAGGGTGTAGCTATTGTTTCTTGCCCCGTGCTAGTGCTCCCACTCGAGCGGCTACGGGGACCTCAAGGACGGATTGCCGGCCGCAGATTGGAGCAGCTGAACCAGCCGATGTTGAACGACCGCGACTCCTTGTTGCGCAAGCTGCACGAACTGCGTAGCGAGCACCGCGACCTTGATACGGTGATTATCAAAATGGCCGGGACCGGGATGGACCAGCTCCATGTGCAACGGTTGAAAAAGCGCAAGCTGCTGCTCAAGGACGAAATATCCTGGCTGGAAAGCCGGCTGATCCCCGATAACATCGCCTGATCCGAGTTCTCTGTTGTCGGAACAAATTCCTCTCGTTGGCATCATCATGGGCAGCCAGTCCGACTGGACTACCATGAAACATGCGGCGGAGCAGTTGGCGGCGCTGGGTATCCCGCATGAGACCCGGATCGTTTCCGCGCATCGCACTCCCGATCGGCTGGCGGAGTACGCGCGCACCGCGCGGGCGCGGGGGTTGCGGGTGGTGATCGCGGGTGCGGGTGGGGCGGCGCACTTGCCAGGCATGTGTGCGGCCTGGACCAGTTTGCCGGTCCTCGGTGTGCCGGTCGAAAGCCATGCGCTCAAGGGGATGGATAGTTTGCTGTCGATCGTGCAGATGCCCGCGGGCGTGCCGGTGGGGACATTCGCGATCGGGCGTGCGGGCGCGGTGAATGCGGCGCTGCAGGCGGCGGCGATTCTCGCGATCACCGATACGGCGGTGGCGGCGCGGCTCGATGCGCTGCGGGCGGCGCAGACCGCCGCGGTTGCCGACCGGCCTCGGGACGAATGAGCTTGCTTCCGCCTGGTTCGACCATCGGCCCAGGGGCTACGATAGGAATCGTCGGCGGCGGTCAGTTGGGGCGCATGTCGGCGTTGGCCGCGGCCCGGCTCGGCTATCGCTGTCATATCCTCACCGACGATCCGGAATCGCCCGCGGCGCAGGTGGCGAGCGGCATCACGGTGGGCGATTACAACGACCTGGCGGCGCTAGAGCGGTTTTCCGAATCCTGCGACGTGATCAGCTTCGAGTTCGAGAACATCGACGCCGCCGGGCTGGAGCTGCTGCGTCAGCACCGGCCGGTGCGTCCCGGTCCGGAAATTTTGCGCATTGCCCAGGAGCGGGTGGCCGAGAAGAGCTTCTTGAATGGCATCGGTATTCCCACCGCACCTTGGCGCGCGATCGAGAGTATGGCCGATTTGGAGCGGACAGCGGCCGAACTGGGCCTGCCCGCGGTGCTGAAGACCACCAGGCTGGGTTACGACGGCAAGGGCCAGGCGCTGCTGCGCCGGGCGGACGAGCTCGCCCCGGCGTTCGCCCGGCTGGAGCCCAAGCCCCTGATTCTGGAGGGCTTCATCGACTTCGCCTGTGAGCTTTCGGTGATCGTGGCGCGCAATCCGGCGGGCGAGATTGCGGTCTTCGATGTGGTGCAGAATCGGCACAAGAACCACATTCTCGACCTCACTCTAGCGCCCGCGCCGATCGATCCGACGATCGCCAAGGTGGCGCAGGGCTATGGGCGGAGGCTGGCGGAAGCTCTGCAGTTGGAGGGCTTGCTCGCGCTCGAACTATTCGTCGATCGCGACGGCCGGGTTTTGGCCAATGAGATGGCGCCGCGCCCGCATAATTCGGGTCATTGGACCATCGATGCCTGTCCGGTAAGCCAATTCGAGATGCATATCAGGGCGATCGCGGGCTTGCCGCTGCCGCCGGCGACGCGGCACGCCGATGCAGTGATGAAGAATCTGGTCGGCCCCGACGATCTGGCGCTGTGGCCGGAGATCTTGGCGACGGTGGGACTAATCCCCCACCATTACGGTAAAGCGGAAGCGCGGCTCGGGCGGAAGATGGGACACGTTACGGTGCTGTTCCCGTTTGGCGCATTGCCGGGGCCGTTCGGGATCCGGGATGCGCTGGGAAAGCTTGCGGAGGACTGATACCAGCGGCCCTACCTCTTGACCGCTGGTATCGCGCGCGGGTTGGCGGGCGGCGCGCGCAAAACAAAGACTCATACCAGCCGCCCAAATCGCTGGTCGCGAGTCAAAATTTTGGGCGGCTGGGATGAATCCTACGGTGCCGGTCCACTCTTTGCACGCGTCCGGCGATCGATCCAGCGAAACACCGTGTCCAGCTGCGCGCGCATGATTTTCGGCGGCACACCCATGAACATGTGGCTCGCGCCCGGCACCAGCACCAGTTCGGCCGGCACGCCCTTGGCCCTGAGCGCCTTGTAGAGGTCCTCGCTTTGCTGGTGCGGTACCGCCGGATCGGCGAGCCCGTGCATGATCAGGAGCGGCGGCGAGTCCTTGGAGACATAGGTGATCGGATCGGCCGCGGCGAGCTTATCAGCCGGGCACTGCGGAATCACGCAGCCGAGATACTGGGACTCCGGTGCGGAGGCAGTGTTGTGCTTGTCGGCGCCAGGCAGGGCTTCGCTTGCCATCGCCGCGAAGTCGGTCGGGCCGAACCAGTCGATCGCAGCAACGACGCAGCTGGTGACCTTGGGGTCGATCGCCGGAGTGCTGAGACCATAGAAGCGGCCAAGTGGCACCACGGTGTCGAACTGGCGCTGGCCGCAGCTGGTGCCGACCAGTGCTGCGAGATTGCCGCCGGCGGAGGCGCCCCATACCACCACGCGCGACGGATCGCCGTGATAGGTGGCGGCATAGGTCTTGGCCCAGCGGATCGCGGTTTTGACGTCGATTAGTTGGGCCGGAAAGATCGCCTCGCTGGTCAGGCGGTAGGTTGGACGCACCACCAGATAGCCCCGGCGCGCCAGCTCTTCCATGCCGCTATCGCCGGACAGGCCCTCGTCGCCATTGGGATCCAACGACCAGCCGCCGCCATGGATGTAGACCACGATCGGATTGGGGGCGCTGCCCGCTTTCGGTACGAATAGATCAAGCGTCAGCGGCCGGTAGCCGTTCAAGACCGAGTAGGTCACGGCAGGCAGTTTGGTGACGCCGCCGGGCAGGTCGATGTGCGGCCGGCGCTGGAGGTCGGGGTCCTGGGAAATCACCGTGAGCGGCGACGGTCCGGTAGGAATCGGCGGCCCGTTGTCGGCGCGAGCGGCCAAACCGAGCAGACAGAACAAAGCAAGTCCCAGTATCCGGCCGCGACTGTGCATTCGCCTTCCCCCAAGTTGGACATTCGTCCCTGATTGCCGAGTGTCGAGCGAATTCGAGATACACTGGTAGGATAGGCACGTCCACCAATCGGCCAGCGGCGGCTTTCGTACTGGCGCTTTCGCCGTTCCGCCTTTACCCTTCCGCCATGCCTCAGCCCCGGCAGTTCATTCTGCCATTCTCCCACGCGCCGCACTACGCGGACGAGGATTTTGTCGAGAGCCCGAGCAACCAGGACGCGCGGGCATGGCTCGATCGTCCGCAGAGTTGGCCGCAGTCGCGCCTGGTCCTGTCGGGTCCCGAGGGCAGCGGCAAAACCCATCTGCTGCACATGTGGGCGCAGCGCTTTCAGGCCGAGGTCCGTCCGGTTCAGAGTCTGCGCGGTTTGCCCGAACCTCCCAAAACGAGTGCACTCGCGATCGACGATGCCGACGAGGCGCCGGACGAAGCGGCTTTGTTCCACGTGCTCAACCTCGCCGCCGAGGCGAGGGTCCTGCTCCTCCTCACCGCTCGGCTCGCGCCGGCGATCTGGCAGATCGGTCTGCCCGATCTCGCCAGCCGTGTGCGCAGCTCCGCCCACGTCGCAATCGGCCCCGCCGATGAACCGCTGCTCCGTACCCTGCTCGTCCGGCTCGCCTCGGACCGCCAGTTGATCATCCCGTCGGCGCTCGCCGACTTCATGCTGCTGCGCCTGCCACGGACCCAGGCGGCGGTGCGCGAGGCGGTCGCGAGACTCGATCGCGTTTCGATGGCGGCAGGCGGCCACCCCAATCGTGCTCTCGCCGCTGCCGTGATCGCCGAAATTTCCGATCGGGACGCCGGCGCCGGGGAAACCCGCCATCAAAATGACAATCCGATGATATTTGATCCCTCACCTGCATTGCTGCCCGCAATGCCGGTGAACCCGCCGTCAAAGCCTGTTAGGTCCAATCCATGAGTGCCACAGTTAAATTCCCCCGCGTGCGGAGCATTCCCGTGGATCACGTCACCGATCACGCCCCAGCAAAACCCAAGCATTCTGCCCCGATCGAGCACGATAGTCCCGCGCGCTTCATCAATCGCGAAATCTCCTGGCTCGATTTCAACCACCGCGTGGTCGAAGAGGCCGACAACCACCGGCACCCGCTGCTCGAACGGGTGCGGTTCATCTCGATCAGCGCCGGCAACCTGGATGAGTTCTATTCGGTGCGGGTCGCGGGGCTCGAGGGCCAGGCCCAGGCCGGCGTCACCCATGCCTCGCAGGATGGCCTCACGCCGGCGCAGCAGCTGGTCGAGATCCAGAAGCACGCCAAGACGTTGATCACCAAGCAGCACCATGTGTGGCTGGAACTGGTCGAGGAAATGCGCGCGGCCGGGATCGAACTATGCGCGCCGGCGCAGCTTTCCGACGATGATCTGCGCTGGCTCGACGGCTACTTCATGGAGAGCGTATTTCCCGTGCTCACCCCGCTGGCGGTGGACCCGGCGCATCCGTTCCCGTTCATCCCCAACATGGGCCTGGTGCTGGCGCTGAAACTGCACCGCGAGGCCGATGGCCAGCCGATGCGCGGCCTGTTGCCGCTGCCGAGCCAGATCCAGCGCTTCATCCGGCTGCGGGCCGGTGCCGAACGAGGCCCGATCCGCTTCGTAATGTTGGAAGAATTGGTCCGCCTGTTCATCGGTCACCTGTTTCCCGGCTTCGTGATGAAAGACGGCGGCCTGTTCCGAGTGATCCGCGACACCGATGTCGAGTTCGAGGAAGAAGCCGAAGATCTGGTGCAATCGTACGAGACCGCGCTGAAGCGCCGCCGCCGCGGCGTGGTGATCCATATGACCGTGGATGCCGCGATGCCCCCCGACCTGCGCGACCTGGTCGCCGACGAGCTCGACGCGCCGCCCGACGAAATATTGGTGCTCGACGGCATGCTAGGCCTGGTCGACGTGAAGCAGCTGATCGTCGAGGACCGGCCGGATCTGTTGTTCGTGCCCTACACGCCGCGCTTCCCCGAGCGCATCCGCGATTTCGGCGGCGATTGCTTTGCCGCCATCCGCTCCAAAGATATCATCGTGCATCACCCGTTCGAGAGCTTCGACGTGGTGGTGCAGTTCCTTCGCCAGGCCGCGTCGGACGACGCGGTGGTCTCGATCAAGCAGACCCTCTATCGCACCAGCCGCAACAGCCCGATCGTGAAGGCCCTGATCGAGGCCGCCGAAGCCGGTAAATCGGTTACCGCGATGGTGGAACTGCGGGCGCGCTTCGACGAGGAGGCCAATATCCGGCTGGCGCGGAGCCTGGAAGCCGCCGGGGTGCAGGTGGTTTTCGGCTTTGCGCTGTTGAAAACCCACGCCAAGATCAGCCTGGTGGTCCGGCGTGAGGGCGGCACGCTGCGGTCCTATGCCCATTTCGGCACCGGCAATTATCATCCGATCACGGCGCGGATCTACACCGACCTCAGCTTCTTCACCACCGACCCCGACCTCACTCGCGATGCGGCGCGGCTGTTCAATTTCATGACCGGGTACGCGCGGCCGACCAAAATGGACGCGATATCGTTCAGTCCGCTGACCATCCGCAGCCGGCTCAACCAATTGATCGACTGCGAAATCGAATTCGCCCGAAACGGCCATCCCGCCACGATCTGGCTTAAGCTGAATTCCCTGGTCGACGCCGAACTGATCGACCGGCTCTACGCCGCCTCCGCGGCCGGAGTGAAGGTGATGGTCGTGGTGCGGGGGATCTGCTGTCTGCGCCCCGGTGTGCCGGGACTTTCCGATAATATCCGGGTCAAGTCGATCGTCGGGCGGTTCCTTGAGCACGGGCGGATTTGCGTCTTCGGCAACGGACACAAGCTGCCGAGCCGCCGCGCCCTGGTGTTCATCAGCAGTGCCGATTGGATGGCGCGCAACATGGAATGGCGGGTCGAGACTCTGGTGCCGATCGTCAATCCCACGGTGCACGCGCAGGTGCTCGATCAGATCATGGTGACCAATCTCAAGGACACTATGCAGTCCTGGGAATTGGAGCGCGACGGACGCTGGCAGCGGCTGGCGGCTGGCGCCAAGCCGGTTTCGGCTCATGAATATTTTATGACAAATCCATCGCTCTCTGGGCGCGGCTCGGCGCTGCACGGGCCGACCGTGCCGATGGCGCCGGCGCGGCGGCAAGACTGCGTGAACCAGGATTGATGCCGCCCGCAGCGAAGCCCGACGCCGCCGCCCCGCCGCCCCGGTTGGCAGTGGTCGATCTCGGTTCCAACTCGGTCCGGCTGGTCGTGTTCGAAGGTCGGGGCCGCAACCCGACGGCGATCTTTAACGAAAAGGCCGTGCTCCGGCTGGGGCGCGGGCTGACCGCAACCGGACGTATGGGTGCCGAAGCGGTCGCACTGGCCACCACCGTAATGAACCGCTATCACGCGATCGCCCGCGCCATGGGAGCCGATCCGTTCGTGGTGCTGGCGACCGCGGCTGTGCGCGAGGCTGCGAACGGCGCCGCGCTGGTGGCCGATCTCGAGTCGCGGATGCCGGGCGTCAAGGTTCGTGTGCTGTCTGGCGAACAGGAGGCGGAATACGCGGCGCTCGGGCTCGCCTGTGGAATCCCGGACGCGGACGGGATTCTCGCCGACATCGGCGGCGGTTCGCTCGAGCTGGGCGTACTCAACCGCGGCCGGCTCGCTCGCGCGGAGACTTTGCGCCTGGGCGTGATTCGCCTGGCCGAGCGCGCCGGCGGCAATCCGGCGCGGGCGCGGGAGCTTGCCGACGCCGAGATCGGCGCGGTTTCCTGGCTCGAGGCCAAAGCCGGCGGCACGCTCTATCTGGTCGGCGGCGCGTTCCGGGCGTTGGCGCGGATCGAGATGCATCGCACCGATTACCCGTTGGCGATCGTGCATCACTACGAGATCACCGCGGCGCAGGCGGCCGATCTCGCGATGCATGTCGCGGTCGGGCCGCGCCGCGTGCTGGAGCGGATTCCCGGTGTCTCGCGCCGGCGCATCGACGATCTGCCGTTTGCCGCGATCGCCTTGCGCCGGCTGCTGGCCGCGACCGAAGCGCGGCGTGTGGTGTTCAGCGCGAACGGCCTGCGCGAGGGCTGGTATATGGAGAGTCTGGCGCCCGAGGTGCGCGCGAAGGACACGCTGATCGCGGCGGGTGAGGAGCTTTCCGCCCAGTACGCCCGCGATCCGCGCCTGCCCGATGCGCTGCTTTTGTGGACCGATCCGTTGTTCCCGAACGAGTTGCCGGCCTTGCAGCGGCTGCGCCATGCGGTGTGTCTGGTATCGGACATCGGCGCCCAGGAGCATCCGGACTATCGCGCCGAGCAGGTGTTTTTGCGTCTGCTGCGCCAGGCCGGGATCGGGCTTGATCATCCCACCCGGCTGTTCTTGGCGATCGCGCTCGCGATCCGCTACGAAGCGGATCCTGCGGCCGATTTCATCCAGCCGATGCGGCCGCTGCTGGCCCTCGATTTGTTGCAGCGGGCCGAGCAGTTGGGTCATGCGCTGCGTCTGGCCTACACGCTTTCCGGCGGCACGCCGGCGTTGCTGGCGAAGGCTCGGCTGCAGCGCGCCAATCCCAACCTGGTTTTGCATCTGACCGCCGGCAGTGGCGTGTTCGCCGGCGAGCCGGTCCAACGCCGGTTGGATCGCTTAGCCACATCCCTCGGCCTGGCAGGAATAATCAAGTAACTAACGTACAAAAGTTTTTGCTTCTTTTTTCAAAAAGAAAAATCTTGCTTCTTAAAGCTTCAAATAGAATCAAGGAAATAGGTCTTCTTTTCTTGAAAGAAAAGAAGCAAAAGATCTTTGTTAGTTAGCCGTCTTCGCGGATGGCGTCTTCGATTTGATCGATGCGGCCGGTACGATCCACCAGAAATACATCGAAACGAACGCCCGCGGCGCCCCAATCCGGATGCTCGGCCAACAACCAAGTCGCAGCATCGATCAGGCGACGCCGCTGGCGCGGCAATAAGGCATAGCCCGCCCGCTCGTGGTCGACCCGGCTTTTGACTTCCGCCAGCAATAATAGGCCCTGGCGAGTGGCGATCAGATCAATCTCGCCCGCCTTGGTGCGCACCCGTTCGCCGATTACGCTCCAACCTTCGGCCCCAAGGTGCGCTGCGACCAGCCGCTCCGCCGCCCGCCCGCCCGCATGGGCGAGCTTCCCGGCGTCAGACCGGGCTCGGGTCGCTGTCGGGAACCGCGGGCTGGCCATTGACGAATTCGGTCACTAGCGAATAGCCGATCGCAAGCAAAGTCGGCCCCAGGAACACCCCAAGCAAACCAAACGCGATCGCGCCGCCGAGTACTCCAAGCAACGTGAGCAAAAACGGAATGCGGGCGCCACGCGAGATGAAGTAGGGCCGGATCACGCTGTCCGAGCCGCTCACCGCGAAGATCCCCCACAACACCAGAAAGACTCCTCGGCCGGTGTGATGGGTCGCGAATAACCAGACCGCGGCCGGCCCCCAAATCACCGGCGGCCCGATCGGCAGCACCGACAGGAACCCCGCCACGGTCGCCAGAATCACCGGCTTCGGCACACCGGCGATGGTCAAACCCACGCCGGTAAGCACTCCTTGCACGATCGCGGTGCCGAGAATGCCATAGACCGTTCCGCGCACGGCACGACCCGCCACCTCGATCATGTGGTCGCCGCGCGGGCCGGCGATGCGCAGCAGACCGGCGCGCAAATGCAGCGCAATGTTCTCGCCGGAGAGCCAAAAGAAGAAAGCGATGAACAAAGCAAGAACGATGCGGGCGACTCCCCCCCCCAAAGCGACAAGAAGTGTAAAGCCGCCACGCACGATCATGCCCACATACGGTCGTATGGCGTCGGTCAGCCCCGACAGATCAGCAGCCCAGATATTCCAGCGATCGACCAGCTCTGATCCCACAAACGGAACGTTCTGCAACCAATCCGGCGCCGGCGGCACGCCGTTTTGGGTCCAATCGTCGATCATATCGCGCAAACCGCCGATCGCCGAAGCGGTGTCGCGCCCGACCAAAAAGAACGGTAGCACCATGCAGAGCGCGCAAAGCACCACCATGATAAGCGCCGCGCCGACCCCGCGGATCCTTATACGGCGCTGAATCCATTGGTAAAGCGGCCAAGTGCAGAACGCCAGAATCCCGGCCCACAAGAGCGCGGTGAAGAAGGGGTAGAGGACGACGCCGCATCCGAGGGCTATGATACCGAGCAGCAGGCCCATCAGAATCCGTTCGGCGTACATCGTCCCCCCAAGCTGGCCCAAGCTGGCGTGGTTGTAATGCTTGGTCTACCGGCAATTAACAAGCCCCCTGTGGAATCGCGGAAAACCTGGGGATTTGGCGCTCCAGAGGCGCCGACCGTGCATACGCCCGGCAGTTGAAATATTTATGATTAGTCTCTAGTTTGAACATGACATTAATGAGACGCGGCCCCGATTCTTCGAACGGAGCCCCCACGTCTGAGATTCTGGACAACGTCACGATGCGATTTTCTGAAATCGGCGAGCAGCTTCGCGCCTATAGACTCGAGTCCGGATTGCGGGCCGAGGAGATCGCTGCGCGCCTCGGCGTGTCGCGGGCGGCGCTGTATCGTTACGAGAAGGGCGAGGTCATTAAGCTCGATACCGTAATGAGACTGGCCGAGTTGTTGAAAATCTCGCCGCTCTCGCTGCTGGGCATCGGAGTCGAGTATTACAACCGCCCGATCGGCTATTTCGAGCGGCTGCGCCAGATCGAGGAAGGTGCCGATCAGATCATTCAGGTCGGGCGTGGCTACACTTATCTGATCACCACCGGGCAGTTCGACTCGCTGCTGGCCGACGTGATGGAGGTCTGGGCGCGCGGCGTCGGTGCGGCGCCACCGGTGGCGGCCACCAATTCCGAGCATCTGCTGGGGATCCTTACCGCCCGCAAGAAAGCTTATCAGACTCGCCGGCCGACAATAGTGACGGTCTACTCGCTCGATGCGATCGAAGGCCTGATCCGGCATGGTCTATGCCGCGGGTTCGATTTGCCGGCGCAGTTGCGGACGCGCTGCAAGCAGACTGCGATCTACGAAGTTGAAAACCTGATCGGGCTGCTGCACGACGATCCGCTTGGGGTTCAGTTGGGACTGCTCGAGGAAACTCCGATCGCCGGTGCGTTCAATCTGCTGCGTGGCCGTGAACGCGCGATGGTGGCGCTGAGCCCGTTCAACGCCGATGGGCCGCCTGACGGTCAATACGGAGCGGCGATGGTGACCAGCGCGGAAGAGGCGCTCGCCACCCACCAGCGGGTGGTGGAACATTGCTGGCGCAACGCGCTCAAAGGTCAGGCGGCGGTAGCGCGGCTTACTTCGTTGATCCAGATGGCAAGGGCGGCGTAAGCTCGCGGCTTTACCTTCTGGCCTTGCCGGTGGGCTTGCCTTAGTTTGACCCGATGTCCAAATCTATCCCCGTATTGATCGATCCAGGCTGGCTGGCCGCGCGTCTGGATGATCCCGATCTGGTGCTGCTCGACGCCACCTATCGCTTGCCGAACGAGGGCCGCGACGCGGCGGCGGATTTCGGCGCGGCCCACATTCCGGGAGCGCGGTTTTTCGACATCGATCGCTTCGCCGATCCGGCGGAAACCAGCTTGCCGCACATGGTGCCGACTCCGGCCGTAGCGCGCGACCTGCTGCAAGCCCTGGGCATCAACCGGAACAGTTTGGTGGTGATCTATGACCAGAAGGGCATTTTTTCCGCGCCGCGCGGGTGGTTTCTGCTGAAGCTGTTCGGCCATGATCGGGTCTGCGTGCTGGATGGCGGCCTGCCGGCCTGGATCGCCGCGGAGTATCCGGTCGAAGCTGGTACGCCCGGCCCCGGTGCTCGCGGCGATTTCGAACCGCGCTACCGGGCACGTCTGCTGCGCGGCTTCGGCGACTTGCTCGACAACATCGGCGCGGGTTCGGAGCTGGTGCTCGACGCCCGGCCGGCAGCGCGGTTCCACGCCCAAGCGCCCGAGCCACGACCCGGCGTGCGAGGTGGCCATATATCGGGCAGCCGCAATCTGCCATTCGGTCTGTTGCTCACCGAACGCGGCACGATGAAGCCCGCCGCGGAGTTGCGGTCCTTGTTCACCACGGCCGGGGTGAGCGGTGACCGGCCGGTGATTACCAGCTGCGGCAGCGGGGTTTCCGCGGCGGTCCTCACGCTCGGCATGGTCGCGGCGGGGTTGCCGATCGGCGCGCTCTACGACGGCTCGTGGAGCGAATGGGGCAGCCGCCCCGATGCACCGATCGGGGTCTGAGATGGACAAAAAGAAATTGTCGCCGGCGACTCGGCTAGTGCAGGCCGGCCGGGCTCCCACTCGGTCCACTGGGCTGGTCAATCCGCCGCTCTACCGTGGTTCCACAGTGCTGCAGCCCGACATGAAGTCGCGGCTGGCAGCCGGGCGCAAATGGCGCGAGCAGGCGCTGGTCTACGGGGTCTACGGCAATCCGACGCACTTCGCGCTGGAAGATCTGGTCGCGGAGATCGAGGGCGGTAGCCGCGCGCAGATCGTTTCCTCGGGCGTCGCAGCGTGCACCACCGCGTTACTGGCGGTGCTCGGCGCCGGCGATCATTGCCTGATGCCCGACAGCGTCTATTATCCGACGCGGCTGTTCTGTGACACGATGCTTAAGCGGTTCGGCGCCGAGGTGAGCTATTACAATCCCACCGCTGTCGAACCCGAGATCACCGCGCTGCTGCGGCCGAACACACGGGCGATCTTCGCCGAGAGTCCGGGCAGCCACACTTTCGAGGTCCAGGACGTGCCGATGCTGGCGCGGGTCGCCCACGCGCACGGCGCCAAACTGCTGCTCGACAACACCTGGGGGCTGGGGTTTTTCGCGCCCTTCGAGCACGGCGTCGATTTCTCGATCCAGGCCCTGACCAAATACGCTGGCGGCCACTCCGATCTGTTGCTGGGTGCGATCGTCACCAACAGCGACGAGAATTTTGAGCAGTTGCGCAGTGCGGCGTTGCAGCTTGGGCAGTATGCGAGCCCGGACGATTGTTGGCTCGCGCTCAGGGGCGCGCGCACGTTGCGAATTCGGCTGGCTCATCAGATGGTGGCCGGGCTTGCGGTCGCGCGCTGGTTCCGCGAGCGGACTGAGGTTTTGCGGGTGCTGCATCCGGCATTGCCCGGCAGCCCGGGCCACGAGCTGTGGCAGCGCGATTTCACCGGCGCCTGCAGCTTGTTCGGTGTGGTGTTCCGGCCCGAGATTGCGAAGCAATCGGTGCATGACTTCGCCGACGCGCTCACCTTGTTCGGCCTAGGTGCCTCGTGGGGCGGCTATGAAAGTCTGGTGTTACCCGCAGAAGCCGTAAGGTTGGTGAGCCCACCCCTTGGCGGCCACACCTGCCGGTTCCATATCGGCCTGGAAGAGGTCGGTGATTTGATTGCGGACCTGGAACAGGCCATGCCCGCGCTGGGCTTTAACGTTTAGAAGTTTTTTGCTTCTTTTTTTCAAGAAAGAAGAGAGTCTTACTTCTTAAAGCATCAAGTAGGCTAAAGGAAGGAAGTGTTCTTTTTTGAAAAAAGGAACCAAAAAACTTTGGTTAATTTGATGAGGTGAGCATGCAACAGCAATTTCTTGATCTGGTGCGCTTTGATCGCGACGGACTGGTGCCGGTGATCGCGCAACAACACGACACCGGCGAAGTACTGATGATGGGGTGGATGAACCAGGGCGCGATCGAGGAAACCCTCGCCACCGGATGGGTCTGCTACTGGAGCCGGTCGCGCCAGAAATATTGGCGCAAAGGCGAAACCTCCGGACAACTCCAGACCCTGCGCGAACTGCGGGTCGATTGCGACGGCGATACGCTGCTGGCGCTGGTCGACCAAACCGGCGCGGCCTGCCACACCGGGCAGCGTTCCTGCTTCTACCGCGCCGCGCGGCCGGATGGCGTCGAGGAAATCGCCGTACCCCTGATTTCACCGGACCAGCTCTATGGTTGAGCCAGTCCCGGTCACCCTGCTTACCGGCTTCCTGGGCGCGGGCAAGACCACGCTGCTCAACCGACTGCTGCGCGATCCCGCCGCTGCCAATACCGCCGTGCTGATCAATGAATTCGGCGAGGTCGGGCTAGATCATCTGCTGGTGGAACGGCTGGACGACACCACCGTGCTGTTGGAAGATGGCTGCATCTGCTGCAGCGTGCGCGAGGATCTGCGTGCCGCACTGCTCGGCATGCTGCCTCGCATCGAAGACAGCGAGATCAAGCGCATCGTGATCGAAACCACCGGTATCGCCGACCCGGTGCCGATCCTGGAGACGCTGATCGCCGACCCGGCGCTCTGCCGCGCGCTGAAACTCGACGGCGTGATCACGCTGGTGGACGCGGTCTACGGCGAACTGTCGCTCGATCAGTACCCGGAGGCACGCCGCCAGGTCGCCTTCGCCGATGTGCTGCTGCTGTCGAAGACCGATTTGATCGATACCAAGGCGCTGCGTGACCAGCTCGCCGAGATCAACCAGACCGCGCGGGTGATCGCGGTGCGCGACGGGATGGTCGAGCGATCGCAAATCTTCGATCTCAGCGCTGCGCCTCCCGCCTTGCCCCAGCACGCGCACGCCCATTCCCACGGCAGCGTGCAAAGCTTTTGCCTCGTCATCGACGAGCCGCTCCGCCCCGAGGGCTTCGGCAGCTGGATCCAGATGCTGATCGCGACCCAAGGCGAGAAGCTTTTGCGCATCAAGGGAATTCTCAATCTCGCCGGTCAGGCCCGGCCGGTCGTGCTGCACGCGGTGCGTCATCTGTTGCATCCGCCGGCGCTGCTGGAAGCGTGGCCCCCCGGCCCGCGTCAAAGTCGGATCGTGTTCGTGAGCGATGGCATTTCGCGCGAGATGGTGGAGGGGGGATTGCAGGCGTTCGAAAAAGCGGCGGCGGAGGCAGCAAGCTTGTAGTTATAGAAATCGGCCGTTGCCCCCCACCCCGACCCTCCCCCCTCGTGGGAAGGGTCGGGGTGGGGGTGAGGTAGAGAGATGTAATAGATCCGCGGCGGGGTCTTCTAATGACGGCCCCTTGGTCGGCAAGTCGCAGTCGAAGCCGATCGGCCCTAGTCAAATCTGCCCTGTGCGATGCATTCCTGATATTTTCGGACGTTTTCCGAACGGCTGATCTTGCCGCTGGTGGTCTTGACCAGCCAGCCTTGGTCCATTACCCGGACGTCGCCGCAGCTGATCCCGACTTCCTGGAACACCGCGTGGTTGATCGCGCGCGCGGCTGCGCCCGGATCAACTCGGGGGCCACATCGCTCCGCGACGACAACTAATTGTTCGCTGCCCAAGGAAGCGAGGTAGTTGCCAAATGCCACCGCGCGGCCGGGCTTCACTTCGGGCACTCTTGATACTGCGGCCTCGACGTCGTGCGCCGCGATGTTTCTGCCGTTCACGATGATGACATCCTTTTGCCGCCCGACAATGAAGACCTCGCCGCGATCGACAAATCCGAGATCGCCGCTCCGCAGCCATTTTCCGTGGAAGGCCTTCGCCGTGGCATCCTGGTTGTGGTAGTAGCCGTTAAACAAATAGGGCGCGGTGATGCAGATCTCGCCTACGATGCTTTCGCCGGCAAAAGCTCCATCCCGCAACACGCCAACTTCACATCCCGCAATCGGCGGCCCGTTCGAGAGCAAAACCGTCTCTTGCGCGCCGGGCCGGGGAACCGTCGCAAAGCCCTCGGCCTGCAACGCTTCGCGGTCCACCGCGAGCCGGCGCACCGGCTCGCCGAGCCGCGATTGGGTGACCGCGAATACCGTCTCGGCCATCGCGTAGCAGCATTGTAGAGTAGCGCCGGTCACGCCCCACTCAGCAAACCGTTCCAGGAACGCATCGAACGCCTCCGGCTTGTTGGGCTCGGAACAACAGATGATCGCGGAAAGCGAGCTTAGGTCCCGGCGATGGCCGCCGCGGGCGCTGCGGACGTGATGTAGCAGCGCAAAATTCGGGATCCAAGCGTGGGTGCCGGCGAATTTCTCCACTGCGTCGAAAAATAGCGCGGGTTGTTTGGTCCATTCGAACGGGTCGATCGACAGGATCGGAACCCCCAGCCAGATCGGCAGCAGGAAGCTGCTGATGAGCCCCATGTCGTGATAGAGCGGCAGCCAGGATGCGAAACGAGGTTCCGGCACGCGGTCGAGATCCAGCGCGTCGCGGTAGGCGGAGAGCTGGGCAGCGATCGCCTGGTAGCTAAGCGCGACGCCTTTCTTCAGACCGGTCGTGCCCGAACTGTGTTGCAACAGCGCGATCGCGTTCGCCGCGGGCAAGCGGGCTGGAGCTGCCGCCGGTGCCCCACGCGCGCGCGATACGGCGATGACCGTTGCATCGGACCCGGCGGCGGCGGCTGACAAATCCGCCAGCAGCGCATCGTAAACCAGGATCGCGCGCGGCTTGGTGTGCGAAAACACCTCGCGATGCTGCCGCCAATAGAGTCCGGCGTCCTGCTTCACGCTGGGCGAAGGCATGAAGCTCGGAACTGCGCCGATCAGCATCGCGCCCAGGAAGGCGGCGTGAGCGTCGATCCCGTGCTCGAGCACGATCAGGACAATGTCGCCGGCGGCAACCGAGTGGTCCGCGAACAGGGCGGAAAACTGCAATGCACGTTGCAGGAAGCGGGCGGCGTCGACCGGATTCCAAGTGTCGCCGTCGTGAAATATGCCGACCAGCTGCTGCGGCGTGTTCCGCCAGCGGTCCAGGATCGGTGTGAGGAGGGGATTTCCCTGGCCGCTCATTCGCCCGCGGCAGTTTTCTGCAGCACCAGGGCGACCAGGTCGCCGACGTTGGCGAGCTCGTTCAGTTCCTTGGTGCGAATGCGGATGGAGAATTTCTCTTCCAGCGCGAGCGTGATCTCGACCTGCCGGAAAGAATCCCAGCCGACCACGTCCTGGGACGTAAGGCTCGGATGCAGAACGATATCGTCACGGCCGAAGACGTCGGCAAAGACCTGCCGGAGAAACGCATAGATGTCTTCGGCGCGATTCATCCCGCAGCTCGCGGGATTTCTGCCCCGGCAGGTCCGGTCGCAATGATTTGCCCCTTGATCGCTGGCGGCATTGGGCACCCCGGGACGCGTTGATCTCAATCAACCCATCAGGAAGGAAATGTCAATCGTCGATTGGGGCGGTGTGGCGCCAGCTGCCGC
>Ga0302316_10001656_pt1 | contig 17195 bp, 17 predicted proteins | sample III_Palsa_N3_2_FD_200456 | JGI IMG/M metagenome (GOLD analysis project Ga0302316, IMG submission 200456) | Peat permafrost microbial communities from Stordalen Mire near Abisko, Sweden - III_Palsa_N3_2 | ecosystem: Environmental > Terrestrial > Soil > Palsa > Peat permafrost | place: Sweden...
GGCAGCAAGGACAGCCAGTTGCGCTAAAAGGCGCTATTCCAGGCGCAGCCGGTTCTCGACCTTCACGACGCCCTGGACCGAGCGCGCATCGTGCAACGCGTTGAGAATGTATTGCTGGGTCAGCGCGATACCCTTGAGCGTCACCACGCCATCCTGGGTGCTCACCATGATGCGCGGCGCAATGATGGGGTCGTTCGCTGCCAGTTGGTTTTTGACCTGCGTCGTGATCGCGGCATCGGCAGGCTTCTCGACATCCTGCGCGTGCACCAGCGAACCTGCGCTCATCAGTACGGTGCTGGCGACGATGCTCATCAGCTGTTTGGGAGTCATGGCCGGAATTCCTGAATTAGTTGGTGTTGGCCACAATGGCCTGGATCTGTCCTGCCGCGTCCACGGCACAGTACCACTGCGAAGTGCCGCGCGTTTGGGTTACCTCAAATACATACCATCCTTCAAGATGACTTGAATCAAGCGTCCGAAGTTCCTGCGCAAGCTCCTGCGCCACGCCCTGCGGCGGCCGCGTCGACACGCCGATGAAGCGGATGCTGCGCACCGGACCGGACTTGTGCAACAACCCTGTGACTGTTTCCCGCAGTGCGGAATCGGCGCTCGCTGATCTGATGAGGGCGCTGAGCACGCTCACCGGGTCGGGTCTGTTGCTGCGCTCCGCCGTCGGCGTGCCCACATGGTCCTTGAAGTACATCGTGAGGTTGAAATTGATGTCCAGCCGACCCCACTTCGGCACCACCTGCGCATTGGATGTCGCCGCTGAGAACTCCCACTTCTGCACGGCGCGCACCGCTGCCTCGTCGAGCTGGGCATTACCGCTGCCATGCAGGACCCGCACGATTCCCGGATGGCCGTTCGCGTCCACCAGGAAGGCAACCGAAGTGATTCCCTGTGCACGCCGCTCCAGCGCAGCCCGGGGATAGTCAGGCTCGACACGACTGACGATGCCGATCCCGGAGTCGTTGCCGACCGTACCAATCGATTCAGTGCGGCTGGTGCGCGGCACCTCGGCATCCGGTGGCGGCTCCGGAGCCTGAGGCAGGATGATGTCCGCGGGGAGTATCGGCGGCGGCCTGCCGGGATCCCGCAGATGCACGTGCACCCGGGGTGTGCTGGCCGGCGCCTCCACGATCGGCTTGAGCTCCGGGATCAGTGCGACGGCGATGGCAGATGTCTGCGGTTGCCGCACGGGCACGATTCCGAGTCCGACCCCCAGCACCAGCAGCACCAGGCTCTGTATGCAAAGAGCGGCCAGCGTTGCGACGCCGCGAGATGTGCTGTCCTGTGCCATGATCAAGGCCATGATGCCACGAACGATTCCTCTGGCCGCCGCGGCAGCGCTGGCGGGGGCCGCGCTCTTCGCACCGGTGGCCGGCGCCGAGCAGTGGGCCTATGCCATGCAGACCGGTCACGGCAATCATTCGATCCAGGTGGATGTGGACAGCATCGGCCAGCAGACCGGCTACGTCGCGGCGCGGCTGTTATATGAGTACTACGGATCAGCGCCCGGGCCGCGTTCCGTGCTGGTGGACGGCGCCTTCGACTGCAAGGGCAATCGCTTCCAGCCCCTCAGCCGCACCGAATACGCCGCGCCGGAAGCCCAGGGTGCCGCGGGTGCCACCACGCGGTCGGATCTTTCTGCCGACCACTGGAAGGCGGCCAGTGCCGACCCCGAAACTTTCGCCATCATCGACTGGGTCTGCGGCGTCGCAGCCCACAAACTCACCAGCCCTCAGGCCGGCTCCATCCCGTAGCGTTGCTTGACGCCCGTGGCGGCCGGCAGACGCATGTAGTCAAGCAGCTGCGCGGCCAGCTGCGGGTGCTCACACCGAACGCTGATCCCGGCCGAGAACGTCGTGATGGTCTGGATGGCGGCGGGCAATGGCCCGAGCACTTCGATTCCCGCCACGTTCAGCAATTCGCTCAGCTGCTGAAACCCCAACGCGGCCCGGCCGTCGGCCACCAGCGTGCCCACCGGGATTCCAGGCGGTGGCACCACGATCCGTGACCTGATGGTCTCGAGGATGCCCCAGCGCTCAAAGAGCTTTTCCAGATAGACCCCGCTGGGTCCGGTCGAATAGCTCAACGAGCTCGCCCCGCACACCGCAGCCTTGACGGCCGCTTCGGTACCGATGTCCGGCTGACTTGCGCCACTGCGCACTGCAATGGCCACCCCGGACTTCACCAAGTCCACCCGGCCCGGGCACAGCTGCGCCGCGGCGATGAGCTTGTCGATGGCGGTGTCGGACAGCACGACCACATCGGCGGCCTCGCCGCTTTGGATGCGCTTGGCCACCTCCACCCCACCGGCTGCCTCTGCCGCCACCGGTTGTCCGGTCTGCGCCGTGAAGCCCTTGATCAGTTCGGCCAGCACGTCGCGGGCCGCCATGGACGACAGCAGTTTCAAGGGGCGCGGTGGCGGCATGGGCACTGTCGCGATCATACGGCGACTCCTGAGGACAACAGCTGTGGCAATACTTCGGTCGCGGCCCGTTCAACGTCGGCCGGGAAATCGATTTCGATCCACGGTGCGCCCGTGACATCCACGATCCGGAACACCTGGCTGCGCTCCAAGATCAGGTCACGCAGCGTCTCCTCGTGGGGCAGGTGTTCGCGGCCCGTGGCCACGTAGCCTGCGACCAGCTCCGCGAAGCGGCGCGCTGCGCGATCATCAAGCCGGAAGAAGCCTACGGATTCGCCGATGATGTCGAAGCGCAGACCGGCGGCCACCTGCTTGCGCAGCTCCACCGGGACGCCGTCCTGCACACACACCTTGACCGGTTCGTCACCGGCCTCGAACTCGCGATCGATGAGGATGCGGTTGCTGGGGGCAGCCCCGTCGGTCAGCGGCTGCATGATGCGCTCGTCGTAGAGCACGTCGGCATCCATCAGCAGCACATCCCCGCCGCGGCGCATGGCCTCGGCCACCACGTGCACTGTGAGCACGCTGCCGAGGGTGAAACGCTCGTTGATGAAGGTCTCGGCGCGCGGCAGGCCCATCGCCGCCAGTCGCGCCAGCTCCGCCGCCACGACCTCGTGTTCGAACCCCAGGCCCAGGACGACCTCCCGCACGCCGGCCGCCTGCAGCAGTCGCAGATGGCGCTCGAGCAGGCTTTGCTGACCGAATTTCAGCAGGCACTTGGGAAGATGGGAACCCTCGGACTGGGACAGCCGGGCGCCGCGCCCGGCGGCAAGAATTATGGCGCGCATGATTGTGAAAACATTACCACACGGTCACGGGTTCAAGGCGGCACGGCACCGGTATACGAGACCCGGTAATCCCAGCAGCAGCTCGCGCACCCGCTTGGCCAGCGATAGCGCCAGCGCCACATCCGGGGTGAGCCCGGCAAGGGGCGCCAGCAGCACATAGCCGGTCTCCTGGACACCCAGTGCGCCGGGCACGGCAAAAGCCGCGCCACGAACCGCCTGACCCAGGCTCTCCAGCAGCAGTGCAGTCATCCAGCTCACCGGGTGACCCATGAACAGCAGAATCAGGTAGACCTCACCCGCACCCACGAGCCACCCGACCAGGCTCGCGAGGAAACTCACCGCCACCGGACCGCTGCGCGTGTAGGTGGCCTGCACGGCAGCATCGATGGCCTGTGCCTGGTTCATCAGCCCGGACCATTTCTGCGAGCCCGCCAGTCGGGTCACCAGCCGCAGCAGCTTGCTGAATAAGCCACGTCGCTGCAGGTAGTAGAAGCCGACGATCTGCAGTGCCAGAAAGCCGCTGGCGGCCAGCGCCATGTTGCGCAGCGCGTGCTCCGAGAGACCGCCGGCGCGGGCGCCCAGCAGCAGCACGCCCAACAGCGCGAACAGGATCTGCCCGAAGGTCTGCAGTGTCGTGCTGACGGTGATCACCGCGGCGGACTGGGACATGGGCATGCCGCGCTGCGCCAGATAGCGCGCCATGAATACCGGACCGCCGAGTTGGCCCGCCGGCATCAGACTGTTGGCGGACTCACCGATCCAACGCGTCAGCACGGCATCCATGAGACCGTGCTGGGTCTGCCCCCGGTGATACAGCGCACGGATTGCCACCGCGTCGCTGGTCAGCGGCAGCAGATGGAAGATCGCCACCACCAGCAGGCCCCAACCCGCCGCCGCGAGTGTCGAGAGAATCGCCGGCACGCCCTGCGTCACCAGCAGACCCACGAACAACAGCAAACCGGCGCTCAGTAGCCAGGATCCCAGGCGCCTCATGGAGTCGGCGCGCGTCCCCGCCGCATGCGGCTGAACACCTGGCGAAACCCGAAGTAGGCGATCGCGTCCTTCATGTTGGACACGAAACGCCACCACGGGCTCATGTGCTGGCTGGTGAGGTATTCAAAGGTCAGCGAAACGCGCAACTCGTCCACACCGATCGGGGTGATGCGATGACGCAGCTTGTCACCGTCAAAGAACACCAGGCCACCCGGCGGGATCTGCAACGAACCGCCCTCGGGGCTGCGCCCCGGCTCCTGCGTATGAAGCTCATAGTCCAGGCGGCAGCTCGAGCGATCGACGACGCCCAGCAGCAGCGTATAGCGGCGACCCGAATAATAGGATGTGTCGTAATGCCAGCCGATGTGATCGCCCGGTCGTGAATAGAAGTACAGCGCGTAGGCGTGCGGATCATTCGCGGGCGAGAGCTGCAGCCGCTCACCGGTGAGCGCCGCAAGCCAGGACAGCAGCGGCGGGGAGTGATAGAGCTGCGCGATGAAGGGCGCAAGCTCATCGATGCTGTGGCGACTGACGCTGCCACCCTGCTTGTGGCCCGGCAGGAAATTGCGGTTGACCACCGGGGTGACCGCAGCAACGGCCGCTACCAGGCGCGCCGTGAACTCCGGCGGCAGAAACGTCGGCACGAACACGAAGCTGCCCTGCTCCAGGTACTGCCGGTGAAGCAGTTCCTGATCGAGCCCGGCCAGGCTCACCGCAAGCCTCGTGTCGAGTGCCGCATCGGTCGGCTCCGGAAACACCGGCCGTGCGACGGCCAGGCGACGCTGCACGCGAATGAAGTCGGCGACCACCAGCAACGCAAACAGGGGTGCGCCGACGACGGCGGCGATGAGAAACGGTGTCAGCCCGCTGAACAGCGTCACCAGCGGCAGGAGATACAGGACATCTTCGGTCTCGAGGCCGGCCAGTGAGCTTTGCTTGGTGCCTGCCTTGCCCAGCATTTCCTCGATGCGCATGCGCAGATAGAAGATCAGTGCCACGGCAGCGCCCGCCACCGTGCCCATGAGGGCAGCGGACAATCCGGATGGCACGATCCGCGCGCCACTCGTCGCCACCCCGATGCCGATGCAACAGAACAGCAGGATCGTGACGACGGCGTCACTGGCTAAGTCATAGAGATGCCCGATGCGGCTGGTCTTGCCGCTGAGGCGTGCCAGCTCACCGTCGGTGTGATCGAGGAAGTTCGAGACGATCACCAGCAGGGCCGCGAGATTGGTCCAGCCCCAGGTACCCGGCGTGAACGCCAGCGCGCCGGCCACGCCGACGATCAGGCGTACCGTGGTCAGATGATTGGGCGTCACCCAGCTGTCCCGCAGCGGCGTGACCAGCCGGCGCCCGAGACGGGCGTCCCAGGGTCGCGGCGGCGCGGCGCCGGCTGCAGGCGCCGTCGATTTAGATATTATTTCCATCAGCTTACGGCCAACAGCTTACGCAAATTCCCTCGTCGCTTCTAGAAAGGGTAATTGATACCGGTAAAGACGGCGACCCCTTCGGTCCCATACCCGATATCCACATATCCGACGACCGAGGGCCGGGCAATGCCGCGGAAGCCGACGCCCACCACTTTGTGCAGGGCGGATAAGGGATCCACGCCGATATTCGACGAGACCCTCCCCACGTCCAGAAACGGCGTGACTTCGATATCGACATGGCTGGCCGCCGCATCAAACGAGAAAGCGCGGTGCCGCAATTCAAAGGTGGCGGAATAGGAGTTGCGGTCGACGAACCGTCCCTGGCCAAAGCCGCGCAGCAGCTGTTCGCCGCCTATGTCGCTTTCGCCACCGCCGATGCTGCTCAGATCGTAGAACGGAATCTCATGGCCGCTGGGCAGGTAGCGGACCGCGCCGTGCGCTGCAAACGTCGTACCGGATAGAAACTGCAGGGGGATGTAGGTCCGTGCGTCGATGCCAGCCATGCTGTAGATGGAATCGCTGATGGTGGCATTGTGGCCGTTGACGCCGGCATAGGCCACCCACTGGGTACCCCGCGTCGGAATGGTGGTGTCATCGCGGGTGTCGTACACCAGGGCCACCTGGTTCAGCACTTCGTCCGTGGTCCCCAGGCCGTGAACTTCCGGATACCGCGACTCGATGGTCGGTACCTTCGACAGCGTGCCTTCGGTGATCTCCATGCGCCGCGCGCGCGTGGTGTACTGCAATTGCCAGGTGTGATTGAGGTTGTAGCCGAACTGCGCCTGCGCGACCAGCTGCGAGGCCGTGTAGTTGGTCTCATCGCTGAGCAGGGAGTGATTGCCGTAGCCGTAGAAGCGCGGCGTGCCGCTGCGGTCGAAAATCAGGCTGGTGTTGATCGACCAGTTGGAGTCGCGCAGGCGGCCTTTCTGGAACTCGTAATCGAACGAACGCTCGACCCGCTGACTGATGCCCGCCACGACGTTCCATTGTTCGTCCTCCGAGGGATACTCGAAAATCCGGAAATGGCCGCCGAGGCCGAAGTACGCGTTGTGCGTCAGGTCGGGCGCAATGATGCGCGTGATCTCGTGCTGGTCATTCGTATGCAGCCAGGTCGGCAGGATGCCCAGCGTTGCGCCACTGTCCGGGTCCACCGCAATTTCAGGAACCGGTATCAGCGGCCAGGTGGACACATCAAGCCAGCCGCCGTTGGGCGTCGGGGCAGCGGGCGCCGGGGGGGCCGTGGGCGTGCTCGGCGCATCGACAATGGCAGCCTCGCTCCAGGCGGCCGGGCTGACGGTAAAGCTTGCGCCGTAAGCCAATGCCAGCGTGCAGCCCATTACCGGAAAGCGCCCCACCCTGCGGATGGTAGAGATTATGGTCAAGACTACCTCTGTGTGTGGGGTGTGGGGCATTGAGGCGATCTTGCGGCCGCCCTCCGTCGGTCCCCGGAAACCTTGCCGGGGATTCTAGTCGAAGCCGTGGATGCGCGCCCGCGCCTGCACGGGCGCCCGGCTCCGGTCCAGTTGCGCTCCCGGCCGTGCCGGCCGCCGCCGGGGTCTGTGTAACAATGCGTTTTTGGAGACCTCCGTCTCCCTTGGGCGCACATGGAAAAAACGTTTATTTCCGCAGAGTCGCTGTTACGGGACTCCCTCGAACTGGGCCGCATGATCGTTCGCAGCGGCTATCGACCGACCTTCCTGGTCGGGATGTGGCGAGGCGGTGCGCCGATTGGCATTGCGGTGCAGGAGGTGCTGGATTACCACGAGATCCCGACCGACCACATTGCGATCCGCACCTCGGCCTACTACGGCATGGACAAGCAGGAAAAGACCGTGCGCGTCCATGCCATCGATTACCTGGTGTCGCGCCTGGACGCCGAGGATCGACTGCTGCTGGTCGATGACGTGTTCGACTCCGGCCGCAGCCTCGAGGCCGTCATTGCCGAACTGAGCCGCCGCTGCCGCCGTAACCTGCCGGAAAGCATTCGGACCGCGACCGTGTATTACAAGCCGACGCGCAACCGCAGTTCACTGGTGCCGGATTACTGCGTCCGCGAAGTCGAAGAATGGCTGGTGTTTCCGCATGAACTGCAGGGCCTGAGTGCTGAGGAAATCCTCAAAAACAAGCCGGTGGGGCCGGAATTCCTGAACGAAAGGCTGGTGTGACGCTCAGTAGTGCGGGGGCCGCTCGTCTTCAGGGCGGCGGACGGGCTCCGCGGTCTGACCCGCGTCCAGTTTCCCGGCCAGCGTCCGCAGGCCCTCGCGCAGGGCTTCGATCTGCTTGTGCTGACTGTAGACCACATCGCTGAGTTCCGCGGTGGCACGCTCCAGGAAGGCCAGTTTCAGTTCCAGCCGTTCTACGGTGTCTTCGTCCATGGTGTCAGGGAGGATACCCCGGAAGTGATGCCGCTCCCGCCGCCGGCGGCATCATCGGCAGCGCCACCATGACGCACAATCCGCCACCTGCTGCAGTCGGTCAAACCAGCCCGGCACATCCGGCAGCGGTCCGGCCGCAGCGTCGGCAGCCGCGCGCTCGCGGATGGCTGCGAACACGCCGCATGCCAAGCCGTGCTGTTACATAACTCACTGTTTTTTCAAGATTTTAATCGGAGAGCGGAAGGCTGGCGGGTGTCCGCGGACAATCACCGGACAGTCCGCCGGACACCTCCGCTTGACTCCTTCGGGTAGGATGCTGCGTTTAGTCGGCGCGGACGTGTGTTCCGTGCGAGCGGAACATCTTGAAGACACCGAGCGGCCTGCAACCCCTCATCGACGATGGGGTGATCGACGAAGTACTGCGTTCATTGAAGAGCGGCAAGGAAGCCACGGTTTACGTGGTGCGTTCCGGCGAACGTCTGCTGTGCGCGAAGGTCTATCGAGATATGGGACAGCGCAGCTTCCAGAAGCGCGCGTCCTACCAGGAAGGCCGCAAGGTTCGCGGCAGCCGCCAGGCGCGCGCCATGGGCAAGAGCACCCGCTTTGGCCGCAAGGAGCAGGAGGCGGCCTGGAAGAACGCCGAAGTGACCGCGTTGTATCAACTTGTTGCAATCGATGTCCGCGTGCCCAAGCCATTCGGCTATTTCAACGATGTGCTGCTGATGGAAATGGTCACCGACGCCGCCGGCGAGCCGGCACCGCGCCTGGGCGAGGTCGATCTGACCCGCGAGACGGCGCTCGAATATCATGCCTTCCTGATCCGCCAGGTGGTCCGCATGCTGGCCATCGGCCTCATTCACGGCGATCTGTCTGAATTCAACGTTCTGGTAGGCCGGGACGGCCCTGTCATCATCGACCTACCCCAGGTCGTCAACGCTGCCGGCAATAACGGCGCGCTGGCGATGCTACAGCGCGATGTTAATAATCTGCGCAGTACCCTCGGCCGCTTCGCGCCGGAGCTGCTGACAACGGAATACGCGCGCGAAATGTGGTCCTTGTTTGAGCAGGGGCTACTGCACGCCACATCGGAGCTTACCGGCGTGTTCGAGCGGGACGGGACGGCGGCGGATGCCGAAGGCGTGCTGCAGGTCATCGACGATGCACGCGAGGAGGCCATTCGACGCGAATTGGGCCGCCAGGTGGGGTAAACCTGCACACTCCGGGTCGATCCTGCGGTATCTTGGCGCCCGAAGCTTGATGTTCGTCCCGTGTCCGATTTGAGGGCTTTGCAAAAGAGAGACAGCGGATGCGCTTGAGCAAGACTGCTTATTATGCCGATTTCGCCGTTTACGGAGCAGTGATTACTGCGGCCGTAATCATCACCGGCTGGCGCAGCAGCGTCCATGACTTCTCAGTCTGGCTGCTTGCAGTGGTCGGCGGGGTCATCATCTGGACCCTGATGGAATACATCATCCACCGGTACGTATTTCACCAGATGCCGGTGTTCTCACCCATGCACGGTGCTCATCACGAAGCACCGCTGGCCTTCATCGGCACCCCGACCTGGTTGAGCCTCATGGTCATCTTCGGCGCCGTGTTCCTGCCGGCGTGGGGTCTGGGGTCACTCAATACCGCGAGCGGACTGGCCGTGGGCTTCATGGCGGGATTTTCCTGGTATGGCCTGGTACACCACGCCATCCATCACCGTAAGCCGCGGCTGATCGCCCGGCGTCTCATCGTGGCATCGAGGCGTCACGCCCAGCACCACTACTCGTCCCAGCCCGGCAATTTCGGCGTTACGACCTCATTCTGGGACCGCGTCTTCGGGACCGTCCTCACAACTTCCGTGGAAAGCTCGGCCCGGACCAACTATCAGTCCTGAAGCCATGGCGCCGTTTCAGGAGCGGCGCTTCGCGAAGAACGCTTCGACGCGCTTCAGCGCATCCGGCGCAAGCCCCTCGTTCTTGAACAGTTCCAGCGCATGCGCATCGGCCAGCGGCAACCCATCGCTGGCCAGCAGCGCGCGCTTGTTGAGCTGGTTCGAATACCAGGAGTTGGCCACGATATCCGCGGCCAGCGCGGCCAACTCCGCCTCGAAGCGATCATCCGGATAGCAAAAATTGGCCAGGTGCATGGCCATGGCCTGGGCACCGGTGTAGGTGCGGCAGGTCAGCATCATTTCCGAGGCCTTGAACGTTCCGACCCGATGCGGCAGCCGCAGGCTCAGGCCCCAGATCGGCGTCAGGCCCCAGCGGGCATAGGTGTCCGAGAACCGGGCCGATTCGGCCGCGACGATCAGATCCGCCGCCAGCGCCAGCTCCAGCGATCCGGTACAGCACTGGCCCTCCACGGCGGAGATCACCGGCTGCGGCAACGCGGCGAGTTTTTCGATGATCTCCGACTCATAGTGCGGTTTGCCATGCGCCCGGACATGGGCGCGCACTTCTTCCATGTCGTAGCCAGCCGAGAAGTTGCCGCCGGCCCCACGCAGGATGACGAGTCCCACCGTACGTTGCTCACGCGACAGTGCGTTCAGATGATCCTCGAGGGCTTCGAAAACCTCCTTCGTCAGGGCGTTCATCTTGTCCGGTCGATTGAGGATCAGGGTGGCAACGCCGCCCTGATCCTGTCGCAGCACCAGATCGCTCATTGAGTTACTGCTCCTCCGCGAGTCCACCATCCACCGCCCAGCGCCTGGATCAGTGCTGCGGAATCGGCGTAGCGGTTCGCCTGCGCCTGCACCTGCGTGACGACCGCCTGCTGATAGCTCTGTTCCGCCGCAATCACGGCAACAGAACTCACTGTCCCCAGCCCGTGCTGGCGGGTGCTGAGCTCCAAGGTTCGTTGCGCCGCCTCAGCCGCCGCAGTGCTCGCGCTGAGCGCCGCCGCGTCCTCCTTGAGAGCCTGCAGGGCGTCTGCGACATTCTGGCAGGCCAGGATCACGGCGGAACGATATTGTGCCGCCGCCTGGTCGAGCGCCGCATCAGCAGCCCGCTTGCGATGCAGCAGGGCGCCCGCATCAAACAGGGTTTGCGTGAGTGAGCCGCCCAGCGACCAGAACCCGGTATAGGGAGTGAACAGGTCGCCGATCGAGAGCGCACTGGACCCCAGCGAGCCGTCGATGCTGAACTGCGGCAGCATGTTCGCCAGCGCCACACCGACTTCAGCCGAGGCCGCATGCAGATTTTCCTGCGCGACCCGGACATCCGGTCGCTGCGCCACGAGTGCTCCGGGCAGGCTCAGCGGCAGATCCCGCGGCAGCTTCAGGTCAGACAGCGTGATTTCCTGTGCGGGTTCGGCCTCCGGCAGGTGCCCGACCAGTGCGGTCAGTTGATCACGGGTCTGTCCCAGCTGCTTGCGCAGCGGCGGCAGCGTAGCGAGGGTCTGCGCCAGCGCCGACTGTTGGGAGAGCACGTCGAGTTCGCTTGCCGTACCGGCTGCGCGCTGCCGCTGGACCGCATCCAGCAGCTGCTGCTGGAGTTGTACGAGTCGATTGGTGGCCTCGATCTGACCGCGCAGCGATGCCTCCTGGATCGCAGCCACCACCACGTTGCTGCTCAACGTCAGATAGGTGGCTTCCAGCTGGAAGCGGTTGGCGTTCTCGTTGGCCTTGGCCGCCTCATCGGCGCGTCGGGTGCCGCCGAAGACGTCCGGCAGATAGCTCACGCTGACCTGCGCCGTATACAGGTTGTAGGTCGGGTCCACGGCCACCGTCGGCGCGGTATCGGCCGCAATCGGGTACTTGGCGCGCGTCCCGTTGAAGCCACCGCTGACCGTGGGCAGCAGATTCGTCCATTGTGCCAGGTACAGCTCATGGGCCTGGCGCAGCGCGGCCCTGGCCGCATCCACATCGGGGTTCGCCCGGAACGCCTCCGCGACCAGCTGATTGAGCTTCGGCGACTGGAACATCGTCCACCACTGCTCGGGAATCGCAAGTCCGATGACCAGCTGCTGGGTGTCGGTTACGGAGCCGATGGACGCGGGCAGCGCCTGCTGCGCCTTGCCGTAGGTGCTGTCCTGCGGCGGCGGCGGCGCATGGAAGTTCGGTCCGACCGCGCACCCCGACAGCACTGCAGCAATGCAGGCACCGAGGCAGGGCCTTGCACCTGACATCGCTCTCAATGACTTTGCCATGCCGCCTTCCCGCCGCGCGATTCGGCCCAGTGTTCGATCACGTGATACATCGCCGGCAGCACGATCAACGTCAGCAGGGTCGACACCAGCAAGCCGCCCACCACGACCGTCGCAATGCCGCGCTGCACGTCGCTGCCGACGCCGGTGTGGATGGCCGCGGGCAGCATGCCGAGGCTCGCCACCATGGCCGTCATCAGCACCGGCCGCAGGCGCTCCGTGGCACCCTTCATGATGGCTTCATGCAGCTCGAGCCCGGATTTCCGCATCCGGTTCAGGTTCGACACCATGATGATGCCATTTTGCACCGCCACACCGAACAGCGCGATGAAACCGACGCCGGTCGCCACGTTGATGTGCTGACCGGTCAGATGCAGCGAGATCAGGCCGCCCAGCGTCGCCAGGGGCACCACGCCCATGATGAGCAGCGCCTGACGGAATGAGTGGGTGCCGATGGTGAGGAAAATCAGCATCAGACCCATGACCAGGCCCAGGATGACCAGCAGCCGCGACTCGGCACGCCGCTGATTTTCGAACTGTCCGCCCCACTCCAGACGCACCCGGTGCGAATCGAAGTGCACCTGGGCGGCGATCTTGGCCTGGGCCTCATCCAGGTAGCTCGTCAGATCCCGGTCGCGGTTGTCGATGCCGATCGTGAGATTGCGCTGACCGTTCTCGCGCGTCACAGTGCTCTCACCCATGCGCTCGCGGACATCCGCGACCTCGGACAGTGGTACCTGTGTGCCGGAAGTGGTCGTCACGGGCAGATCGCCGATCGCCATTGCGCTGCTGCGCGTCGCTTCATCGAAGCGCACGGTCAGGGGATAGGTGCGCTCACCGACATAGACCGTCGAGACCGGCGCCTGCCCGACGCCGGTCTGTACCACGTTCTGCAGATCCGTCATGTTCAAGCCGTAGCGTGCGGCCTTGTCGTGATCCAGCGTCACATCGATCTGTGGAATCGGAGGCTCCTGGAACAAGGATGCCGATGAGGTACCGCGGACCGTGTACAGCACCGCGACGATCTGCTGTCCGATGCGGCGCAGCTCGTTCAGATCATCACCATAGATCTTGATGACCAGCGGACTGTGCGCACCGCCGATCAGGTCGTTGACGCCATCGATGATCGGCTGGCTGATGCCGACGGAATACTCGGGCAGATCGTGCGCCAGGTCAGCGGCGAGTTTGTCGAGAAACGCCTGCTTGCTTTCATGGTCCGGCCAGCTGTCGTAGGACTTGAGGCCCACCGGGGCCTCGATGTGTGACATCGTCCATGGGTCAGTGCCGTCATCGTTGCGGCCGGTCTGGGTCACTGCATACGAGACTTCCGGGTGCTTGAGGATCGCGCGTCGCAAATCGCTCGCCATGTCACTGGCCTTGTTGAGCGAGATCCCGGTCGGCAGCTGCACCTGCAACCACAGCGCCCCCTCGTCGAGGTTCGGCAGGAACTCGCGGCCGATGCTGCCACCGAGTGCGATCACCGCCAGCAGCGCAAACGCAATCACACCGTAGATGATGCGTGGCTGCGCGAGGCAGTTGGCGAGGATGCGATCGTAGAATCCGGTGAGCTTCTCCAGCCAGCGGTTGTGATAGACGCGCCCGGGGGCCCGGAACGCGAAATAGGCCAGTCCCGGCACCAGTGTGAGTGTCGTCAGCAGCGCACCGAACAGCGCGTAGCCCATGGTGTAGGCCATCGGCGTGAACAGCTTCGCCTCCGCGCGCTCGAAGGAAAACAGCGGCAGGTAAGCGGTGATGATGATGAGGCTCGCGAAGAAGATCGGGCGCGTCACCTGCAAAGTGGCCGCGCGCACTTCGCTCTCGCTCAGTTCCTCATCGGGCATGGCCTCGCGACGGCGCAGGATGGCCTCGGTCACGACGATGGCGCCGTCGACCAGGATGCCGAAATCGATGGCACCCAGGGACAGCAGATTTGCCGAGACGTGGGTCAGGTTCAGCAGCGAAAACACGGCCACCAGTGCCAGCGGAATGGTCACGGCCACCACCAGGGCGCTGCGCGGGTTGCCGAGGAACACGATCAGGATGAGGAAGACCAGCGCGATGCCTTCGGCAATGGTGTGCCCGACCTTGCTGATGGTCTGGTGCACCAGATCATCGCGATCGATGTACGGCACGATGCGCACCCCCTGGGATGCCAGCTGCGCATTGAGCTCGAGCACCTTCGCATGCAGTCCCTTCAGCGTCCGGGAGGGATTCTGGTACTTGAGCATCAGCACGATGCCCTCGATCGTGTCCGGATTGTGGTCCTTGCCGAGGATGCCCTCGCGCTCCTGGTGACTGAGCGCCATCTGCCCCAGATCACCGACCCGCACCGGCACGCCGTTCACCTGGGTGACGACCAGCGAGCTGATACCCGGCAGGTCATGCAGCAGGCCGACGCCACGCACCACGAAGCTCTGCTCACCGCGCGAGACGCGCCCGCCGCCGGCGTTGGCGTTGTTGTTGTTGATGGCGTTGATGACATCGGTAATGCCGATGCCATAGTGCTGCAGCTGCTGCGGATTGAGGTTCAGCTGGTACTCGGTGGTGAAGCCGCCGAAGTTGGTATCATCGACGACGCCGGGCACCGACTTCATGGCCGGAATGACTACCCAGCGCTGGATCTCGGACAGCTCCTGCAGGTTCTTGGTGTCGGACTCGAGCGTATAGCGGTAGATCTCACCACCCGGACCGGCCACGGGGTCGAGCGATGGGGACGCACCGGGCGGCAGCACCGCCTGGTTGATGCGCTCGAGGAGCCGCTGGCGCGCCCAGTAGTCCTCGTAACCGTCACGGAACAGCACCGTGATGAGCGACAGGCCGAAGGTGCTCGAGGAGCGCATCAGCAGCAGCCCCGGCGTGCCGTTGATCTGGCGCTCGAGGGGCACCGTGATCAGCTGCTCCACCTCCTCCGCCGCAAGGCCGGGAACCTGCGTGGTCACCTGCGCTGCGACATCACCCAGCTCCGGATAGGCCTCGACGGAGAGTGTCTCCCAGGCATACACCCCGAACGCGCTCATCAGCAGCGCGAGCAGAATCACTGCCACGCGCTGGTGCAGGCAGAAGGCGACGAACTGGTCAATCATTGAGCAGAATCCCGCCTTTGACGACTACCTGTTCACCGGCCGTGACGCCGGCAAGGATGACGGCTGTGGAGCCCTCGCCCAGGCGCATGTCGACCACGCGCCGTTTGAAGGTCCACGGGGCCGTCGCCACGAACACCGACGTGCGATCGTTGTTCATGAGCAGCGCGGAGGTGGGCACAATGACCTGCGAATTGCTCGGTCCCAGCAGCGTCACTGCGGCAAACATGTTCGGCCGCAGGGCGTAATCCGGATTGGGCAGTGCGATCCGCACCTTGTCACGCCGGCTGTCCGGCTCGATGACATCGGACACGGAGGTGACGCGACCGTGCAGCACCTTGTCCGGATAGGCACTGAGGGTCACCTGTGCCTCCTGGCCGACCCTGACTGATTCAAGGTCCTTCTCGGCCACCAGCGCCGTCACCCACACCGTGCTCAGATCAGCGATGGTCATCAGCGGCTGCGTGGGATCATTGAGCATGTTGCCGCGCGCGACGTTCAAACCGGTGACGCTGCCCGTCACCGGCGCGCGCACCAGCAGCCGTCCGGGATGGTTGCTGTCGCCCGCGCCCGCGCCCAGGGCCATCAGGCGTGCCTGGGTACGCGTGGCTTCGGCCTGTGCCTGAGCGTGATCGCTGCGCGCCTGGTCCAGATCGCGGTCGGAGATCACGCCGATCTTCGACTGCTGCTCCTGGCGCTCCAGGTTCTTCGTCGCCAATGCCAGCGCATCGAGGGCCTTGGCGTTGTCGTCATTGGCCTGACCGAGATCGGGTGAATCGAGCACGGCGACCACCTGACCCCGCGTCACGCGCTGCCCGAGCTCAACCGGCAGCTCCTCGACGCGTCCGGAAAGCGGCGCCAGCACCGCGGCAGTCACCGCCGGATCGGACTCAACGATACCGGGTGTCAGCAGCTGCGCGCTGACCGGTTGTGCCGATGCGGCCTGTACTGCCACGCGTGCGCGTAACGCGGAACCTTCCGGGATGTAGATCGCATCACCCCTGCGAACGAGTCCGCCGGACCCTTGCGCAGCATGTGGATTGCCACCGAACAGCCCGAATCCGTGGGTGTACACGATGAGCACGAACAGCACGCCGAGCAGGATTCCGCCCCACATGAACGCCCGGCCGCGGGCCGTCGGCGTATGGTCATGAAGATCCACTGCTAGCTCCTAAGTAATCAATCAGTCACAAAACGCGGGCAGGCGCGCCAACGGGCGGCGCACAGGTTGCATAGTGAGCACCTTGCAGCTACTTTAAGGTCAAGACCTTTCGAGATCCGGACATGACAGAACTGACCATTGGTGCCCTGGCCGATCGCATGCAGTGCCAGACCGAAACCATCCGCTTCTACGAAAAGGAAGGTCTGCTGCCTGCTCCGGCCCGCTCCGCCGGCAACTACCGCCTGTACGGTCAGCAGCACCTGGAACGACTGGCTTTCATCCGTCGCTGCCGCTCGCTCGACATGACGCTAGATGAAATCCGGGTGTTGTTGCAGTTACGTGACACGCCGGCTGCCAATTGTGTGGAAGTCAGTTCACTCCTGGACGAACACATCCGGCACGTCGCTGACCGCATCGGCGATCTGCGCACGCTGCAGCAGCAGCTGCACGATCTGCGGCAGCTGTGCGCCAGTGTCGAGAGCCACGGCTGCGGCATCCTCCAGGAGCTGGCCCGTGGTACGGATGCAGCGCTGGCACCGGCGACCGGGCGCCACCTTCGCGGCTCCCATTCGCACCGCGCACGCCGCTGATCAAGGATCCGCCGAATCGATGGAAGCTTTCCTGGTCTCAACCGCCTCGGTTGCCGTGGGCGAGTTGGGAGACAAGACCCAGCTGCTGAGCCTGATCCTGGCCTCGCGCCTGCGGCGACCGGTCCCGATCATCGCGGGCGTCTTCGTCGCCACGCTCGGCAATCACCTGCTGGCCTGCTGGTTCGGCGAATGGGTGGGCAACCTGATCACGCCCC
>Ga0302316_10001662_pt1 | contig 17162 bp, 10 predicted proteins | sample III_Palsa_N3_2_FD_200456 | JGI IMG/M metagenome (GOLD analysis project Ga0302316, IMG submission 200456) | Peat permafrost microbial communities from Stordalen Mire near Abisko, Sweden - III_Palsa_N3_2 | ecosystem: Environmental > Terrestrial > Soil > Palsa > Peat permafrost | place: Sweden...
GGGCATCGTCAATTCATCCACGACGATGGGCCAGGCCATCGCTCCACCGATCCTCACCGTCGCCATGCTCGCCTTTGGATGGCGCGGCATGTTCATGCTCATCGGACTGCCCGGCATGCTGCTTTCCGTCGCGTGGTTCTTCTTCTATCGCGATCGAAAAAACGTCGTCCTGAGCCAAGCCGAGCAGGCTTATCTGGAAACCTCAATCGCAACCAGCAAAACAAACAATGCCGACAAGGCGGACAAGGCAACCGGCATCTCGTTCGCAGAGTGGGCAAGTCTCTTCAGTCTTCGCACTGTCTGGGGCATGATGCTCGGCTTCGGGGGCGTCAACTACACGGTGTGGCTCTACATGTCGTGGATGCCTAATTACCTGGAAGCGGCGCATCACGTCAGCATCGCAGCCACCGGATGGATCGCCATCATTCCGTTTTCCTGCGGAGCCGTCGGCATGATGCTCAGCGGCATCCTCGCGGACTTTCTGGTACGCCGCGGAGTTCCTCCAATCAAAACCCACAGATCGGTCCTATTGATTGGAATGACCTGCTCCGCCCTGAGTACTTTTCTCGTTCCGCACATTGATAGCGCAACGGGCGCCGCCTTTGGCATTGGCATGGCGCTTTTCTTCACGTATCTGGCGGGAAACTCATGCTGGGGGCTCGTCCAGTCGATAGCGCCAGCCAGAATCGTCGCTTCCGTCGCGACCATTCAGAACTTCGGCAGCTTCATCGTCGCATCCCTAGCTCCCATTCTCACGGGATGGCTCCTGGACCGTACGCATTCGTTCAACATCACGTTAGCCGTCTGCGGCATGGTCGCGATTCTTGGCGCATTGATCTATCTGTTCGTAGTCAAAGAGCCGATCCAACTCGCTGACTTGCATCCGCGAACATCTTCAGCGAGTTAATGCGGTCTGAGTGATGGCGAAACAACGCTTACCTAGGGTCGTTTCTCCACGCCTGCAAGCCGAATCTGCCTTTCCAGAGAGCCCCGCAACAAACTGAGGCACTCTCGCAACCTGTAGCCAGCATCCCTGGCAGCGTCGCAAGCCTTGGCGACGCCCGTCTCGATGTCGCGCAGGGAGACGGCACTCCCTCGCTCCGTCAAGGTAATGGCAAGAAGCGCCGGCAACTGCACCCAGCACAGCAGTTCTTCAAAGTGCTCCTTGTGGATATAGGTCACACCAGCGGAGTCATTCACCCCTGCAAGCCAGCGCACGTCGTGCTCCTGCCAGAACTCATCCGTATCGAAGGTAAGCGAAGGCCGGTCTGCCTGCATCAGCAGCACTCGCACCTGCGCCGCCATTCTCCACGTGCGTTCTCCTTCAACGCCCATCGAAGAAAAAATCTCCGCCAGCACCGAACGCAACTGCAGCGTGTCGAACAAAGACGCCCGAATCCCTTCGGTTGGAAGACTGCGCAAGACGATCCAGGCCAGCACTGGAGCCCACGTCTGCTCCATCGGAACTCCCGGACCATGGCTCGGCAGTGTATAGCGTACAGCGGGCGGCCAAATCGTCGAAAACATCCGCTCCAGATGCGGCAAGCGCACCGCCGCCATGGCCAGCGTCTCGCAATCGCTCTTCAGGCCATCCCCCGTACTCAAAGTGCCAGCATCCTCCTGAGGCTCATCTGTACGATGCGCGGCCCGATCTACGATCGCGGATCTCAGATCGCCCGGGAGCTTTTCCATGATCCTGTCTGAACACATCTGGCTCATCTCGAGGAATGCATGCAGCCGCGAATCGATGCGATCCGTATCCAATGGGCTCTCATCGGCAGGCTTGGTCTTTTGTTTGCTTTCCCGTGCGTCTGTTGCGGCCGGCGTGATCTCAAGCTTCGCAGCCTCTTTCTCTATAAGTGGCTTCGCCGGCGCCCTTTCTGCAAAAGGTTTCGAGCTTCTCTTCGTCGGCTCGCTCGCAATCTCCGCAAAGCGATAAACATGAGCAGGGCTGATCAGCTGACGAAGCCCCTCATGCACTGGTCCAAACTTCAACTTCAAGAGCGCCTCATCCACGCTATGCACACCCCTGCCGCCAAGCGTATCGCAAAGCGAGTCCCACGGATAATCCGCCGAAGAACGAAGCTCCCGCCAGTGCAGCAGCACAACTGTCTGGTAGCCGCGCAATTCCAGACCCAGCCCATGATGATGCAGGTCTGAAGCGCGACGCAAATACTCCAGTCCGCTCGCAATGTCGCGATAAGCAAGAATCAGCGCGTGGTCGAATGGAACCGCAAGCCCATCGCTCAGCGAAGTCTGCCGCATCTCACCGCTTCCCTTATTCATCGCAGCCACTGAGTGATGAATGCTTCCATGCGTGCTGCCATAGCGGTTGTTGTAGAAGATCAACGAGCGCTGATCATGCAGGCGATTCGAATATGCAAACACGTTTTCATCGACCGTGCCATGATCGGTCCAGAAGTCGTACAGCACAAAATGCGTGCTCTCCGCAAAGATCCGCCGATTCTTGAGCAGAGGCGCAATATCATGCTGATGGCGAGCAATCAGCCCTTCATTCTCATGCTCATCCATCTTGGCGCGCTTGAATTCCATCCCATAGCGTTCTGTGAATCCCTCGATTTGCCCATGGCCAAACATCGGCAGCCCCGGTAGCGTGGAAAGCATCGTGCACACGCCAAAATACTTGTCGCCCCAACCAAATTGATCGATCGCTGTGCGCTCATCCGGGTTGCTCATGAAATTCACGTAGCGCTTCAAAATATCCGGATCGAACTCGATCGTCTTCTTCAGGTACGACCGGTACTTGGCATTCTCTTCATCGCGCAGCATATTCATGAACGCGCTGTTGTACACGCGATGCATGCCCAGTGTTCGCACAAAGTAGCCCTCGAGCAGCCAGAAGGCCTCCGCCAGCAGCAGGGTTCCCGGCACCTCGACAGCCACGCGATCCACTACCTCGCGCCAGAACTCATGCGGCATCAGCGCATCAAATGCTTCCTGCGAAATAGCATCTTCCGCGCGAGACGGAATCGAACCGCCCGTCCCCGGCAGAGGAAACCAAAGCCGCTGTACATGCCGCTTGGCCAGCACCATCGCCGCATCGAAGCGGATAATAGGGAACTGCCGCGCAACATGCAGGATCGTCTGAATTACATGTTCGCGTACGTGGCTCTTGGAGTAGTCAAGCTGCGCCGTGTCATTCCAGGCAAACGAAGTTCCATCATTCCCGTGAAAGACAAACCGCGTGGTGCCGTCGCTATGATGGCGCAGGCGAAAGACCACAGCAGCATCCGTCTGGTCGTAGTAATGGTCTTCGATCTTGATCTCGACGCGGCTGTCCGGTGAAATATCCGGCCCGTTGAAACTGTACACAGGAAACGGGCTCTCGGGCCGCGAAATAAACCAGTCCGGATGCTCGATCACCCACGGCGAATCGATCCCCATGTGGTTGGGAACCATGTCGCTGGCCAGCTTCAGACCAAACCGCGCAGCTCGGTCCCGCAGGTTCGCATACGCGCTCCCACCACCCAGGTCTTCTGCAATGTTGTATTCCTTGAGCGAGTAGGCGGACGCTACCGCATCGCCATGTCCTCGCAATCGCTTGATCGTTCTGGACGCAATGCTCCGCTCCCACAATCCAATGAGCCACAGCCCGGTGATGCCGCGGTGGGCAAGCAGCGCCAGCTCTTCGTCGGGAATGTGATCGAGGTGGTGGATGTGTCTGCCATGCTTCTTCGACAATTGCTCCAGCCACACATAGGTGCTCTTGGCAATCAATACCACATTCGGCATCCAGGCTTGATCGGCGCTGAATGCTTCATACTCATGAAGCGGCGCCTGATAGTCCGCAGCGTACCGGCGGCGCCTGACGCCATCGGCGCCAACCTCAAACTCGCCGCCAAAATCCTGGTCGAAGCCGACGAACTCGTCTCCTATAAACCCTTCGCCGCCCCACCCCGGCGCAGCATGGCGATACTTCTCCGGCCCGGGTGGATTGAAGCGCATCCAGATCGCAACGTCTTCTTCTTTCAGTACATCGATCGCCAGGAGCACCCGGTTCAGATCCTCTCCCAGATACTTCGACCACCGCTCTCGGATAAACTCCAGTTGCCCCGTAATCGAATCCGGAGAAGCCAGCATCGGCGCACGCAGCGCATCCATCAGACTTCCAACTTCCGGGGAAAGCGGTGGGCGCGTGCTGAGATAGCCGGGCAGCCCCGAGGTCACATTCGTATAAGGTGTCTTCTCCCGCAAGCCTTTGTCGTCAAAGAGCTCTCGAAACGGAGCGAAGGCCGGATTGATGTTGGTGAGCCAAAGCAACATCAGCTCTTCCAGAGCAGCTTCGCGATTCGACAATCCATCGGTCGTACCGGCAAGCCAGTCTCCTGCGGTCAATTTGCCGTTGTATATATCAACTCCCGGAAACTGCTCCACAAACGAACGCAACACCCGGTCGACATGCTCCGAACCCATGCTGGCTGCAAACCAGCGGAAGGCCTCCGAAAGTACAGATGGGTCAATCTCCGTGCGATAGCGAGCGATGAGTGCATGATTCAGCTCGTCGATCATGCCCATGGCAAACAAAGCGCCCGCGTTCACCATATTTGCTGGATCGGCCAGCGGTCCGCGAGCCTCATTGAGCTCGTTGGCCAACTTCCGGCTTGCAGCTACATTCGCGAACACGACGTTTCCGGTGTAGCTGAATAGAAGCCCATCGATCTTCAACTTTTCCCGAATCGCCCGAGAGATATGAAATTCCATTGAGAATTACTCCAGTACTGCGGCTTTCTCCCGGATGCACTATCCGGGAGTTGGCTCCGTTGATTCAGAAGAAAGACGATGTTACAACGCGGGCGGCACTTCTGGCTCGCACATCCTTTTTGATGCAGATTCTGCGAAAGCCACGAGTCGTCCTGTCTGCGGACCCTGAGGCAGTCTCATCGATGGCCCGCTGATGTCCCTAACGAGAGCTGGCTCCGCCACGAAAACCCGCTTAGTCGTCTTCCCGAAAAATTCGAGTGCCGCTTGAGGCTTCAGATCGCTAATTCTGTAATGGCTCGACCATACGAAGGCCGGGTCCTCCAAAGCCATTTCGCTGCGATATTGAGCTTCTGAGTATCGGGTGATGAAAATCACGCTGTGGCCGCAGCTAGAACCCTTCAAATGAAGTCTTCTTGCTCCCCGGACGACCCAGGCACATTCCGTCTAAATGCCTCATTCACAGCCGCTTGACAGGTGGCGATCTCTCGAAACTATACCGTAGCCGAGTCACATAAGAAGTCAGTGCTCGCTCCGGAAGACGCTGTCACTTCGCCAGGCGTGGCCACTGTGCGGGCGGTCGCGCCGGTGACGATTGGCCTTTGAACGGGAATGGAATACGGCCCACCCGTGTCGATTCCATTCTGCTTTAAACGCAGGCAACCCTCTCCGCACATGCAGTGGAGGCGTTAGGTTACCCTGTTGGTCACAGAGATTGAAGAAGGTAAAACCATATGGCAAAGAAGAGAGCCGCAATCTATCTCAGGCGCTATTTGAGCGCTCCAATCATTCTCATCTGTCTTATTTCCGTTTGTGGCGCTCTCCAGGGTCAAGAGTCGAGATGGACCGAGGATCGGGCCAATCAGTGGTACCAGCAGCAGCCATGGCCAGTAGGGGCAGACTTCTTGCCCTCGACAGCGATCAACGAGCTCGAGATGTGGCAGGCGGACAGCTTCGACGCCGCAACCATCGATCGTGAACTGGGCTGGGCTGAAGGCATCGGAATGAACACGATGCGCGTCTTCCTTCACAACCTGCTGTGGGAGCAGGATCAAGCCGGCTTTCAGCATCGCATCGATCAATTTCTGACCATTGCCCAAAAGCATCACATCCGGCCGGTCTTCGTTCTCTTCGACTCCTGTTGGGAACCCGCTCCAAAGCTCGGGCCTCAGCATCCGCCCATTCCGGGCGTACATAATTCGGGATGGGTTCAGGCCCCCGGCGCCGAAATTCTCGCCGATCCCGCGCAGTATCCGCGCCTTGAACGCTACGTCACAGGCGTCGTGGGCGCCTTTGCCAATGACCCTCGCATCCTCGCCTGGGACGTCTGGAATGAGCCCGACAACGGCAATGGACCCTCCGATCCCAAGAACAAAACCGAGATCATCGTTGGCCTGCTTCCGCAAGTCTTTGCATGGGCTCGATCCGCGCATCCCACGCAGCCTCTCACCAGCGGCGTGTGGCAAGGTGACTGGAGTTCACTTTCTAGCATGCAACCCATGGCGCGCATCCAGATAGAGCAGTCCGATGTCATCAGCTTTCATAACTACGGCTGGCCTGAAGACTTTGAAGCACGCGTCAAACTGTTAGAACAATTCCACCGCCCGCTTATCTGCACCGAGTACATGGCGCGCGGCGCCGGCAGCACCTTCGACACCGTGCTTCCCATCGCTCACAAGTATCATGTGGGCGCCATCAACTGGGGATTGGTCGCCGGCAAGAGCCAAACCTACCTGCCCTGGGATTCGTGGCAACACCCCTACGTATTGCAGGAGCCCACCATCTGGTTTCACGATGTCTTTCACCCCGATGGCACGCCCTACCGGCAGCGAGAGGCGGAGATCATCCGCGGACTCACAAGCGAGCATTAGGACGCAAGCGAGAGGCCGTCGAGAATGGGTCGGCGCGGCGTGCATTCAACCGACCAGGCAACGCTGGCGGCTGGTCAGGGTATTCGGTGGGCTAACCCTCAATCGCCTTGCGAACATTGCCCTTTGCCTTGCGCAACCGCCTCTCCGAATCGTTCTTGCTCAAATTGGCCTTCAACATCACCAGGGCAATCGGCACGCTCATATCCGCCTTCTGCAGCGTTTCAAGAGCGATCTCGCGACTTACCTTGGCCAATGACTGCACGATGAGAATGCCGCGTTCCAGAAGCTTCTCGTTCTTCAAATGAAGATTGACCATCAGGTTGCTATAGACATAGCCCATCTTGACCATGGCTCCGGTAGTCAGCATGTTGCAGATCAGCTTCTGCGCTGTACCAGCCTTGAGCCTTGTCGAGCCCGCCAGCACCTCTGGTCCAACATCTACCTCAATTGCAAGTTTGGCAGCTTTCCCAAGCGCAGAGCCATTGTTGCAGGCAATGGCAATCGTAACCGCACCCTTGCGGCGAGCGTACTCGAGGGATGCGATCGTATACGGAGTGCGTCCGCTCGCCGCGAGCCCTACGATGGCGTCGCGTTTCGTCGGCTTCAGCGCCTTCATATCGCTGCGCCCCAATTCTTCGGAGTCCTCACTGGCCTCCGTAGCTCTCACCAGTGCACCTTCACCGCCCGCAATGAGGAACTGGACCATCTCCGACTTGGTGCCGAAGGTTGGCGGACACTCCGACGCATCAAGCGCGCCGATGCGTCCGCTTGTCCCAGTTCCAACATAGATCAGCCTTCCACCTTTGGCGAAGCACTCCGCAATGATATCAACCGCCTTGGCGATGTCCCGCAACGCACGCTTCATTGCGCGCGGCACAGACGAATCTTCGCGATTCATCGCCGAAACTAGTTCGAGGGCCGTCATCGTATCGAGATTTTCAGTAGCCCGATTTCGGCGTTCCGTTCCCAGTTCATTCAGTTGCATTCTTGTCCTCAGGATCCGTTCTTTCATAGCCGGTACTTTGTTCATTGGAGTTGGTTGTGTCAGTTCTTTGAGAAATCAGGACTTCTTCCGCGCCGGGTCGTCATGAGCTATCGGCATGGCCTTGTTGAACGAAATTCGCCTTCAGCAGAGGCCACCTCGTGTTCTCCTAAGCCTATTTTCGCTCGTCTTGAGGTTGGGCGCCGTCTGCCGCACTATCCCAGCTTGCTCGTGGTTCAGATCGCTACGCGATCAGCCCTTTCTCTTTGTCTTGCGAAGAGTAGTATTAATCCCGAGGTTTCTTCGCCCGAAATGGCTGAATATTTCGAGAGTACAGAACGTAGACAGTCGCAAAATCCGTGGTTGCGGTGGCCTCTTGTCGTGAGCGGCCTGATCATGTTGCTTGTCGGAATCGACATTGCGAACAGGACATCAAACATCTCGCGCGGTGGGTCGTGGATGATGATGGGCTTCGGCATGGCATTCTACGAACTCAGCTTGCTTTTGTTGGGTCGTTCCCAATGGAAGTGGGTGGCTCTTTTCATCGGACTCATCGCCTGGTTCGGGGGCCTATTTGGAGTTCTCCGCTTCACCTTGTAATGCCTCCGGATTGCGGTGCAGGGAATCGAAGCGGCCTTCGCACACGTTCGGAAATCGAACTCAACGCCATCCTGAGCCGCCGAGCGTAGTCCGTTGAGTTGTCTTGGTTGAAGTGTGCCGGGGAGATCGAAACAGTCTTATCCAGATATATCTGCTCGCCTCCGTCGCCAGCTTCGAAGGAATGTCAAAACGATGAGCAAACCAAGCCACCCGCATCAGAATCTCAAAATCGCAATTTAGAGCAATACAAAAACGTTGTATTGGCGGAGGGAGAGGGATTCGAACCCCCGGTACCTTCTCAGGCACAACGGTTTTCAAGACCGCCGGTATAAACCGCTCACCCATCCCTCCGGCCCGGTGGGCATCAGGGCTTTTTTCATTGTACCGCGCCTCTCAATTCCAGGTTTCGACTGTGCTGCATCGGACCCGGACCCTAAGCAGGTGCCTTGGGCGGCCGAACCACAACCGGAAAAAGAATCGAAATGGCCATGATCCCGGCAATGATGTGCAACCCGCCTCCATAGGTGCCGGACGACTGCCGTAGATTGGCAATCAGCAGCGGACCAAAGGCGCTGGCGCATCCCCAGGCTGTCAGCATCAGCCCATAGATCGGACCAACATTTTTCGAGCCAAAATAGTCGGCCGCAAATGCCGGCATGGTTCCAAAGCCGCCGCCGTAACACATCAGAATCACAAAGGAAACGGTAGTGACCACGGCGACAGACACGAGACCGGGCAAAAACCAGAACAGCGCAATCTGCACCAGGAACATCAACGCAAAGGTCCATCGCCGCGTGAGAGCATCCGAAATCCAGGCCCAGAAAATTCGTCCCACCGCATTCCCAATGCTTACAATTCCAACCATGCCAGCGGCAACGATGGCGCTGGCCTTGGTAAGTTCTTGAAAGATCGGCGACTCCTGCGAGATGAGGGAGATTCCAGCCGAGGTATTGAGAAAGAGCAACAGCCAGAGCGCCCACCATTGCCAGGTCTTGAGCGCGCCGGCCAGAGTGTAATCCGCAGCCGCGCGCTGCGACGACTGCAAAGCGCTCGGAGCCCATCCCTCAGGCTTCCAGCCATCCGGTGGGTTCTGCATAAAGAAACCAGTTCCCATCGTGACTACCAGATAGCCGGCGCCCAACCACGCGAAGGTCTGTAAGACTCCCACGCTCTGGATCAGCCGCGTAGCCAGCGGAGCCGTAACCAGCGCTCCGGCGCCAAATCCGCCCACGGCGATGCCGGTGATAAGGCCTCGCCGATCCGGGAACCACTTCACCAGCACGGCCACCGGGACGATATAACCAAACCCGAGCCCGATCCCGCCAATCAAGCCGTAACTGAGGTAGAGCCACCACAGCTTGTCCGCCGAAAAACTTGCCAGAAACACGCCGAGGCCATAAAGAAATCCCCCCGTAAGCGCCACGGTTTTTGGGCCAGTCTTAGTGAGCCACAGCCCACCAATAAAAGCCGCAATGCCCAATACAAAAATGCAGATCGTGAAGGTGACCGTCACATCCGGCGTAGACCAGTGAAATTGCTTGGTCAGCGGCGCCTTGAAGACGCTCCAGGCGTACACCGCTCCGAGCGCCATCTGCATCAGAAAGCCGGCGGCTGCAATGCCCCAGCGGCGAGAGTCGTTCAAGTTATTCTCCTTCAAATGCCGATCGTGTTATAAGTGATTCGGCTTTCTACTTACCTTGATTCAGTTCTGTGCGTATCTTCAATTGATAGGCAAGATTCTTGAGCAGGGAATTGATGAGACCCATGCCGCGCCGTAAATCGCGGCTTGCAAAACTGGTGAAAAGCCCAAACAGCGAGGGTGGCTCATAAGCTACTGCCCTGGCATTGCCGAAGGTCTTGCTCACTGCCTCGCAAGTACCCTGCAGTACTTCTGGATCGATGGAGCCAAGCATCTTGCCCAGGATCATTGCATTGCGCATGGCGCGGATCGCCTCCGTCGAATTAGCCCCAGCCGACGCGACTTCGACCAGTTTGTCAGTCGCGCCCAGCACTCCACGGACCAGCGTGAACACCCCATGCTCGTGCAACTCCTGGAGCAATTCATAGCTGTCCAGCAGAGCAGCCGCATGCTCTGCTGGTGCCTCTTCCAGTCTTTTGAGTAACTCCTGTTTCGGATCGCGTGGCGGTAACTTGAGTTCGATCGGTTGAGCCATAATTGGAATCCTCTTCCCGTTTAGCTTCCCTGCGTCTTGATCTGGACCAGGCTAACGTTGGGCGACTGACCCGGCATGCGGTAATCGGCGCGCTTCCACTTGCGTTCCACCTCAACACCCACCTGCGGAGTGGGATGGCCGAAGCGCGAATTCGTCTTGGGCAGCGGACTAGCGGCCTTCATTCCATTCGTAACGGGCAGCACCTTCATCTGCACCGAAGTCTCCTTGTATGCCGGCGTATGCGTGATCTTATCGGTGTGGCTGCTCGTGAGTCGATTCACAGCCTCATCCAGGGCGTTTAGAGAGTTCATCGGCATGTACAACTCATTTCCATGCACTCGATCTGTCACGAGGGCCTGCACCCGCACCTTGCCGTACCGCGAAGTAAGCTGCACCCAACTGCCGGATTCGATCCCTCGTTCCACAGCGAGCGCAGGCGACACCTCCACAAACGTGCAAGGCGTCTTCTCGCGAATGCCTTCCGTGCGATAAGTCATATTGCCTTCATGGAAATGCTCCAGCAGGCGGCCATTGTTCAGGTGCAAATCATACTCTTCGTTCGGCTGGTCCGTAGGCTCGGTCCATTCCAGCGGATAGAGCCGCGCCTTCCCATCGGGGAATTGGAATTCCTTGGTATACAGCAAAGGCTGATCGCTGCCATCCGCAGCCACCGGCCATTGCAGGGTCTTGTAACCCTCCAAACGCTCGTAAGTAACACCAGCCAACAGCGGGGTCAGCGCAGCAATCTCCTCGTAAATCTCCGATGGATGTCCATAGCTCCAATTCGCACCCAGGCGATTGGCCACATCTTGGATAATCCTCCAGTCCGGCCGGCTATCCCCCAGCGGCTCAAAGACCTGATACAGCCGCTGGATCCGCCGTTCCGTGCTGGTGAACGTCCCTTCTTTTTCCAGGCTCGGACTGCCCGGCAAAATCACGTCGGCAAAGCGGCAAGTCTCCGAGAAAAAAATCTCCTGCATCACAAAGAAATCCAGCTTTGCAAGCGCATCGGCGACGTAGTTGGCGTTCGAATCCACCAGGCTCATCTCTTCGCCAAAGACATACATGCTCTTCAGCTTGCCCTCATGAATCGCATCGATCATCAGGTGATTGTCCAGGCCGGGTTTGGGTGGCAATTGCACGCCCCATGCCTTCTCAAACTTAGCGCGCACCTCCGCGTCTTCAACCTTCTGATAACCGGTATAGTAATTCGGCATGGCACCGTGGTCGCTGGCTCCCTGCACGTTGTTATGCCCGCGCAAAGGATAAGCACCTGAACCCGGTCGCATGTAATTCCCCGTGGTGAGCAGCAGGTTAGAGATAGCTGTCGAAGTATCCGAGCCCATCGAGTGTTGGGTAACTCCCATAGCCCACAGAATGCACACGCCATCCGCCGCGGCGATCATGTTCGCCACCTTCTTTAGCGCCTCCATCGGAATTCCACAGCGCTCGCTCGCCATCTCCATCGTGAAAGGCTCAAGGCTCTTCCAGTAAGCATCGACCCCATTCACCCACTTCTTGAGAAAGTCGGTCTTTGCCAGTCCATTGTCGAGAATGTACCGAGTAATCGCCGAAAGCCACAGCAAGTCCGTCCCTGGGCTGGGATGCATGAATACGTCAGCCCGCCGAGCCATCTCGTGCTCGCGAATATCCGCCACAATCAACTTCTGCCCTCGCAGCTTATGCGAACTCTTCACCCGCGTAGCCAGCACCGGATGGCTCTCCGCAGTGTTGCTTCCGATAATCAACACCAGCCCCGCTTGCTCAATGTCGGATATCGACCCAGAATCTCCGCCATAACCGACTGTTCGAAACAAACCCGTCGTTGCTGGCGCTTGGCAATACCGCGAGCAGTTATCCATGTTATTGGTCCCAATAACTGCGCGAGCCAGCTTCTGCATAAGATAGCTCTCTTCATTCGTACACTTCGAAGAAGAGATAAACGCCAGCGCATCCGGTCCGTGAGCCGCCTTGATCTCAGAGAATTTGCTCGCAATCAGCGTCAAAGCCTCATCCCAACTCGCTTCTCGAAAACTGTCGCCTTCTCGAATCAGCGGCTTCGTCAACCGGTCAGCACTGTTCACATACTCCCAGCCAAACTTGCCCTTGATACAGGTAGAGATTCCGTTCGCCGCCCCATGCGCTGGCTCGACCTTCAGAATGTGCCGCTCCGTCTTCGACTCCAGTGTCCACAGGTCAAAGCTGCATCCCACGCCGCAGTAGGTACACACCGTTTTCGTCTTTTGAATCCGCTTCTCCCGCATCGCCGATTCAATTTCCGAAACCTGCAGAATCGCCCCATACCCCAGTTCCGGCTCAATCCCCTTGATCACATCGATCATGTTATTCAGCGCCGGCTTCGGCAGCCCGGTGAAATACCCGGCATGTTGCAGCATCGGCTTTTCCATCAGCGCATTGCATGGGCACACCGTCACGCAATGCCCGCACGACACGCAACTCGACTCGCCAATCGGCGCGCCACCATCCCACAGGACCCGCGGATGGTCCAGTTCCCAACCGATCGACAGCGTCTCGTTCACCTGCACATCCTGGCAGGCCTGCACGCATCGTCCGCACAGAATGCACTGGTCAGGGTCATAGCGGTAGAAGGGATTCGACATATCGACTTCGTACGGCTTCGGCTTGTAAGGAATCGACTGATGTTCGACCGCCAGCATTGCAGTTGTGTTGTGTAACGTGCAGTTGCCGTTGTTGTTATCGCAAACCGTGCAGTAGAGCAGGTGATTGCCCAGAATCCGGTCGAAAGCTTCACGCTGCCCGGCATTCGCACGCGCCGATTCCGTCACCACTGTCATGCCCGCTGCCGCAGTTGTCCCGCAGGCCCGCACCAGCTTGCCATCTACTTCCACCATGCACGTATCACAGGTTTGAATGGGGCCAAGCCTGGGGTGATAGCAGACTTGGGGCAGTTTCGTTTCCGCGCGGTTGATCGCCTCAATCAGGATCTCGCCTGGTTTGATCCCGTGCGGAGAACCGTTAATCAAAATCGTAGGGGTGGACGACATAGCGGACGAGCCCTCCGGTAGGTGAGTATTGGACGCACGATCGATGCCTGTCAATCCTAGCCATCAAACGCAGTTCCGCGCCAGCCACTTGCGAATAGTACTTTGATGCTGCAGCATTTCAAACGAGATGCAGGCAATTTTGGCCCTGGATTTTGGACTCTGACGTGTCAACAACGCTAGATCATGGCTGGTTCGCGTCCACCGCTGCAGCCAGTCGCGATTGACCAGCATATACAACAAATCGCCTTCCCCGCAGAAATCCCACCAGGGTGAGTCCAAGCTCGCGCGCAAGTTGCACAGCCAGGCTAGACGGCGCGGAGACCGAAGCCAGAATCGGCAGACCCGCTGACAGCGCCTTCTGCACGATCTCAAATCCGCCGCGCCCGCTCACCAGCATTACATGCTTCGATAGCGGCAATTGCCCGCGCAGCAAAGCCCACCCAACCACCTTGTCGACCGCATTGTGCCGCCCAATATCCTCACGCAGCACTAACAATTTTCCTGCTGTGTCGAACAGAGCAGCCGCATGCAAGCCGCCCGTATGGCTGAATACTGTCTGTGCCTTCCGCAGCCGGTCGGGCAGCGCACAGAGCAACTCAGGATCGAAGCGAAAATCCAGGTTCGGCGCCCGCAGCCCTCGCTGGCGGATCGCATCGATCGAAGCCTTCCCGCAGATGCCGCAGCTCGAAGCAGCAAAGAAATTTCGCTGCAATTGCGCTTGGTCGAATTCGAAGTTTCTCAGCTCCGCTTCCACGCCATTGCTTTTTCCAGCGCCAGAGGTCACATACGTTTGCAAAGAGCCGATCTGAGCAGGGTCGTCCACGATGCCTTCTGTCCAAAGAAAACCCGCAGCCAGTTCCTCATCTTGTCCGGGCGTGCGCATCGTCACTGTCAGCGGCTTCGAACCGTCTGATGCACCAATGCGAATCTCAAGCGGCTCCTCAGCTGCCAAAGCGTCATCATGCGGTAATAACTTGCCGTCGTTCCACTCAGAAACCTGCGTGAGTTGAACGCTTCGCTCCGGCATTCTCTCCTTTGCAGCGTCCGTGGAGCCATTCGTTCTGGATATTGCCATGCCGCCTGCACCCTCTCCAACTATACAAGCGTCCGTTTTGGCGGCTCTCTACCAAAGAATCCAGGCCAGAGATCGCTCGAAGGTGCTACAAAGTCTTCATGACCAAGCGCAAGGGTTCGGGTCCCATGCCCGGCCAGACGATCAGCCTGCGAACCTTAGGCGAATATCTGAACCTATCTCCCGCTACGATTTCCCTGGTGCTGAATAACGCGGCCGGCGTGCGCTCCATTCCCCAGGAAACCAGAGAACGCGTGCGAGAGGCAGCGAAACTCTTCGACTACCGGCCAAGCTTCTTCGCTCGCTCCCTGCGCAAAGGCCAAACCTTCTCCGTAGGCGTCCTCGTACCCGACCTCAGCGATGGCTACGCCGCCCAGGTGCTCGAAGGCATGGAAGACGTCCTCATCGAAGAAGGTTACTTCTACTTCACCGCTAGTCATCGCCGTCGGCCCGATCTTCTCGAGGAATATCCAAGACTGTTGCTGTCTCGCTCCGTAGAGGGTTTCATTGCCATCGACACGCTGCTCCAGCACGAACTGCCGGTCCCGGTAGTGGCCGTCGCAGGACACCGAAAGATCACCGGCGTGACCAACGTCGTCCTGGATCAGGTCCGCGCCGCGGAACTGATCCTCAAGCACCTCTATCAACTCGGCCATCGCAAGATCGCGTTCATGCGCGGCGGCAGCCACAGTTCCGACGCAGATGAGCGCTGGGAGTGCCTCATGCAGGTTGCCCGCGAAATGAATCTCCTCGTCCTGCCTGAGTGGATGGTGCAGCTCGAGCTCAAAGTCTCGACGCCAGAGCTGGGTTATGTACCTGCAATCGAACTTCTCAATCGCAGGGCGAACCTCGCCGCAAGTCTCGAAAAACAGTTCACTGCAATGATCTGTTACAACGACATCGCAGCAATCGGAGCGATCAGGGCCCTCCGCGAACACAAGCTACGCGTGCCCGAAGATATTTCTGTCGTGGGCTTCGATGATATTCAAGCGGCCGCATTTCAGAACCCCAGCCTGACAACGATCCGGCAGCCACTGCGCAGCATGGGCGCCACCGCCGCCAAGATCCTGTTACGCCGTATCCGTGCCCAGGGCAGCGATCCCGATACAGTCCCAGTTATCCCGGAGCTGGTAATCCGGGAATCCACCTTGCCGCCGAAAAGCTAGTGTGCGGTGTAGTTAGAGATCCAGGTCGGACATCGCGAAGCTTCCAAGAGGCAAACCTCAATCCGCAAAAGAAAAACCCCGCTGCGACCCGATACGTCAGTCGCAACAGGGTTTTCAGTCACCTCGAGTCCAGAGATACTCAGCGTCGCCCCTGGATCGTATTCCCAGCTTTCTTAGCCGCTCGTTTGGCAGCCAGGGCGCTCAATTCCCGGCCCATGCTGGAGCGGTTTATGCCAAGCTGCAATCCAAGGTTCAGCAGATTGCCGGTAGTCCAGTAAAGCGCCAGTCCAGAAGCAAAGTTCCACATCGAAAATCCAAAAATCGCCGGCATCATAAAGGCCATCATGCGCCTCTGCGCAGGATCCATTCCCGGCGATGGCGTAATGAATTGCACCAGGAACATGCTCACAATGATCACGATCGGCAAGATATGCCACGGATCAGCGATAGCCAGATTCGGCAGCCAACCCCAATGTGCCTGGCGCAACTCGATTACGTTCGCCAGCACCCGATAGTAACCGTAGAAGAGCGGAAGCTGCACCAGCATTGGCAAGCAGCTGCCGTACATGTTGATATTCTCGTCCTTGTACAGTTTCATCGTCTCCGCATTCATCTCTGCCCGCTTCGGATCGGTAGCCTTGAGATGGGCGTAGCGCTTCTTGATAGCGTCGATCTTGGGTTGAATCCGTTGCATCTTCAGCGAAGACCGCATCATCATCAACCGCGTTGGCAACATCAGCAGGTTGAAGACGAGCGTGACGATGATGATCGCCCATCCCCAGTTGCCAACAAACCCATAAATAAAGCGCAGCAACAAGAACAACGGCTCTGAGATGACCTTGAAGAAGCCAAACTGAATCAGGGGCTTCAGATCCTCACCGGTAGCGAGTCCATCCTGGCTAGTCGTATGAATTGATCCCAACACATCGAATTGCAACGGCCCCGCGAACAGCCGCGTGTGTGTCGTACCGCTTGTGTCGCCCACCGCAACGCCCAACACCTGAGACTTGAACTTCTCACTGTTCGGCGCAGCCGCGTCCTTGGGTGCGTCAATCGCGTTGTGCAGAGTAACAATCGTCGCCCGCGATGGCGTTGCCGGCAAGAACACGGCGCCAAAGTAGAGATCGATTGCGCCCGCATAATCGTACGGCTGCTCAATGGTCGCGTTGCCGCTGACCTTGGTTGCTGCTAGCGCATCGCGCTTGCCGTCAATCGAATAAGCGAACTTGCTTGCCGCATACTGCGCAACTTCTTCCTGATCTCCAAGTCCACCCGGCCAAGCCACCAGAGCTCGCACAGGCACGCCCGAACGCACCACCGATACTTCGGCGTCAATCACGTAGCTTTCATTGAATGTGAAGGTCTTGGTGACAGTCAGCGGCCCCTTCGCATACTTGAAAATGATCCCCGCCGGAGCAGCAACCATCCCGGTAGCCGACGGCTGATAGAGCGCCTGATTCAAGTCGGTAGTAAGTCCCGGCTCGTAAGTGAAAAGAGATAGCGGGTACCCAAAAGTTGCTGCAGCCTGCTGATTCACCAGATCGAGCGGACG
>Ga0302316_10001668_pt1 | contig 17141 bp, 7 predicted proteins | sample III_Palsa_N3_2_FD_200456 | JGI IMG/M metagenome (GOLD analysis project Ga0302316, IMG submission 200456) | Peat permafrost microbial communities from Stordalen Mire near Abisko, Sweden - III_Palsa_N3_2 | ecosystem: Environmental > Terrestrial > Soil > Palsa > Peat permafrost | place: Sweden...
GACGAGAAGGTTCTATCGCAGATCGATTCGGTATATGTAACGCTGGAGCCAACGCCAACTGCGGGTGAGAGGCCCAAAGGGCAAAAAATCCTTACCGCCTTTCTCGGCACGCCAGCGAATCACCCTTGAATTTGATGAAGCGGAGTGAACCTCGCGATCAAAGGGACGGTAGCCTAGCCTTCTTCTAAGGAATCACTTTTCACCGTTTCGTGCGTATGGATGTGCGGATAAGGCGATAAGATGGCCCCGATGAGAGTCACAGCTGATCCCCATAAATCTCATTGGCTCGTACTCCTGATTATCGGGACGCTGTGTTGTGTGGGTCGGGCCTTCGCCCAAACCGATACGGCGACGATCTCCGGCTACATAACCGACCAGTCTGGCGCCGCAATCGCCGGAGCCGCGATCAAACTAACCAACGTCGAGACAAATACCGATGTCAGCCAATCCTCAAATGGGTCGGGCCTGTATGTCTTTACCAGCGTAAAACCCGGGCATTATCGCATCGTTGTACAGAAGCCAAGGTTCAGAGAGATCGCGCTGACGGATATGACGGTGAACGTCCAGGATCTACTGAGTCGCAATTTCCGGATGCAGGTCGGATCCGTTGGAGAGTCAATCACGGTCAACGGCGACATCGCTTATATCAACACCGTATCGGGGACGGTCAGCACCGTGGTTGATCAGCAGTTTGTCGACAATATGCCGCTGAACGGGCGCAGCTTTCAGTCCCTGATCGCGCTCACGCCAGGTGTGATGTTTGTAGCTACCGGGTTGGCGGACAATCAGTTCGTAGTCAACGGGCAACGTCCCGACGCGAACTACTTTATGGTGGACGGAGTCAGTGCCAACTTTGGGGTTGCGGCGACCTATGACATCACTGAGAGCTTAGGCGGTACGACACCGGCCTTCACCGCTGCCGGCGGTACCAACGGCCTGGTGTCGGTCGATGCGATGCAGGAGTTTCGAGTTCAGACTTCCACGTATGCTCCAGAATTTGGGCGCAGCACCGGGGGCCAGATTTCGATCGTTACGAAATCCGGCACGAATCAATTTCACGGCTCTGCGTTCGACTATCTGCGGAACGATGTGTTTGATGCCCGAAACTGGTTCGACATGCCGCCGCTTCCCAAGCCACCTCTGCGCCAGAATGATTTTGGCGGCACGTTGGGCGGCCCGCTCAGAACGGATAAGCTCTTCTTTTTCTTCTCCTATGAAGGGCTGAGGGTGTTGATCCCCGAGACCGCATCGTCCTATTTCTACACGACGTCTGCGCGGCAGGTTGTCGCTCCTGCTTATAAGCCGTATGTCAATGCATTGCCTGTGCCGACCGCGCCGCCGGTCGATCCCACTTGCGATAACGTCACCAAGCCATGCATCGCCCCGCTCACCGTCGCCTATTCGGATCCATCAGAACTCAATGCCACGAGCTTGCGCATCGACTATTCCGTCGATAAGAAGATCAATCTCTTCGGGCGCTACGACCATGCGCCGTCAAGCGAATCGATCCGACACTGGGAAGAAGAGCTTATCGACAATGTGGCAACCGACACCGCGACTATGGGCGCTACTATCCGGTTTGCTCCCACAAAGGTCGATGACTTCCGCGTCAACTGGAGCCGGGCCACGGGGACGGTCATTCACAATCTCACCGATTTCCACGGAGCAATTGTTCCTTCCGACTCAGTGATTTTCCCGGCTCCTTTTAGCGCGAATATGGGGCAGGCGCTGGTTAGCTTTCCCGACGGTGATGGCATGGAAGTGCGAGTGGGGGCGTTAAGTCTCAACACCCAGCGGCAGCTTAATTTCGTAGACGGTTTCTCGTGGACCCTCGGCACCCACCAGCTGAAAACGGGTATCGACTATCGACACTTGCGCCCGACGAATGGCGATTCGACTGGCTGGTCGGTCTTTCCAGCGGCCTTTAGTTCGCTGATTGCCGGTACAGCAGATTTCATTCTGCTCGACGCTAGCGATCACCTCTCCGTCAACATTGACAATTACTCGCTCTACGCTCAAGACACGTGGAAGGCAGGGCGTCGGCTCACTCTCACCTACGGGCTCAGATGGGAGATCAATCCGCCGCCATCTCGAGTAGCAGGGCAGCCACTTTATGTGACCGAGGGAATCTTCAATTCGCTGCCTCCCGCCGTTGTACCCGGGAACTTATGGAGTACAACGTTCAGCAATCTTGCGCCTAGGATCGGCGCAGCCTACCAATTGACGCCCGGAACGGTAGTCCGAGGAGGATATGGACTCTTTTATGACCTGGGCTACGGTGACGCAGGGGTTGCCGCCTCGAACTTTCCCTATGATCGCAACCGCTTTACCAGCGGGCCTTTCAATCCTGTTAGCACGCTCTTCCAGCCTCCGCCGTTTTCCACCACGATTGGACCAGGCGTTTTGTACATCGCCGCTTTCGATCCGCATCTGCAACTCCCATTGACCATGCAGTGGAATGCCGCCATCGAAAGAACGCTGGGATCCAAGCAAACCTTCACCGCGACCTACGTGGGGTCGGACGACAGCCGGCTGCTGCGAGAGGACGACATCCTCCCGCCGGCTTTTCTGGATCTTGGCCTTGCTGGCAATATCATCGCGATTCACAACCTGGGATATTCGCATTACAACGCGCTCCAGGTTCAGTTCCAGAGGCTACTATCCCGCGGCCTGCAGGCGCTTGTCTCGTATAACCTTTCCAAAACAAGTGACAGTGGCTCGAGTGATACCAGCGGCGCGGTCGCAGCCAGCATCAGCCAGGTAGTGCCTCCACCCCTGGCGCCCGCCAATTTCGACCTTCGGAACACTTTCGCTGGTGCGATTTCGTACGAAATACCCGCGCCGCTCTCCGGAGGCATACGCAATGCGATCCTGAAAGGTTGGGCCGTCGATGGCTTGTTGCGGGTCGCCTCCCAGCCTCCGATCAATGTTACCGTTTCGGTGACTTCGCCCGAACTGGGGCAATATAGCACCCAGGCCCAGGTTGTTCCCGGCCAGCCCTACTGGATTCCCGATCCAACGCAGCCGAATGGCAGGGCGCTCAATCCAAATGCTTTTACAACGCCGGCACCGGGAGCGACAGGAAACTTTCCGCGCAACAGCCTTCGCAGTGGATACTCTATCGACCAGACAGATCTCGCGGTGCGGCGACGATTCAACCTCACCCAGCGAGTGAATCTCGATATCCGTGCGGAGTACTTCAATGTCTTCAATCACCCAATGTTCGGCGCACCGGGAGATGGATATGTGCCCTATACCTATTGGGGGTCGGGGCCAACGGCATCTCCGGGGTTTGGCCAGGTGACGCCGGGTTACACCACCAACTTCGCCATGGGTACGGGCGGCTCTGGGGGCGGCCAGAACCCTCTGTATTCCGTGGGCGGTCCACGTTCGGGACAGCTCACCATCAAGGTTACTTTTTAGACCTTTGGTCTACCGCCGAGAGCCGCCATGCCCGCCATAATTCCCATCATTCTGTGGGAACAATCGAGGCTGGCGGATGTACACAACGATGTAACCACTCGCGTTCATCCTCCTTCTCCACGGCATCAAGGTCTAACTCTCCCCGTGGATTGAGAAGGATTCGGTCCGCGATTAACGTACACGACCTGAAGGGCGACGGAGAAACAGTATGGCTCAAAACGGAAGTCTCGCCACCTGGGCAGTAGACCGCCAACCGCCTTTCGGTCTCAATTCGGTCGACAACGCTGTCAGTTCTGCAACGCTACGCCGGAAACTCAAAGAGTCAGAGGTGGCACGCATAGAACTGAGCCGCCGCATGATTGACGCGCAGGAAGCCGACCGTACTCGCCTGTCGCGGGAGCTTCACGATGACATCGGACAATCCCTTGCGGTGCTTAAAATCCAGATGCTTCGTTGCGGTGAGCCAACCTCCGATCCTCGCGAAGGAGCGCCTCCGGACCTGAAGGAGTTAGCCGGTAGGTTGGACGCAATCATCCATAGGGTCGGCCGCCTTTCGCACGATCTGCATTCTTCGGCGCTCGAATACCTGGGTCTGAGTGCCGCCATCAAGTCACATTGCTTTGAATGCTCCCGGCAACTTGGATTTCCCATACGCTGTCACTGCGAGGAAGTCACAGATGAGCTGGATAAAACATTGGCACTCACCTTCTTCCGGATTTTGCAGGAAGGTATTCACAATGCACTCAAGCATAGCCATGCCACCAGCATGCAGGTAACAATGACCCGCACGAATCGAGATCTTAGTCTTGAAGTCGCTGACGACGGGGTAGGCTTCGACGTTGATGCCGTGAGATTTGGGACAGGATTAGGGCTGATCAGCATCCGCGAGCGGATACATCTGGCCGGCGGCCAATGCACTATTCGCTCCAGCCCCCATCACGGAACTCGCATCAATGTCAGCGCCCCCTTATCATCCAAACGCATTTGACTTCTATGCGAAATCACACCTTCGCCTAGGGAAGTGTTCGAGTGTCTCGTAGGCGCTTCCGTCGCCCCGTTACCTTATGCACCGATCCCCCACGCCTAAATCTTCTTAAATTTTTTCTCGCTGACTCTGGGAACAACCAAGGTGGCACGGTGTAAATGCAGATGTACTCTATTGCATTTCATTTCGCCTGGGCTTCACGCGGCGCGCTCATTTTTTCCTTAGTAACCAACGGAGTTTTAAGAAAGTGAATTATGAAAAGGACCAAACCCAACATTTTGATTCTCTGGTGAGACGACATCCCTTGGAATGCGCTGGCTGAGTTCGAATCTCAGTTGAATGCCTTGTTAGGAGCAAGAAAATGACTCACGAAATACACAACAAAAATCTGATACTGGCCGCTCTTGCCGCGGCCACTCTTTTCATCACCGGACCAGCGTTTGCCGCCGACAGCATTAAGGGACAGGTGCTGGCCGCAGGCGCCCCCATTGCCAAATCGACGGTGACACTTTGGCAGGCGAGCGCTGACGCTCCAAAGCAGATATCTCAGACCCAGACGAACGAGGATGGGCGTTTTGAAGTCCGTACCAAAGGGGTAGACGGCGACGGCATCCTCTATCTGGTGGCGAAGGGTGGTGTACCCGAGGCCAGCAAAAACAACGCTGACAACCCGGCCGTCGCGCTGCTAGCGGTTTTGGGCAACGAACCCCCAACCGACGTGACGATCAACGAGCTCACCACGGTGGCTTCCGCATTTACGGCTGCGCGATTTATTAGGGGCGAAGCAATTTCAGGAAATCCGCTTGGACTTAAGATTGCTGCCGGAAACGTTCCCAACCTAGTGGATCCCGTGACAGGCAAGTGGGGCAAGGTATTGCTTGACCCGCTCAACAGCTCAATGACCACGACGATGGCGAATCTGGATACGCTTGGCTCGCTGATCACAGCCTCGTTCACGGTGGCGAACGACGATTGGCGCGCCCGCTTCTACAAAGCAGCGACGCCGACCGGCGGAGCGACCCCAAACAACACCCTGGATGCCATAGCCGGTATCGCCCGCGAGCCCTGGGCCGACCCGAAGGACCTCTATACGTTGTTCGACGAAGCCTATCCCCTGCCGGCGCCCGATGGACGACGCAGTGCACCCTTCGCACCGTATCTTGTCTATCCCCCAGCCGATTTCGCCCTCTCGCTGGCTTTCTCGGGCGGAGGAGATTATGCCAATGGTCGCTTCATGTTTGATGCGAAAGGCAATCTTTGGAGCGGCATGAACTGGATGCCCGGCTCGCAATCCGGCGTCAACAAGAGTACTGGCGGTGGCGTGGGCAAGTTCAGCCCCAACGGAGTCGCGCTTTCCCCGCCGATCTTCGGCTTCACCGGCATGGGCATCGACGGCGTTGGCTGGGGCACGGCCGTGACCAAAGACCGGGTGTGGATCTCGAGTTTCAACGGGAAGATCCTGGTCATGGATTTTGATGGCAAGCCAGTCGCCAGCGAAAGCGATTTCCCGTTCAAAGAGAAGTTCCTCGGATTGATGGGCATCGGCGTGGCTCCGAACGGCGACGTCTGGATTGCCGATGGTTCCGACAATCAGTTGCTGTATTTCCCCGGCGGACGAATCAAAGATGGGAAAATCGTGAAGCCCGCCGGGCTGGTGTCTCCGTTCGACGTCGTTATTGACGACCAGAGTCGGGTGTGGGTCGCCAACTCTTCGTCGGACACCGTTGTGCGCTTTCCCAGCGATGATCCTTCCAAGGCGCAGACTTTCCACTGTGGTATCGGCGTGCGCGCCCTCGCCCTGGACTCCAAGGGCAACGTCTGGGTGGCGAACAACATGGATTTGAAAATGCCGGTTCCGAAGATTCCCGCCGGCGCGTCCATCATGGAGCAGTTCAAGCTCATCACGCAGGCCATGGTCAAGTACATCATGGGGCCGCCGGCGCGAATCACCGGTCAAGTTAACATGATCCGCCCCGATGGTACCCAGGCCGCCCCGAAAGGCTTCACTGGCCCGGGCGAGAGCATCCCGTGGGGAATCAATGTTGACGGCAATGATGACGTCTGGGTAGGCAATATGTGGGGCCGCTCCGCAGTGCTACTGGCAGGCGACAATACCAAGGGGCATCCCGCTGGCACGAAGGCCGGCGATCTCATTCATATCTTCCAAAGTGGCACCATCCAGATGGTCACCGACGTCGCGATCGATCCGGCTGGAAATGTTTGGGTGGCGAACAATTGGAATCTTCTCGAAGCGGCGGCCGGCCCGAATCCGGCCTATCCCACCTCGACCTGGGGTGGAGGATCTGGATTCACTGTGATTTACGGGGTGGCGGCCCCAGTCAAGCCGCCACGCATAGGCAAAGTGCAAACGTACTAGCCGCGTCGCAGCCGTTGCTCCTGGTCACGCGAGCGATCACTCGACGCCTATTTTGGCGTGCAGCACCCGCTGGCAAAGAAACTCATTGGGTCTAAACCGAGAGGGCAAGAACCGGTTCACGTGGTTTCCCTTCTGCAGCCGGACAAGGCTGCCCCGGACGGGAGTAGCGAGGATGTACAAGATCGGGAGAATCAATTGAACGAAAGGATTGCGGGTGCGCGTACTCGCTAGAGGACGGAAAAATGCTTATACGAAACTTACTGGTTTTATCTTTCTTTACGTTGTTGCCATGTGCGCCGGCATTCACGCAGGACATGCCCGATCCCGCTTCGCAGGCGAAGCCGGCTGCTGCACAACCAGCGGATGCGGAATCCGAGGAGGCCAAGACGGCAGCGCTGGCAAAAGCTGCACAGAACCCGATCGCCGACCTTATCAGTTTTCCACTCCAGAACAACACTGCGTTTGGTATTGGCCCGTATCAGCGCGCCCAAAACGAGTTGCTCATTGAGCCAGTCATTCCACTGCACATTACGAAAGATTGGAACCTGATCACTCGCACTATCTGGCCGCAGATCGTGCAGCCGGATTCGACGCAACCCACCCAAGGCTGGACCGGCTTCGGGGACCTGAACCCCAGCTTTTTCTTCTCTCCGTCTGCGCCCCACAAATTGACCTGGGGCGCGGGGCCGACATTTGTTCTTCCCTGGGCCACGGCCGAGCAACTCGGTCAGGGGAAATTCAGCATGGGGCCCGGCGTAGTGGCGCTGACGATGCCGGGTCACTGGGTCATTGGCACTCTCGTGAACAACATATTTTCGGTGGAGGGTCCGCATGAACGGGCGAATGTCAACCAGATGCTGTTGCAGTATTTCATCAACTACAACTTCAAGCATGGGTGGTACGTCACCTCTGCGCCGATCATCACCGCCAATTGGGAGGCAACCAAAGGTAACGTCTGGACTGTACCGTTCGGCGGCGGTGTGGGAAGAATCATGAAGATCGGAAACCAGCCCGTGAACATCCAGGCGGAATTTTTCGGCAACGCGAAACATCCTACGGGTGATTCGCCCTGGGGCATGCGGCTACAAATCGCACTCCTGTTTCCCAAGATAAGTAAGCAGGAGGAAAAGATGATGCTGGAGAAAAAGCTGCAGCAGTTGAATCAGCAGACGCCGCCGCCCGAGAAGAAGTGAAAATGGGCGACCGACCTCGGCAACAGCGATGACATGCCACTCTTGAACTGGTATGCGGTTGAAACAGGATCACTTTATCGGAAGAGCGTCGGATGTGTGCGTCCGTATTTTGTGTAATCAACGCGACTGCGGAGTACAAACGATCAGAGGCCGGTGAAGTGTCTTCTCATATAGTTTTCCGGGTGGGATCATCGGTAATTCGGAAGTGATCCGCCGTACGAGCCCAAAGTGGTGCAAAATCCCAACGCGCTCATCGAGCTTCATACCAGCTCAACGTTTTCAAGTTGCGCCCAAGCATCAAGAAACTTGGAAGCTCCGAAGTGCCGCTAAAGTCGGGTTTTCGGCAACTTCAACTTCTCTACTCGCACTTAAGTGCGGACCCTCCCGGTGGGCATCCATGCCGCGCGGCCTTTCCATAACGCCGTTTACGCGGAACTTCGGGAGCAACCAGGCCATTTGCTCCGACTGTGCGCAGATCCCTTGCGGTCCTATTGCGCCGATCGGTCTAAGCGTTCGAGGCTGTTAAGGCGCTGCCTTGAGACGCTCGTTCTGGCGGCTGCGCCATCATAAAGCCACGGCGGTTAGACTGGTTTGGTATCAGCCTGAGATTCCAAGCACACGTACCGAAGGAACTCAACACTTGAACCTTAGCCTTAGTTCGTGATCTCCGCATCGAGAGCCAAGGCATCCTTCCGCATCGGTAGGCTCGCATCCGCATCCTTCCACAGGGTAAGCAGGGGATTGAGCGCCCGCTTTGCGCTGGTGTGATCGCCCATGGCCACGTAATCCGAAGCCAACACATAGTGCGCCGCGAGCCAGCGCTGCTGGGGTTCCCACAGCAAGGCTTTTTGTGGGGCCGCAACATACCTCTCATACTCCGCTACCGCTCGAACTCTATCGCCCGACATCTCATAGGCATGCGCGAGCGCCTCCATACCAAAAGGTGAACTCTTCTGCTGTTCCGCGAAGCTGAGCAGTTGGATCGCCTTTGTGCTATCACCGCGCCGGAGTGCAATCTCGCCTTGCAGGAAAGAAATGTATGCCAATTGTTCCGGACTTCTCTTATCCACCAGCGGTGCAATGGCGGCTTCGATCTTCTCGGCCTGCTCTACAAATGCGTCGCGTGCACACACCGATCCAATCCATGCACCCAATATCACCTTCAAGTCGACCGCTTTGAGGTTCTTGATCGCGGCGTCTAACTGGTCGCGCTCTCCGCGCCTATCCGCTTCGCCTTCCGCCAGCATCGCGAGTTGCAAGTGCTCCCGTACCAGGCTCACGGCCGCCTCATCCTTCCCATCAAGCTCGACTGCCTCGTTGAGCAGCGACTGGGCACTCGCGTATTTGCCGCGATACAGATCGAGCAGCGCCATCGACCGCAACCCGCCTTCGCGAGTCTTCTGATTCGCAAGCTGCGAGGAAAATAGTGTTTCAGCCTTCTGTAAGTCGCCATTCAAAATCAGCGCCATCCCATATTCTCGGCTTACGTTTCCCGAGTCCCGATATGCCGGATCGATTTGGAACGCCCGTTCATACTCTTGCACGGCCTCTCTGGAACGCCCCAAGGCGTTATACGCCGTAGCCAGCTCTACATGCGTCCTTGTATCGTCGGGAGCGCTGTGCAGCAACGTTTGATATTGCGCAATCGACTCCTCGGCACGTCCATTCGTGCGCAACAGTCGTGCGTAAGTCAGGCGCGTTCCCCAGTCGTCCGGATAGTGCTGTAGAGAAATCTGGTATAACCGCTCCGCATCCTCCACGTGTCCCTGATTGATTGCATAGTTTGCCTGGATGTTCATCCGTTCGCGCACTGTGGCTCGCGGGATGAGCGCGAGCGCTTTCTGGTATTCCTCACCTCCCTTGATCGTGTCGTTATAGATGTAGCTGTAATAAGCATTACCGAGTGCCGCATGCGCCATGGCAAAATCCGGATCTGTCTGGACCGCCGTGCTCAACAGGGCCACGGCATCCTTGTATCGCGCTTTGTGCCACAGCGAGCTTCCATCGGCATACTCCTGCAACGCTGCCAGCGACGCAGTCGTCACTTCCGGCAGTGGCCGCGTGTTCTTGTGGATTTGATAAAGCGACTCACCGAGATCCTTTCGCACCTCTGCCGTAATGGTATCCAACGCATCCAGGAGTTGCCCCTCGCCCTTCGATCGCTGCACGTGGGACTTCACGGTCTCACCGGTCTGCGGATCGATCAGCTGCGCCGTCAGCCGGTACTCATCGCCAGTCCGCGTAATACTGAGGCTGATCAGTCCGCGAATATTTTCCCGCTGGCATATCTCCCGTCCAACCACCGGCGTGATTGCTTCTTGAGGAGGCTTGCCCATTAGTGCCAGAACCTCCGGAAGCCTCACACGCGGAAAGACATTGGCATGTCGCGACTGTTCCATGCTTACCGTGAATGCGGTCTCCAGTGCATGATCGAATCGCGGATCGCCCGTCTGGTTTTCGAAGTCCGCAATCAGAACGGAGTCGCGTTCGTTGAAGGAAAGCACCGGCCGCCCATACGCTAGCCACGCCGTTACGGCGCAGATCACAACCAATACCGCAACGGTCATCAGCGCAACATTCCTTCGGCCCTGTTTGGACCCGGTCTCTGCCAGCGCAACGTCAGCCTCTTTCGGCCACGCCGGAATGGCCTCGGTGGGTGCCATGGCCGGGGAGTTAGCGGTCGCGCTCTCGTGTACGAGGAGTAGCTCGGTAATCTCCTGCACAATCTCCACCGGAGCCAGAAAGCGGTAGCCACGTCGTGGAATCGTCTCTACATACTGCGGCGCATCCGACTCGTCTCCCAGCGCCCTCCGCACCTTGCGCACCGCCGTATTCAGGCCGTTATCGAAATCGCCAAATGCCTCTCCCTCCCAGAGGCGCTCCTGCAACTCCGCCCGAGTCACTATCTCGCCCTGCCGCTCCGCCACCGCCGCCAGTAGACGGAAGGGTTTTTCCTGCAGCGGAACACGCACCCCATCCTTGCGCAGCTCTCCCCCTGCTACATCGACCTCATACGGCCCGAACTTCAGCAGCGGTCGCTTCACCATGGGGCCCATTCCTCGCTTCGGAGGTTAAGGAACGGCTAACCGTAAGATTCTTTGGCAACAGCCTACACGTTCAGTCCCTCAGCGGCAATCCTTCGCGACCACCCGACAATTTCAGGCAATCCACTCACAGTACAGACAGAGTTCAGCTCCCGTCTATTGCAGATTTCCTCCCCACCGGGCAGACTCTCGCTCAGTTCCCGCTCCTTCGAGAAATCTCCAGCCCGAAACCTGCTCGCCGTCGGCGGGCCACCCCAGGGAGGTAGTATGTCGTCCACCTGTCTCGCAAGCTTGGCCCCTCGCTGCGCCCGCCTGGCGCTCGTCTCCGCCCTTCTGCTCAACCTCGCAATCCTCAGCCGGGCCCAGTCCGCCACCACACCCCCTGCCCACCCAGCCACTGCCGCGTCCGCCAAGCCTTATTCTCACCCTGGCGGCCATCACGAAGGCGTAACGGTCCACGGCCACTGGACCATCGACGTCAAGAACCCCGACGGCAAGCTGGTCACCCATACCGAGTTTGAAAATGCCTTGGTGGTGCCCGGCGGTGCGCAAAATCTGACTCAACTGCTCCTCGGGGAACAGGTTCCGGGCGGTTATGAAATCGCGTTGGAAAGCGGGACGGCCACTGGCAACGGACCATGTGCCCCGTTACCTTCTGCCACTGGCGGTCAGTGCTTCCTGTTGGGTTCACTCCTCAGCCCGACGCCGGGTACGTTCCAGGACACCCGTACCCGATGCGGTGGTAGCGCTGCTCCGAATCAAATCACCGCTACCGGACCCTGCTACCCCTTGACGGTATCAGCCCCCTCCGGTCTGACCAGCGCAGGTTTTACCGTGAACGGAACTGCGACGGCGAGTACCACAACGTCCATCACCGATGTCTATCTGCAACCCGTCACTTGCTTTAGGGGCGGTCTCGGCGGGGGCAACACTTCGCCAAACAGCTGCGCGCAAACTAGCGGATCGACGGTGAGTTTGACGCACGCAACCCTGCCGACCCCGGTGCCGATCACGACCGCCGGCCAGCTGATCGCCGTCACCGTCCAGCTTAGCTTCGAATAGCCCTCCATCCCTTGACCTCAAGCCACAGCCACAACGCAAGGGCGCAGGAGGCTGAACCATGAACACCGGAGCCCGGACCAGCGGATCCCCAACCAATCGCATCGCATTGCGCCGCAGCATCCTCGCGCACGCCGCGGCCCTCCTCGTCGCGTTCGCCCTCCTCACCTTCACCGCTCCCGCCGCCGCGCAAACTACACCCTCTTTCGCCGCGCCCGCCGCCTACAACATGCAGCCCGGCACCACCCCCGTCAGTGCTATCACCGGCATCTTCGATAGCGCCACCGGCTTGCTCGATTTCGCCGTCCTCGAACACAACGCCGCCTCCAACTTCTTCCAGATCGAAATCTTCCACGCCCGCGGTGACGGCAGCTTTTGCACTAACTGCGCCGCCGCCAGCCCCAACCCGGACCTCATCACCTTCACGCCCGCCGTCAGCATCAACGCCATCGCCGCCGGCCAATTCCGATCCTCCGCGGTCGACATCGCCGTAGCCACCAACTCCGGCATCTCCTTCCTGCAAAACAACGGCTCCGGCACCTTCACCCTTAGCTCCACCACAATCCCGTCCCCGAACGGCTTTGGCCCTCTCGTCGTCGGCTTCTTCAACGGCGACAGCAACCTCGACATCGCCGCAGCCTCACCCTTCAACAGCACCCAATCCGGCTTCACCGTCTTCTTCGGCGACGGAACCGGCGCCTTCCCCAACCACTCCGGCCCCTACCTCGTGGGCAGTCAATATGCCAGCTGCCCCAACATCATGCAGATCGGCTTCCAGGGCCAGACCACCCAGAACGACATCGCCCTGATGTGCACGCAATCCATCTCAGCGAACGTACTGGTCTATCTCAACTCGCTCGACGGCCAAGGCAACTTCACCGCCGGCGCCGTCCCCTACAGCGGCAGCGCCTTCAGTGGAATCCCGGGAGTAGCCGTCGGCACCATTAACGGCCAGGGCGCCATCTTCGCCGCTCCGGCCACCAGCACCTTCGTCAGCTACGAAAGCAATGGTCAGCCCGGCTCGTCCAACGTTTTCACCGCCGTCGACCTGATCCCTGTCGGCGCCGCACCCAGTGGCGGAGGTCCCCTCGTCGTTCTCTACGATCAGCCCACCAACGCGATCGACTTCGCGTATCCCGGCAACGGCCTTACCGTCAGCACCTTCACTGCCTACACCCAGAGCGGCAACGCGCTGAACGGCACCTGGAACTCCACGGCCCCTCTCGCGCCGCCCGGCGTCGAGACGGCAGGCTACTCTCCAAACCTTGATCTCGGTCCAACGTATCTCGTCATCAATCCCAGCGACCACATCGGCTACTACTCCAACTACGAGCCCTACGTCGACGAGCGCTCCATCGACGTCTCCCTCGTCACCCTGAACTCCGACGGGACCGTAGCCACCACCAACTCCGCGCCCATCTACACCGGAGCCGGCGCCCACGGCTACAACTTCCCGCCCTCCTTCGCTACCGGCGACTTCAACGGCGACGGCAAGCTCGATCTCGCCGTAACCGGTGCAGATGGCGCCACCGGCGACGCCGACATCACCATCTACCTCGCCAACCCCGACGGCTCCATCCCCACCACCACCTCCGTCGCCGTCACAGAGGTTGCCAATACCGACTACGCCGGCGCCGACGCCATCGTTAGCGGAACCTTCCGCACCCCGCAAAGCGGTAAACAGCTGTCCGACCTCGCCATCTTTTCCTCGAACCAAATCTTCTTCCTTCCCTCCAACGGCGACGGTACCTTCGCCACACCCACAGCCTTTCCCCTCGGCGAGGATCCTGACTATCCCGGCTACTTCTACAATCCCAGCTCTGGCGCCTCCGCTGTCCCGGTATTACTTGCAGCCGACGTCAACGGAGACGGCATCGACGACCTCGTTCTCACCGTCCCCGAAGCCAACTGCGGTACCAGCGCCGCATCACAGGGCGCCGTCTACATCCTCATCTCGAACGGCGACGGAACCTTTCAATCGCCAGTCTTCGTCCCCCCACCCGTCGTCAATCCAGTCTCCATCACCGCAGCAAAGTTCTTTGGCAGCGCCGTCGACGATCTTGTTCTAGCCGACGGCGGAGAAAAATGTACGGGCAATCCAGCAACCACCGGCCTCGTCGCTGTTGGCATCTTGCAGAACAAGGTCCCGGCCGGCGCCACCACTATCTCCGCCAGTCAGTTCCTTTCATTCCCCGTCCTTGCCCAGGCTTCCGACCTGCCAATCCCCAATGTCTCCGCCGTGTCGTCTGCGGACTTCAACGCCGACGGCAAACCCGACCTGGTCGTCTCGAACACCCTGGGAATCGAAGTCCTGCTCAACCAGGGCGCCGGTACGTTCACTCCCACCACGCAAGGCCTGCTGCCCCTCTACACCGGCGACGTCGTCCCCGGCCCCGTTTGCAATGCCAGCGGCGGCTTCCTCGATTGCATCACCTACGACGCCCAGGTCGCGACCGGCAGCTTCTTCGTCGCCGGCGAGAACGATATCGCCGCATCCGTCGACGGCGTAACCTACGTCTTCCGCAATCAGGACGCCGGCGTCCTGACACCCCCCACGCAAGGATTCGTGGCAGGCCTCAGCTCCACCATGCTCTCCTCCGCCCTTACCGGACCCAGCGGCCTGAGCTCTCTCCTCGTCGCCACGCCGCAAGGCGCCGCCTACCTTTCGAACAACACCGCGCCCACCACTCCGCAGCCCATCGCCAGCTTCTCGTCCTCCTCCCTGGCTTTTGGGTCGCAGACCATCGAAACCACAAGCGCCGCGCAAACCATCACGCTCACCAATACTGGCACCGCGAACCTCACTGTCTCGTCCGTCTCGTTGACCGGCACCAATGCGAGCGACTTCGCCAGGACCGACCACTGCACTGACGCAACGGTCACGCCCAGCGATACATGCACCGTCAGCCTCACCTTCACTCCGTCCGCCATCGGCAGCCTCAATGCCTCGCTCAGCTTCTCCGACAACGCGCCCGCCAGCCCGCAAGCGGTCGCCCTCAACGGCACCGGCGCATGTCAGGCCATCACCGTGAGCTCCACCACGCTCGTGCCCGGTACCTCCGGCACCCTCTATCCCTCCGTCACCTTCACCGAAACAGGCGGCATCGGCACGACCACGCTCACGGAAAGCGGCAGCCTTCCCACCGGCATCACCTTCACCACTCCCACCCTGTCGGGCACTCCCACCGAAACCGGAAGCTTTCCTTTCCAGGTCACCGCCACGGATTCCAACGGTTGCACAGGCACTGTCAGCAATACACTCGTCATCAATTCAACCTCCACCGAGCCAGCCATCGTCAATGACAGCGAAACCATCACCGTCACCGACACAGAAACCTTCCCTGACGCAGCCGACAGCGAAACCATTACCGTTACCGACACCGCAACGGTGGTCGCCTATACCCCCATCGCGATCACACCCACCCCGACAGTCTTCAACTCCAGCGACGGCACAGCCTATCAGACCGCCCCGTACCCGCCCGTGACCTTTACCGCCAGCGGCGGCCTCGGCGCTCTCACCATCACCGAGACGGGCAAGCTCCCTGCCGGCATCACCTTCCTCAACGGAGTTCTGAACGGTACGCCCGCTGCCTCCTCCGCCGGCAAATCCTACAGCTTCTCCATCACCGCCAGCGACGCGAACAGCCATCAAACCACCGTCGATGGTTACACCCTGGCCGTCAGTACCTCCGCATTGCCCCCGGCAACCGTCAACGATTCCGAGACCCTCACCGTTACCGACACCGAGACCTTCCCCGACCTCTACGACGCAGAAACCATCACGATCATCGACACTGCAACCGTCGTCGCGTACACCCCCATCACCATTACCCCCACTCCCGCATCCTTCAACGCCGTCGATAGCATTGCCAACGCCACCGATCCCTACGCGCCTGTGCAGTTCGCCGCTGCCGGAGGTGTAGGCGCGCTCACCCTCGCAGAGACCGGAACCCTTCCGCCAGGAATGTCCTTTACCGGCGGAATCCTCAGCGGCACTCCCGCCACCAGCGCCATCGGCAATACCTACTCGTTCTCCATTACCGCCACCGACGCAGACAGCGACCAGGCATCCGCTCAGGGCTACTCCCTCACCGTCGACACAAGGATTCCGCCTACCCTGACCCTCACTGCCGATCCTTCCTCCATCACAGTCGTTGAAGGTGGAACCGCCGAAACCATGATCACCTTCACCCCGGCCGGCGGATACACCGGGACGCTCACCCTCAGCTGCCTCAGCCTGCCCTACCATACAAAATGCGTCTTCACCCAAGCCGGCGCGACCATCACCTCCGTCACCTTCAACGGGAACAACCAACCAACCACGGTGACGCTCACGATTGAAACCGACGTTCCGACGGATTCCCGTCTCACCCCAAGCACGTCCTCGGCAAACCGCATCCTTCAGGCCGTCGCCCTGTGGTGGCCTGCCTGCCTCATTGGGCTTGCGGCTTTCGGCAGGAAGGACAAAATTCACCGTGGACTTCGCCGTCAGACGATTCCGCATTTGCTCGTGCTCGCCACCATCGCCATCGGACTCGCCGGCTGCGGTAGCGGCGCGCAAAAATATCTCACCCCCCTCGGCAAGTCGACAATCATCGTCTCAGCACAGCCGACCACAGGCTCCTCCCAGACGGTTGACATTCAGGTCACCGTAAACCAATAGAAGCCACACAAATGCGAGGGAGCTCTCCTCGGCCGCGCTCACCGGGCTTTTCTGCTAGAGCGTTCCCTCTGACCAGCGAAGTGCAAGATTTTTGAAGCTCCCCGAAAGTCGCATTTTCGGCAACTTCGCCGCATTGCCGAAAACGCCGTTTTCGAGGAACTACCGCATCGCTGACGACAAGCCGACATATCAGGACTAATCACCCCTCGATGAGTGACTCGGCGATTTGGCATCAACTGAAACCGCAGCCGTGGATTCTTCAGGGCGAAGTTGCTAAAAACTCGAGTTCAGAGCCGGGGCGGCCAACGCGTAGTTAGTCAAAACACCGTTTTGCGGGAGCGAGTTTAATTGCTGAAGAGAAGCCGTATTCTGGGTAGTAGTCGGACTCCGGCTATGT
>Ga0302316_10001673_pt1 | contig 17102 bp, 9 predicted proteins | sample III_Palsa_N3_2_FD_200456 | JGI IMG/M metagenome (GOLD analysis project Ga0302316, IMG submission 200456) | Peat permafrost microbial communities from Stordalen Mire near Abisko, Sweden - III_Palsa_N3_2 | ecosystem: Environmental > Terrestrial > Soil > Palsa > Peat permafrost | place: Sweden...
TAGGTTCCGCCGACGCCGTACGTGCGCGGGCGTACGGTAATGCCGTATTCCACGTCCGCAATGTTCGGAAGCTGAATGGGCTTGTGCTGATCCAAGAGATTGGTGATGAACAGGTTCACGTCGATGTTGTCCCACCGCAGCCCGGCACTCGTGCCCATGGTGAAATATGCGGGCCGGTTGAAATCCGGATCGCCGTGGAGGATGGTACCTTGGCTGGGTCCGATCCACTGGCCGTTTGCGCGCAGCGTGCCGTGGTAGCCGCCGTCGAAAGGATGATCATAGGCCACGGCGGTGGAAACGGAGTAGTCGGGAACGCCGGGGACATGGTCGCCCTTCTCGACGCCGAGCAAGGTCACGGGCACGGTGATCTTGGCGGACGTGTAATTGCCGCCTACCGTCAGAGTGACGCGATCCAGAAGACGCTGGGTCACTTCCAGTTCGACGCCTCTACTCTCGGCGCTGCCGATGTTGTCCTTGATGTCGAAGGTGCAGGTTGGAAGGATGATGTCGGTCTGGATGTTGTTCCAGCGAATGTCGAACACCGAACCCGAGACCGAGAGCGTGTTTTGCAGCGCGCGAGTCTTGGCGCCGATTTCGTAGCTCCACAGGCTGTCGGGTGTGTAGGAGTTCGGTGCTTGGGTGAGGCCTAGACCGGCGAGATCACCGCTGCACAAGGGCACGGGTACCGGGCGGTTGATGCCGCCGATGCGAAAGCCTTCGGCTGCGGAGGCGTAGACCATGGTGGATTCGGACACGTCGTAGGAAATGACGCCCTTCGGGGTGGTCTTGCTGCCGGTGGCGGAGCTGTAGAAGGGGCCGTCTCCGCTGCCGAAATAGCCTGCGCTGGTGAACGTCAGTCCTTCGCTGGCCTTCTCGTAGCGCGCACCCGCGGTCACTTTCAACTGTTGGGTGATGTTGTACGTGGCTTGGCCGAATACCGCCTTTTCGGTGTTCACGAACTCGGTGAAGGCGTAGTAGACGAGGTCGTCCGGAAAAGCGGCGCCCAGCACGTCCAAGGGCGTGTCGTTGTACGTGGATTCGAAGGTGGAGTTGAAGCCGGGGATGTGCTCGTTGTCCAGCAGGCCGGTGCGCGTGCGGGAGTAGTAGAGCCCCGCGATCCACGCCCATTTGTCGTCCGCGCCGGCCGGCTTGGAGGCGAGTCGAATCTCTTGGTGTATCTGATTGATGCTGGTTTCGAATTGCGCGGGCGCGGCCAGCGCGGAAATGGCGGCACCGCCGTAGCCAAACTCGTCTTGCAGCGAGCCGCCGATGTAGGCGCTGTCGTACTGAGTGCCATCGATGAGGCGGTTGTCGTCGCGCCAAAAATAGCCGGTCACCGAGGTGAGTTCTGACCAGCCCATGTCGTACTTGAGCGTGAGACTGGTGATGGCGGATTCGTCGCGGGCGGCTTCGCGGACCAGCGTCGGCGATTGGAATTCGGGCTCCGCGAGCCCGAAGGTGTCCTGGCCGCCGGTGTCCATGCGCTGCAGAAACACGGCGGGGGTCACGATGAGTCCTTCGATCGGGCGCCACTCCAGCGTGGCACGAATGACCGTGGTGTCCTGGTCATTGATATGAGTGGCGACTGTGGTGCCGTCCGGGATCACTCGGTTGATGTAACCGCTCTCGTGATCGTACAAGGCGCCGATGCGCAGCGCCGCGGTGCCGTCGATGAGGGGCAGATTCACCACGCTGTCGCCCTCGTAGTTGAGACCACCGTACTCGGTGCCGCTCACCATGGAGTGCATGGTGCCGGAGAAATTGTGCAGGTCCGGCTGATTGCTCACGAAATGAAGAGTGCCGCCCATGGAGCCCGCGCCGTACAGCGTGCCCTGGGGTCCACGCAGAACTTCGACGCGGTCGATATCGAAGAAGCGCGGCTCGGTCGCGCCCGTGGTGTAGATGTTGAGCACGTTGATGGGCACGTCATCGAGATAAATGCCGGTGGTGGCGGAGCCTGCCTGGGAACTCACGCCGCGGATCTCGATGTTGTTCTGGCCTGGGCCGCCGCCGCTGGAAAAGGAGAGGTTCGGGACGGCGCGCGATAAATCGGCGTAGTCGGTGATTTGTTGGTCTTGGAGTTCCCTGCTCGAGACCGCGGTGAGGCTGATGGGCACACGGCTCAAGGGCTCACTGGACTTCTCGGCGGTCACCACGACTTCGGCGAGTTGCGAGGAGTCGGGGGGCTGCGAGGCCTCGGCCCCGATGGCTGACGAGACCGCCGGCGGCAGCGCGAGCGTAACGCACAGGGATAGCACTGTCGGAAAATATTTCTTCGATCCCATTTCTTACCCCTGTATCACTAATGGACAATATTCGACGCCGTCGAGTCCGAAGGCCTGCGGCCCGACCACCTGGAGTGCTTCGGGTGTGCGCATGAGTGCGTGGCACGGCAGCGCCAGAATCGCGACGCGCTGGCCGTAGCGGAGGACGTCGGTGGTGATGGCGTGGCCGCTGTCGACATCGAGGATCACGATGAGATCGGGGACGCTGACTTCGACGCGGCCGGCGCGTTCGAAGGAGAGAAACTCGTTCTGGAAGACGACCCGGGCTTTAGTGCCGGAGTGCGCGTCGATGCCGTCCAAGGCGATTTCGCCGACCGAGAATCCGCCGCTAAGGTGCCGCTTCAAGTCCACGATCTTGGCATCCATCAAATGAGTGCCGCGTTCCTGCCGGCAGATGAGCTCGATGGCGCTGCGATGTTCTCGGTTGGCGTCCAACACGACATTTCCGAGGCGAATGGCTTGGGTGACGGTGCCGGGAACCGCGGCGCGCTTGATGTAGTCGCCGCGCATGGGGGCTTCGGCGCCGACGGCGGTGCCGCCCATGGTGACGACTGCAGAACGCGCGAGCCGCTCGAACCACACTTCGGAAATGGTGTGCCGGAACAGCACGACGTTGCCACGCTCATCGGCGATGGCGGCCGGCGTGGAGCGGTGGCCGTAAATGCTGAAGGTGGTCATTTGCATTTCGGGGAAGGCGCGGCCCATGCCGTCGCCGTCGACCACGCCGATGCCGGCGCTCATGGCGGTGAGTATGGGTTCGAGGGCATTTCCGCCGCCGATTTCCGCGGCGATGAGGGCGTCGACCTTGCGACCGGTGAATTCCTCGAGTGCGCGAACCGCGCGCAGGCCTTCGTTGCCTTCCTCGAGCTTTTCGATGGACACGATGGGGGCACCGATGCCGCCGATGGATACGACGTACGCGTCATCCGCCAACTCGTCGAGACTGAGGAGGGGTACCCGCTTGCCGCGGCGCAGCTCCTGCTGACAGCGGAGTTTGCCGATGTAGGGATTGCCGCCGCCGCCGGTGCCTAGGATGGCAGCGCCGATGGCGAGGGCTTCGATATCGTCAACCGTTAGATAGCGCATTTAGACTCGCAACTCGCCGACGACCTTGACGCGCACGCGGGTGGCGTTGCCGCGGAGGTAGGCTAGGGGGACGTCCTCGCGTTCGGTGACGGTAAGCGTGGAGGCAACTGCTCCGGCTTGGATGGCCTTGTCGCGGGCTTCTTGTTCGGCACCGGCGAGGGCGGCTTCGCGAGTCTGGGTGTCGAGGGAGCAGATACGATCGACCTCACCGCTGGTTTGCGCGATGGCGGCGCCGATGGCGTTGGCCACGGCGAAGTGCGCGGGTCGGGTGACGGTGGTGCCCCCGAGTTGGTCAGGGACCAGGATGCTGCCGCCACCGACGGCGATGATGGGAATGGGGGCTGCGGAGACGCGAGTGCGGTCGACGGCGCGCTCGAGGCGGCGCTCCATGACGGCGCGGACTTTGGCGAGCAGCGCAGGGTCGAGATTGGCGACGCGGGCCGCGTCGCCGATGGCGGCGCGGCCGAGGGCTACCATGACGTCAGTGGCAGTGAGGGTGTCGCCGCCGAAAATGCGGGCGCGGCGGGTGATTTCGTAGCCGACGCTTTGCGGGCCGACGGTGGGCTCGTCGCCGCGGGCGCCGTCAAAGTGGGCGCCCCCGAGGTTGACGATGGAGCCGCCGCCTAGGCCGATGCTGAAGACGTCAGGCATGCGAAAGTTGGTGCGCACGCCGCCGATGTCCACGGTGGTGGAGGCTTGGCGGGGGAAGCCGTTCTGCAACAGACCGATGTCGGTGGTGGTGCCGCCGACGTCGAGGACGATGGCGTTTTGGTGGCCGGAGAGGAAGGCGGCGCCGCGCATGGAATTGGTGGGGCCGCTGGCGAAGCTGAGTACCGGAAAGCGCTCGGCCTGGGCGGCGCCCATCAGGGTGCCGTCGTTTTGGCTCAAGTAGAACGGGCAGGTGAGGCCGCACTGGGCAAGGCCTTCGCCGAGCGCGCGAACGGTTTTGCGGGCGAGAGCGATGAGGGCGCTATTCAAGATGGTGGCGCTTTCGCGTTCGAGCAGGCCCAGCTGTCCGATGGAGGAGGACAGGGTGATGGCGGCGTCGGGACAGGTTTGGCTAAGGAGCTTGGCGGCGTGGCGCTCGAACTCGTCGTTGACGGGCGAGAAGATGCCGCAGACGGCGATGGCGTTGAGGCCCTTGTCGTGAATAGCGGTGCCGATGCGCAGGATGTCCGACGGATCGAAGGGCGCGATGGGGGTGCCATCGAACTCCATGCCGCCGGAGGCGAGATAAATGTGATCGCCGATGACGGACTTGAGATCCGCCGGCCAGTCCACCATGGGAAGGAGACATTGCGCCGCGGGTAGACAGAGCCGGACGACGGCGGTCTCTGAAAGCTGGCGCCGTTCGATGACGGCATTGGTGAAATGAGTGGTGCCGATGACCACCATGCCTACCTCGCCGGGTGCGATGCCGGCGGCGGTTTGCACCTGTTGCAGCGCGCCGATGAGGCCGCTGGTCACGTCACCGGAGGTGGGTACCTTCACGGCGGCGAGGATGTCGCGCCCTGACATGACCACGGCGTCGGTGTTGGTGCCGCCCACGTCTACGCCGATTCGGTACATGGCATGAATCCTGGAATGAGAGTGGGCCCTGTCAGGGGCCGGGAACATCGTGGAACGCTTTGACTCTACCGCCGGGGGTAGGATAGGTTTTTGGGGAAACCGGTCAGGTGACGATGCCGCGCTGCTCCGCGGCGTCCCGTAGGGCGCCTCGCGAGGTGACGTTGAGCTTGCGGAACAGGTTGCGGAGGTGGAATTTCACGGCGCTTTCGCTCAGTTTTAGTGCGCGGGCGATTTGTTTGTTGGTCGAGCCGTCTGCCACATACGACAGCACGCGGTGTTCTTGGCGCGATACGCCGGTGAGGGATTTGGCACGCAGAGGTGCGGCGGGAAGGGTATTCAAGAGTCGCAGCACGCGCTGCGCGAAGGGGACCAGACGCACGTTGCTGGGACCGGGCGTCTCGATAAAGAGAGGCAGTAAGCGCTCGAGGAACTGGCCTTCTTCCATCAGCACCCCGAGGAGATTGTCCACCTCAGCGTGACGCAAGGCGACGCTCAGGTGACGGCGCGCGGGGGCATGTTCGCCTGCCCGGCTGCGGAGCTCTGCTTGCAGAATGGCCAGTGAGATTTTCTGGCGGGTCTCGAGGCCTGGGGCACCTTCGAGGGCGTCGGCGAGCTGCCGCGAGGCGGTGGCGTCGCGGTGACGCACGACGAGCTGCCGCAGGCGTACCAGGTTCTTGTCGGTGTCGTCGTGAGAAGAGCGGCGTTTCGCCGGGTGCAGGTCATAGTCGTCGAGATACTGAGCCGCTTCCGTATAGCGGCGCGCGATCTGCAACAGGCGGATGCGGATCAGGAGTAGCGCATGCGACTGGGAAGCTCCGTGGCGACGGCTCAAGGTGAGCATGCAGTGATCGAAGCGGTCGAGTGCACTGCGTAGACCTTGCAGGTGGTAGGCGGTGAACACGAAATGTCCGGCGGTGGTGGACATCAAGTCGGACCAGCTATCGCCGCGCAGCAGCGCCTGCAAAATCGCTTCGATGTCGGTGGGGCAGTCGTTGAAGCGTCCTTCCTCGTAGGCGATGCGGGCGCGGAAGGAATCGATGATCGAGAATTCCGAATTGAACTCCAGACGCGAAGTGCGAAGCGCTTCGTCGGCCTGACGCACCAATCCGGTGGCATCGCGGGGTCGCCCTTGGCGCAGCGCGAGGTCGGCGAGATGCAGCAGCATGAAGTGCACGAGATAGGGTGAGCCGCCGCGCTCGTAGGCGGCCATGGCTTCCTCGGCGAGTTGTTTGGCTTGCACCAGCGCGCCTATCTGCAGAAAGCCGATTGCCATGGTGTTATACAGCACGCCGCGCGCCAGCTCGTCGCCGGCGGGAAACAGCGCCTCGAGGCGGCCCCAGCTGGTGATCACCTCGACCGGCGGCGTATCGTCGATGTCGAGGCTGAGATCGATGCGCATGAGTATGGCGTAGGGCGGGTGGGTGAGTCGCTGCTTGCGCAGATCGACCGGCACGCGAGGGTATCTCGACTCCAGGCGCAGGAGCGCTTGGTGTGATTGGCCGGTTTTGTTCAGCAGGTACTGGTGCGCGAAAAATAAACTGTCGAGGCGACGTTCCCACTCTGGGCCGAATTTTCGCAGCACCGCGCCGAGCCCCTGAAATCCGTGCAGGTAACCGAAGAAAGTGCCGCCGGCACGTTCGAATACCTCGGCGGCTCGCTCGGTTTGGCCGATGTCGATCAGCGAGGTGATGGCGGTCGCTGGGTCAGCGAAGGTGGTGTGCACGTGAATGAGTTGGTCGCGTACCTTGGGGGATAGGGACTCGGGCGCGCCGCGCAAGGTGAGTAGGGCGTCGCGGATCCAGGAGCCGGCGATGGTGGTGCCGGCCGCCGTGGTGGTGAGCAAGGGGTGCAAGGGTTTGCTGTTGCCGAAGAGGTGATGGACAGCGTCGGGGCTCAGTGGCGCGGCCAAGGCGGCGAAGAGGGCGGTGACGAGCGGCGGCGGAAGCTGCGGCAGGACTTCGCGCTCGAGGAAGTCGGGGAGCATGGCGGTGATGTCGTCGGCGCGGTTGCGAGCCCAAGCGTCGGCCAGGACGGGCCAGCCGGCGGTCGTTGCGAACAAACCGTCATCCTTGAGACAGTCGGCCGGGGTTAAAAAGAAATCACTGTCCTCGATGACCTCGACGAACCCGTAGACATTGGGGACGAGGAGAGGGTGGGCGATGTCGGCGTTGGCCGAGGAGGCGATGAGGATCTTTTGCGTTGGGTGACGCTGGCCGAGTACGCCGGCGGCGGCGAGGGCCTTGTGCACGGCCGCGGGCGTTGGGGCGTCGAGGAGTCGCCAGCGACCCTTGGTTTTGTTGTCTAATCGTAGAGTGTGCAGAAACCGCGTCTTCCCAGCGCCAGGGATGGCTCTCAGCCACACGATGGGTTTAAGGCTCCGCCGAAGCTCCGCTCGTAGACGGATAAACCGGGAGACCATCGGGTCGGCGCTCGACTGCTTAGGGCTGAGTGTGCGCTTCATGGGATACACTTTATCAACGCGGAGTTGATTGCAGCGGGATTTCGCCGTTTCGTCCCGAGCAAGGAGAGGTGGTGGTGAGGGATCCGTTCCCTTAGTCGGCGCTTTGCAGCGGCTTCGACACTGATTCCAGCGACTTGCCCGCGGCCTCGACTCCAATGAAGAACTCGGCGACGGCGCCCGCGAGCATGAGGGCGGCACCCAGCAGATAACCCATCATGAGCTGCGTCTTCGAACCGCTGGCGATGAGCATGCCGAACAGGGCGGGAGCGCCCACCCCTCCGATCGAGGTGCCCAGGGCATAGAAAATCGCGATGGCAAAGGCGCGGATTTCCAGCGGGAAGATTTCGCTGACCGTGAGGTAGGCCGCGCTGGCGGCCGACGAGGCGGTAAAGAAGATGACGGAGAAGCAGATGATCAGGCCTTTGAGGGCAATGGTGTCGGTGGCGAAGAGTACGGCTGTTGCCACCAGCAAGATGCCTGCGGTGCCGTACGTTGCCGTGATCATGGGCTTGCGGCCCACTTTGTCAAAGAGCGGCCCCAGCACAATCGGGCCCAACAGACTGGCAATCGCAAACGGCAGCAGCTGCAGCGGCAGCTTGGCGTCGGGCACATGATAGAACTGTTTGGCGATCAGGCCGAAGGTGAAGAAAATCGCGTTGAAAAAGAAGGCTTGGCCCACCATGAGAGTCAGTCCGAGCACGGACCTTTTCCGGTTCTCGCCCAACATGTTCTTGAAGATGTCGCCCAACGGCGTGTGATCTCGGGATCTTATTCTCAGTTTCTTCTCGCGAACGGGTTCGAGGTGTTCATGCTTAGAGACGGTCGTTTCGATCCCGCTGACGATGCGTTCGGCCTCCTGTTCCCTGCCTCGCAGCATGAGCCAGCGCGGGCTTTCCGGCACGGCCAGTCGCAGGAGTAAGAAGCCCAGGGTGCCGCCGACCGCGAAGGCGAGGCGCCAGCCCCAATGCACGGGGATCACGTGGCCGCCCATCAGAAAGAGCGCGGCAAGAGAACCCAGGGTTGCGCCCATCCAGAAGGTGGCGTTCACGATGAGGTCCACGGTGCCTCGGACTTTGCCTGGAATGAGTTCGTCGACCGCGGAATTGATGGCCGCGTACTCACCGCCGATCCCCAAGCCTGTGAAGAAACGGCAAATGAAGAACATGGTGGCGTTGACCGACAGTCCCGTTCCCAAGGTGGCGAGCGAGTAGGTGGCGAGGGTCACGAGAAACAGTTTCCGTCGGCCGTGGCGATCGGTGAGGTGGCCGAACAGCAGGGCCCCGAGCACGGCGCCGGCGAGGTAGGTGGTCGCCGCCGCGGCGTGGCGGACCGAATCGGTCTTAAATGTCATCCATCGCCTTCAAACGGACCTCTCGTACTGACCCGCCTGTTGTCCGACGAGTCTCACGCCGGCCGCTAATGACGGCGGGAGTCCGACGAGCTACCGCTCACTCGACTGACCGGGTGCGAGGCGAATGCGCAATGGGCGCCCCTAGCGAAGTCGGTTACAAGTTCAGCGGTGGGCTATGCCCTCGACTTGGAGTGTTGAATGAACCCGCCCATTGCTTATTCCCCAGCGATCGAGATCGTCGAACCCGACGAAGCCAAGACCATTCAGGACCTGGTGGAGACTCTGCTGAAAATCAGCGAAATCACGTACAAAGACGGCCGCCACGCGCTGCGCAGCGTACACGCGAAGAGCCACGCTCTGTTGAAAGGGACTCTCGTCGTGATGCCGAACCTCCCTGAGGAGTTGGCCCAGGGTATGTTCGCTTCGCCGGGGTCCTACCCGGTGATGTTGAGATTCTCATCGACGCCGGGCGATATGCTCGCCGACAGCGTGTCTACCCCTCGGGGCTTGGCCCTCAAGGTGATTGGGGTGCCCGGCGCACGCCTGCCGGGGTCTGAGCGTGACACCACCCAGGATTTCATACTGATCAATGGGCCGGCGTTCGCCGCGCCGAATGCCAAGAAGTTTTTGGGCAAGCTGAAGCTCTTGGCCGGCACCACCGATAAAGTACCCCACCTGAAATCCGTCTTGTCTGCGACGTTGCGGGGCGCGGAAAAGCTGTTGGAGAGCGCGGGCGGGCAGAGCGGCACACTGAAGAGCATGGGCGGAGAGCCTGCCACGCACCCTTTGGGCGAGACTTATTTCACCCAGGTGCCCCTGAAATTCGGCAAGTACGTCGCCAAATTGTCGCTGGCGCCCGCCACGGCTCACATGGATTCCCTCAAGGGTGCGCCGGTCGACATCTCCAAGTCTCCGAATGCGCTGCGCGAAACGCTGTTGGATTTTTTCGCCGCCGACGAGGCGGTGTGGGAGCTTCGGGCGCAGCTTTGCCGAGATTTGGATAAACAGCCCGTGGAGGATGCCTCGGTGGTGTGGTCGCCGGAGCTGAGCCCGCATCTGGCCATCGCCCGTTTGACCGTGCCGAAGCAACGGTCGTGGAGCGAACTGCGCGCCACGGTCATGGACGATGGCACGGCGTTCAGCCCGTGGCACGGCATCCAAGACCATCGGCCGTTGGGGTCTGTGATGCGGGCGAGAAAGGCCGCGTACGAAGCGTCCGCCAAGTTTCGGGCGCAGCACAATGCGTGCCCGATGTCGGAGCCGACCATAACGTCCTCGCTGTCGGAGTAATGCCATGGCCACCGACGAGGCCATTGAGATCGATGGGGAGGCCGCGCCCGCGCACGAGTCTCCCTCGGGCGGCTGGGGATCGGCGCAGGCCTCTGCTGCAATTCTGCTGCAGGAGCACGTCGTCGTGCGCGGCAGCCGCATTCTCCTGCATCAAAACAAGCCCCGGGGTTTTGCCTGCGTCAGCTGTTCATGGGCCAAACCTGCGCATCCACACACGGTGGAAGCCTGCGAGAACGGCATCAAGGCTACCGCGTGGGAGATTACCTCCAAGCGCACGACCGCCGAGTTCTTTGCGATGCACCCTGTCTCGGAATTGCTGACGTGGAGCGATCACGAGTTGGAGGAGCAGGGCCGGCTGACCGATCCGTTGCGGTGGGACTCGGTCTCGGATAAATATCTGCCGGTGTCATGGGGGGAGGCGTTCAAGGCCATTGGTGGTCAATTGCGGCAGCTGGCGCCGAAGTCGGTGGTGTTCTATGCCTCGGGCCGCGCCTCTCTCGAAACCGCCTATCTTTACCAGCTCTTCGCACGGCAGTACGGCTGCAACAATTTGCCCGACAGTTCGAACATGTGCCATGAAAGTACTTCCGTGGCGCTTCCGCAGACCATTGGAGTGCCGATCGGGACGGTGACCTTGGCGGACTTCGAACAGACGGACTGCATTTTCTTCTTCGGCCAGAACGTCGGCACCAACAGCCCACGCATGCTGCATCAACTGCAGGACGCACGGCAGCGCGGTGTGCCCATCGTGACCTTCAATCCACTGCGCGAGCGTGGGTTGGTGAGCTTCGTGAACCCCTTGTCGCCCACCCAGATGCTCACCGGGAAAGAAACGGCCATCAGCACTCAATATCATCAGGTCAAGGTGGGTGGGGACATCGCCGCGATCACGGGCATTTGCAAGGCTGTGTTCGCTGCCGACGAGCTCGCCGTACTGAATGAGGCGCCTCGTGTTTTGGATGTCGCCTTTATCGAGGAACATACGCACGGGCTCGCGACATTCCGGGAGTTCGTCACCTCCTGCGCATGGGGGGATATCGAGAAACAGTCTGGGCTGCCGCGCTCCGCTCTCGAGGCGGCGGCGGCGGAGTACGTCAAGGCGGAACGACTCATTGCCATCTATGGCATGGGCTTGACGCAGCATCGTCGCGGCGTGCAGAACGTCCAAATGGTCTCGAACCTGTTGCTGCTTCGAGGCAACATCGGTAAGCCGGGAGCCGGGATATGCCCGGTGCGGGGCCATTCCAATGTACAGGGTCAACGCACCGTCGGCATCACCGAAAAGCCCGAGCTCGCGCCGTTGGATAAGCTGAAAGAGCGTTATGGCTTCGAGCCGCCGCGCGACAAAGGGTTGAACACGGTCGAGGCTTGCAAGGGCGTGCTGGATGGCAGCGTCAAAGCGTTCATCAGCCTCGGCGGCAATTTCGTGCGCGCCGTTCCCGAAACGGGGCTCGTGGAGAAGGCATGGACCGATCTCGCCTTGACTGTGCAGATAGCGACGAAGTTGAATCGGAGTCACCTGGTGCATGGGCGCGAATCCTACTTGCTGCCTTGTCTGGGACGCATTGAAATCGACCGCCAGGGCGACCATGAGGCGCCCCAGGCCGTCACCGTGGAGGACAGCACCGGCTGCATGCACGGCTCCCGGGGTTTTGCCGAGCCCGCCGCAGCGACGTTGTTGTCGGAACCCGCCATCGTCGCCGGAATTGCCAAGGCGACGTTGCCCGCGAATCCTCGAGTCCCTTGGGATGCGTGGGTTCACGATTACGGTCTCGTGCGTAACGAGATCGCGGCGATCTATGCCGATATTTTTCACGACTTCAATCAGCGCATGTGGACGCCCGGTGGCTTTCGCCGGCCGGTGGCGGCCGCGAAGCGGGAATGGAAGACCCCGACCGGCAAGGCCAATTTCATTCCGCCCAAGGGATTCGACGAAGATCCCGATATGCCGGCCCATGAGACGGATGTGCTGCGCCTGATGACCATGCGCAGCGACGATCAATTCAACACCAGCATTTATACCTTGAACGACCGCTTTAGGGGCATCAAGGGCGGCCGCAAGGTGCTGCTCATGAATCGCCGGGACACCGCGCGGCTCGGATTTGTGGACGGCGACTTGGTCGTGGCTGCGACCGTGAGCGGCGACGGAGTTTCCCGGTCGGTGAGCGGTCTACGAGTCGTCAACTACGATATTCCGTCCGGATGCGCCGCGGGGTATTTCCCGGAGTGTAATCCGCTCATTCCCCTGTGGCACCACGCCGAGGGTAGTTTCGTACCGGCCGCGAAGGCGATTCCTATACGCTTGAGGCCCATGGAAACCCGCCCGTGAGCGCGAAAAGGATGCCGGGGCCGGCAAGGTTGCGAACCCCCCGAATTTGCCTCGGACGACTCCTACGCCCAAGAAAAATCCTCGACAATAGAATGGCTTATGAATGCGTGTAGGAGTAGCGCCGAATTGACCCTCTCGCGGATTTAACGGAACGTTGACCCATGGCTACCTCGGCACGATCCATCGCTTCTTTGACCATCTCCTTTGGGTTGGTGGCGATCCCTGTCAAAGTGTATTCGTCGACCGTTTCCTCGGAGCGGATTTCATTTAATTTGCTGCGCCGCTCCGACGGTTCCCGCGTCAAGCAACAGTATGTCGCGGTAAACGACGGTAAGGTCGTGGAGCGAGCGGACATGGTGAAGGGGTATGAATTCGCGAAAGACCAATTCGTCAGATTCAACCCCGAAGAAATGAAGCTGCTCGAGGATGCCACCAGCCGTTCCATCGACATCGGACAATTCGTGCCCCTGGAATCGGTGGATCCGGTGTACTTCGAGGGGACGTACTATCTGGTGCCCGACAAGGGCGGAGCCAAGCCGTTCACCTTGCTGGCAACGGCCTTGCGCAAGGCGCATCAATGCGCGGTGGGCCGGTGGATTTCCCGCGGGAAGGAGCACATCGTGGTGATTCGTCCCATCGGCGAAGGTCTGGCCTTGCATCAGCTGCACTTTCAGTCGGAGATTCGCGACATGAAAGATCTGGGCGTCGAGCCCGCCGCGGTGTCCGACGCGGAACTCAAGCTGGCGCAACAGCTCATCGATCACCTCGGGGCGAAACGTTTCGATCCGCAGGAATATGTCGACGAGCATCGGGCGCGTGTTCAGGCGGCCATCGACAAGAAGGTCGAGGGTAAGGAAGTGTCGGTGGCCGAAGGGCCGGTGACCACGGGGGGCGGTAATGTCATCGACCTCATGGAGGCACTGCGAGCCAGTATCGATGCCAAGAGTTCAAAGGTGACGGACCTCAAGCAGCGCAAGGGGCCGAAACGGGCCGGAGCAGCCGCGAGCTCGCGCAAAACCGCTCGGCGATGAGATGCATGCCTACGACGCGAAAGATCTCGAGCGTCTCTTCGGACTGCCGGCCTCGGCGGTTCGCACCTTAGCCCGCGCCGGCACCATTCATCCGGTCAAGCGCTCGGGCAGGCTGCACTACTCCTTTCATGATTTGGTGGTGCTGCGGACCGCGAGTGCGTTGCGCGCGGCCCGGGTGTCACCGCGGAGAATCAATCAGACCTTGCAGCAGCTGCGAGAAGCTCTGCCGGGCGGATCGGCGCTGAACAGCGTCTCGCTCACGGCACTGGGAAATCGTATCGCCATCCGCGAGGGACAGGCATTGCGCGAAGCGGATTCCGGTCAGTACGCGCTGGCGCTGGACATCATCGAGGAAAAAGGCACGCTGCGGGTCATCACGCGGCCTGAGCCTCCCGCTAAAAAGAAGACCGCCCACGGCGCATACCCCGCCGATTTGGATCTCTCGCCCATGGAACATTATGTGCGCGGGTTGGAAACCGAGGACAGCGATGAGCCGACGGCACGCGTTGCCTACGAAGCGTGTCTGCGAGGGGAACCCGCGCACGTGGAAGCGCGGTTGAACCTAGGCAGGCTTTTGCATTTGGCCGGAGAGCTGAGAGACGCGGAGGCTTTGTATCGCGGTGCCTTTCGACCGGACCCCTTGATTGCGTTCAATCTGGCGGTGGTGCTCGAGGATCTGAATCGGGAGCCCGAAGCGATCATGGCGTACCGTTCGGCGCTGGCCATGGATCCCAACTGCATCGATGCGCATTACAATCTGGCGCGGCTGTACGCGCGCGCGGAAAATCCCAAGGCGTCGTTGCGTCACCTGTTGGCGTATCGGCGCATGATGGATCAGGATGTTCCGCAATGAAAGGACCGGCACTCAAGCAATACCGGGACAAGCGCGACTTCACTCAAACTCGCGAGCCTTCCGGCGACGAGCGGGTGGCTGTTTCCACGCGCCTACGCTTCGTGATCCAGAAGCATGCCGCGCGGCGACTGCACTACGATCTGCGGCTCGAGTGGGAAGGGGTTTTCAAATCCTGGGCGGTGACTCGGGGGCCGTCTTTGGATCCCGGGCAAAGGCGCCTCGCCGTGGAGGTCGAGGACCATCCTCTGGACTACGGTGATTTCGAGGGCTCCATTCCGCAAGGCGAATATGGTGGCGGCACGGTGCAGCTCTGGGATCGCGGCTACTGGCAACCCGAGGGGCCGCTGTCGGTGGACGATGCGATCGCAAAAGGTGATCTCAAGTTCACGCTGGCCGGGGACCGGTTGCAGGGCAGCTTCGTGCTGGTACGCATGCGGGGCGACAAGTTCGCCGGCAAGAAGCCGCAGTGGCTGCTCATCAAGCATCGAGATGCGGACGCTCGTCCGGGTGACGACGAAGCAGTGCTCGAGGAGGATCGTTCGGTGGCCTCGGGTCGATCCATGGCGCAGATTGCGGCGGGGACTGGGGCTATGCCTAAGCCCTTCATGCAGGCGAAGGCGGCGGCCGTCCGCGCGAAGGTGGCAAAGCCGCGCCCGGCAAAGGTCAAGCCTGTCATGGTCAAGACCATCCCTCGATTCGTCGACCCGCAGTTGTGCCGGCTCGCCGATCGGCCGCCGGACGGCGACGGTTGGGCGCATGAGGTCAAACTCGACGGCTATCGCGCGCAGCTGAACGTGCAGCGTAAGAAGGTCGTCATTTATACGCGCAATGGGCTGGACTGGACCGATCGGTTCAGTTCCATCGCAACGTTGGCCAAGGGACTTCCGGATTGCCTCATCGATGGCGAAATGGTGGTGCTCGACCAGAAGGGCCTGCCGAGCTTTTCGCTGTTGCAAAGTGAGTTGTCGGCTGAGCGCTCGGAGAAATTCCATTACTTCGCCTTCGATTTGTTGTTCGAGGGTCGGGAGGACCTGCGCTCGCTGCCGTTGGATCAGCGTAAGGAGCGCCTTAAGAAGCTGCTCAATCGTCGAGGCCTCAAAGATCGCATTCGCTATGTCGCGCATGTCACCGGCGAGGCGGCCTCAGTGCTGGAGTCGGCGCGCACCATGGGTCTCGAAGGTATCGTCTCCAAGCGATTGGATGCGCCATACCAATCCGGCCGCGGCAATAGCTGGATCAAGATCAAGTGCCGCGCGGGGCAGGAGGTGGTGCTCGGCGGGTGGACTTCCGAGAACGGCGAGTTGAGATCGCTGCTGGCGGGAGTGCACCGCAAAGGCAAATTGGTGTATGTCGGACGCATCGGCACGGGCTATGGCCGGCGGGTGTCCACGATGCTGCTGCCGAAACTCGAGAAGCTGACCCGCCAACGCAGCCCATTCAACGGTCCCGAGGCGCCTGCGGCGGAGCGGAACCTGCATTGGCTCGAGCCCAAGCTCGTGGCCGAGATTGAGTTTGCGGGGTGGAGCGGCGCGGGCATAATCCGTCAGGCTGCCTTCAAGGGCCTGCGCGAAGACAAGAAGCCTTCCAAGGTGGTGGCGGAAATTCCGGGCGCCGCTGCCGCCAGTGATGCGCTCGATGCGAAGGCGAGAGGTGGTAGCGCGGGGGCGGCTCAGGATGGGGTCGAGTCTGCGGGCGATGACGGAGGTGCCGTGAAAGCAGCCAAGGCGAAGCGAGGACGGGCGGCGGCGACTCCGCGTGCGGCAGAGGTTGCTCCCAAGGCTGGCAGCGTGCCGGTTCTCAGTGTGACGCTGACGAAGCCCGACAAGGCGCTGTGGCCGGCCTTTGGGAAGGGTCGTAATGCGGCGGCGCCGGTCACCAAGCTCGACCTAGCGCATTACTTCGAGAGTGTGGGCGAGTGGATGCTGCCGCATTTGGCGGGGCGACCCTGTTCCCTGGTGCGTGCGCCCGATGGTATCGGCGGGGAGCGATTCTTCCAGCGCCATGCCATGCCCGGCATGTCGCCGCAGTTCGACCTCGTGAAGGTGCGAGGCGACAAGGCAGCGTACGTGCAGATCGACAAGATCGAAGCGTTGATCGCGGCAGCGCAGATTGGGGCGCTGGAATTACATTCTTGGAACTGTACCCCCAATGACCCGGACACGGCCGGCCGCCTGGTATTCGATTTGGATCCGGCGCCGGATGTCGCCTTCACTGCGGTGATCGCGGGTGCGCACGAAGTCCGTGAACGGCTGGCCAAGGTAGGCCTCGAGTCGTTCTGCAAGACCACCGGAGGTAAGGGCTTGCATGTGGTCACGCCGCTGACCGGCGGACGCCAGGCCGTGGAATGGCCCGTCGCGAAGAATTTTGCGCATCTGCTCTGCGCGCAGATGGCCAAGGACAGCCCCAAGAAATATCTGGACACCATGGCCAAGGACAAACGCACCGGGCGTATCTTCTTGGACTATTTACGCAACGATCGTTTGGCGACGGCGGTCACGGTACTGTCGCCGCGTGCCCGGGACGGAGCCCCCGTGTCCATGCCCGTGACTTGGAGTGTGGTCAAGAAGGGGCTGGACCCGGCGGCGTTCACGGTCAGAACCGCGCCGTCACTGCTGCGCAAGGGCAAGCCTTGGAAGGACTATACGGGTGCGGCGGGGTCTTTGAAGGAGGCCATCAAACGCATTACGCGCTGAGGGGCGTTCAACCAAGAAGTCGCGTCGCGATTGCTGAAGATTCTCGGCATCGAGTCGGTGGTGCTTGCGCCCTGTCGCGCTGGCTCAAGACGGATACGACCGCTCAGGCTTCAATCGTGGAGGCGCGCCAAACGATGATCGAGGATAATTATTC
>Ga0302316_10001676_pt1 | contig 17076 bp, 17 predicted proteins | sample III_Palsa_N3_2_FD_200456 | JGI IMG/M metagenome (GOLD analysis project Ga0302316, IMG submission 200456) | Peat permafrost microbial communities from Stordalen Mire near Abisko, Sweden - III_Palsa_N3_2 | ecosystem: Environmental > Terrestrial > Soil > Palsa > Peat permafrost | place: Sweden...
TCAGAGCTTGCGTGTCTGCCGCACGTAGCGTGTGCCCAGCAGTACATCCCACAGTGGCGTGGTGACGCCGAAATTGCTGTCGGGGTGATAGTGATGCACATGGTGCGAGCCTGCCCAGCGGCGCATCAGCGGGTGCTTGAAGCGCACGTGGTGGATGGTGAAGTGGCTGAGCCCGTAGGCGATGTAACCCAGTGTGACCGCGCCCATCAGCAAAAAGGCGAACCCGAGCGGGAGGACAAGCACCAATAGCCCGGTGAGAATGAACAGCACGGCACCGGGCAGGAAAAAGGGCAGTGAGTCGTAGCCCAGCGGCTTTTCGTGATGCATCTGGTGGCCCTGGGCGAACAACGGTATGCGCGTGTGAAACATCCAGCGGTGGAAGAAGTACTCCACGAAACTGAAGGCGAACAGGCCTAGCAGAATCGCCAGCATGCCGGCCATCAGGCCGCCGGCCAAATGCCGCCAGCCCTCGAAAAACAGCAGCAGAGCCAGCGTCGCGTCCACAGCCACTTCGGCCCAATAGTTGGCCCGGGTGGACGACATTCGCATCACCGCGTCCACGAAGGAGCGCCACAGGCTTCGCGTCATCGGTTGCTGCACCATTCCGTTTTCTTGCAAATACACACGCATGCCTCCGATCTATAACTTCATTGTCACATGTTGCTGTGCGCAAATCACAATGATGACTGATTGGCGGCTGACTCAAAGATAACCAGCCCGGCCTGAAGGGCGGTATAAAGGCCTCGGCCGCGACTATTGGCCTAGTGGGACAGCGCAAAACTCGTAAGGATCTGTGCGGTAACCTCGGGTTTTTCCAGCATCGGTATGTGATTGCAGCCGCTGACGGTGCTGCTGCTGATTGCCGCGGAGTGAGTCAGTCCATCACGCAGGCTGTCCAGTGCAGACACATCGATGATCTTGTCGTCACGGCACCACAGGCCAAGCACCGGCATGGTGAGATCACCTAACCGGCTCTGCACGGCGAGATATTGCGAAGGCTCGCTCAGCTCCTTGAAGGTCTGCGCGATGAACGATCGATCGTCCTGATTGCGCTTGATCAGCACATCGACGAAGCGACCGGGCAGGTCCATCGGTTTCTCCAGCGCCAGGGCGGTCATTCGGGCAAAGCCGGCGCGGTCGTCAAAGATAAACGGATCTTTGCCGGCCATCGCGTCGCGGGCAAACGCGTTTTCCTTGTACTTGAGGCCGAACGAATCGATCAGCGCCAGCTCGCTGACGTGTTCAGGATTCTCGGCGGCATAGACGCCGGCAATCGCGCCGCCCATCGAATGCCCTACCAGGATGAAGCGCTGCAGCTGCAACGTTTGTACAAAGGTCTGCAGGCGTGCGGCCTGGGCATCCACGTTGTAGCTGGCATCGGCCACGCGCGTTGACTCGCCCCAGCCAGGCAGATCGGGAATGATCAGGTGGAAATGCGGCGTCAGCAGCTTGGCCGTTTCCAGCCAGACCTCCTTGCTGTCACCCAGGCCGTGCAGGAGCACGATGGTCTGACCTTGACCACCCTCGTAATACACCCACTTGGTATCGCCCGCCTGCACTGAATGCTTGTCCAGATTCGCCGCCATCGCCTGACGCGTGAAATTCGCCTGCATCAGCCACTGCGGCGCGAACAGATAGCTACCGCCCAGAACGATGATCAGAATCGCCGCGATCCACGCGAGAAATTTCAGGCGTCGTAGAAGCAGCCGTTTCCAGAGGGGGCGCGTAGTGGGAGTGGTTGATGCAGGTAGAGCCATGGTCGGATTCTTCGGGGTTGTTTGGATTCGTCAGTCAGTGCCGAGCTGTTTCTTGTGCAGAGCGAAAAGCAGGGCGCTTATTTGCCTGCCGTTTTTGCCGAGGCAAAAACGGACTCCACCGCCTGCTGCGTCAGCGGGTGATAGCCGGCCTTGGCCTTGGCGTAAACCTGCTCGGCATAAGCGAGGCCATCGGGCGTCTTGGCGAAGGCCTTGTAGAGGGGCAGGGTGAGATACAGCCGTCCGATGCGGGTCATGTGTTCGGCCGCAGCCGACCAGACGTCCTTATCGCCGGAGTCGATGGCGTGGGTGTACCAGCGCATGCCAATCTCTGCGTTTGGTGTGCCGGTAAGGTGCCAGGCGGCGTCGAGTTCCTTGATCTTGGGCAGCGGTGCAACGTCGGGCAGGCGGTCGAGGAAATACATCCATTCCTGTGTGTTCCAGCCCTTCGCATCGAGCTTGTCGGCAGTGAGCGTGTCGCCCAGGAACGCGCTACGCTCCTTATCGATCGCATCGAAGTGCGGCGAGTCGGGCAGCGGTGCATCTTTCGGGATGCTGGTGCCATAGACCCAATCCTGCACCTCGGACCAACTCATCTTGCCGGGGTATTTTTCGATCAGGTTGGGCTTCATGTAGGCGAGCATCTGTTCGGTGGTGATGCTCTGGAATGCGAAGTGATTGAAGTAGCTCTTGAGGTACGTGTCGAACGTGTCGCGGCCGAAGCGCTGCTCCAGCGTGCGCAGAAACCACGAGCCCTTGTCGTAGGCCACGGCGGAGAGCGAATCGTCGGCGCCGACACCGCGCGGATCGGGTGCCAGCTTCTGTGCGTTGGCCGGCATCGCGCCAATGTCTTTTTCCAGCGCACGGGCGGAGAGCAGCGACTCCTCATCGGCCAGACCTTTGCCGTACAGTGCCTCGGTGATGCGGCCCTGCACGTAGGTTGTCACGCCTTCATTCAACCAGATGTCGCGCCAGCTCGCGGCGGTCACCAGGTTGCCCGACCACGAATGCGCCAGCTCGTGCGACACCAGCGACACCAGGCTCTTGTCGCCCACCAGCACAGTCGGTGTGGCGAACGTCATGTTGGGGTTCTCCATGCCGCCGTAGGGGAACGACGGCGGCAGCACCAGTATGTCGTAACGGCCCCAGCGGTAGGGGCCATACAGAGCCTCCGCGGTGGCAATCATCTTTTCGGTGTCCTCGAACTCGTGCGCGGCCTTGCCGACCACCGAGGGTTCGGCGTACACGGCCGAACGCGGTCCGGTTTCCTTCACCGCGAGGTCGCCGGCGGCAATCGCCAGCAGGTAGGACGGAATCGGATGCGGCTGATCGAAGTCGAACTTGCCGTCGAGCGGATGGTGAGCGTCGTTGATCGCGCTCATCGCCACACGTACGTCCTTCGGCGCGGTCACATGCGCAGTGTAGGTAAAGCGGATCGCTGGCGAATCCTGTAGCGGCACCCACGAGCGCGCATGGATCGATTCGGACTGCGAGAACATGAAGGGCAGTTTCTTGTCCGCCGTCTGTGACGGCGTCAGCCACTGCAGGCCCGACGCTTCGGGTACCGTGGTGTAGACGATGCGCACCTGCGACGGGTGTGTCGGCGTGGCGATGGTCAGCTTGCTGCCAAGCTGTTTGTCGCGCGATGCCAGCGCGTATTTCAGCGGCGCGGTCTTGCCATCGGCAGACACCGATTCGATCGAGGCAATTTTCAGGTCGCGTGTGTCCAGCACCAACGAGGGCGCCTTGGGATTCTTCCAGTTCAGCTTCAGCGTCGCCTGGCCATCCAGCTGCCGCTGCGGAAAGTCGATCGTCAGATCAAGATCCAGATGCGTGATCTGCACTTGATCTGGCTGTGCGTACGAGTGTGGTTCGGCGGCGTAAACGGCTATTGGCAGCGTCGACGCGGTAATGGCAAAAAGGGAAAGCAGGCGCATGCAAACTCCGGAACGGCCAAAACGTAAACGCCGAGTATGCCACTGCCGGGTTCAAGGCCGCCTGTGACGGAAGGCCTGTCTAGGCCGCAGACTCATCCGGGCGGGACGAGAAAACCTGGCTGAGCCTCAACGCGTGTGATCCAGGCACGAAAGTGCGGGTAGGGTTCCAGCGGCACGCCGACATCCTCGGCGCAAGTGGCGTAGGCGAACAGGGCCATATCGGCGACGGTGTAATGCGAATTGGCGATGAACGGCCTCGTCGCCAGCTGATGATCCAGAATGGTGAGCGCGCGCTGCGCCACTGTGCGCATGTTTTCGATCAACTCGGGTGAACGTTTCTGCCATTCGCCGGCATGCATCCAGTAGCGTAGCGTGCCAATTCTGGATTCCACCTGTTCCTGCTCGAAGCTCAGCCACTGCAAAACCGTCGCCCGTTCGAACGAATCGTCCGGCAGATAGGGTGTGCCATCGGCGAGATACACCAGAATCGCGTTCGACTCGGCCAATGTGCGCCCATCGTCAAGCTGGATCGCGGGCACCTTGCCGGTGGGGTTGATACGAAGGTATTCGGCACGCTGGCCTTCGCCCTCGAAAATATCCACCGACACCGTTCGGTACGACTGACCCAAGTGCTGGAGTAGCAGGCGAACCTTCCATGCATTGCGGGAGAGTGGATAACTGAACAGGGTTAGCATCGTTGGGACAAATCGTATGGCAATAGCTTTATGAGTCGTTTGTGCGGACAAAGTGCCGGATATTCAAACCTTGCCGCGAGCTAATGTTCGTTCTGTTTGAGCTGGCATCGGTCAGCACGATCTAGAGCACTTCCGCCGGCATCGGCAAGATCGCAAGCGTTCTTGACCGAGCAAATGATGTCGTAGCGGTCGTGAATGGAGGCGGCGGGTTTTGTCGAAGTCGTGCGGCAGGAGACTTGAATTATGCCCGGGTGTTATTTACTTTAAATTATACCCGGATATAATTAGCGACTCACTAAGCCGGGATATCTACATGACAAACGCGCTCTCGCATTCCTGGACGGGCTTTGACGGGTACGACTGCATAGCATCCGGTCCGCTTCACGCGGTCGCAATGGCGGTGAAACATGCCATCGAAAGGGGCGCTGTTGGTCCGGTACTTGTCTTCGACGACACCTCTGGCCAGCAGATCGATATCGACACGAGGGGGACGGATGAAGAAGTGGCCACCCGGTTTGCAAACACGGGGGTAATGGATACAGGCGAAGGGACGGCACAGCATGGTCTCTCCGCTCTTCCCACGGAACATTCGGCTGGATCGTCGCTTCCGGCCGACCAACGGCGGGGACGGGGGCGACCGAAATTGGGCGTTGTGGCCCGAGAGGTAACGCTGTTACCACGGCATTGGGAATGGCTGGCGGCACAGCCCGGCGGTACGTCCGTGGCTTTGCGCAAACTGGTCGAGGAAGCACGGCGCGTTCATGGTCACAAAGACAAAGCTCGCAAAGCACAAGAGCGCGCCTACAGTTTCATGTCTGCACTGGCGGGAAACCTCGCGGGTTTTGAGGATGCTGCCCGAGCACTGTTTGCGGACGATCGGCCCAGGCTGGATGGACTCATTGCCAGTTGGCCGCAAGACGTGCGTGACCATGTCATCCGGCTTGCCTCCAGCGAGGGCACGCAAGTCTCGCCATCAAAGCCGGATGAAAGGGCAGCCACCAAATGACGAATCCTTCTCAGAAAACAGCCGTCCAAACCACGGACTCACTCGCGCCAGCCAGACTTCAGCAGGAGAGTCGCAACGTAACGATGCTGCCTCGTCATTGGGAATGGCTGGCTCTTCAGTCACGCAGTGCAAGCGGGACACTGCGCCTGTTGATCGACGACGCGCGTCGCGACAGGGATGGTGCGTACCGTGTGCGGGAATCGAAAGAGAAGTGCTATCAGTTCATGCGTGACATGGCCGGTAATCGGCCTCATTTCGAAGAAGCGATTCGAGCCCTGTTTGCAGCCAACGCTGCCCTGTTCCACGAGAAAATTGCGCTATGGCCTGCAGCTATCCGGGAGGAAATCAGCACCCTGTCAGCGCCGGTATGGGCAAGCATTACTGAAGCGGAGAGTGGGTCGTGACGGACAAGGCCCGAAGAAAAGATCTCAAATTGGCCTACAAACTGGCCTTGCCGCGAATGGGCATCTTCTCCATCAGTAACGCGATCACTGGCAGGATACTGCTGGATCAAAGCACCAACCTGACAGGTTCGTTGAATCGCCATCGGATGGAGCTTCAATTGGGCGTCCACCGAAATCCGTTATTGATGGCGGATTGGCGTGAATACGGGGAAGCGCAATTCTCGTTCGAGGTGGTCGAACAAATCCAGGAACGCCCCGAACCTGATTTCGACTACGCGGCGGAACTCGTGCGACGGATAGCATTCTGGCGAGCGAGGATACCTCTCGGCTCGTCAGGTTCTTACCTTTGAAGCAGCTGGTATCGGTAGTTCCGCTTTTCTGTTGGTACCCATGGTCTGAAAACGGTGCAGAAAGTTATCTAGACGTAGCGATCCGCCAGCCGCTCCGTGGCCTGTACCAACTGATCGACGATCGCCGGCTCCGACGCGGCGTGTCCGGCCAGCACGATATGCAGTTCGGCTTCGGGCCACACTGCCGCAAGATCGCAGGCGTTTTTCACCGGGCAGATGATGTCGTAGCGGCCGTGGATGATGGTGGTGGGGATGTGGCGAATCTTGTCGACGTCGCGCAGCAGCTGATCGGGTTCAAGCCAGCAGTGGTTGCGGAAGTAATGCGCTTCGATGCGCGCCAAACTCACGGCAACTTCGGGCGCGGAAAAACTGGCTTCGGTTTCGGGGCTTTCGGCCAGCGTGATCGCGCCACCTTCCCACGCGCCCCATGCTTTTGCGGCGGCGAGGCGAACGGATTCATCGTCCGAGGTGAGTCGGCGCCAGTAGGCTTCCATCATCTGGCCGCGTTCGTCGGCAGGAATGGCGTCGGCGTAGCGCTGCCATTTTTCCGGCAGGATCCATGACGCGCCGCCTTCCTCGTAGAACCAGCGAATCTCCGCGGGCCGGCACAGGAAGATGCCGCGTAGCACGAGTCCGAGCACGCGCTCGGGATGTGTCTGCGCATACGCCAGCGCCAGTGTGGAACCCCACGAGCCGCCGAACACCCCCCAGCGTTCGATGCCTAGTTGTTCGCGGATGGTTTCGATATCGGCGACCAGATGCCAGGTGGTGTTGTCGGTGAGATCGGCGAACGGCGTCGATTGCCCGGCACCGCGCTGATCGAACAATACGATGCGGTAGCGTGCCGGATCGAAGAAGCGCCGGTGATAGGTGGCCAGACCTGCACCTGGTCCGCCGTGCAGAAACACCACGGGCAGTCCATCGGGATTGCCGCACTCTTCCACGCGCAGCGTATGCAGGGCATCGACGGCGATATGTTGCGTGCGGTACGGCTCGATCTCGGGATACATCTCGCGCATGGTCAACGTTCGGCTTCCGTCAATGGTTGTCAGGTGGTCGGGAAATGCAGCGCGGCTGTGAGATCGCCCGGCGCCGGGCCACCGGCCGCAACCATCGCGTCCTCGCGCATTTTCAGTCCTGGCAGTTTCTCCAGTCCGAAGCGTCGCGTGATGAAGCGTGCGATCGAGCCGGTGTCGTAGATGGTGTGATCCACGTGGCCGCGTTTGGCAAACGGTGACACGACGATGGCTGGAATGCGCGTGCCGGGCCCCCAGCGATCGCCCTTGGGCGGTGCGACATGATCCCACCAGCCGCCATTCTCGTCGACCGTGATCACCACCAGCATGTTCGGCCACTGCGGACTTTTCTGCAGCGCATCGACCATCCGCGCGAGGTGACGATCGCCGGCTTCGATGTCGGACGAACCGGCGTGCATATTGAGATTGCCTTGCGGTTTGTAGAACGTCACCGGTGGCAATTTGCCGGCGGCGACGTCGACCAGAAAACGATTTCCCGGCGCGGTTTCGCCCAGCCCACCATCGCGCAGGTGCTGGCGTCGCGCCTCGCTGCCCGGTGCAAGGTTGACGTAATAATTGAACGGCTGGTGATGCGGTTGAAAGTTGGGTTCGTCCGGATAGTTGTCGAGCGGGCCATCACCGTGTCCATCGAGCGCTGCCTGCCACGCGCCGCCGTACCAGGCCCAATCCACCGATTTGGCCGACAGCATGTCGCCGAGATGCTTGTGCGTCTGCGGCGGGCAGGTGGCGGGATTGCTGGTATCGGCGAACGCCGGATTATGCGGATCGATCTTGAAACTGGGTGAGTACGGCGGCCCCATGGTGTTCACGGCCCAGAAATCCGGCGTGAGCATATTGGCGGTGACAAACTTGGCTTTGCCATCCATCGCGCTGGCGGGTGAATCATCGGTCAGTTTGAGTCGATGGTCGGTGGCTTCACCACTCTCGGTCACCGCGATCCTCGCCTTGGCCACGCTCTGTTTCGCGTTCGGATAGAACGGCGGCTGCGCGGCGATCAGGTATTGATGATTGAGGAACGAGCCGCCAAACGCACCCATGAAGAAGTTGTCGCACAGGGTGTACTGCTCGGCCAGCCGCCACAGTCGCAGGTTGACCGAGCTGTCACCGTAATGGCCCATCAGCATGGCGCCGCTGTCGCCCCAGGCGACGAAGCAATCGTTTTTTCCACCGTTGATCTGTAGCTGATTCTGATAGAACGCGTGAATCAGATCACGGGTTACCAGGCCGTGTGGCAATGGTTCGCCATCCGGCGTGTGCAACGCGAACGGTGCGTTGGGCAGGCCGGTGATATCGGCTTCGCCAATCTGGTAAGCACGATGATTCACCACCTGCTTGTGCGGCACCAGACCTTGCCAGATCGGCGGCAACGTCTGTAGTAGATCGCCGTTGCGATCGCGCTGCAGATAGTCGTCAGGCTTCAGCGCGCTGAGCGGTTTCTCCAGCCCGGGGAAATCGGCGAACAGGTTATTGAAGCTGCGATTTTCCGCGTAGAGCACCACCACGGTATGGATGTGCTCACGCAGCAGCGCATCCAGCGCGCCATCGGGCAATGGATGCGTTGAGTCAGATGCAGAGACGCTGGCCACATGACCGCCAGCGATTGCCGCACCCGTACCACCGAGCGCTACGCCGACTCCCGCGATGGCCATTCCGCCAAGCAGGCGGCGGCGCTGTGGGTTGGGCAGATGCTCGTCGTTGGCGACGGGTGGTTTGTCGGAAGGTTTGTCAGTCATTTGATCAATTACCGCGCTGGTGTGGCGTTTCAGGACTTCGGTACGGTCTCGTCATAGAAGCGCGACAGATCGGCCTTCACCTGCTTCAGTGCATCCACGTCGAAATAAATCATGTGGCCGGAGGGATAAAAACCGAATTCGATGTTCTTGCTGATCGACGGATCCAGGCCGAGGTGGCCGAGATCGAATTGCGTTGCGTAAAAGGGCGTCGCCAGATCGTAATAGCCGTTCGCCGAGAACACTTTCAAATGCGGGTTGCGTCGCATCGCTGCAGCCAGGTCGGAGCCGACATACGGCGCCTGGGTGAAGCCGTGGCCTGCGCTGCGCTTCCAGTCCCAGCCGACGTTGATTACGCCATAGTTATTGGGAAGGTACGGACGCTCTTCGCTGAACTTCAGCTGGTCGCTGGCGTACTGGTTGAACGCGGCGAGGTAGGCGCCGGTGGCCGCATCGCTGGCGGCGTCGCCCTCGGGTGTCTCACCTGCCGCATCGGGATCGATGCCTTCGAAACGGCCGTCCAGACGGCCAACCGTGCGGCGCTGATCGCGTAGCAGCTCCTTGCGGAATCTGCTGGGATCGATGCGCAGATTGGCGTCCTTGATGTAGGTCGGCGACAGGCCAATGTACTGGCTCAGTTGATTGGCGACGCGATCGGCCTCGGCCGGCGTGATGGCGTCGCCCTTGGTCAGGGCCAGGGTGTAGTCGGTATTGGCGAACTGGCGCACGCCGGCGAGGAAGCTCGCGATGTCCGCAGGCTTGTTGGGAACCTTGTCGTGATACCAGGCAATCGCCGCCTCGGTTGGCAGGTTGACGATAAAGGCGTGGTCGTCGCCGGTGTTGGCCCAGACGTTGAAGTCGAGGATCGACGACATCAGCACCACACCATTGAACTCCATGCCCTGTTCCTGCAGTACCTTCACCAGCACGGCCGAGCGCGTGGTGCCGTAGCTTTCGCCGAACAGGAACTTCGGCGAGTTCCAGCGATGGTTGGTGCTGACGTAGCGCGTGATGAATTTCGCGAATGCGTCGGCATCCTGATCGATGCCGTAGAAATTCTTGCCTTCGGCGCCGCCGACCAGTTGCGAGTAGCCGGTGCCCGGCGCGTCGATGAAGACCAGGTCGGTCTTGTCGAGCAGGCTGTCGTCGTTGGCTACGGTCTGGTATGGCGGTGGCGGAATCGGTTGGTCACCCTTGTTGGCCACGCGCACCGGGCCGAACGAACCCATGTGCAACCACATGCTCGAGGAGCCCGGGCCGCCGTTGTACATGAAGGTCACCGGCCGCTTGCCCGGCTTGCCGTCGTCGACCGTGTAAGCAACATAGAAAAAGCTGACGGTCGGTTTGTCCTTGTCGTCCTTGATCAGCAACGTGCCAGCGGTGGCCTTGTAGTTGATGGTGCGGCCGCCGATGCGCACGCTGTGCTTGGTCACCACGCTGCGTTCGGGCGGAATCGGCTGGACATCTTTTTTGCTGTCCTTGTCGCTCTGCGCTTTGGCGTCGGCTGGCTTGTCGTCGTCGGCGTGCACGGCACTGCCGAGCGTCAACAGCAGGGCAAGGGCGAAGGGGGCGAAAATCTGTTTACGCATGGCGATCATTCCGTTTCGATAGGGTGCGGATCAACGCGCGGGTGCGGCGTGATCGTAGAAGCCCGACAAGTCGGTCTTCAGCTGCTTCAGGGCATCGGTGTTGAGATAGATCATGTGACCCGACGGGTAATACAGAAACTGCAGGTTGCCGCGCAGCGTCGGGTCGAGGTTCATGTGCGCCAGATCGTATTCAGTGATGAAGAACGGTGTGGCGAAATCGTAATAACCGTTGACCGACAATACTTTCAGGCCGGGGTTGGTACGCATCGCATGCGCCAGATCACCGGCCACATACGCCGTTGGCAGGGGGCGGTGCTGGTCGGCGACCTTGTGCTTCCAGTCCCAGTCCTTGCTGATGTCGCCAAAGGTGGGGCGGTAATCCAGGTCGCTGTGGTATTTCAGCTGGCCGTCCAGATAATCGTGGAACGCGCTGACGAAGGCGCCGCTGATGCCACTGTCGGAGGCGTCGTAGTCGGGGGTCTCGCCAGCGGCGTCAGGATCGATGCCGGTGAAGCGGCTGTCGTAGCGGCCCAGCGTCAGGCGCTGGTCGCGCAGCAGCTCCTTGCGGAAGCGGCCGAGGTCGATGCGCAGGTTGGCCTCTTCGATGAATTGCACCGATAGCCCAGTATAGGCGGCGAGCTGACGCGCCACGGCGTCGCGCTGGTCGTCCGGCAGGTTCTGTCCCTGCGCCAGCGCGGCGGCGTATGGGCCGCGTGCGAACGTGCGTACCTGCTCGAGGAATGCCTTGAGATCCGCCGGCTTGTTCGAAATCTTGTTGTGGTACCAGGCCGCGGCGGCGTAGCTCGGCAGGTAGCCGATGTAGATCTCGTCATAGCCGGGCAGGCGGATACCGTAGTTGAGGATCGACGACATGATGATCACGCCGTTGAAACTCATGCCCTGGTCCTGCAGCGCATCGACTAGTGCCGCCGATCGCGTGGTGCCGTAGCTTTCGCCATACAGGAATTTTGGCGAGTTCCAGCGCTTGTTGATGCTGACGTAGCGCTGGATTGCGCGGCTGAACGCGGAAATGTCCTGATCGACGCCCCAGAAATCCTTGCCGGTGGCCTTGCCCAGTGGGCGCGAATAGCCGGTGCCGATGGCGTCAATAAACACCAGGTCGGTTTTGTCGAGCAGGCTGTCGCTATTGGGTACCAGATGGTACGGCGCCGCTCCGGTTGCTTCGGGGCTGGCGGTTTCGATACGCACCGGAGCGAACGAGCCCATGTGCAACCACACGCTCGAGGAGCCCGGGCCACCGTTGTAGAGGAACGTTACCGGCCGTTTTTCGGCCTTGGCGCCACCGATCCCGCCGCCATCGACGGTGTAAGCCACGTAGAACACGCTGGCCTGTGGCTGGCCCTTGTCGTCGCGGATGATCAGTGTGCCGGCGGTGGCTGTGTACTTGATCGTGTGGCCGCCGATGCTGACGCTGTGCTGTGTGCGGGTAGCGTTTTCGGTGCTCGGTGCCGTGGCGTCGTCTGTCGCGTGTTTTTTGCTGGCGTCGTTCTTGTCCGGTGCCGGCGTGTCATCGGCGTGGCTGGGGATGATCGGTGCCAGCGCAAGAGCGCCGGCCAGCAGCAAGGAAGTCAGGTAACGCATGGAAGCCCCGTTTCAACAAATCGTCTTCGAAGTATGCGTGGCGTGCCGCGATCGCGACCGTGACAAAAGTACTGGGTGCAAGTGTGTTGCGGCCCCTACCGCGACAACTCGTGCGCCACGTTCCACATCGCGCGGGTCAAGGGGCGATGTTCGTGGGGGGTCTGCAGCACGATCATGGTGATAGTGCTGATGCCCAGCTTCAGCAGCCGGTCGATCACCGCTTCCAGATGGGTCACCGACATCGCCACGACATGTAGCAGGGCGGAATCCTCGCCGGCCAGCCGACGGCAGTCGAGCACTTCCGGGATGTCTTCCACCATGCTGCCGATGCGGGCGCAGGCGGCGCCATCGCAACGGCCACGCACCATCGCGCTGATCGCAAAGCCCAGCTGGCGTGGATCGATGGTGGCGCGATAGCCGCTGATGACGCCGGCTTCCTCCAGCCGCTTGACGCGTTCGGCGACTGCGGGTGCCGATAGCCGCACCATGCGTCCCAGCTCGGCATAGCCGCTGCGCGCATCACGTTGCAAGGCCTCGATCAGCTGCCAGTCCTTGGTATCCAGGGTGATTTTGGATTCCATCGAAGTACCTCCAAATTTTCGTTAGATAAAAGGTCAAGTCGACCAGCGGCCTTCGATTGATTATTCAGAATGGCTCGTTGCATGGCTAGCATGTTCGACTCGATTCTTGCTGGAAGTCTCGGTCATGGATACCCACGAACGTCTGGATGGCCCCGCGCTGGGGGCGATTGCGGTGACCTTGCTGACCTGGTCGTCCGCCTATGCAGCAATCGCCTATGCGTTGCCGGCGTTCACCCCTGGCCAGGTTGCGTTTGGACGCTTGTTGATTGGCTCGATCTGTTTCGGGCTGTTGCTGGCGGTGAAGCGGGTGCCCATGCCGGCGCGACGCGACTGGCCGCTGGTCGCGTTGCTGGGGGTGATTGGCATGACCGTGTACCACCTCTGCCTGTGTCTCGCCGAGACCCGTATAGCCAGCGGCACCGCCGCCATCCTGATCTCGCTGGTACCGGCCGCCACCACCGCGCTGTCGGCGATCTGGCTGGGCGAGCGCTTCAGCCCGCGCGCCTTGGTCGGCCTGCTGATCGCACTGGCGGGTGTGGTGCTGGTGGTGTTGGCCAGTGGCAAGCAGGTGACGTTCCAGCCGATGGCGGCCCTGGTCTTGGTCTGTGTGGTCTGCTCGGCGATATTTTTCGTGCGGCAGAAGCCGTTGTTCGCCCGCAGCAGCATGCTGGGGGTAACAGCGGCAACCTTTTTTGCGGCGACCCTGGCCGCACTGCCCTTCAGTCTGCCGGGGCTACAGCAGCATGTCATGGCGGCGAGCGCGGAGCGCTGGATGGCGCTGTTATGGCTGGGCATCGCGCCGACCTTTGTCGGCTACATCGCATGGAATACCGCTTTGAAGCGCGCGCCAGCGTCGCAGGTCAGCAGTTTCATCTATCTATCGCCGCCGATCGCCGTGCTGATCGGCTGGCTGTGGCTGGACGAGCGCCCCACGGCGCTGACCCTGCTGGGCGGTGCGATCACCCTGGCCGGCGTCGTGCTGACCAACTGGAAGCGCAAGGTGGTCGCAGTGGCTGCGCCACCGACGCTGGTCAACGGTGCGGTTGAATCGTAGTTGCGGCATCCCGCTGCAAGGTAGTTTCTGCAAGCCCCTATCCATGCGATGACTGCAACGGAGAGAGAGGATGAGCTTACTGAGAATCGCCGCGTTTTCGGATGGGGACAATGGCGGCAATCCGGCCGGCGTTCTGATTGACGATGACTTTCCGCATGAGTCCGAGATGCAAAGGATTGCTGCCGAGGTCGGATACTCCGAGACCGTTTTTGCAGTTCCGACAGGAACAGGCTGGCGTGTGCGTTATTTCTCGCCGGAATCCGAAGTGCCATTCTGTGGCCATGCGACCATTGCGCTGGGCGTCGCGCTTGCCCGCAAACACGGCGATGGTGTGTTCGCCCTGAGCCTCAATCAAGCCGAGATCACTGTCGAGGGACGGCAGGTCGGTGAAGGCATGACTGCTGCTCTACAGTCTCCGCCCACGCGCAGTGAGTCGGCGCCGGCTCACCTGGTGTCGGAAGCACTCCACTTGTTCGGCTATACACCGGATGAGCTTGATCCCCGCATTCCGCCTGCGCTGGTTCATGGCGGGGCGAATCATCTGGTCCTGGCCTTGAACAATCGTCAGGCGCTCGCTGCCATGAAATACGACCTCGATGTCGGTCGCCGGTTGATGCAGCGCGCTGGCTTGGTGACCATTCTGCTGGCCTACGCCGAGACGCCACAGCGTTTCCACACCCGCAATCCGTTCGCTTCCGGCGGCGTCTACGAGGACCCTGCCACCGGTGCGGCGACCGCCGCGCTGGCCGGTTACCTGCGCGATCTCGGATGGCCTCACGACGGCGCCATCGATATCGTGCAGGGCGAGGACATGGGCATGCGTTCGCGCCTGCGCGCTGAGATCGGTGCCACGCCAGGCAGTTCGATCCGGGTGTCCGGCAGCGCAAGGATCATTCCCATCTGATCATTCCCATCGGATCAGCCCCGATCTGATCAACCTTCATGCCGCTTGGCGGCGATCCACCCTCGGAGCAAGTCGTTGGTCACCTGTTACCTGCGCTACGTCATCGATCCCGTTAGGCTCGCCGAGTTCGAGCACTATGCATCGCTGTGGATTCCATTGGTCGCTCGCTTTGGCGGTACGCATCATGGTTATTTCATGCCATCGGAAGGCGCCAACAACATCGCGCTGGCGCTTTTCAGCTTTCCTTCGCTGGCAGATTACGAGGACTACCGCACTCGTTCCCTCGCGGACCCAGCTTGTCAGGCTGCTTTCCAGTACGCGCGGGACACCGCATGCATCGTGAGTTACGAGCGGAGTTTCTTCCGGCCAATGTTTGGGTAGCGGTATGGCATCGCAGTGCGTGCATCGGTCTGCGATGCATGGTGAGATGATGGCCCGAACCAACAGGACCATTGCATGCGCCGCCAATCTGCCTTCACGAGCCGCCTTCGGCGCCGTGTCTGCCTGAATCTGTTCGGATGCCTGTTCGCTCTATCTGCGTTGTCCGCAGTGTCATCCGTAGCCGCCGCCAGCATCGCAGTAAGCGGCGAACTCGGCCATCCGCTGACACTCGATGCCGCCGTGTTGGCGACGCTGCCGCGGGTAAGCGTGCAGGCCAGCGAGCATGGTGTCAGCGGCACATGGTCGGGCGTGTCGCTCAGTACGATTCTGACCGCCGCTGGCGTGCCGTTAGGTGAGGCGCTGCGTGGCAAGAACATGACGTTGTATGTGCGCATCATCGCCGCCGACGGTTATCGCGTGGTCTATGCGCTGGCCGAACTCGATCCGCAGTTCCGCGATGAGCCGGTCATCCTCGCTGACCAGCACGATGGCAAGCCGCTGGATACCAAGGAAGGCCCGTTCCGCGTGGTGGCACCAACCGATAAGCGGCCGGCGCGCTGGATTCGCCAGGTGGTGCGCATCGACGTGCTACGTGCGCCGGATGGTGGTAGCTGAGAACGAGCTTCCGATCGTAGGGGATTCTGCGTGACCGGGTATCAGGAAGATCGACGCGCCTGCCAGCGGCCCAGCGCCATCAGCAGTGCAGCCACCACGACAAAGGCCAGCATCACAGCCAATGCGTTGACCAGTACGCGCGGGTAACCCAGCGTTGCCACGTCAATGAAGGGATACGGATACCAGCCGTTCGCCGCACCGCGGATCAGCACGTAGACAAAATACGCCGCGGGATAAATCTGCCAGAAACCGATCTGCCACCAATGCAGCGATGCTTTCGGCACTGCCAGCCACCAGTGCACAACAAACAGCAGCGGCATCACATCGTGCAGGGTCACGTCGGCCAGCCATTGCCATCCCTGCGGTTGCCACAGCCCCCGTAGCAGCAGGTTGTAGACCAGGCTGACGATGACGATGCTCATTGCCACCATCGACTGGACGTCTGGACGTCCAAAGAATCGATTGATTGGGCCGAGTGGCCCAATCGCCCACGCGCTCAGGGCCATCGCGACCAGAAGATTGGTGGTGATCGTGAAGTAGCCGATCCAGAGCCACAGCGCGGACGCCACGCTGCCACTTCTGGCAAGCGTTAATTGAATCGTCAGGCTCAGTTGCAGGACCAGTGCGAACCAACCGAGCAGTGCGGCAATTGCGGCTAAAGCTCGGTGGCGGTTAGCCATGTGTGCGGATTCAGAGCTTGTAAGCCCGATGGATCGCCACGATGCCGCCACTGAGGTTGCGTACTTCCACGCGGCCATAGCCGGCGCGCTCCATCATGCCTTTCAAAGTCTGCTGGTCGGGATGTTTGCGGATCGATTCGGCGAGGTACTGGTAGCTGTTGGCATCGCCGGCAAACAGCTGGCCGAGCTTGGGCAATACCTTGAACGAATGGAAGTCATAGAGCTTGCCGAACAGTTCGCTCTGCACCTTGGAAAATTCCAGCACCAACAAGCGACCGCCCGGCTTGAGTACGCGGAAGATATCCGCCAGCGCCTTGTCCTTGTCGGTGACGTTGCGCAAGCCGAAGGCCATGGTCACGGCGTCGAAGGAGTTGTCGGGGAATGGCAGCACTTCGGCGTTGAGCTGGGCCCAGCGCAGGCCGCTGACCAGGCCGCGATCGGTCATGCGGTCGCGGCCGACACCGAGCATGGCGGCGTTGATGTCGCCGACGACGACTTCACCCGTCTCGCCGATCACCGGTTTGAGCAGCGCAGCGATGTCGCCGGTGCCGCCGGCCAGATCGAGCACACGGTCGCCGTGACGCACGCCGCTGATGGCGACGAAGTGGCGTTTCCACAACCGATGGATGCCGAACGACATCAGATCGTTCATCAGGTCGTAGCTACGCGCGACGGAGGTGAACACTTCACCGACCAGTTTCTGCTTGTCGCCGATCGGCACGTCGCGGAAACCGAAATGGGTGGTCGAGTCGTTGCT
>Ga0302316_10001678_pt1 | contig 17070 bp, 15 predicted proteins | sample III_Palsa_N3_2_FD_200456 | JGI IMG/M metagenome (GOLD analysis project Ga0302316, IMG submission 200456) | Peat permafrost microbial communities from Stordalen Mire near Abisko, Sweden - III_Palsa_N3_2 | ecosystem: Environmental > Terrestrial > Soil > Palsa > Peat permafrost | place: Sweden...
GGCGCATCGTCGGCAGCTGTCGTAGATTGATCCGGAACCAAACGTGTGAACAATGTCCCGCGCGACAACTGACCTTGCGAATTCAGAGGGCGGTGCAGCAATGGCATTCATCTGACATTGACCCCGTGGCCACCAGTACGACCCTAGCGCAGGAAACGTCATCGCCATGAAATCTCTACAACCCAGGCTGGCTTTTTCTTCCACCGTTTGGCGCCACGTGTTGACGATTTGTGCTGGATTGCTGATCGCTTCAGGCATTGGATCGTGCGGCGGCGGTTCGGGTAGCAGCAGCCCGAGCGGCACGGGTTCAGGTAGCGCCGGCAGTACCTCCGGAACGACTTCTGCGCCGGGCACGACTACGCCCGGGGGAACGACTACCGGCTCGACACCGGCAGCGGCGCAAACCTACCCGACTGACGTGCTCATGCACCACAACGACCTCGCGCGAACCGGTCAGATGCTTGCGGAAACAACGCTCACGCTGGCCAATGTCAACTCGGCGACGTTCGGCAAGCTGCGCTTCCTGCCGGCCGACGGCAAAGTCGACGCGCAGCCTCTATTCGTGACGAATCTTATGATTGGCACGGCTGCGCACAATGTCGTCTATGTTGTGACAGAGCACGACGGCGTCTACGCCTACGACGCCGATAGCGGTAACGCGCTGTGGCAAATCTCGCTGGCGGCTGCGGGTGAAACCTCGAGTCCTGATCCCGGCTGCACGGATATCACGCCGGAGATTGGCATCACGTCGACGCCGGTCATCGACCGCTCACGCGGCCCGAATGGCGCGCTATATGCCGTGGCCATGACCACGGATGCCAGCGGGAACGTCCATCACCGCCTTCACGCGATCGATCTTGCAACAGGAGCGGAACTGTTTGGCGGCCCGACCGAAATCGCCGCGACGTATCCGGGAAGCGGCGCAGAAGGTGCGAACGGCGTCCTTACCTTCACGCCCGCCTTGCACACCGAGCGCGCCGCGCTGACGTTGGTCAACGGCACTATCTACATGGGCTGGACCGCCCACTGCATGTCCGGGAACTACAACGGCTGGCTCATGGCGTACAGCGAGGATACGTTGCAGCAAACGAGTGCGCTTCCCGTTACCCCGAACGGCAGCCAGGGATCGATCTGGATGGCGGGCTCGGGCATGGCATCGGATGGCGCGTCCGTCTATTTTATCGACGGCAACGGTACCTTCAACCCGACGCTCAATGCGCAGGGATTTCCAGTCGATGGCGATCTGGGCGATGCATTTATCAAGCTCTCTGCCACCCCGACGCTGGTCGCGACCGATTACTTTGCCATGTACGACGTCGTGGCCCAGGCCGCTGCGGACAACGATTTCGGCTCGGGTGGGGCGATGCTGCTGCCCGATCAAACCGCGTCGGACGGAACCGTCAAGCATCTGGCTGTCGGAGCGGGCAAGGATACCCATATCTACCTGGTAGATCGTGACAACATGGGCAAGTTCAATTCAACGACCAACAACATCAGGCAGGAGCTGATCGGCGTGCTGACCGGCGGCATCTGGGGTTCGCCGGCGTATTTCAACAGTGTGGTTTATTACGGAGGACAGACAGATGCGCTTAAGGCGCTGCCCATTGCCAACGCGCTGCTTGCCACCACGCCGTCGTCGCAGAGCCCGACAACGTTCGCTTATCCCGGCGCCACGCCGGCCATTTCCGCGAACGGCACGAGTAACGGCATTGTGTGGGCGGCGGAAAACGGCACGGTCGGCGCGTTGCACGCCTATGACGCCACCAATCTTGCGCACGAGTTATATAACAGCAATCAGGCCGGCACACGAGATCAGTTCGGTCCGGGCAACAAGTTCATCACGCCTATGATCGCGGATGGGAAGGTTTATGTAGGTGCGACGAACGGCGTTGCGGTCTACGGCTTGCTAAATTGATGCCGGTCACGACTTATTAAAAAGAGAAATAGAGCTGGGTTGGTTCGAAGAGATTCGCCGGCAGAGCGTCTTCTGCGAACCATGACCACGCCTCGCATTTATCCTGCTCCATACACAATGGCGTACCTGTTGAACCGCCTTCGACGAACAACGTGACATGCCGAAGTTTGCCGGGCTCGATCCACCCCGTCCTCCATGTTGTTGCCACTGGATCCGTTAGGACAAGACCTGTTTCCTCAAGCAACTCGCGGGAAGCAGCTGTAAGCGGATGTTCACCCATGTCAACTTTGCCTCCGGGGAAGCCCCATGTGCCGTAACCATATTCGCTACGGCGCAGACCAAGAAGATAACGGCCTTCGCGCTGAATCACCACGCCGACGCCAAGCAAGGTTTCAGCATCGCGCGAGCCGTTGCCCTGACCAAAAGAATTCATTCCGCAAGTCTCCGATAGAGCTCGGCAAAGTTAAACCGACCTTGCCTCGTTTCGATGTACGGCAACTTGGATAGCCTGAAGCATGACCTCGCATTCGATCGGCGTGCGATACCCGATTGAGGAATGAAGGCGCCGCGATTGTAGTAGGCTTCGATCCAGTCGACGATGTATGGCCGTTCCACTCTGATACCAGCCATTGGAACCTCGACCACCCGAACGTCGGCTTCGGGTCTCGCGCAGCCGATCGCCGACAGGCAGGGACCGGCCAAAAGCGGCACCTTCGGCCCAGAATTACGAAAGCGGTCAGTCATGGGTTGCTTGCGCGGAGAAATCGAATACCTTCCATTGTGAGCGATTTTTCCCATTCATTCTCCGAATCACGTTCGCGTTTCAAAGTAATATTGCCTCATCGAATCTCGACCCCCAGAGCTTAAACACCCGGAGGCCCCGCTTGAATACGACTATCAAGGCATTTGCGCTCGCCATCGTCATCTTTCCGGTAATGTGTTCCGCTCAGACAAGCGGCTGCGATGCGAAGCGCGAGTCGGTGGAGCAAGAGATCGCCTATGCGCAGGCGCACGGCAATGCGAAGCGCGTCGATGGACTTGAAACTGCGCTCGCTCAAATGAATGCGAACTGCTCTGATGCCGTTTTGCGCAGTGATGCGCAACGCAAGGTGACACAGGCCCAAACGAAGCTGTCCGAACGCGAGCGCGACCTGAGCAAAGCGAAGGCCGACGGCAAGGATGCGAAGAAAATTGCCGAGCGCCAGCGCAAGGTCGATGAGGCACATGCGGATCTTGAGAGATTGCAGACGGAAGCAGCGCAATAATCACCTTTGCCGTGACGACTTCGGTGCGGAGCTCCGGGGAGCGTGCTCCGCAGGTCTGAACCACTTGACACCTGCGCTAGCTGCCCAGATTTTCCAGGCAGCGGTAACAGATGCCAAACCACCCAATCCGCGCGAACGCAACGAACCGGAAGATCCTCTGACCATGAAAGGAAAGGAGAGACCTCATGCCGAGCCATGAGCGAGCGCGTCTAGCCATGCTTGTCGACTCTGTCTGGCGCATGGCGCTTCGCCTCGGATTCCGGCTCGCTCGTGCCTGGTGGCGCATTCGACGGCCTCGCCATGAGGGTGCACTAGTCGCAATCTACGTCGGGCAGGCGCTGTTGCTGGTGCACTCATCGTACCGGGACGAGTGGAATTTCCCCGGCGGTAGTCTCGAGCCCGGCGAGGCGCCAGAAGCCGCGGCACAACGCGAAATGGAAGAGGAGCTGGGTCTCTCATCGCACCCATTACGCCCCGCGGGCAGCGCTCGAGGCATTTGGGACGGTCGAAGAGACAGGGTGCATTTCTTTGAACTGCACCTCGATCGCTTGCCCGAACTGCGGCTTGATAATCGTGAGATTATCGCCACGCATCTGGCATCGCCGGAGGAATTGCACGGCATGGCGCTGACGGGGGCGGTCACTGCGTATCTCAGCAGTCGATCGCCGGTCAATAACGCCTGAAGCGGTGTGGGCATGGCCGCAATCGCGGTGGCGGGCCTCATACTGAGCTTCTTCACGTTCGGCGCTGCGGCCGCTGTCACGGGAGCTCTGGAGGAGGGGATTGGCGGCGGTGCACTGGCGGGCACCGAGGGCTTGTCGACGCCGGATTGAACGCCGCATCGACCTTGACGACCGAGACCACGACCGAGGCCAGCACGTCTTCGTCGTTCTTTAGCATCTCGTTGCCCACGACGTCGAATCTGGCGGCCCAAGTTGACGCACGTAGCGGCGTGAAGCATGGCGTTAAAAGTGGCGGACGCCGAAATCCATGGGCAGGAGGTCGCTGCATTGGCAGTGGATATCTGACGTGCCTTTCCCGCGGGCGCTGAAGGCGCGTGCCTTCGAATCAGCTAATGCAAATTCAGTCGTACATCTTGCGGCGCTCTAGGCAAACTCCCATCACCCCGCGAAACATGTACGGAAATCCACACTATGTTTCGAACAACCTTTTCGCTGCAATCCTTCGCGGGTTCATTTTGCCGCGCATGGACCATCTGGTGGACTGCGCAGCCTGCGCACGGCTCGCCCCATCGATGCTGGTTTACCTGGGCCGTTTGCAAACGAAAAAAATGCCATTCAATCGATGTTTTATCCATGGACCCATCGCCTTCCGCGCAAGTAACCTTGCCAAATGATGTCCGATACGTTCCTAACCCGAATCGACATCGACCACGCAAAAATACAATCGTTCAAAGGAGATCAGAATGAGCAGTGAAGCTACTCTAGGCCGTTAGCTTGCCCCGCCATTACCGGACTTCGATCTGGCGGACAATCAGCCGACCGGCCGCCCAGAAACCGACCCTCCATCCGTAAGACCGTGGGATATCCGGGCGTATCGGCACGCTCGATCGCTCACCGTATGCCATTAGTATTAGCAATACTAAATAAATTAATACCTATAAAAGCATCGGCAATCCGATGCGGATAAAAATGGAGATGTCTCGCATGAAAAGGTTTGTTGTTCTCGCGTCCGGCGCAGTCCTGTCCTGGGCATCCGCCTCCCCCGTGCTCGCACAGTCGACGGTCACACTCTATGGCGTGCTCGACAATGGCTTCGTCTATCAGAGTTCGAGCGGCAACAATTCGGCGATCCGCGCGGTCCCCGGTGGACTCTTCGCGACACGCTACGGCTTTAAGGGCGTCGAGGATATCGGCGGCGGCGTGCACGTCAATTTCCAGTTGGAGCAAGCCTTCTCTGGTCAGACGGGTGCAGCAACAAACCCGGCCGATGCCTTCAATCGTCTAGCGTATGTCGGTCTGTCTGGCGGTTTCGGCGAAGTCCGCTTCGGCTTGCAGAACACACCGCAATACGACATCCTGCAGGCAGCCATGGATCCGTCCTGGGTGAAAAGCATCGCGTCGCCCATGAATAACTTCAACGGCCTGATTATCCGCGCGAACAATGGTATTTCCTACTACACGCCCACGTTTGATGGGCTGAACGCCAAATTCATGGTGGCATTGCGCGATTCGTCGACGACCGGGTCGGGCAACGGCATAGGGTTCTATAACGCTCTCGTCCAGTACATTAATGGGCCGTTGAATGTGGCGGCCGGCTACGAGCGGGGAGACGAACCAGGCGTCGGAGCGGGTGGCAGCTATACGCTGGCGGGCGGCGCCGCCGCGGGTCCTGGCGCGGTATTTAACGTGTTCAACGCAGGGGCTTCGTATGCGATCGGTGCCAACCGGATCTGGCTGGCCTATCACACGGAGAACCTGACCAACACACCGAAATACGAGCAGCACGACGTCTACCAAATATCGGACTCGTATCAGTTCGGGCCAGCTGCTTTACTTTCGCTGATGTACGGTTACCTGCACGACCGTACGGGAAAGGGCAACAATGCGCAGCAATTGGGCCTCCTTTTCGAGTACTCCCTGTCCAAATCGACCGAGCTCTATACAGCGGCTGGCTTTATCCTGAATCGGAATCAGGCAAACTACACGCTCTCCGGCACCGCCTATTCGGGCCTTACGATCACTCCCGGCACCGACACGCGCGGCATCGGAGTCGGCCTGGTACACAAGTTCTAAGGCCGCAGTAGAAGTCCCGCCCGGCTTTGCCCAGAAGCGTCGTTTGGGCATTCTTGATGTTACTGAAAGTGGCCATTTCTAAACGGTCGTTGATGGGAAGTCCGCAACCACAGGACTGGCTGGACTTTTCCCGTCTGACACCACTATTTGGATGACCGTTTCACCTTAAAAGCTGCCGCAGACATCACGCTGCGTTGAAGGGCGGGTACGGGGCGCGTGCTGCCGATCGTCGTCAGGCAGGGACCGATCAGAGTCAGTCGCTGCGCTTCAATTTCCCCCAGGTTTGACATTACACCTGCCGGGCTATCGAGACCTATGCAGGATAATTGACGTATTTGCTGCGAACAGCGGGGCGCCTGTCGGCCCGCGCCTGAAGCGGGTCACCTCGGAGGTTCATGCGCCGCTTTACTGTTGGGAAAGAGTTCGTTGACAGCACGCAAAGCGTGCACGCCTTACTCAGTACCCGCGCGCAAGGTCGACGCTTTCCGGAATCTCACCTGTCTCGCGATACCTGCGGATGTTTTGGCCGACGATTGCCGAAGCTGTCTGGCGATCGGTCGGCGCCGAAATATGCGGCAGGACCGAAACCCGGGGATGAGCCCATTGCCAGCTGTCCGGCGGTAATGGTTCGATGCTGAAAACGTCGAGCACCGCATGCCTGATACGCTCAGCGTCCAATGCCGCGCGTAGTGCGTCGTCGCAAACAATTGGCCCCCGCGCGAAATTGATGAGCGAAGCATGATGGGGAAGTTGAGCGAACGTAGTCGCGTTCAACAGTCCCCGGGTCTCGACTGTCAGGGGCAGCAAACAGACCAGAATGTCGGTCCTGGCGAGCATCGCCGGCAATTCGACGGCGCCCGCGAAGCATTCGACGTGGGACACGCTTTTGCGCATTCGGCTCCAGCCGCAGACATTGAAGCCTGCGCCAGCAAGGCGATCTGCGGCAGCTTCGCCCAGTGCCCCCAGGCCCAGCAGTCCCACGGTCGTGTCCTGAGGTCGGGCGTAATCCGCCGCCAGCCATTGACGCCTCGTCTGTTGCGCTGCGTAGAGCGGCATATCGCGGTGCAGATACAGCGTCCATGCCAGCACCGCTTCGGCCATGGTCTCGGCCAACTGGGGGTCGACCAGCCGCACGACGTTCAATTCGAGGTCGGCCAGATCTGCCACGAGGCGCTCGACACCGGCCCATACGCTATGTACCCATCTGAGTTGGGGTAGTTGCCGGACATCCTGCGGCAACGGGTTAGCGACGATGGCGACCGTGCAACTGGCCCTCGCGTGTGCATCCAGCGCACTCAGCGGCACCACTTCTTCATCGGGCATGGCCTGTTGCAGCGCGGCGATCCATTGCCTCGCGAATGGATAATCAGGATTGCAGATGAAAGGAAGGCTTGTTTTCACTTCTCATGTACCTCGTCGAGATTGTCTCGATTCTTCGCGTTGTATATGTACAAAGTAGGATAAAAAATACAAATTTCCTGACAGATGGCTGGAACAATCAAGCCTCATTTCAAGGATAGCGCGTCAATAAATAAAAATTCTCGCTTGACGCGTCATTTTCGGATTTGTATAAATTTGTACAACTAGAGCAAAGCTCTCATCTCCTATCATCAGGAATCGCCATGAAGCCATCCTTCGCGTTGCGTGTGCTGTTTGCCTTGACGGCTATGTCATTCGTGGCTGGCATGCCCGCACGTGCTGCCGAACCCTTGAAGACGGTCGAAGCGGGGCAGTTGACCTACGGGGTCGCGGCGACATTCGCTCCGTTCGAATTCTCCAAAGACGGTGCGCTGGCCGGTTTCGACATCGACCTGATCAATGCGATCGCCAAACAGATGAAGCTGACGCCGGATGCGCAGAACATGCAGTTCAGCGGATTGATTCCGGCGCTGCAGGGCGGCCGCATCGATATCATCAATTCGGCCATGTACATGACGGCTGCGCGCGGCGCGCAGGTCGACTTCGTGCCGTATCTGAGAGTGGGCGATCGGGTCATCGTGCAGGCATCCAATCCCGCTGGGATCACGGGCCGGGACGACTCGATCTGCGGGAAAAACCTCGCCGTCACGTTGGGCGGCATCGAGGAAACCTATGCGCGGGCCGACGCGCAACGCTGTACCGCAGCCGGTCACAGTGCGCCCAACATCATGACTCTGCCGGACGCACAGAACTCCGCTTTAAGCTTGCGGCAAGGGCGCGCCGACGCCATCTACAATTCGACCCCCGGCACGGTGCAATTGCTCGCGGAAGTGCCCAATGTCTATAAGGCTGTGGGCCCGGAGTTCGAACAGACCACCACGATCGGAATCGCGGTCGGCAAGGGCAATGCGTCCATGGCCGAAGCGGTGAAGGACGCGCTGGCGAAAGTCGTTGCGCAGGGGACGTATCAGCAACTGATCGAGAAATGGAAACTGCCGGCATCGGTGTCGATCTTCGACGGGCAGAAAACGGCTGCTCATACCGAGTGAGCCGCGCCGCCGCATCGCAGGATTTCGTTTGCCGATTCATCCCATGACTAACAAGGCCACAAGTAATGCTGTCTTATCGCACACCCGTCGCGAAGGATGTACTCGATGCGGCCGCACGGTTGCACGAGGTCGCGATCGAGACGCCGATCGTACGCTCGGACCTGCTCGACGAAATCACCGGCGCACAAATCTTTGTCAAGCTCGAAAGCCTGCAGCACACCGGCGCGTTCAAGTTTCGCGGGGCGTATAACTGTCTGTCGCGTCTGGATCGCGACTTGTGTCCAGACGGCGTCGTGGCTTACTCGACCGGCAATCACGGTCAGGCAATCGCCACGGTTGGCCGGATGCTGGGCATGCCGACGACGGTCGTGATGCCATCGAATGCGCCTGCGAACAAGGTTGAAAAGGCGCGGGTTGCGGGCGCGCGAATCGTTCACTATGACCGCGAGCGCCAGAGTCGCGAAGAGGTCGCGGCCGAACTGGCAACGCAGGGCCGGTTTGCCGTCGTTCCCCCGGGCGACCACCACGACGTCATTGCCGGCCAGGGCACGGCGGCGCTCGAGGCGCTGAAGCGGCTCGGCAAGGACCGCGTCGATGCGATCGTCGTGCCGTGCGGCGGCGGCGGATTATCCGCAGGCACCTGTCTGGCGGTCGAGGCGGTGGGCTCGCGCGCCCAGGTCTGGGCGGCGGAGCCGGCCGATTTCGACGATACCCGGCGTTCGCTGGTGGCGGGCAGCAGGCAAGCCAACCCGGTCGGAGGCGCCTCGATTTGCGACGCGCTTCTGGCGCCGATCCCGGCGGAGTTGCCGTTCTCGATCAACCGGCGCAGGCTCGCCGGCGTGCTGGCGGCGGACGATCGTGCGGTGAGGCTCGCGATGGCTTTCTGCTTCGAAGCCTTCCGCGTAGTCGTCGAGCCGGGAGGGGCCGTTGCGCTGGCCGCGCTGGTGGCGGACCCCGCGGCGGCCTCGCTGCGGGGCAAGCGCGTGCTGGTGATTGCATCGGGTGGCAACGTGGACGCGGCGCTGTTCGGTGCCGCGATCAACGAATTCGCGCCGCGGCCGCAAGCATGAAAGCGCTTAGCAGCGGATGAGGCATACCGGCTGCCGACGACAGTTCCGGATGTCCCTGCATGCCGATGAAAAACGGATGACCGGGCGCTTCGATTGCGTCCGCGATCTGTTCGCTCGTATCGCGCGCAACGATATGGACACCTGCCGCTGCTAACGGCACGGCAAGTTCAGGGTTCAGCCGGTAGCGGTGATTGCAGAGAATGTAACGTTGCGCGCCGAGGATCGCGTCGAGCCGGGAGCCCGGTGTGACTTCAAGCGGCTGACGTCCGAGCCGATGGACGCGCGGCGCGCACGCGTCGGCTGCGTCGGCCCCGATAGGCACGAAGCTCGGGATGCGCACGTGCGGTTCGGCCTCCATCAGGCCGATTTCGTCCGTGTGCAGGGCGAGCCGTGCGATCGCCGTCGCCATCGACTGCATCCCGAGGCATAGACCGACCACGGGTACGGACGAAGCCCATGCATATTTCGCAGCCGCGATCTGTCCCGGCACGCGTGTCATGTCGGCGCCGCCCGGCAGGACCACGCCGTCGAAAGCGGTCAGCGCCTCGCGGGCATTCGCGTCGCTCAGATCGTGCGGCGAGACGCAGATCAGGTTCAGGTCGATAGACTGCGCTTCGGCCGCGTCTGCGAGTGCGGCGAGTGTAGCCGGATAGACATCGTGCTGATCGGCTGCCCGGCCGATCAGCGCGATGCGAAGCCCGGCGGCGGGCGTGGGGGTGAGTGCTGCGGTAGCCGCGCCAACTGCAGCCGCTACACGCTGTCCTTCCAACCCGGGTTGAATCCGCGGTGCGTCCCAACTCCAGCGTCCGAACCTATCCTGCCGGGCCTGCGTGATCGTTCGCGCCATTCCGTGCGCGCCGTCGGGCCGTTCAATAATTCGCGTCAAGCCATCATCGCGGACCACACGATACCGCCGCACCGGGACGCAATTGCGTGCGGCGAGCGTGGCGAGCGCGTTGGCGGCCGCGATCCCGCCATCGGTACCGGGATGAACCGGCACGACCACCTCTGCGCCTGCCGCGCGAGACACCAGTTCGGCAGCACTGTTCGCTATGCTTAGCGGTCGACCGCTCAGGCGTTCGCTCCAGACCAACCCGCTCGGCACGAGCGCGCCGTCCACGGTGACATGCTGAATCGCGTCGGGGAAGCGGCCTTCATCGAAGCGCGCGGCCAGGTGCAGCAACGTCGCGCCGATGGCCTCCGCCAGAATCGCGGCCTGCGCGCCGTAGTGCGCGGGCGTGTCTGCGTCGTCTTCAACGAGGTGCAGCATTCAGGTTCTCCCGGATCGTCTCGTGCCGACTGCTTTCAACCGTTGCTCGTTTCGACGGACGACGGCACCAGCGCCGCGCACGCAGCCTCGATCCGGCGGCATGCGTCCTGCAGTGTCGGCCCGGCGACCGCGTAGGCGATACGGATGTGGTCCCCCACGCCGAACGCACTGCCGTGCACGACGCCGACATGCGCGGCATCGAGCAGGTAATTGGCGAAGTCGAGATCCGTGCGCAGGATCGTGCCGTCCGGCGTGGCCGCGCCGATCACGCCCGCGCAGTTCACAAACGCATAGAAGGCCCCTTCGGAGGCCGCGCAATGCAATCCGGGGCATCGTTCGATCGCCGCGAGCACCATCGCGCGGTTGATCTGCAGCTCGGCGAGCCAGTCGGCCATGAAGTCCGTGCCTCCTTGCAGCGCTGCCAAGGCGGCCGCCTGGGAGATCGTGCTCGGATTCGAGGTGCTTTGCGATTGCAGCGTCTGCATCGCCCGGATCAGCCAGGCGGGGCCACCCGCATAGCCGATGCGCCAACCGGTCATCGAATAGCTCTTCGACACCCCGTTGACCGTCAGGGTCCGCTCGTGCAGGCGTGGCTCGACCTGAACCGGTGAGTAGAAATGCTCGTCGTAGCGGACGTGCTCGTAGATGTCGTCGGCCATCAGCAGGACGTGTTCGTGCTCGAGCAGAACGTCGGTCAGCGCCTTCAGCTCGGCATGCGTGTAGACCGCACCCGATGGATTGTTAGGAGAGTTGAGGATCAGCCAACGGGTCTGCGGCCCGATGGCGGCACGCAGCACCTCTGGCTGCAGCTTCCAGCCCGCTTCAGCCGTACTTGGCAGCACACGCACCCGTCCCTCGGCGAGCGCCACCATGTCCGGATAGGACACCCAATAAGGCGCGCAGATCAGGACTTCATCCTCGGGCGCGATGGTCGCGAGGAGTGCATTGAAGATGAGCTGTTTCGCCCCGGTTCCGGCAATGACCTCCTGGGTCGAGTAATGAATGCCGTTCTCGCGGGCGAATTTGTCGACGATCGCTCCCAGCAATTCTGCTGTGCCGGCGACCGCCGTGTACTTGGTGTCGCCACGCTCGATGGCGGCGATACCCGCCTGTTTGATGTGAGCGGGCGTGTCGAAATGCAGTTCGCCTTCGCCGAGGTTGATGACCGGTTTGCCCTTGGCGAGCAGGTGCCTGACCTTGTCGGAGATAACAGCCGTGGGCGACGGCTGTACCCGCTTCATGCGCGGCGCCAACTGATTGGAAGACATGGTGACCTCGTGATTTCTGGTGAACGGACGCGCGGCGTTACGCCGGAATCTGCAGCAACGGACGCTCGATCGTCCCGAGGACCCGATGACCGGTCTCCGTGACCACGACGGTTTCGCTGACGCCGACGGTAAATTCGCCGTAGATGCGCAGCGCCGGTGGGATATGGAAAGTCATGCCCGGTTGTAGCGGCGTTGTGACTCCCGTATAGAGGCTCAGGATCGATCCCTCGCCCCAATCCGGCGCAAACGAGATACCGACTGAATAGCCGGTCCGCTTCTTGAAGTTGTCGGTATAGCCGGCACGGTCGATGACCCGTTGGCAGGCCAGGTGCGGCGCTTCGCACGGAGCCCCGGGCTTGATCGCGTCGAGTGCGGCTTGCAGCGCCTCCTGGCAGACCTTCTCCATGTCCAACGCTTCGGGGCGTACCGTGCCGATCCACGCCGAACGCATCAGCGCGGCGTGATAACGGTCGTGACACGCGGCCATTTCGAGGAACGCCGGGGCGTTGGCTTCGAGCGCGCGACGGCGCCACGTACCGTGCGGCACCCCAGTGCGCGGGCCGGCCGACACCAGCGGTTCCATGCCGACGTATTCCGAACCCGCCGTGATTGCCGCAGACATCATCGCCGCCACCAAGGTGTTTTCCGTGGCGCCGGGCGTGACCACCGCGAGTCCGGCTCGCATGCCGGCGTCGACGTAGCTTGCCGCGATGGCGATCTTCTCGATCTCCGCGGCCGACTTCACTGCGCGCAGTTGCTCCACCACGCCCGCGGCGTCTGCGATGCTGCCGAGCTTGTCGGTCAGCGTTTCGTAGACGGCAATCGGCAGGAACCAGCCGCGCTTGTCGATGGCGATGCGTTTGCCGGCCAGCCCCTTCTGCTGAATGACCTTGACCAGCACGTCGATCGGGTTGTCTCCGTCGCTATAAACCTGGGCATCCGAAATAAATGTATTGGCGATGAAGTTAAAGTATTCGAGCTGACGGATCACAAAAACGGGCTCGCCTGCGACTGGCAGGATCAACGCCTGAAACGTGTAGTAGCCGGGTGTCTGCTGCCCGGTCAGATAGAAGATGTTCTCCGGACCGGTAACGATCATCGCATCGATGTTCGCTTTCGCGAGAGAAGCGCGGGCGCGTGCGACGCGGTTGGCGTATTCCGCGGCCGGAAAGGCCGATTCGCAACCCTGAGCGGGACCTTGGCTTGCCTGCATGTTGATGGTTTCCTGAAGAGTCTAGATAGGTTGAGTCAGTCTGGAATCAAACGAGACGCCGAGTCCGGCGGAGTCCGCGACGCGAACCGTGCCTGCGTGGTACGAGAGCCCGCTGACGGGATCGTCGAGGAGACCGTCGGCGCCGTAGAGTTCGGCCCAGCGCGGGGCGGTCGCGAAGCAGACTTGCAGCGCGGCCGCGGTGGCAGCGGCGCCTTCGTTCATTTGTCCGATCATCAGCGGGATGCCTGCTGCCGTCAGCCGCCGCGCCGAGTCGACGGTCTTCGCGATGCCGCCAAGCTTCACGAGCTTCAGGTGCGCGGCAACCGGCAGGCCGGTGAAACCGCACAGCGCGTTGATGTCAGCATCCGATTGAAGGCTCTCGTCGAGCATGATGATGAGCGGGCTCGTTTCGGCGAGCCGGCGCAGGCCTGCCCAGTCGCCGGTGGCGATTGGCTGCTCGACGTATTCCACTTCTCGCTCCGCAAGCGCCGCGAAGCGGGCGGGACAGTCAGCGGGCGACCACTGTCCGTTGGCATCGACGGAAAGCGTCATGCGTCCCGCGAAATGCGTTCTGAGCAGATCGATGCGGCGCAGATCGTCATCGAAGGCGCCAATGGCCACGCGCAACTTCAATTCGTGGAAGCCGCGTTCGAGATAGCGGGCTGCACGGGCCAGCATGGTTTCGTCCGAGGACCAGAACAACGTCTGGTTGCTACGCCAGGCCGGTGCCTGCACGGAGTCCGCATCGAACAGTCCGGCGACGCTCACGCCTATTTGCTGCGCGTAAAGATCACGTAGCGCGCTATCGATCATCATGCGTACCGGCGCGGAAAACTGCGGGAGCCACACACCCGACGTGTCGACGAGTGCACGTGCGCCGCACTGCCAGTCGATCTTTGCAAGCGCGGTACGCGCGTTCGCGACGACTGCTTCGGGCGTGAAGCCGTTCAGGTACGCGATATTGATCCGCACCTCACCGATACCGGTCTTGCCGTGTTCGGCGAGCTTCAGATAGAGCGCGTCCAGATGTCCTACGCTGCCCGACGCCGCGGTGTGCAGCACGAGGCCCTCGCCGTAGTGAAGCGATGCGCGGTGAAGGGTGGCTTGCACGGTCGTCAGCCGCCCGCTTTCAGCATGTCGAGCGCTACATCCCGATAGATCAGGCTCGACGCGAGCAACTCTTCGATCGGCACGAACTCATCTGGCTTGTGCGCGACTTCGAGGGTGCCCGGTCCGATCACGACACCGGCCGCGCCGAGGCTGCGAAAGTGGACGAGATCGCAGCCGCCCTGAAAGCCGAACGGCCCAGGCTCGGCGGTGCCGTGCGTGCGGCAGGCAGCGAGGCCCACCTGGACGATCTTCGAGTCGAGCGCGGTTTCGGTCGCGCCGCCCGTGGTGGCGCGATATTCGAGGACTTCCGCGCGCACGCCGAAGCGTTCTCGCGCGAGTTCGAGCAATTGATCGATTTCGCGCTTGACGTCCGCCTCGAGTTCGCCGGGCACCATGCGACGGTCGAGCAGCAGATCGCAGGCTCCTGGCACCACATTGTCCGCATGTCCGCCGAACGCGCGCGTAACCGTCAGGCTTGCCGAGCCCACTAGCGGATGGCAGCGGCAGCGCACTTCGTTTTCGTGATGTCCTTCGATCAGCTTGAGCAATTGCGCGGCCCGGTAGATCGCGTTGTCGCCGAGATGCGGTGTACCGGAGTGCGCGGTGACGCCGTGTACGCGCACGAGCGGCCGCAGGCTGCCTTTGTGAGCCGAGAACGTCGCATTCGAGGTCGGCTCGCCGACGACCACGAAGTCGACCTTGGGCTTCCCTGCCGCGTAGAATTTTGCGCCTTCGCTGGCGATCTCCTCATCCGCGGTGAAGACGCCTAGCAAGGTGCCGGACCAGTTGCCGCGGTTGGCAGCCAGCATGCGCATCGCTTCGATCATCGCAGTCAGCGGGCCTTTCGCATCGCATGCGCCGCGGCCGTACAGACGGCCATCAGCCTCGCGAAGGATGAACGGATCGGACTGCCAACCGTCGCCGGCAGGGACCACGTCGAGATGCGTGTTAAACGCGAAGGTCGGGCCGGGGCCGTTTTCGAGCCGTGCCATCACATTGGCGCGGCCCGGTTTGTATTCGCTGAGCGACAGGTCGAAGCCTTCGGTCGCCAGCAACCGGTGTACGCGTTGTGCGGCTTCGAGCTCGCGGCCCGGCGGGTTCTCGGTGTTGATGCCGACAAGGTCAGTCAGATCCCGCTTCATGCGGGACAGATCGGGTTGAGTGTGCATGGGTCGTGTTCCGCGTCAGTGCAGGATCTGGTCGAGAAAGCGGCGCGCGCGTTCGTGCGTGGTGCCGCTGAAAAACTGTTCGCTGGTCTCCGTGAGGATGACTTCGCCGGCATCCATGAAGACGATCTTGTCGGCGGCCCGGCGCGCAAAGCCCATTTCATGGGTGACCACGAGGCTCGTCATGCCCTCCGCGCTCAGTTCGGCCATCACATCCAGCACTTCGCTGACCATTTCCGGGTCGAGCGCCGAGGTGGGCTCATCGTAGAGCATGACTTTCGGCTTCATCGCGAGCGCACGCGCGATCGCCACGCGCTGCTGCTGGCCGCCCGATAACTCATCCGGATAGGCGTCTGCCCGTTCGCGCAGGCGCACCTTGCTCAGCAGCACCATGGCGAGGTCGTGCGCGTCGTGGCGGGAGACGCCGGACACGGTCATCGGCGCCAGCATGATGTTTTCGACGGCGGACAAATGCGAGAACAATTCGAAATTCTGGAACACCATGCCGATCTGCTGGCGCACCAGATGCTCCGCTTTCCGTTCCCGTGTGAGGTCGCGGCCGTCGAACAGGATGTTGCCCGCGTCGACGGTTTCGAGCAGGTTGATACAGCGCAGCAGGGTGGACTTGCCGGAACCCGACGGGCCGACGATCACGATGGTTTCGCGCGGCGCGACCTCGAGCGAGCAGCTCTTGAGGATGCGCGTGCTGCCGTAGCTTTTGTCGATACGGTGAATTTTCAGCAGAGGCGGGGAGGCACCGGTCGACATGGGCGTCCTTTAGCGAACGAGCGGTTGCGAGGTGCCGAGCAGGCGTTCGGCGAACGACATGCGGCGCGTGCTGGATTTGCGCTTACTGTCGAGCGAGCGTTCCATCCATCCCTGCAGCACCATGAACAAGGTCGTGAGCGCGAGGTAGTAGATGCCGGCCGCGCTCAGCGCTTCGAGGTAGCGGAAATTTGCGCTGGCGGCCTGATCGGCGACCAGCAGCAGTTCCTGCACGGCGATGACCGAAACGAGGGCGCTTAGCTTGAGCATGCCGATCATCTGGTTGCCGATGGGCGGCAGTACGACCCGCAGCGCTTGCGGCACGACGATGTGGCGAAATACCTTGGCGCGTGTCATGCCCAGCGCGAATCCGGCCGTGCGTTGACCCTGTTTCACGGCGTGCAGACCGGAGCGGAAAATTTCCGACATGAATGCGCCTTCATTCAGCGACAGCGCGAGTACCGCACACACGAATGCACTGAAACGGATGCCGAACGATGGCAGAACGTTGTAGATGAAGATGATCTGGAACAGCACAGGGGTGCCGCGGAAGAGCCACAGATAGAAAAACGTAAAGGTTTTGGCAACGCGGCTACGCGTGCCTTGCAACAGTGCCAGCACAAGGCCGATCAGCATGCCGAATCCGAGCGAAACGACCGTGAGCAGGAGCGTGAGCGCTGCGCCCCGAAGGAAGTCCTTCGAGGTCAGATACTCGAGCAGAAGATGTAGTGACATGCTCAACTCCGATTGCGGACTTCGATTTGTCTTGATTGTTTCAATTTATACAAACGACAAAAAGACAGG
>Ga0302316_10001687_pt1 | contig 17034 bp, 16 predicted proteins | sample III_Palsa_N3_2_FD_200456 | JGI IMG/M metagenome (GOLD analysis project Ga0302316, IMG submission 200456) | Peat permafrost microbial communities from Stordalen Mire near Abisko, Sweden - III_Palsa_N3_2 | ecosystem: Environmental > Terrestrial > Soil > Palsa > Peat permafrost | place: Sweden...
ATCGGCAGATGCTTCATCTCATACGTCGCCCCATAAAACAGCGTCCCAAGGTCGAAGTACCCACCCATCAGCAGCACCTTCATCTTCGGGTTGGATTTCATCGCATCCGCAAGGTCGGTCGTCACATTCACGCTCGTTCCCGCCCATCCGCCGGGAATCACGTGTTTCATGTCCCAATCCCAGCCCGGCTCCCTCGCGCTGTCTTTGTAGGTCATGTTCTGACCGAACTTAAGATCGTTCCGCGCATACACATTGATCGCCGCCAGGTAAGCCGCCCCAATCGACTGTGTAAACGGATCGTAGTCCGCGTCGCGCGAAAGCGGATCCATCGCCGGCCCCTGATACCGCGAATCCAACCGGCCCGTAGTCAGCCCTTCCTTGTCCTGCAGATACTTCGAAAACTCCCCACCCGTCAGCCTTAGGTTCGCCTTCAACCACAGCGACGCCGAAATCCCCGTATAACCCTCCAGCTTGCCCGCAACCGCCGACTTCTTCGTCGGGTCCAGGTCTGCCCCTTGCAGCAGCGCGCTGGCATAGTCGCCCACCGCATACTGCTCCACTTCATTCAGGAACGGCTGCAGGTCCGCTGGCTGGTTCGCCAGCTTGTGGTGATACCACGCCGTAGCCGCAAAGCTGGGCAACGCCAGAAAGAACCCATTCTCCGTCCCAGGATTCGTATCCGCCCCATCGGCCGTGTCGTCAAAGCTCAAAATCTGGCTCAGCAACACAACCCCATTCAGGTCCACGCCGCTGTTCGCCAGGTCCAGCGAAAGCACCGCATCCCGCGTCGTCCCATAGCTCTCCCCGAACAGGAACTTCGGCGAACCCCAACGATCGTACTTCGTCAGAAACCGACGAATAAAGCGATCAAATGCCGCCCCATCCTGGTCAATCCCATAGAAAGACTTATTCGCATCCTTGCCCATTACCCGACTGAATCCCGTCCCGGGAGCGTCGATAAAGACCAGATCACTCACGTCCAGCAAACTGTACTGGTTCGACACCACCTTGTAAGGCCCACCCGCATCGTGCTGCGTATCGGTAGTCACCACCCGCTTCGGCCCAAAGCTGCCCATGTGCAGATACATCGTCGCCGACCCCGGCCCGCCGTTATACAGAAACGTAATTGGCCGAGTCCCCGGCGTCTCGCCCTTCGCAAAGTAAGCCGTATAGAACATCCGCGCAGTCGCCGGCTGGTCCTCCGCCTTCGCCGGCAGGTCCGTCCCATTGTCCGGCAGATACTTCCCGTCCAGCCCGAGCATCGCATCCTGCTTATCGCTCGCCCCCACCGTAATCAGCCCAGCAACCGCCCGGTAGGCAATCGTCTTCCCACCCACAACCGTCACCGACCCCTCAGTCGTAGAATCCGCCGGCAACGGCACTGGAGCCTTATCCGGCTCAATCGCAACCGTGGTCGTCGTAGTCGTCTTCTGTGCCCCATGCACATCCTGCGCATTCAACGCAGGCACAGCCAGCGAGCAAAAAACAGCAGCTAAGGTAGGCGCAATAAAGCCAGGACGCATCGTTCTCTCCTTAAGAAAACTCATAGGCAGGTCTCGCAATCCATACTACGTATCTTTGTTGCGAACCGGGAGCACCGTCACGGTAAAATCTCACCGTAAAAACCGTCCGCAGCCACCGTAAATCGCTCCGTGCAAAACCATGCCCCTCACCGTCGAAAGCACCGCAAAACCTGCGTCTTTATTGGCCTTTGCCCCGTCCGACCGACAACCGCGCTAGACTAATTCGCAGCACCTCAAGGAGCTCCCTAAATGCGTGTAGGCCTGATGACCCGCGAATATCCCCCATATGTCTACGGTGGCGCAGGCGTCCACGTCGAATACCTCTCCCGCGAGCTGGCCAAAACCATCGAAGTAGAAGTCCACGCCTGGGGCGACACCCCTGATCACGACTCCCTAAAACCCATCCCCAACGAGTGTGAGCCCCACAACTTAAACCTCGACATTCACTTCGAAAACCCCTGGCCCCTCATCTCCAATGGCACCCACGCCAAGTTCAAAGGAGCGCTCGAAGCACTCTCGTTGAACCTCCTGCAAAACCTCAATCTAAATAAGTTAGACATCATTCACACCCACACCTGGTACGTCGCCATGGCCGGGTTTCTGGCCAAAAAGCTCTACGGAATCCCCTTCGTCCTAACCACGCACTCGCTCGAACCCCTGCGTGCCTGGAAGGCCGAACAGTTAGGCTCCGGCTACGCTTTGAGCTCCTGGATGGAACGCACCGCCATCCTCGACGCGGACGCCATCATTGCCGTCTCCAATGGCACCCGTGCGGACATCTTGAAGGCTTATCCCGACGTCTCGCCTGAGCGCATTCACGTCATCTACAACGGCATAGATCTCCAGCAATATCAATACAATCCACACCAGGACGCGCTCCTGAAATACGGCGTAGACCCCATGAAACCCTACGTACTCTTCGTCGGGCGCATCACGCGGCAGAAGGGCGTTACGCACCTTGTTGAGGCCATTCCGCACCTGCCGCCGGGGACGCAGGTTGTTCTCTGTGCTGGGGCGCCCGATACACCTGAAATTGCTGCGGAGATGCGGGAGAAGGTGGAAGCCGTTCGGAAACAGACACTTGGCAGCCTGCCGGCTTTTGTCACCGTTGAGTCTGATGGCGAGAGCAATCCTCCTGGGCATGCCACTGCTACTGGAGACCCTACGGGGACTGGGCACAATATCGTTTGGATTGAGCAGATGGTGACGAAGGAAGAGGCTATTCAGCTTTATTCGCACTGTGCGGTTTTTTGTTGTCCTTCGGTTTATGAGCCTTTTGGAATCATTAACTTAGAGGCTATGGCGTGTCGTGCTCCGGTGGTGGCTTCGGCGACTGGGGGGATTCTTGAGGTTGTTGTTGAGGGGGAGACCGGGCATTTGGTTCCGTTTGAGGCGGATGAGGTCACTACGTTTCCCAAGGATCCGCAACAGTTTTCGCTCGATCTTGCCCGCCAAATTACTGATTTGCTTGAAGATCCAGCGAAGGCAAGGGCTATGGGTCAGGCGGGGAGGAAACGGGTGGAAGACCACTTTTCGTGGACCGCGATTGCGGCGCAGACGGTGGCGCTTTATGAGGGGCTCATCGCCGGACGGAAAGTTGAATAATCGCCAATAAAGACGGTATTTCTGCGGTGAGGGGCATGGTTTTGCACGGAGAGATTTACGGTGGCTGCGGGCGGTTTTTACGGTGAGATTTCACCGTGCGGTGAACGCGGTCGTCCCCTTAAGCATTCTGAGCGCGGACCTGTCAGACCACATCAAAATTAAGGGGCAAACAGGCCTATAATGGTTTTCCTACGCGCTTAACGCGCCCCAAATGCAGTATCCGAGGAGTGAACTTTCCATGTCTAACCTTCTAGACCAGCTCAAGTCGATGACTACGGTCGTTTCCGATACCGGCGACATCAACGCCATCAAGCAGTACAAGCCTACAGACGCGACCACCAATCCCTCGCTGATTGCTACGGCAGCCGGAATGCCCGAGTACCAGTCGATCGTCGACGAAGTACTTACGAACGCGCGTGAGAAGGCACCGGAGGGTGCTTCGGACAAGGATGTTGCTGCCGCGGCGTTCAAGACGCTGGCTGTTGCGTTCGGACGGAAGATTCTGGAGATCGTGCCGGGGCGCGTATCCACTGAAGTAGACGCACGGCTGAGCTATGACACCGAAGGCTCCCTTGCTGCCGCGCGCGACATTATCAAGCAGTACAACGAGGCCGGCATCGGCAACGAGCGCGTTCTGATCAAGCTGGCTTCCACGTGGGAGGGCATCAAGGCAGCGGAGATCCTGGAGACTGAGGGCATCCACTGCAACATGACGCTGCTGTTCGGCCTGCACCAGGCGGTTGCGTGCGCCGAAGCCAAGGTTACCCTGATCTCGCCGTTCGTCGGGCGCATTCTCGACTGGTACAAGGCATCGACGGGCCAGGAGTATCGCGGTCCGCAAGACCCCGGTGTGAAGTCGGTGACGGAGATCTACCACTATTACAAGAAGTTCGGATACAAGACGGTTGTGATGGGCGCGAGCTTCCGCAATACCAGCGAGATCATCGAGTTGGCAGGCTGCGACCTGCTGACGATTGCACCGAAGCTGCTGCAGGAGTTGCAGACGACCGAGGGCGTACTAATCCGCAAGCTCGATCCGCGGCTTTCCAAGAACGATCCGATCGAGAAGATCACGGTCGACAAGGCTACCTTCGACAAGATGCATGCGGAAAACAAGATGGCACACGACAAGTTGAAGGAAGGCATCGAAGGCTTCTCAAAGGCACTGGAAGATTTGGAAAAGCTGCTGGAGAAGCGTTTGAGCGAGTTGCCCAAGCCGCAGACGGTTTAGAGCTTTTGGAGTTTGCAACGGATAAAAGGCCACCATCAATGATGGTGGCCTTTTAAAACTTAAATTCCTTTAGCGTGTGTGCTGAAGAGTGTCCGAATAGCTCGCTTCGTCTTTTCTGGCTTCAGCGTCCTTAAAGCCAAGATCTTTGGCGATCTCGATAACAGCATCATGGAAGGCCTCGTCGGATTGACGCCGGTCCGACCAAACTTCGCTGCAATGCACAGCAACCTTTGCATCGGTAAGCGATCCGCCATACAACATTCGATAGGCTTTGATCGATTCAATTTTGTGCAATCCCGTTGCGCGCATCTGCTCAATGATTTGAGATTGTGTCGCCCCATCGGCCACCGCGTGACGCAAGCTTGAAAGCACTTCCGGCGGGATAGGGGGTGGAGTGGATACTTTCATGTCAACCTCCGCACTAATCGAATGATACGCCCAGGCGCTGCGCCCGTGGTCCGCAGTGCGCTAACGAAACAGCGCGAGAATCCTTGTAACCTTGCCGCATCCTCCACCGAACGAAAGATGGAACGCATCTGAGCTGTGCCAACCACGAGACGCTTGCCTGTGACCGGATACACCAAGAGACCGTCAAAGAAAATCTCATCACCACGAATCTTGATGCCACATAACAGCCATACGGAGCCTTCTGTGGTCTCGTAGACAGCTTCAAACTCAACTCCATCAACAAACACGCAAGGCCCTCTTGATGAAGCTTACATTGTTGCCAGTCATCAGTTCTCAAACACATTCTTCAATAGCTCTGATCCTCGCCTGGCAATTGCTGCCTTCAGCGCCGTGCTTCAAAGATTGAGTTGCATACGCGGAAGGATGCGCTTAGGCGTGAGAATCTTTCGCCGCAGAATTGGTGGGTCTGGCTATAGCCGTGCTGCTTGATGTCTGTCAGTATGGGGTCGATGGACCTGGGAGCGGTGTTGAGGGGTATGATCTGGTTGCGCATCTCGCCGAGGAGCGGTTGCTCCTGGGTATAGACGACGATGTCCGGGTGTGTGTCCAAGGTTTGGGTGTGCAGTGCGTCGGGGAATACGTTTGTGCTCCACGTCCAGTACGACGTGGGCAGGTTGAAGAACGGGTTGTGCGCGAAGTAAGGTTGTATGGCTACGCTCCAATAATGAAACGTTGCGATTCGTCTGCCGCTGGGCTGATGCATCAAGAATCTGGCTGTCTGTTGGCCGGGGTCATAGTTGCCGCGATGGTCCTTCGCTATGGCGCTGATGCTCCACGCTATCTGGAAGGCGAGCACGAGACTCAAGAGAGGTATGAAACTGCCATCAATCCATGTGGCTTTGCGCCAAACCATCGTCTCTCGCGAGACGACGCCTGCCAGTTCGCAGCGGCATGCGGTGATCCATGTGCCTGCTATGAGTGTGAGCAGCAACATGCCGGCGTGGTGGTCGGTTGTCCACAGAAACTCGCCTACGAGCCAGAGGATGGCTGCGGGGATGAAGTAGATGAGACCGCCGTGCATACGCGCCCATAACAGCAGCGTCGCGAGGAAGAGGCAAGCCAGGAGACTTGAACCGGCGATCGGCCATAGGAGCTCGGATACCAGTTCCAGGAGCGTGACTGCTGCGGCCTTCATTGGGCCAACTGTCGATGTGGGTGTGGTGTCGAGTGCGCTGCTCTTCGCGGGCTCTTGCAGTTTCGCTGCGATCCACTGCCTTGGTGCGTCCTTGAAGCCCACGACGGGCTGAGCCATTGGTGTGGTCGGAACATCTGCGGGCCGCACTACTGCACTGCGTGGAGTTTCTCCGATGAACTTTACCAGTAGCCGATGTACTGTGCCGGTAGAGACCTGATTCCGCATCACTACGCCTTCATCGGGTGCGGGGATTACGGTGTAGATGCAGATGATCCAGGCTGTTGCTAAGAGGATCAGTGGAAAAGACAGCCGCGGTTTTGGTGTGTGTGCGCGATAGAGCTCATACGCGTATAAGAGCGTGAAGATGCCCGAGACGATGGCGCCCTGCATACAGAGGTTCGCCAACAGGCCAGCAACCAACGCGAATCCTATGAGGCGGCGCGGCCTTATGCAATATAGCGCGCACAAGGCGAAGAGCAGCAGCGGGAACAGTACGTAGTTTCGAATGACTACGCCGTATTGATAAAGAACGAAGAAGCTGAAGGGTAGGAGCACTCGCACGAGCAGAGGGAATGGCGACCATAGCAGCCAGACCGCCATGCCAGCTACTGCAATTACGCCGCAGCACCAGCCGACAGCGACCCACGGCACATGCGCTAGATAGAGCGCGCGCAGAAGAAAGTGCCAGACTGGGGGTGCGCCTTCGTAGTGCAGGCGATAGCGGAAAATCTGCCAGAAGGAGCTATCGCGTGCGAGGACCCAGGCCTCCGCTTCGTCGGCCCAGGGTTCGTGGAATGGGATCGCGAACGCGAGCACTGCGGCGTACAGTGCGAGCACCACGGACTCAAGCCTTCCGAAGCTGTAGACCTTTCGCCAAGCGAGCAAGTTCATTCCGTCTCCTTGGCGCGCGACTACAAGATATAGCGGCTTAGGTCCTGGTCCTTCACGATGTCGGCTACCTGCTGCTGGACGTACTCGCGTTCAACGCGCAGGACTCGCTCGATGCCTTTGACGCCGTCTTTTTCGAAGGGGCGATCGATGAGTTGCGGTGTGGGCTTTGCGGCTGCGCTTGCGGCGGGCGCGTCGCCCGTGGTGGCGGCCTTCACCATGTCGGGTGCGGCGAAGCTGACTTCGTCGAGGACGCGCTCCATGATGGTGTGGAGGCGGCGGGCGCCGATGTTCTCGGTGGTTTCGTTGACGCGAAAGGCGAAGTTGGCCATCTCTTCGAGAGCTTCGGGGGCGAATTCCAGTGTGAGGCCTTCGGTCTCAAGCAGGGATGTGGCCTGCTTTACGAGCGACGCGCGCGGCTCGGTGAGGATGCGGAGGAAGTCCGCGGCGGTGAGCGGCAGCAGCTCAACGCGGATGGGGAAACGGCCTTGCAGCTCGGGGATGAGGTCGCTGGGCTTGGAGACGTGGAAGGCACCGGCGGCGATGAAGAGGATATGATCGGTGGTGACCATGCCGTACTTCGTGCTGACGGTGGTGCCTTCGATGATCGGCAGGATGTCGCGCTGTACGCCTTCGCGGCTGATGTCCGGGCCGTGGCCGCCTTCGCGTCCGGCGATCTTGTCGATCTCGTCGAGGAAGACCATGCCGGAGTCTTCGACGCGCTCGATGGCGAGGCGCGTGACCTGATCCATGTCGAGTAGGCGGCCTTCTTCTTCCTGGACGAGGTAGTCGAATGCGTCGGCGACCTTCATGGGGCGCTTGCGAGTGCGCTGGCCGAAGATGCCGGCGAGCATTTCTTTCATGCCGCCGGTGTCCATCTCGTCGGGGTTTGAGCCACTGCCCATGATCTCGATGGTGGGCTGATTGCGGTCGCGGGTTTCGAGCTCGACCATGCGGTCGTCCAAGCGGCCTTCGCGGAGTTGCTGGCGGATGCGATCGCGTTCGCGGGCCTTCTCGGCGTCTGTCTTCGGGACGATCGCGAGGGCGGGCGACTTCTCTTCTGTGTTGCCAGCGATGATTGGCGCGCCAAAGCCGTCGATCTTTGGCGTATGCGGTGCGACGACTTCGAGTGTGGGCTCGTTCGTGGGTTCCGACGCTGTCTTGTCGTCCGAGGTTTGGGGTGTGCCCTGCGCTGCGAGGAGGTCTACGAGGCGTTCTTCCGCGGCGAGCTCTGCGCGGTCTTCGATCTCTTCGAGCTTCTCTTCTCGGACCATGTCGATGCCGATTTCGACCAGATCGCGCACCATGGATTCGACATCGCGGCCGACGTAGCCGACTTCGGTGAACTTCGAGGCTTCAACCTTAAGGAACGGGGAGTTGGTGAGCTTCGCGAGGCGGCGGGCGATCTCGGTTTTGCCGACGCCGGTTGAGCCGATCATGAGGATGTTCTTCGGCATGATCTCTTCGGCGAGATCCGGCGGGAGCTTCTGCCGCCGCGAGCGGTTGCGGAGTGCAATGGCCACGGCACGCTTGGCTGCCGCCTGGCCGACGACGTATTTGTCGAGCTCGGCGACGATTTCGCGGGGCGTCATCTCGTCGAGTGAGAGGGCCTGGTCTTCGGCAGTTCCGGGAAGGTAGATGGCCATCTACTCGCCCGCCTTCAACTCTTCGATCGTGATGCTCTGGTTGGAGTAGATACAGATCTCCGCGGCGATCTTCATGCTGCGTTCTACGATCTCGCGAGCGGTGAAGTTTGTGTTCTCCATGAGCGCCGTGGCGGCGGCGAGAGCGAAGCTGCCGCCCGAGCCGATGGTTGCGATGAGGCCGTCGCCGACTGCGTCGGGCTCGATGACGTCGCCGTCGCCGCTGAGGAGGAACATCTGTTTGTTGTCCGCAACGATGAGCAGGGCTTGTAGCTGGCGGAGGAGCTTGTCGGTGCGCCAGTCTTTGGCGAGCTCGACAGCCGAGCGGCCGAGGTTGCCGGCGTATTGCTCGAGCTTCGATTCGAAGCGGGTGAAGAGCGAGAAGGCGTCGGCCGTGGAGCCTGCAAAGCCTGCGAGAATTTTTTCGTTGTAGAGGCGGCGGATCTTCTTGGCCGAGTGCTTCATCACGGTGGCGCCGAGGGTTACCTGGCCGTCGGCGGCCATGACGACGGATTCGCCCCGTTTGACGCACAGCACGGTCGTCGAGCGCACACGGCGGCCGTCGCCCAGATCCAGCGGATGACCGCCGGACAGACTCTTCTTCGTATTGGTTCTTTCGTCACTTCGCACAAAGCCGAGTATATCGCCGTGGCGGCTTGTTTACGCGCCGCTGTCACACACTCTGCTCTGCTTCGCGATATCCTTATGGCATCCGCCATGAACCGCCTCCTTGATGAGCTCTCAAAGTTGCTACGGCACCAGGACCCTCGCCTCGTTGGGGGCATTGCTGCGGGTGTGCTCGTTGTAGGGGGTGCGGCGCTGTGGTTTGTGCGCTCGCGGAGACCTACGGCTGAGGAGATAGAGCGGCGGCGGCGGGCGTATCTTGCCGATATTGGCCGCATTACCGATGGGCATCTTGTGGATGCGCGGAACCTCGACGGAGAGGACAGCGTTTCGCCGACGCCGGAGGTGCTGTTTTACAGCTATCGGCTGGCGGGGGTTACGTACAACTGCGCGCAGGATGTTTCTCCGCTTCCGGAGCTTGTGCGCGGCTATCGGATCGACCAGCCAGTGCAGATACGGTACGACGCTCGCAATCCGGGCAACAGCATTCTTGTTTCGGAGAGCTGGAGCGGGCTTTGGCTTAAGTAGGCGTTTTATGGAATTCGGACTGTCGCAATCCGCATGACGCCTAGGCGCTGCAGGACTTTTCTTGCCAGGCCGGTTAGCGGAAGCTCGTGCAACCGCGTGGCCGATGTCCAGCGAAGATCATGCGCCGCAGCTGGAATCTGCTGTAAGAGAGAGCGCTGCTCTTCTGCGCCGGGCAATCTGGCTTCTTCCGGCTTGGCGACGAAGAGGGCATCTTCGTAGACTTCGTCTTCGTCTCGGGATTCGGGGATTGCTGATTTGTCCGGTTCGTCCTTCATGGCGACGGGGGCGGTGCCGACTGCGCCTTCGGAGAAGATTTGGGCGTAGTAGTTGGTGTTGGTGATGGCGTGGCGGACTCGCAGCACGGGCTCATGCCCTTCCACCGCATTCATTGGGAGCGGGGGAAGCTCCAACATTCCGGGCATGAGGGAAGCTTCGTCGGAGCGGCGCTCGAGGAGCACCTCTGTGGTGGTGCCGGACTTACGCACGGCGAGCAGATGCGCGACGATGCTGCTCTTCTGCTTTTGGCGAGGGCCGGTGACGTGCTCTCCGCGCGTGAGGCAGAGTGCGAAGACGGGGCACTGCAGGCACAGCGGAGACTTAGGCAGGCAGATGGTTGCGCCCAGTTCCATCATTGCCTGGTTGTGGTCGCCCGGCGGGTTAGTGCGTCCCTGGCGCTTCGCCGCTGCGGGCACCAGCGACTGCGCCGCGGTAGCGACCCGGGCGCGGCCTTTGCCGGAGCGCTCCTCGGCCAGACCCAGGATGCGCAGCAGCACTCGCTCGACGTTGCCGTCGACAACCGCGACACTTTCGCCAAATGCGATGCTGGCGATTGCTGCCGCGGTGTAGGCGCCCACGCCGGGCAGGGTCTTGAGCTCGACGGCGGTGCGGGGCAGTTTGCCGTCGAGCTCGCGCATGACGAACTGTGCGCCGCGATGCAGCATCCGCGCCCGACGGTAGTAGCCAAGGCCGCTCCACAGCGCGAGCACTTCATTTTCTTCGGCGTTGGCCAGATCCTTGAGTGTAGGAAAGCGCCCCAGGAACTCGCGGTAGCGATCGATCACCGTGGCTACGCGCGTCTGTTGCAGCATGATCTCGGAGAGCCATGTGGCATAGGGGTCATTAACGCCACGCCAGGGCAGAGATCGCGCATGCTTGCGATACCACAGGCTTAGTTTCTGGCGAAACTCCGCGGCGGCAAGCTCAACTGTCGCATCAGGCTCGGCCGTTTGCACAGGAGTTGGAACCGGCCCGGGTGTCACACGCCTCTTCATCGACTGCCAGTGTACTAGGCTCGGCGGGCTAGCACTTTTCGTACTTCCAGTTGCGCGACTTGCCCTCGGCGACCCACTCGATGGTGGTGGCGATACGCTTGTCGCGGGTTTCGTCGCGCTTGGCTTCGGTGATCCAATCGATATACTCGCGGCGGCAACTTGGGCTCATCGCATCGAACCGCTTCCCCGCGGTCTTGTTCTTCTTCAACGCGGCGGAGAGTGCGACGGGTACTTCTACTTCAGGCTTTGCAACCCTTGGCTGGCGGACGAGCGATTTGGTTCGTGTGCCTTCGTCGATCAACTTTGCCGCGTTCTTTATGTAGGCGAGCAGCTTCTTCCGCGGAGGCAGGTCTTCTAGTGAAGTGATGCGACCAAAGGTTCCCATCGCATCGCTGGACGCTACGCCATCAGCGCGCAATGCCTCAGCTACCTCCGTGCCCCACAGGCCAAAGCTGCAGTGCTGCTTGAACCCGGAGATGTTGCCGAGAATGATGCCGTGATAGACGAAGAAGGGCCGCGACCACTTCATCTCTTCTGTAATGCCGGGCGCAGCTTCATGCACGAGTTCGCGCAGGTGATGGAGGATCGGCTGCGCGAAGTCCGCTGACTTTGCGATGTACAGGTCGACGGCGGGAAGCCACACGCCGGGTGCTTTTCCGTTTGTTGAAGCTGCCATAGAGGACTCCGCCACGCCTGTTGCGTGCCTGAAAGTTCGGGTTCGACTAGTAGGTTCCCACTGGAGGAGCTTCGATAGCAACTGGAATCTGCGGGATGGATTGCTGGGACTGCGACGGCAGACGCGTGCGGTTTGCGACAAACCGCAATGCGCCGGGCCAGAGCCGGACTACAGCCTCGCTGATAGTTCTCTGCGGCTCACGAACCAGGCTGCGGGATAGGGTTGTCGCGAACGAGACCTGGCTTTGCAACTCTGCGTGTAATCGGGCTTGAAAGGCTGCGGCGGTATGCCCCTGTAGGTACATCTCCGCGGCAAGCCGTCCGCTGTGCAAGGCGATCGACATGCCATCGCCGGTAAACGATGGGATGACCGCGGCCTGATCGCCGGTTGACCAAAGGCCCTGAGAGTGAGGACGAACGAACCCATAGGGAATGGACGATATGGCGAGAGGTCTTGTCAGCAGAGGTCTCGCGCCAGCCAGCCTTCGCTTGAGATGAGGGCAATCGTCCTGCATGGTTTTGAGCAGGTCAGCCCATCGCCCGCCCATTCTTTGCAGGGTAGTTTTTTTTACGAGGCAGCATAGGTTTGCCATGCCGCGTTCGACAGGCTGTAGACCGCAGTAGCCACCATGATAGAGATTCAGCTCAACACAGCCGTTCAGTTCATCCTGCTGCTCCGGCGACAGCTTCCAATACATCTTGAAGGCGACAAGATCTGGTTGCAGACCGGCTGGACGCGGGTGGGCACGGAGATCATGCTTTCCGGTGGCAATGAATACTGTTCGAGCTGTGATATTTGAAGCATCCTGCAACGTCACCTGCCAGCTATCTCCAATAGCCTGTAGCGATTGCACGCTACAACCTCGCTGGACGATTGCCCCGGCAGCTTCCGCGACGCACAGCAGTTCTTCGTCCAAGCGCTTGCGCGTCAACGACATAGCAGCGAAGGGCAGCTTTGTTTCGGTAACACCAAGCCTTCCGGCCAGACGAACGGTGGTGATTGGGACCGCGCCGAGTGACGCGACGTCCACGCCAAGATGGCTGAGGTAGGTCAACGCCTCCTGGCTGAGAAACTCTCCGCATACCTTGTGTTGTGGTGCGGATTCCTTTTCGAGAAGGAGAACGTTGCTGCCGGCGCGGGCGAGCGTGATGGCTGTGGCTGAGCCCGCGAGTCCGCCACCGATGATCAGCGCAGGCGACTCGCTCACTTGTATCGACCCACGCAAAGTCTGCCGGGAAAACGCGATTCTATGCGGATATTGTTCAGGTTGATTCGGGCTTTGGAACACATGCTTTGCCAGTCTTTTTTCACGAATCCGCGATGGATTGAGACTGGGCCATCGTGCCGGACGAAGCGGTGCCAGTGCGCTGCTGTGGCGAGAGCGGCGAAGAGGGCGGGTGTGATTTTGGATCGGTGTAAGTCATTGATAAACCAGCCGCTCTGCGTTACGGATTCCATCCAGGAGAGGAAACGGACGATTTCGGGCTCGGGGAGATGGTGGGTGAAGAGGGAGCTGAGGACTACGTCGATGCCTGCGGAGGGTGCGTACGAGTAGGCATCTCCGGTGATCCACTGGATGCCGTGGGCCTTTGGAATCAGCTCGTTGGCGGCGCGAGCGGCAAAGGGGTTAAGGTCGATGCCGGTTAGAGAGACGCGCAGTTTGCGGCGCTTTGCCCATTCGGCGATGGTCTGCAACATATCGCCTCCGCCGCTGCCGACATCGAGGATTCGCAGGGTTTCCTGCGTGGGCAATGGGCCGACGAGGCGGTTGAGCCATTGGATTGTGGGGCGGTGGGCGAGGGTGAGGCGGTTTACTTGGGCGAGGTCCTTGATGCAGGCGCGCCAGTCTTCGTAGGTGCAGGGTTCGTCCATCCACTCCGTCAGGAGCGAGGGGTCTGCGCGATTTGAGAGAAATACGCGTTCAGACAGCATGGAATAACATCGTCTCCGCTGTGAGGCCGGGGCCGAAGGACATGGCGCAGCCTAGTTGGCCGGGTTGGGATTGCTGCATCAGTCGGGCCAGCACGAACATTACTGTGGCTGAGCTCATGTTTCCGAAGCATTCGAGCGTTTGGCGGGAGGCTGCAAGTGCTGTATCTGTGAGGGTTAGGCCGCGCTCTACGGCGTCCAGCACGGATTTTCCGCCGGGGTGAACGCCCCAGAGGGAGATGTCTTCTTTGCAGTGTTTTCCGAGGATTTCGGCACTGGAGATGGACAGGGCTTTGCCTATTTCTCCGGGGACTTTTCCAGAGAGGAGCATGTCGAAGCCTACGCCTCGGATGCGCCAGGTGATTAGGTCGCGGGTTTCGGGGATGAGGACGGAGCGGAAGCTGTCGAGGGCGAAGCCGGTGGGTTCGGCGCTGATGAGGCTGGCGGCGCAGCCATCGCCAAAGACAAGAAAGGAAAGCACTTGTTCGAGGTCTTGCGTCTCCTGCAGATGGAGAGTGCAGAGCTCGAGATTGAGCAGGAGGACCTTGGCGTCGGGCTCGGAGCGGACGATGTGGCGGGCTTGTTTTAGGCCGTTAATGGCGGCATAACAGCCCATAAAGCCGATCATGGTGCGTTCTACGGAGGTGTCTAGGCCGAGGTGGTCGACGATCTCGAAGTCGAGGCCGGGGGCGTAGAGGCCAGTGCAGGAGGTGACGATGACGTGCTTGATCTTGCTGCGTTCATCCTTTGTTAGCAATAGCTTATCGAGGGTTCGCTGGGCGAGGCGGGGGGCGAAGCGCTCGAAGACGCTCATGCGATAGGCTGTGTCGGGGAAGCTGCCGAGGGTGTAGAACTCGTGGGCGTTGATCGTAAACTCTGTGTTTGCCGCGTTTGGCGAGAGGACAGAGAAGCGTCGGCGGATGCCGGAACGCGAGGCCATGCGCTGGAAGACCGTCTGAATTCGGGGGTTTTCGAGCATCTGGTCGGCGAAGGTGACGAAGGCGTCGTGGACGTCGTCGTCGGGGACTGCGGTGGCGATGCGATTTAGGTAGGCTTCGGTCACAGATTCTCCCCGGGTGCTCTCATAGGATGCACCCAAAAGGAGTATGCCGGAGGCCGTAGATTGTCATTTCCTTGTCACCCACAGATTTGGCTGAAAAAGGTTGATTTTACGGTGTTTTCTTCGGAAGGGCCGGTGACGTCACATGGTCCGCACGGAGGGTTTTTACGGTGAGCGACGGTGGCAATTTTGGTTACGGTGAGATGCTGGGTTTTTGAGGACCGAGGGCACGAATCGCCAGTGTTGACGGGGTATACGCAGGAGAGCCCACTCATCGCGCCAAAAACTGCGCGATGAATGGGCCACCCGACTGCTGCGTTACTAGGGTTTGCGGACTGGCGATGACTTGGCGAGAACCCTGACCAGGCGCGTGCCTGCTGGGGTTACGGTGACTGCTCCCTCGCGGACGATGCTTGTTGCGCTGATGGGTTTGCCATAGACGGCTTTGTTGGCGTCGTCATCGGTATCCAGGGAGGCGCTGCCCAGAGCGGCGCCCGCAAAGAGGCCGCTCTTCGCCCTGGAGTAGGTGAGGACATCGACGTTCGGGTCGTTAGCCGCTACGGCCTTTGCGCCGGTTGGACCGGCGACCGCTGTCGCGTCTGCGCCCAGCTTGAGCTTTCCGGACAAGATTTTTTCGGCGCCAGCCTTGGTTTCGACAAGGAGGACGTAGTCGGTGGAGGAGCTGCCAAGCTGAACGCCCAGCGAGCCGACGTTGAGCTGATACATTGCCGGAGCGGACCAGGGGCCGCGCATGTCGCCGCCGGTCCTACAAATGATGACTCCGCGTCCGTAGGTGACGCCGATGCCAACGCCTACCTTTTTGACGGCGGGGAAGACCAGGACACAGACGGCTTTGTCGAGGAAGTACTGCGGAACTTCGTCCGGCTTTGAGAGGATCTGGCGCAGGACTTCGGCGGAATCGCCGAGGCGATTGTCCATTTTGGTTTGGGCGATCGCGGGCAGGGCCATAGCGGAACACATCAGGGCTATGAGTAGATTTTTCTTCACGGTCAGTACCTCTCTTGTTGGCTGCGAAATGCAGAACTCAGATTCGACTTGTACAGTCCACTGAAAATCTATTCGGCGCAGCGAGGCGTGGGAACTGGTAGAAGTGCCAGCGAATTAGTGGAGCCATTCACCGCTTGAGATAAAATGACCAGAGTAGTCATTTTGGAGGGCGGTTATGACGTGGGCAGCGACGCAGGCCAAAGCGCAGTTTAGTGCGGTGCTCGATAAAGCGGAGAGTGAAGGGCCGCAGGTTTTAGAGCGGCGCAAGAAGCGGTTTGTCTTGCTGACCGAAGAGCAGTACACCAGGCACAGCAAGGCCGACGCTGCGAAGAAACCATTTTTGAGCGCATGGGATGCACTGGCTCCGTCTTCCGGTGAGTTATTCGACGTGGAACTCTCGCGGGTCCCACTGAAGATCAGGCCGGTGGACTTTGAGTAATTTGCTCGATACCAGCGTATTGTCTCAGCGGATCAAGCCTGTGCCCCATGGCCCTGCAGCGGCATGGCTTCGTCGGGTGGAACACTCCGAGCAGTTCGTTAGCGTTGTGACTTTATGGGAGATTCGTTACGGAATCGAGATGACGCCGCCTGGCCGCAAGCGACAGCTATATGAAGATTGGCTGACCAAAGACATCAGGGGAAACTACGCACAAAACTTTCTACCAGTGGATGACCGCATTGCCGAGCTGGCGGGAAAACTGATTGCTCAAGGGAAATTAGCAGGCGCGGAGCCTGAGCCTGCGGATGCGTTGATAGCAGCCACGGCGCGCGTTCACGGATTGAAAGTTGCTACGCTCAATCGAAAGCACTTCGTGCCGTTGGGTGTGGAGTTGGTGGATTTTTGAGGTCTATCGCTTGGTGGCGTCGAGGTAGGCGCGACAGCTTGCTTCGATGGCGGTGGTGGCCGAGGGGATGTGGATGTGCGATGGGTCTTCCGCGCCTTTGGGTCCGCGGTCGAACTTGAGCGCTGCGGGGAGGGTGGGTGTGAGGGTGTAGGCGCCGGCGGGGAGCTTGTCGAAGGAGAAGACGCCTTGGGCGTCGGTTTTGGTGGAGAAGGTTTGGCCGGTGGCGGAGTGCGCCGTTATGGGGGTCGAGACGAGCGGGCGCGTGGCGCTGGGGGTGTGTGCGCCTTCTTCAAAGAGCGTTCCGACGAGGGAGGGTGGGCGGTGGTTGGCCTTGAGGGCTCGGAGTTGGGCGAGGACGGGTTGCGCGTTCCAAAGCTCGGCGGTGAAGGTGCAGAGGCTGGTGTAAAGACGGCCCTGGTCGGGATGGGTTTCGAAGAGGTAGGTTTGGCCTACCTTGAAGGTCCAACTGCAACCGCTGCTGGGATCGGACCAGACGTGGGTGGTAGAGCCGACGGCGATGTTTGGTGCGAAGGATTCGGTGACGTGGACGGTGTAGTCCACGAAGTCGACCTGGTGATCGCCCTGGTGGGGGACGTTGCG
>Ga0302316_10001689_pt1 | contig 17023 bp, 9 predicted proteins | sample III_Palsa_N3_2_FD_200456 | JGI IMG/M metagenome (GOLD analysis project Ga0302316, IMG submission 200456) | Peat permafrost microbial communities from Stordalen Mire near Abisko, Sweden - III_Palsa_N3_2 | ecosystem: Environmental > Terrestrial > Soil > Palsa > Peat permafrost | place: Sweden...
CAGTGAGTTGGGTAGGATCCAGGTCGGGCGCGAAGCTGACAGCAGTTCCGTCACCGTTCTGGAATCCGCTATCCAAGAGGAACGAGTAGGTGAAAGTACCTCTCTGTGGGTTAGGTTTGTTTGGACTGCGTGTTTGCGTGTAACCGGCATCCATCGAAGCGCCGAAGTCGCTGTATTGCAGCGGACCATAGATGATCGCACCTCCTCCGCGAAGAACGGCTTTTCCATTTGTGCCAGGCAGGACATAAGCGAACCCAATGCGCGGGGCAATGTCTTTGAACCATGTGTCCGCCCATGCCGAATTGCAGTGGCAGTTGACACCGAAGACCAAGGCACCCGGCAGTCCTCCTGCAGCAGCATCTGGCGCGGTGAGGCTGAGGTTCGAGGTGCGGTTCTCTGCCTCGTGGCGCGGCACATCCACGTCGTAGCGAATACCCACGTTAAGAGTGAGATTGCTGCTGACCTTGATATCGTCCTGCGCAAACCCTGCGATATAGTGCGAGTTCCAACGGGGATGATCGTTGAATACAGTTTGGCCGGAGTCGCCAACCCGACCCATGAGGAAGCTGGCGAACGTGCTCCCGTCATAGTTATATTCCCCACCTCGGTTCGCGGCTCCGCTCTGGTCACGATAGAAGTCCAGGTAATCGGTGTTGTAATCGATAGTGGAGTATTGCTGGAAGCGAATATCTATACCGAACTTGAAGCTGTTGCGGCCCTTCAGCCAGCTAACACTGTCGCTCAACCGGATGCCATTATCGATGTTCTGGCCGTTCTGCTGTTGCCCCCACGAGGATATGTTGTCTCCCCCGATGAAGTTGACGACGGGGAAGAAGGGCGCAAGCAGGCCAGAGATACCGGCCGCGTTGGCTTGAGGAGAGTTGAAGCCCTCGCCCAGGTTGATACTGTTGGTGCGGTTGTACCCGAGGTTCAGATGGTTCAACAGCGTGGGGCCGAAGGTGTAGTCCCAGCCGGCGCGGGAGTAATGGGTGGTGAAGGTCTGGACGTAGCCGAGATTATTGAATGGCGCGGGGAAATTGGGAGCGGCGGTCAGTTTGTAGTTCTGACGGGTATTGTACGAGGCAAAGATCTTGCTCTTTGCACCGATGTTCTGGTCGATGCGGATTGAGTAAGTGGTGTTGTTGTTTGGCACGGCTCCGGAGGTCGCATAGTTGTTGTAGCTAGGAAAAGGTGCATTTGGCGTGGCAGTCTGGTTTGGCAACGGCAGCCCAGCAAGCAATTTCAGCGCGGCTCCGCTCAACTGATTTGTCGGAATAACGTTGGGCGTGGCAAAAGGCAGTCGACAGTACTGGTTGTTGGCAGGAGGCGAACCTGGTTGAATCTGATCCGTGGTGGGGTCAAAAATTTCATTGTAAAGAAGCGGCTGATTATTGCAAGGATTTGTTGTAAAGCCCGCAACAGTCACTGGTCCGCCGAGAATATCCCTGAAGTCTCCAGTGCGCTCCGTCGCTGTCGGCACGGTCGCCTGGATCGGGTAGCTCTGATGAAATTGGAACTTCTCCCATGCAAACAGGAAGAACGTGCGATTTCTGCCGTTGTATAGCTTTGGAATCCACACCGGCCCGCTGAATACTCCACCATAGTCATATTTGCTGTCCTGCCCTTTGCTATAGGAGCAGTTGACCTCGGAAACGCCGACGCAGTTGATGTCCCTGAAGGCATCGTTGAACCAGGTATTCGCGTCGAAAATCCTATTCTTGACGATCAGATACCCATTGCCATGAAAAGAATTGGCTCCACTCTTGGTGGCGAAGCTTTCAATGCCCGAGGTAGTGCGTCCGAACTCAGCCTGTGGAGTCGATGTGGTGACTTTGAACTCCTGAAGGGCTTCAATGGAGGGCGACGTCTCGTCGAACGACGAGCCGTTTTCACTACGCTGAATGCTCGCACCGTCAAGAAGCACCTCTGCACCATAAGCCTGACCGCCGCTTAGGCGGGAGAAGAAGACGCCATTGCCACTATTAGCCTGAGTCGCACTACCCGGACCGGTCGTGCCCGGCACAAGGAAGACGAATGTTTCCGGCGAGCGCAGGCCCCCCACACCCTGAAGAAGAGACAATGGGAGGTCTTCGATTTGCTTATTGGAGATTGTGCCGCTGATATCGGAGGACTCCGTCTCAAGCCGTAAGCCGCTGGCATCGACATTGACCACATCGCTAACGCCACCAGCATTCAGCGATACGTTCAGGGCGGAGGTGCTGTTGATCTGCACCTGAACCCCAGAGTTGGTCGTGGTCGCAAAACCAGGAGCTTTTACGACTACCGTGTATACGCCGATAGGCAGATCAGGAAAACGGTAGGAGCCGACAGAGTTGGACTTCGTCTCGTTTTTGCCACCATTTGTCTGGTTAGTTGCATCGATGACTGCGTTCGGGATCACCGCGCCGGTGCTATCGGTGACGCTACCAGCCAACGCGCCACGCGCCGATTGCGCGTTTCCCTGTACCGAAAGAGCCAGTACACCCACCCCAAGAATGACCAGACGATAGATTCTTCCAAAACTCTTCATGCAGCGCTCCTGAAAAATTACTGACGTGCAATTAAGACATCTCTAGCTGGTTAGGCTAACAACAGCTAACAGCTCCAACTCATTTGCGAAACAGACGTTTGAATCTATCTCTGCTTCGTCAAAAATTATTCGGTAAGCGTTTTCTCAAATACGTAAAATTTACGCTCATGAAATCGTCGCGAAGAATAGATGGGGCTTCGCAAGGTTGTCAAGAAAAAAATACCGTAGTGGCCGGTGATGTTCCACTGTCTCCTTGACGCATGCTCTTGCAAGCGCTAGAAATCCTAATTTCCCGGGCTTTACGAGGTCATTATCAGGCATTAAAGAGCGTCAGTTTGTCTCAGGGGAAGAGTGATACCCACTCAGTTCCGCAGACTTGGCGAATTCGGCCTTGGCCTTCTGTTCCAGACCCTCCTGGTGGTAAACCTTTCCGAGCATGAAGTGCAGCGCAGGATTTTCAGGCTTCAGAGCAATCGCCTCCTCGAACTGCTGCTGTGACTTCTGGAGAAGATTGAGCTGTAGATAGAGGTGGCCAAGCTGCTCCCGAATGCGAGGATCGCGCGGCTCAATCGATACGGCCCTACTCAGCAGAGCCTCGGCCTCCTGCAGCTTTCCCTGGTGCACAAGGATGATGCCCAGATTGAGGAGCGGCTGGGCGCTGGGATGCTCCTCTTTTTGCTGAAACTCGATTGCCAGACGATAAGCGACAATGGCATCGCCGGTTCGATTCAATCCTTCATAGGCCAGTCCCAGATTATTCTCGGCTTTGACGTTCCGCGGTGCCAGAACAAGCGCTCGCTGGAAGCAATCCGCCGCCGCTTGAAAGCGTTGGAGCGAATAGCGAATACGGCCTAATCCGTACCACGCCTCCGGGTCGCGCTCATTGTCGCGTACTGCAAGAATCATCCAATGTTCGGCGTCTGCGAGATCATTCAGTAAGACGTAATCTTTGGCGACATTCTGTAGATCAGCCGCGGTTGGCGGTTCGATTGCGGCTGCACGGGTATACTCCGCGAGGGAATCTTTGGGGTCATTGAGGCGCAGCAAACTATAGGCCAGCATGGTGTGTGCTGTGGCGGAGTGCTGCTCCGTCTCTAGAAAGAGACGTAATTCTGAGGCGGCTTGATTGAACTTCCCAGCGCCGATCAACTTCTGTGCATCCTGCAAGGCTGCCTGGGCCGCCGAGGGTTGAGGCATCGGCGCCTGGGGCACTTGCGATAGAACGATGCCGGGGATGCAAAGCACTACCCCCAACGCCACGGCGCTCCACGCTGCATAGAATAGCCCACGTCCGATGCAAGGGACAGGCCCGAAATGATGAGCAGAACGCATCTGGGCGTTGATTATAAGTGCCTAACCATGGGTATGGATTTCTATAGAAATCGTTTACCGGATAAGGTATGGTGGTGCATGCTTGTGAGCCTCTATGGGGGATAAGGTATTGTGGGTGCGTACCTGTGGAGCTGTATGAGATTGCTGCCAACTTACTTCCCCGCACATCGTCCGCGTCTGATTTCGTCTTGGCGCTCGCACGTCACTGCTCCAAAGATATGTTTTGGCTTGGTGATGGGTCTCATGCTGGTTCCATCTGCAATCCCATGCAGCGGTCAGTCCACTACATCCGGCGCACCCGATTCGCAATCGAATACATCGAACGAAGGCGCACAAGCGCCGGCGAAGGGTGGGTCAAATACCGGTAACCCTCATGCGGCTGTGCTCGATTCGGAGCACAGGCCAATCACAGCGGGTGGCTTTACCAAAATAGGGCCGATCCTGTTCGAGGATATTGCGCGGCAGGCAGGCCTCACTACATGGAAGCATGTGATGGGGACACCGGAGAAGCACTTTATCATCGAGACCAACGGCTCGGGCGTCGGCCTGCTGGACTATGACAATGATGGATGGTTGGATATCTATCTGGTCAATGGCTCTACCTACGATGCCATGTCCGGCAAGGCGACGCCACCAAAGGCCGCGCTGTTTCACAACAATCACGATGGCACCTTTACCAACGTAGCGGAGAAGGCCGGCGTCACCAACGACCGCTGGGGTACCGGCGTGGCCATCGCCGACTTCAATAACGACGGCTGGCCCGACATCTATGTCACGAACTTCGGCAAGAACCGTCTCTATCGCAACAACCACGACGGCACCTTTACAGATGTCGCCGAGAAGGCCGGTGTTACCTTGGGAAACTGGTCCGCTGGGGCGACTTGGGGAGACTACGACGGCGATGGCCGGCTCGATCTTTTTGTCCCCGGCTATATCCACTACGACCTGGCAAATCCACCCGCATCTGGTTCCAAGACGGTCTCATACACCTTCTGCCAATTTCGCGGCGAGAACGTCATGTGCGGTCCGCGAGGCCTGAAAGGCGAACCGGACCACCTCTTCCACAACAATGGTGACGGCACTTTTACTGACGTCAGCGAGAAAGCAGGGGTGGCCGATAAAAACGCCTACTACGGCATGTCTTCAGTCTTCATTGATGTCAATAACGACGGCAAACCCGACCTGCTCGTCTCCAACGATTCCACTCCGAACTATCTCTATATCAACAAAGGTGATGGAACATTTGAAGATAACAGCTACGCTTCTGGCTATGCCCTCAACGAAAATGGTCGCGAAACAGCCTCCATGGGCATCGCCACCGGTGACTATCAGAACAACGGCTTGATTGACATCTACAACACCACTTTTTCCGACGACTACAACCCTCTCTACCGCAACGATGGCGACGCCAACTTCACCGATATCAGCTATCAGCTCGGCATCGCCGAACCTACCATCCCCTTTCTCGGGTGGGGCACGGAGTTCTTCGACTACGACAACGATGGCTGGAAAGATTTGATCGTCGCTAACGGGCATGTATACCCGTCTGTCGATCGCATGCCCTGGGGAACGACCTGGGCACAACGTCCGCTGGTCTTTCACAACGTCGCCGGACGAAAATTCGATCTGATGCCTGCGGTGGAAGGAACAGCGCTGGCCCAGACCTACGTAGGCCGAGGCCTGGCAATAGGCGATCTCTTCAACGATGGCAAGCTCGACGCAGTCATCAATGTCCTAGACGGCTATCCCGCATTGTTGCGCAACGTCTCTACCGATAAAAACCACTGGATCGAGTTCAAACTAATCGGTGGGCCGAAGAGTCCTCGCGATGCCGTCGGAGCTACCGTCTACCTCACGGCCAACAAAATACGACAACGCGACGATGTCATCTCCGGCGGCAGTTATGCCTCAACCAATGACCCGCGCCTGCACTTCGGTCTCGGCGACGCCACAACGATTGAATCGGTCGAAGTGCATTGGCCAAGCGGTGCGAAAGAACGTTTCGTCATCTCACAAGTTGATCGCATTATGGTTCTGACTGAAGGAAAAGGAGCAAAGTTTTAGGATGCTCGCATTACCTCCACCTTTTGGTGGAGAAATTAATCCATCGAATGGTGCGCGTAAACCTTTTCGCAAAATACTAAAATTCTGCCACTCATGAACACTCTGATCTCCACCGAGCGAACCCTTCGAATCATCACCTGCATACTCCTGGCCTTTGCCTGCGCTTGCGGTCTGATGGCCTGGCGATCTGATCATGCTTACGCAAGTGCCGATGCTAATACGTCTGCACAGCGTTCAGCCTACTCCAACAACGTGGCAGAGCACTACAACTTCCGCTTCGGCAACGACAAACCCTTTCTTCCTTCCAACGCCACCACTGACACCGGCGAGTTCATTAACCCGCAGAGCTTTCCCACCGCACAATATTGCGGCCATTGCCATCAGGCTGCGCACGCTCAGTGGCGCGAATCGGCCCACGCAAACTCCTTCCGCGCCCCCTGGTACATCAAGAACACCAACATGCTCACCAAAGAAAAGGGCATTGAATACACTCGCCACTGCGAAGGCTGCCACAACCCCATAGCCCTTACTTCCGGCGCACTAACCAAGGGCTCTCCCATCGATCGCAAGTTCGACGCTGACGGCATCACCTGCTCGGTCTGCCATTCCATTCAGCGGGTCGACACCCGCGGCACCGGCAGCTATGTGTTAAGCCAACCGGCCGTCACTGTCGACGAAGCCGGCAAGCCCATCTACGGTCAGGTCTCCGACAAGGAAATCCTCGCCCATCTCGACCGCCACTCCCAGGCCGTCATGAAAGACTTTTACCGCACCAGCGAGTTCTGTTCAGCCTGCCACAAGGCAGCTCTGCCGAAGACTCTGAACGACTATAAGTGGCAGCGTGCGATCTTCCTCTACGATGAGTGGCAGCTATCTTCCTTTGCTAAGCAATCGCCACTGCCCTTCTACGTCAAGGATCAGGTCTCCACCTGCCAGACCTGCCACATGGCTCGAGAGGCTCTGCTGGGAATCGATCCCGGGGCCAAGAACGGCACCCTCGTTTCGCATCGTTGGCTCGGGGCCAATACCGTACTGTCGAAGTACTACAACTATCCTGTGCAGATGCAGAAGACACAGGAATTCCTGCGCAACAACATCTTCAACCTGGACATCTTCGGCCTTGAACGCAACGGCGAAAAGATGATTGCCCCCTTGGGCAGCCAGCCATTCGACATTGCCGCGGGCGACACTCTCACCGCCTCCATCGTCATCCAGAACAAAGGAATCGCCCACAGCCATGTTCCCGAGCAACGCGACTTCTACGAAAGCTGGGTAGAGTTCAAAGCCACTGACGCCGCCGGCCACGTCCTCATGCACTCCGGAGAGCTTCAGCCCAATGGCAATCTCGACCCACGCGCTCACAGCTTCACCAATCGGCTGATCAACGTCAAAGGCCAACTGAACGATCTGCATCAGGTCTGGGACAACCGTGTCGTCGCGTACAACAACACTATTGCATCTGGACGCTCGCAGATCGTCCGCTATCAATTCCAGCTTCCTAAAGATGCGACTGGGTCAATTACCATCACAGCCACGGTCAACTACCGCCGGTTCAATCAACACTTCATCGACTTCGGAATGGGCAAGCACTACGAGGAGCCTGTCGTTGAAATGGTCTCTCGTATGCGGTCGCTAACCGTCGGCGCCAATCCTGCACTGCCGCCTGATCCGCAAGACAACAAGGACTGGATGCGTTGGAACAACTACGGCATTGCAATGCTCGACGCGCAGCAATACGCCGAAAGCGCACACGCCTTCGAGCGGGTAGCCACCATGCGCCCAGACTACGCCGATGCTTTCACCAACATCGCCATCGCCAACTTCCAGTGGCAGCGGTATGACACCTCCTACGACAACCTGCAGAAGGCATTGAAGCTAAGCCCGCATAACGCACGTGCTTTGTATTACCTTGCACTGGTCGAGCGTAACCAAGGCCATGTCGATGCTGCGATCAGCGATCTCCGTGAAGTCACGGCGCAGTTCCCTCGTTCACGCGATGCTCACCGTGAGCTCGGCTTCTCGCTCTATCAGGAAAGAAAATACGATGAGGCGCGGGTCGAATACGAGACACTTCAGTCGATCGATCCTGACGACCTCGCAGCACACTACATTCTTTCGATCGTCTATCGCAGGTTGGGGATGAAGGATAAAGCCGCGATAGAAGCCGCTGCATTTGCAGACCAAAAGGACGACCCCACCGCAAGCGCCTACGCCCTGGAGTTCCTACGCAAGCATCCGGAGATCGCCTCGGAGAGTGTGCCGTGGCATACCCACACTGATCTCCCCGAGCAGACCACCGCCGCAGGCGGAGCGCAGAGTCAATGAAGCTGCAATCCGCTATCTTCAACCTGGTGCTGATCTCTTCCCTTTCATCGTTCGCCGCCGCCGAGAGCAAATCTCATCGCGGCGCGGCGGTGTACGCCAGTAGTGGATGCAGTCACTGTCACACCATCCGAAATGTAGGTGGCAACAAGGGCCCTGATCTCTCCGGCGTCGGACGAAAAATGAAGAAAGATCAGCTTCGGCAGCAGATCATTAAGGGGAGCGCTCAGATGCCTGCCTTTGGAGAGATACTGCAGGAGTCGGAGATCAAAGATCTGGTCGCATATCTGCACTCCTGCCGCGATAAGAAAGGAAAATAGCGAATGCGCCTTGGTATCGCACCGCTCTGCCTGCTCAACGCCGCGCTTGCGTTACCCGGCAGCGCACAGGCACCTGCTTCCTCCACTACTCCTCCACCAGAGATAACCTCAACAGCGGGAAAAGGCACACCCGGGAACTTCGTCGACATCACACAGCGTAGCCATGTCCTCTTCAACGGCCAGGCCTCGCACACAGGCAGTAAGTACCTTATCGAGACCATGGGCTCAGGCGTCGCACTTCTCGACTACGACAACGACGGCCGCCTCGACATCTTCCTCGTCAACGGAGCGCCGCTCGCCAATCCCACACCCAAAGGAACCATTCCTCAGAAGACCGGTCCCAAATACTGGAACCGTCTTTATCATCAAAAGCCCGACGGCACTTTTGAAGATGTAACCGAGAAAGCCGGACTACAAGGCACCGGGTATGACATGGGCGTAGCGGTCGGAGACTATGACAACGACGGCTACGAAGACATCTATGTAACCGGCTACGGAGGAAACCACCTCTATCACAACAACGGCAACGGAACCTTCACCGACGTAACGCAGAGTTCCGGCACAGGCGGCAGCGGTTGGTCTACCTCCGCAGCCTGGGTCGATCTCGACAACGACGGCCGCCTCGATCTCGTGGTCCTGCGCTACGTGAAGTGGGACTTCGATGATGTCTGGTGTGGCGAGCATCGCGAAGGTTACCGCGCCTATTGCCATCCTGACGTCTTCCAACCGATCGCACCGCTGGTCTATCACAACGACGGTAACGGCCACTTCACCGAAGTATCCGCAAAGATCGGCCTCGATAAACTTGGCAAAGGTCTTGGCATAGCCATCGGAGACTTCGACCGCGACGGCAAGATAGACGTCGCGGTCGCCAACGACTCCATGCTCGAATATCTCTATCGCAACAAGGGCGACGGCACCTTCGAAGAAGTCGGCCTGCCTGCCGAGATCGCCGTCGACGGCGACGGACGCACTTACGCTGGCATGGGTATCGACTTCCAGGACTACGACAACGACGGGCTGCCCGATCTCATCATCACCAACCTCGCGAACCAGAAGTATGCGCTCTATCGCAACAACGGCGACAGCAGCTTCAGCTACGACAGCTACATCAGCGGCATCGGCGGCATGACGCTACTGCACTCCGGCTGGGGTATTCATTTCCTCGACTACGACAACGACGGCAACAAGGATCTCCTCGTCGCCCAAGGTCACGATCTGGACACCATCGAATTGAATTATCCGCAACTCCACTACAAAGAGCCGATGCTGCTGGCCAACAACACCGGCCACGGCTTTGTCGATGTCTCAGCGCAATCCGGCGCTATCTTTCATCAGGCCTGGGCCGGCCGCGGACTGGCCGTCGGCGACCTCGACAACGACGGCCTCGTAGATGCCGTCGTAACCACGAACGACGGCCCTGCCTATGTGCTGCACAACGAGACGAAGACGCCCAACCACTGGCTAACGTTCCTGCTCGTGGGCCATCGTAGCAATCGCGACGGCATCGGTGCGGAGATCAAACTGACTACGCCGGCAGGTTCGCAGTATGTCACGGTCACGACCGCAGGCAGCTACCTCTCCTCCAGCGACAAGCGCGCACACTTCGGCCTGGGCTCAGCGAAGACAGCGCAATCCGTTCAGATCCGTTGGCCGAGCGGCATAGTGCAAACGCTCAACAACGTTCCGGCAGACCAGATGCTCAAGGTCGAAGAACCTGCCGGAACGCCGGCAAAATAAAAGAAATCTGGCTCTTCGAGTCAAACCTTGCCTCACTGCGATAGAATTCCCGGGCAGATGAAGAAAACGTTTTCGTGACGTTCCGAATTTGTTCCCTCCATCACAAACTTAGGAGATTTAAGCCCTATGCTGCACAGACTTCTTGTCAAGATGACACCTTTTGCTCTCGAGCCATCACGCGCTCGCAATGCTCGCCGGTTGACAGCATGTTTGCTCTGCGTCTGCCCGATGGTTTCCGCGCAAGGGCGTAGCGCGCCCGCGGCGCAGCTTAATATCGACACGGCCAATATCGTCAGTCCCGTGAGCCCGATGCTTTACGGAATGATGACGGAGGAGATCAACCATGCGTTCGACGGTGGGCTTTATGCGGAGTTGATTCAGAATCGGACGTTTCGCGGGTCGTGGGTGGGCGTTGATCACTGGGCGCTGGTTCGCCGTGGCAATGCGAGCGCTACGATGCATCCAGACCATGCGAGCGGACCTAGCGCGGCATTGCCTTATAGCTTGCAGTTGACTGTGAAGGATGCTTCGGCGGACAACGAGGCTGGTGTAAGTACCTCTGGGTATTGGGGGATTCCGCTTCGGCCGCATACGACTTATAAGGGGTCGTTTTATGCGAAGGTGGACGATGTTGCGACTGGACCTGTCAGTGCCAGCCTGATTGACGATAAGACGGGTGAGGTGGTGGCTCAGGCGCGTATCTCGTTGAAAGCAGGGCCATGGTCGCGGTATGAGTACGTGCTGGCTACGGGGGCTATCGCTGCTTCGTCCACGAATCACCTGCAGTTGTCGGTGGCGCATGCCGGTTCATTGTGGCTACAGTTGGTTTCGCTGATGCCGCCCACTTTTCACGGTACGCCGAACGGCAATCGGCCGGATTTGATGGAGAAGATGGCTGATTTGCATCCGCACTTCCTGCGGCTGCCGGGGGGCAACTATCTGGAGGGGGATACGCTCAACGATTGGTACAACTGGAAGAAAACAATAGGACCGCTGGTCGATCGGCCGGGACATCAGGCGCCCTGGACGTACTACTCGAGCGATGGACTGGGGTTGCTGGAGTTCCTGGAGTGGTGTGAAGATCTGCACATTGAGCCGGTGCTGGCTGTTTATGCGGGTTATGCCTTGCACGGTCAACACGTTACGCCCGGAAAAGACCTTGACCCCTATGTGCAGTCGGCATTGGATGAGGTGGAGTACGTTACTGGGGATGTCACGACCAAGTGGGGTGCCGAGCGCGCTAAGGATGGGCATCCAGCGGCGTTTCCGCTGCACTACATTGAGATCGGGAATGAGGATTGGTTCGATAAATCAGGTAGTTACGATGCTCGCTTTGGGCAGTTCGCGAAGGCGCTGCGCAAGCAGTATCCGCAGTACAAGCTGATTGCGACTGCGCCGGTGAAGGAGAAGGATGCTGACGAGCAGCCTGACGTGCAGGATGACCACTATTACAAGCCGCCGGCAGAGATGATGGACTTTGTGCATCATTACGATGACGCGCCGCGCACTGGGCCGAAGATCTTCGTGGGTGAGTGGGCTTCGATGTCGGGAACGCCTACGCCTGACTTTGCTTCGGCGTTGGGGGATGCCGCGTGGATGACGTCGCTGGAGCGGAACAGCGACCTGATTGTGATGGCTGCTTATGCGCCTTTGCTGGTGAATGTGAATCCGGGGGCTATGCAGTGGTCGCCCGATTTGATTGGGTATGATGCGATGACCAGCTACGCTTCGCCTAGTTACTATGCGCAATCGCTGTTTGCGGGGCATATTGGCGATGGGACGCCGCGTTCTTCGGTTACTGGGGCTGGGGATCGGTTCTTTTACTCGGCTACCGTGGATTCGCATGAGCATGTGCTGCACTTGAAGCTGGTGAATGCTTCTAGTCTCGATCAGCCGCTTTCAGTGAAGCTGGATGGCAGTGCGCATTTGGCGACGATTGTGTCGTTGCATGGCGCCAGCTATGAAGCGACTAACTCGTTGCAGCAGCCTAACTTGATCGTTCCGAAGACGACGAAGGCGCAGATTCCGGCGGGTGGCTGGCAGCATGTTGTGCCGGCGCTGACGATCCAGGTGATCGATATACCTCTACGTTAGTGGCCTGACGTCTTATACTTGAAGAAAATCAGGCAGGCCTGCAAAGTCTTTGCTGGCCTGCCTTTAAGGATCTTCATGGCCGCATTGATGGAAGCGATCAACGTCAAACGCAAGACGTTGTTCGAGTATGAAAACGCACCCTACGTTTGTCTGGATTCAGATATCAGCACGCCTACCGCTCGTGGTGGGCAGACCCTGGTTCGGCTGAAGATGCGCAACCTGCTTACGCAGGCTGTCTTTGACAAGACCTTCAAGGCGAATGACAAGTTCAAAGAGCCGGATCTTGTTCTTGTTCCAGCTACTTATCTCTACAAAGATGCCGATGGCTTCAATTTTCTGGACCAGGAGAGCTATGAGACGCTTACGCTTTCGGAATCTACTGTGGGTTCGGCGACGGACTATCTGATCGATGGGTTGTTGTTGCAGATTCACAAGTACAACGGCAACCCGATTGCGCTGCAACTGCCTATTTTTGTTGATCTTGACATCACTTATACGGAGCCTGCTGTGCGCGGGGATACGTCGAGTGGGGCTACGAAGATTGCTCGGCTGGAGACTGGGCTGGAGGTCAAGGTGCCGTTGTTTATCAAGGAAGGCGAGAAGGTGCGGGTCACTACGGAGACCGGCGAGTTCTCCGGGCGCGCTTAGACTTCACCGTAAAACTCCTTTGTTTCACCGTGCGGACCGTACCGCACGGTGATTCTTTTTGCGGTGATAAGCATTTTGGAGATTGGTTTTTGGGACTGGAGGGGTGGGTTTTAACGGTTTCGCGGGGTGATCTGCGTGGAATGGCAAATTGTTCCACGTGGAACAATTTGAAATGGGCAGGAATGACGCAGGTTTTCGCTGTTTTTGGACGGTTAAGACGCGGTGGGGGACGGTGGATTTTACGGTCGTACGGACGGTGGGGGACGGTGGAATTTTGCCGTGCGGTGCCGGGGGGAAGTTCTTAGTTACTAGTTTATTAGTTGATGGACGAGTGTGAGCCCAAGGTTGGTGATGGGGCCGCGTTGTGCAACAGCAAGTGCCAATACGGGGATCTCTCCACTGCGGCGCAAAAGCGCGCCTTCGGTCGAGATGACAGAGTTTGGGGTGGGTTGGGGAGAGCGGTCGAGCGGAGCTCGATACCCCACCCTTTGCAAAGTGCGCAAAGGGTAGGGCACCCAGATTTGTGGCTATCTGGCGACTTCTTTTAGGGCTTCGCTGGCGGCGGCTAGGATGGCGGAGATTTCTGGCTGGGTGATGGTGGTGGAGACGAAGGCGGCTTCGAATTGGCTGGGGGGGAGCCAGATGCCTTGTTCGAGCATGGCGCGGTGGAAGCGGGCGAAGGCGGCGGTGTCGCTGAGGCTGGCGGTGGAGAAATCGGTTACTGGGTTGGGGGTGAAGAACCAGGTACACATGCTGCCTACGCGGTTGGTGGTGAGGCCGATTCCCTGCTCGGCGGCGAGGCGGGCTACGCCGTTGGCGATGGCGGCTGTGGTGGCTTCGAGTTGGGGGTAGATCGTCTCCTGGTGGATGAGGAGGTACTCGATGGTGGCGATGCCAGCGGCCATGGCGAGGGGGTTTCCGGAGAGCGTTCCGGCCTGGTAGACGGGGCCTAGCGGGGCGAGGTAGTCCATGATCTCGGCGCGCCCGCCGAAGACGCCTACGGGCAGGCCGCCGCCTACGATCTTGCCTAAGGTGGTGAGGTCGGGGGCGTCGTCGCCGGAGGCGAAGCCGAAGAGTTCTTGCGCGCCGCCGGGGGCGAGGCGGAAGCCGGTCATGACTTCGTCGAAGATGAGGAGTGCGCCGTTTTTCTTTGTAATTTCACGGAGGGCTTTGAGGTAGCCCGGCTGCGGGGCGATGGTGCCGGCGTTGCCGACTACGGGCTCGAGGATGACGCAGGCGATGAGGTCGGGGTGGGAGGCGAAGACTGCTTCTACGGCGGCGAGATCGTTGTAGGGCAGCGCGAGGGTGTGCATTACGGTTTCGTTGGGCACGCCGGCTGAGCCGGGGATGCCGAAGGTGGCTACTCCACTGCCGGCTTTGACTAGGAGCGCGTCTGCGTGGCCGTGATAGCAGCCCTCAAACTTGATGACGAAGGGGCGACCGGTGAATCCGCGGGCGAGGCGGATGGCCGACATGCAGGCTTCGGTGCCGGAGGAGACGAAGCGGAGCTTTTCGATGGAGGGGAAGCATTGCTGCACGAGTTCGGCGAGGTTTGCCTCATCCGCCGTGCTGGCGCCGAAGGAGGCGCTGCGGCCGGCGGCTTCGCGAATGGCCGCGACTGCGGGCGGGAAGGCGTGGCCGAGGAGCATGGGCCCCCAGGAGCCGAAGAGATCGATGTAGCGGTTGCCGTCTGCGTCCGTCAGGTACGCGCCTTCGGCGCTGGAGACGAAGGGTGGGTCGCCGCCTACGGCGCGGAAGGCGCGGACGGGGGAATCGACCCCGCCGGGAAGAAAGTTTTCCGCCCGGTGTTGCAGGGCTTTGGAGCGGGTTAAATCTAGTGCCATCTGCCAAGTATAGAAGCCGAGGTGCAGGGAATAGGGAGGAGTAGGGAGTAGGCGGGAACAGCAGAAGCGGATTTGTGCGGAATGACCAACAAAAAAACAAAGCAACAGCAAAAACAACAACCAATACAGTGGTCCTTCGCTTCGCTCCAGGATGACGAAATTTGTTATGGCGCCAGCGAAGAACAACAGCAAGTGCAACGACAACAGCAACAGCAAAGGCAGTGGTCCTTCGCTTCGCTCCAGGATGACGAGTTTTGTGGGGTGCTGGCGAAGAACAACAGCAAGAACAACTGCAACAGCAGATTCCTGCGGAATGACAGGCCAACGGGCTTGGATTCCCGGAGTTGTGGGGCTTCCTGATAGACTGCCATCTCCGAGGTTAATGAATGGGTGTGGACGAACCAGTGGGGGCGCCACCGGCAAAGAAGTCGACGCGCCCTCGCGCCACTTATGCTGAGGCAGGCGTTGATCGTGATCGCGCGGCGATGGCCAATGAGCGCGTGAAGCTGACGGCGCGGCGGAGCTTCAACAAGAATGTGCTGAGCGAGATTGGCGGATTTGCCGGACTGTTTTCGCTCGAGACCGATAAGTATCCTGACCCGGTGCTGGTGGCCAGCACGGATGGCGTGGGAAGCAAGTTGCAGTTGGCTGCGGAGCTGGGGTTGCATGGCTCGATTGGCTCCGACCTGGTGAACCACTGCGTGAATGATGTGGCCGTGCAGGGGGCTACGCCGCTTTTCTTTCTTGATTATTTTGCAGCAGGCGAGCTGGATGCCGACGTGGTGCAGCAGGTGATCGGCGGCATTGTGGAGGCTTGCAAGGCCAATGGATGCGCACTGCTGGGCGGCGAGACCGCCGAGATGCCGACGCTTTATCGGGGCAAGGAGTATGACCTTGCGGGCTTTATGGTGGGCGTGGTGAGCAGGCCGCGGTTGGTGTCTGGTGAGGCGATTGCGGATGGCGATATTCTGCTCGGGTTGCCTTCAAACGGGCTGCACACCAATGGCTATACGCTGGCGCGGAAGCTGCTGTTTGAGCGGGCGGGTTACCGGCCGGAGCAGTATGTGAATGAGCTTGGCGACAAGGTTGGGGCGGCGCTGATGCGGTCGCATCGCAGCTATCTTGCGCCGATTAAGAAGTTGTTGCAGGCAGAGGTGGTGAGCGCTTTTGCTCACATTACCGGCGGTGGGCTGACGGAGAACCTGCCCCGTATTCTTCCCAAGGGGCTGGCGGCACAGGTGGAGCTTGCGAGCTGGGAGCCGCCGCCGTTGTTTACACATTTGCAGACGCTTGGCTCTATCGAAACCGAAGAAATGATGCGCGCGTTCAATATGGGTATTGGGTTGGTGGCGGTGGTGCCGGCGGCGCTGCTGAAGAAGGCTCGGCTGGTGCTGAGCCGCAGCAATGAGCGGTCCGTGGTGATTGGCCGCGTGGTGCGCGGGCCGCAGAGAAAGGTGATCTATTGCTGACGGTGGAAGAGACAGAGACGAAAGAGCCACTGAAGCGCAGGCGGCTGGGTATTTTGATCAGCGGGCGGGGCTCGAACTGCATGGCGATTGCCCATGCGATTCGCGACGGGCGGTTGACGGGTTGCGAGATTGGGGTGGTGATCTCGAATATTCCCGGTGCGGCGGGGATTGAGATGGCAAAGAGCCTGGGGATTCCGGTGGTTACGCTGGAGGGCCGCGGGCGCGAGCAGAGTGACCATGAAGAGGCCATAACAGCGCTGCTGCGGAAGTTTCGGATCGACCTGATCTGCCTGGCGGGGTATCGGCGGGTGCTTTCGGTGGCGTTTGTGCGGCAGTGGACGGGCAGCATTTTGAGTATTCAGTCGTCGCTGCTGCCGTCGTTTTCAGGGCGTGGCGCGGCGCAGCAGGCGCTGGACTCCGGCGCGCAGTTTACGGGGTGTACGGTTTCGCTGGTGGATGAAGCGATCGATGGCGGCGTGATTGTGCTGCAGCGGATTGTGGAGATATTGGAAGAGGACGATGTTTCGTCGCTGGTGGAGCGGTTGGTGGCTGAGGAGCATGTTGCGTATACGGAGGCCATTCGGCGGGTGATTGGTGGGGAGTATGAGGCGCGGGGACGGCGGTATCTGCATGCGGATCTTCCGCGTGAGGAGCTGGAGT
>Ga0302316_10001694_pt1 | contig 16983 bp, 13 predicted proteins | sample III_Palsa_N3_2_FD_200456 | JGI IMG/M metagenome (GOLD analysis project Ga0302316, IMG submission 200456) | Peat permafrost microbial communities from Stordalen Mire near Abisko, Sweden - III_Palsa_N3_2 | ecosystem: Environmental > Terrestrial > Soil > Palsa > Peat permafrost | place: Sweden...
CGGTGATCAATCCTGCCACCGGTGCAGCGATCGGTACCCTCCCGCTGGCTGATGCCGGCGACCTCGATCGCGCGCTCGACGCGGCAAGTCGCGCGTTCAGGACATGGCGCCACAGCAGTGTCGAAGACCGCGCGCGCGTGCTGCGAGGCGCCGCCACGCTCTTGCGCGAACGGGCCCCGCTGATCGCGCGTCACGCCACGCTCGAGCAGGGCAAGCCGCTCGCCGAAAGCACCGGCGAGGTGATGTCGTCGGCCCATCTGCTGGACTACTACGCCGAGGAATGCCGGCGTTCTTACGGACGCGTCCTGGTGCGCCCCCAAGGACGCCGGTCCATCGTCACGAAGGAGCCGGTTGGCCCGGTTGCTTCGTTCGCGCCGTGGAACTTTCCCCTGCACAATCCGGCGCGCAAGCTCGCACCGGCCATCGCCGCCGGTTGCACGGTGATCATGAAACCCGCAGAGGAGGCACCAGCGTCGGCGTTGCACGTGGCACGCGCACTCGTCGACGCCGGCCTGCCGCGTGGCGTCGTCCAGATCGTGTTCGGCGTGCCCGACGCGGTGTCGCGCCATCTATTGGCTTCGCCGCTGCTGCGCAAGGTGTCGTTTACGGGGTCCACGGCAGTGGGCAAGCAGTTGATGCGCCTGGCCGTCGATCAGTCGCTGCGAACCACGATGGAGTTGGGCGGACACGCGCCGGTGATCGTGTTCGACGATGCCGACATCGAGGCGGTCGCGGCACAACTCGCCCGCACCAAGTACCGGAACGCGGGCCAGATCTGCATTTCACCAACGCGCTTCTACGTGCAACGCGGGGCGTACGAACGCTTCGTCGAGCACTTCGTCCGCCATGCGGCGACGATCGTCGTGGGCAACGGCCTCGACGCCGGCGTGCTGATGGGGCCGCTCGCTCACGCGCGTCGACCGGCCTTCATCGACGCACTCGTTGCCGACGCTCGATCATGCGGTGCGGAACTGCTGCTGGGCGGCCGTCGACCCGATTCGAAGGGTTTCCATTACCCGCCGACGGTGCTGGCCCGGGTTCCGGACTCGGCGCGTGCCATGAACGAGGAGCCGTTTGGCCCGGTGGCGCTGATGGCGCCATTCGATGAGTTCGACGAGGTGGTGGAGCGCGCCAACCGCCTGCCCTACGGCTTGGCGGCCTATGCGTTCACTCGGAACTCGCGCACCGCGATGCGCATCGGCGCTGCATTGGAAAGCGGAATGGTCGGGATCAACACGACGTCGATCGCGGCAGCGGACGCTCCCTTCGTCGGGGTCAAGCACAGCGGTCATGGCGCCGAGGATGGGCCTGAAGGATTGGATAGCTACCTCGTGACCAAGGCGATCCACGAAGAATGAGCAACGGCTGCGCGACCGAATCCAATGAGAGGCAAGTTGGCGGGCTTGGGCTGTTGCTGGCAGCCGTACCATGCGCACGCCGCAACTGCAGCTTGGAAAACCTCGAATTTCGGCCAGAAACGGTCATCGGCTAGTGTCTGCTCTCGAGCTGTCTGACGAAGCGACAACCTTTTGAAATCAAACCTGTCGCGGATGCAGAGGAAGAATCATGAGTTCGCGACCTCCATTCATCGTGTCGACCAGCGAGCTGCCGGAGAGCAGCCACGTCTACCCGCAAAGCGACGAGGCCATGGGCCCTGTCCGCAGTGCCGGGGCCGCCGCGGGTCTGGTCCGCCTCGGCATCAACCTTCAGCGCCTGCCGCCCGGTCGTCGTTCTTCGTGGCCTCATGCCGAATCGGACGAGGAGGAGTTCGTCTATGTCATCGAAGGCGAGGTCGATGCCTGGGTCGACGGGCAACTTCATCGAATGCGCGCAGCTGACTTCGCGGCATTCCCGGCCGGAACAGGCATCTGCCATTGTTTCATCAACAACACCAGGAACGAGGCGTTGCTTCTGGCTGGCGGCGAAGCCGCAAAGCCCGACAATCGCATCGTCTATCCGCTGAATCCATCACGCCGCGCAGATATGAAGGCGGTGAATTGGTGGCACGACGCGGCCGCCAGAGAGCTCGGTGCTCATGATGGGCTTCCAGACCGAATGCGCAGATCCAGACACTCGATCGATGCGATCTAGCCGTTCCTTCGAGGGAACGCCGGATCGCGTTCCTCGCCATTTTTCCTGGCCCGCAACGGGGCGGCCTGCGCCGTTCAGGCAGAGGTCGCAGTTCGGCCAGATGGGGTTATTCGCGAAGGTCGGCTGTGGAGGAGAGCCATCAACGACGAAAGGATGAAAGTGATCGTGCTCACTCAAAGTCTTGCCCTTGAACACGCAGAATCGTGGTGTCACGCTTGGAATTTGTTGGATCTCGACGCGGTGATGGATCACTACACGGACGACGTGATGTTCAGTTCCCCGACCGTCGTGAAACGGTGGGGAATCGCGACCGGATGGCTTCAGGGCAAGGCCAAGCTTCGGGAGAATTTTTCTATCGGGATGCGGGCCAAGGATTTGCGCTTCGAGCTGGTCGACGTCCTGACGGGCGTCAACACCATGTGCGTCATCTACCGTCGCGAGACTGGCTTGCTTGTCAGCGATCTCGTTGAACTCGATTCGCAGATGAAGGGCCGCCGTGTGGTGGCTTGCTACAGCAGTCCTCGCTAGCGCGCTGACAATACGTTCTTCGTAGCGGCCCAACGCGACGCCGTGTTGTTTGTGCATCCAGCCGAGGATCTGCGGTCCATGCGCCGGCGCACCAGAAAATGACGATGCCCATACCTGTGATGAGGTTTGTCATGACAGCTGTCGCACTGACCGAGTGAGTACAACGCAAGGATCATTTCTAGTGAGGTTTCAACCAAGTGAGAGACCTGCCGTGTACATAAGTCACGAGTCAACCGGTCAAACGCAAGCACGCCTGCAGTGCGTCCTGGCCCAGGCGGAGATGCTGATCCTTCCTGATCCGCACGCCTTCGTCGAAGTGAGTGCGTCACGCTTTCCGGTCGAACTGGTGACTCAGGCGATCGCCTTTGTCCGCGACGAAGACGTATGGAGCGCGCTTGTCCCAAGCTCAAATCCAAAGGATGAGCGGTTCGTCGTCTTCGGGTCAGGGAACTCGGCCAGGTCTGTCAACGCGAATTGCGCGAACGCGGACCGCCATTTCCCGTACGCGTTCTCAGGCGGCGCGTCGCGGAGGCGGATGCACTGCTGATTACCAGTCCTGAGTACGCGCGTGGCGTCACCGGAACCATCAAGAATCTTCTCGACTGGCTGGGCGGACATCCGGCTTCTACCGGGATTGGCGCACCAGACTCGGCGACCGAGGCTGGTTCGTGCCGGAGAACGACGCCGGCGGCCTCACGGCCTGATCTTCGAGAACGGCCTTCGGGTCAGCCGAGCTGCGCGGCACGTCGCAGAAGTCTTTGAGCAGTCCGGGCTTCGGATCACTCGCCTTGGGAGAGACCATGCATGAACATAAAGCGGTTGATGCTGACCGCCGCTGCGACTCGACGACGCGCTACCCGGGATCGGAGGATGCAGTCGACCTGACATACGAAGTATCTGGAGACAAAGGCAAGCCCGTGCTGCTGCTGATTCATGGTGGCACGGCTAGTCGGCGCTCCTGGGATCTCGTCACGCCCGCCTTGCGCGCGAACTACAGAGTCATCGCGGTCGACATGCGGGGCCATGGGCAGTCGCCTGCTCCGGATTCCGGGTACTCGGCAGTGCAATTGAGCGCCGACGTCAATCGTGTCATCGACGAACTTGCGCTCGATCAGATCACTGTGGTCGGGCACTCGCTCGGCGGCATGGCGGCGATCTTCCTGGCCGCGCATCGACGCGACGTGGTGAGGCGGCTCGTACTGGTCAACGTTCCCGTCACGCCCAACACGATCGACGCCTTGACCAGCATCGAAGCGCGAGTGCATCGCCCTGGATTCTTCCCCGTGACGCAGGCGTTCGTCGACGAATGGGCGGTGCATCCGCGACCCGTACCAGCGGACTTCCTCGCCACGCAGCGGGCCCACATCTTCGGCCTTCGTCCAGTCGTCTGGCAACAAGTGTTCTGCGAACTCGCCAAAGCGGACATCACGTCGACGCTGAAAGGCATCAAGCAGCCCACCTTGATCTTGTGGGGAGCCAGGGACGGGCTGCTCGATCCGACCCAGTACGAGAAGCTCCGGTCGGGGATCGAGAACGCGCGTCTGGTCATGATCGACGAAGCCGGACATAACCCGAGCTCGGCCACGCCGGATCGCGTCGCTGCGGAGATCGCCTCTTTCGCGGCATGACGAGGATGATCGACCTGACCGGTGCCCCCAAACCTCGTCTCCTGCGCCCGCCCCACGATCCTTGACCGCTGAAGTTCGCATTGAGATGGAGCCTCCCGTCGGCTAGCGGCGAATTCAATGGCGGCGGCGGCAGTGAACTACTCCCCACTCAAATCGACGCGTCACAAACGACACGAGTCAGGGAGCCGGGCAATGGACACCATGAAGTACGAGCTCTGGAAGGAGTTCGACGGACAAGCTACGCCAGCCGCGATGAAATCGGGCCGTACCGGCCGATTGATGCCAGAACCTGCGTCAGCGTTCTTGCGACACACTCAATGGCGTGTTGTGCAGACCTTCCCTAGGCCTGCCCGTGCTCACCAGCAAGGGTGCGTGCAATGAAACGGCTGATCGCTCGACCTACTTCGTCCGGCGCATCCTCCTGGAGGAAGTGTGCCCCCTGTACTGTGACCTCCTCCTGATTTGGGAAGGCGCGGCAGAACTCCCGTTGCGACCCGATCAGAAAGCCACTTGGATCGCCGTTGATGAAGAGCTTGGGAATAGGGCTCGTAGACAGCCATTGCGCGTAGGCGTCTACTACCGCGACAACATCGGCGGGCTCGCCGGCGATTGGTAGTTCACGCGACCAACTCAGCATCGGCCGGCGCGCTTCCCCGGGAATCCGCCAATGACTGCGGTACATGTCAATTGCTGCATCGGGGATGCCGCGCAGCGGCAGGAGATATTCCACGAAGAGGTTCTTTTCAAGGATCATCGCCTCCCCGGCGGGACTGCGCTGACCCTGGAAAAGGCTCGGGTCGCCTCCGGCCATTCATCCCAAGACCGGAACGGGCGAACGATCCCTTCCATGTAAGCAATGGCCTTCACGCGGTCCGCATGGCGACGCGCCCAATCAAAGCCAAGCGCGGAACCCCAATCGTGCAGGACCAGGATGACGTTCGCGTCCACGCCCAATGCGTCGAGCCAGCCGTCGACGTAGCGTTGCTGGTCCGCGAGGCGATAGGCACCCTGCGGTTCGGGCCCGGAATTCCCCATGCCCGGATAGTCGGGCGCAAGGCAGCGACCGAACGGCAGGACGTGCGGAATGATGTTCCGCCACAGATATGACGGCGTCGGATTGCCGTGCAGGAAGACGATGGGATCGCCGTCTCCAACGTCGACATAGGCCATCGGGACGCCATGAACAGTCACGTAGCGACGAAATGCGTCGTTCTCCGTGGAAATGCATTCATTGACAGGCATGAGGAGCTCCTTGGATTGAGTGACCTATTCCGATGAGGCCCCCGCGCACCAGTGAACTGGTGGCCACCAACGTGCCGACCCGGCGCACGCCCATCATGTATGCGACAGAAGTTTGCGACCTGAACACGTAGGCAGGCAGTCCGAGGCCATTGCCAACTCGCCGGAGTATCGACATTTGCTGAGGCGTCAGGGATACGGCCACAAGAGCTCCTGGAAAGCGAAGGCCTAGCTTGGACGCACGATCGACCTTCGTCTGTTCGGCACCGAACATCAAGGCGCCTGGTCTTGTTGTGGCTCGGTGCACCCTCAAGTGGCGACACGTGCACGCCTGGACGGTTGGAGACAGCTTGTCGTGCAACCCGGACTGCTGGACTCGCCGCAATCCGGCCGGCTTACAAAAATCCGGGATCGGCCAGTAGCTAGATGGACCAATCGGCCTCGGCGAAGGGACAACGCCGGGGCTGGCCGATCAGGCTGGATTGCGCCGCCACAGCGCCACCGCGCACGTGAGGTTCCAGACGGCCTGCGTGAGCAGTATCCCCACCACGACCATCGTGTCCATGACTGGCCCCGAAGCCGCAAGGGTCACGATTGGCGCCGCGGCCGCGACAAGCCCCAGCGCCCCCAGACGGCGGCGCGCGCCGCCGTCTGCGAAGAGGGCGGCCGACAACGCGAGCGCCCCCACGGCCTCCAGTCCCCACGACATCGTCGCGAAGGACTGCACCGCGACTCCCGCGAGCCGGATCGCCTCCAGCCCCGCCTGGGCATCATGGTTGGGCCTCAGCCAGGCGGCTGCGACCGCGGGCGTGACAAAGCCGTCGAAGGTCGCGGCGACCAGCATCGCGACCGCGCCGGCGACGTATGCCAGCAGGCCGAAGCGAACCATGGGTCGCGACAGACCCAGGCGCGTGCCGAGGCTCACGACGCCGTGCGCCAGCATCAGCACGAACAGGCTCTCCACGACGTGCACGCCCTGGTGGACCAGAGCGTTTGCGGCGATGGCCTCGAGCGCGGCGCGTGCACCGCTGACCCGAACTTCGGGATCGAGGGCGACGAAGACGATGGACAGCACCGCGGCGATGGCCATGCCGGTGGCGGCCAGGCGATCGCTTGGCGTCGCCGTGCGCGCGGAGTTCGCGATGGAGGGCGAGGTCGCCGGGGAGGAAGTCAATCCGGGTAGCGATGCGGTGGTGTTCATGACGTTGTGTATCCGTTCTTTGACAGGAACGCCATCGTGTCAAGCTATGCCGGTCCGGAGGTGTCAGTAACGTTGCGCCGTGTTGCGCTTTGTTGCGCGCGTCAGCTTCATGGTGGCCGCAGGGCACCAAGTCTTGACTTTCGTCACTCATCTCTGAACTCGGCAACTGGAGTTCGGGCCGTCTGCGGGCTCCCCGCTCTGCGGTACCGACCCATCCGGCCCTCGAGATCAATGCTCTCCTGCCGCATCGCTGGGGCCCCACCGATCTGAAGAGGTAGAACGCGGCCTTCGGCCGCGTCAGTGGGGCATGCAATCCGGCACAATCGGCAGCGCTTCATGGGAAAACTCCCTGTTGAGCACGGCCATGGCGCCGCTCCAAATTCCCAAGCTCCGCACTTGCCGCGGGCTACTTACTGGCTTCTTCACGAAGTACATCTTGATGACCATCCGTCTTCGCACTGCACGCCTGCTTCCTTCCATCATCGCCGCTGCGGCCCTTTTCGCTTTGGCTGGAACCGCCTCCGGCGCGCCGCACCCCAAGCCCCACGCTGCAGCTCGCAAGCCAGCCGGATCCACTCAACCCTCGACGACGACGGACGCGAACGGCCTCTCGGTGCCGGTGCTCGTCAACAAGGCGTGGGTGCTCATGGACTTCAACACCGGGCAGATCCTCGCTTCCTCCAACGGGGACGAACCTCTTCCGCCGGCGTCGCTGACCAAGATGCTGACCAGTTACCTCGTGGAACAGGGCCTCAAGAGCGGCAAGCTGAAGCCAACGGAACCCGTCACCATGTCCCTGAGCGCCTGGTGTCGCGGAGGCAAGGGTGGCGACAGCTGCATGTTCGTTCCGCTCAACGCCCAAGCGCCCCTGATCGACATGCTGCGCGGAGTCATCATCGACAGCGGCAACGACGCCTCCAAGGCCTTGGCTGAGCACGTCGGTGGCTCGGAATCCGCGTTCGCAGCCATGATGAACGCCGAAGCGGCGCGGCTGGGAATGACCCATTCTCACTTCGAGAATTCAGCCGGGCTGCCCGACCCGAACCACAAGGCCTCGGCGCGCGACCTTGCCGTGCTCGCACAGGCGATCATTCGCAACAGCGCCGAGTACTACCCGATCTACTCGGAGCGCGAGTTCACCTACAACGGCATCAAGCAGGGCAATCGCAATGCGCTGCTGTACACCGACCCGACCGTCGACGGGCTCAAGACAGGGCACACGGAAGAAGCGGGGTACTGCCTGACGGCGTCCGCCAAGCGAAACGGCATGCGCTTGATCTCGGTCATCATGGCTGCAGACAGCGCCCAGGCTCGGGCCGATCAGACGCGAGAGCTGTTCAACTGGGGCTACAGCAACTTCGAGGAGGCGACGCCTGTTCAAGCTGGCGCGACGCTGGCGACCGCAAAGGTGATGTACGGCGTGGCACCGAATGTTGCTGCCGGCGTTGCACAGGCGTGGACCATGGTGGTACCGAAGGGGCAGGGCGCCACGGTTCAGACCTCGGTCTCGCTGACCCCCGGCCTGACGGCGCCGATCGCCAAAGGCGCCGTGATTGGCAAGATCGTGGCCACCGCTGGCGGAAAGCAGCTCGGGGAAGCGCCGATCGTCGCGCTTGCTGCCGTGGAGCGCGCCGGGTTTTTCCAACGCATTGGTCAGCGCGTCTCCGGTTGGTTTTCGAAATAAGGCCCATCCTGATCATGTTGCTGAGGTCAGCAACATGATCGTGCAGAAATTCCTTAGCGACCATGAACGACCCGGGCGCGATGGGGCGGCAGTACGTAGTCATTGGAGCTGATTGACCGACTGACCGGCTGGGAAACATGCGACCTTCACTTCAAGCTATCCGCGTCGATATCACGACACTGTCGATCGATGCCATCGTCAATGCTGCCAACTCGTCCTTGCTGGGTGGGGGCGGCGTCGATGGTGCGATCCACCGCGCGGCAGGCCTCGAGCTCGTTCATGAATGTCGCCTGCTCGGTGGGTGCAAGACGGGCGACGCAAAGATCACCAGGGGCTATCGCCTCCGAGCCCGCCACATCATTCACACGGTCGGCCCGGTCTGGCGGGGTGGCACCAGCGGAGAACCAGAGCTGCTTGCCTCATGCTATCGGCGAAGTATTCAGGTAGCCAACGCGAACGGAGTGCGCACGCTTGCTTTTCCCAGCATCAGCACGGGCATCTACGGTTACCCCATTGAGCTCGCGGCAGATGTGGCGATATCGACGGTCCGCGAGGCACTCATGGACACTGGCGTTCAGGAGGTCACCTTCTGCTGCTTCTCCGAAAACGATCTACGCGTCTACGAAGCAGTTCTCGTTCAGCTACTTGGCACTTGAAGTGGATCCGACGGATCCGCTGCAGAGCGGACACTGCCTTGGCGGAACCGGCCTCCGCCATTGGCCGAGCGTAGCCAACGGCGCGACTGTGGCCAGACGCCCGGGAATGGCGGTTGCTGCGATGTTGGCATCAACGTTTCAACGGAGGTTGCCATGAATACGAATCCCTCGTCGCAAGGCAAGCCGGAAAGACCGTCGCCGGGCGAGCGCCGCGGTCAACCGGTGCAGACCGGTGCGCTGCCCGGCGGCCAGCCGGGGCAGGGCGTGAACACGTCATCGTCCCCGACGGGCCAGTCGAACGTCGACGCGGCGGTGCGGCAGGGCGTCGAGTACGGCAAGAACGATCGCGACCAGCGCTGAAGCGCCGCGTGATCGGCACAGCGCCGCTCGTGCGTCAGGCGCGCCGACGCCTCCAGGCGATCAATGCGGCCAGGCCGGCGAGCATCAGCGTGGCGTTCGCCGGCTCCGGCGCCGTCGTGGCCAGTGCCTGCGTGTCGAGGCTGATGTTGAACGTCGCCACGATCGGGGCGGACGTGGTGTTGGCCAGGAACACCGATTCCTCCTGCTCCTGCTCGAGGGTGCGGAAAGGATCGTTGCTTGGCGGCGAGGTCAGGAGCGAGATGTCACGCTCCTGCGAGGTGTCCACGTCGGTGGTGAGAACCATGTCGAATAGCGCCAGCGCGGACGCGTCGTAGTCCGTCGTGCTCGCGAACAGGTGTGCCAGCCCGGAGATGGTGATTTCAGAACCCGGTGCCAGCGTGATCAGGCCGAAGGCGCCGATGGAGACGAACGCGTTGCTCGACGGCGCGCCGGGACCTGCCGCGTTGGAGCCGACCGACACCGTGGCGCCCGCGCCGTATGCCTCGCCGGCAAGGCTGGCGTGGGCGCTTTCGGGCGGCACGCTGGCCGCGGTCGACACCTGCCCGAACGCGTCCGACCCGTAGACCAGCTGGAACTGCTGGCCACCAAACTCCGTCACCTTGCTGTAGGCGCTGTCCTTCTGGACGATCGTCACCGACGGTGCCACGCCGTCGTCCGGGGTCAGGTCCGTGAGCGTCACCTTCAGGTCGGACAGCGTGGCCGACGCCGTGGCGTCGGCGAAGGCGGTGGTGCAAGACATCGCGCAAAGCGCGGCCACGGCCGCCAGGGTCAGGCATTTCATGTCGTCTCCTCGTCGAACGGGACTTCGGCCAATTGCTTCCTTGCGGATCCTGCTCGCCCGACCGACGAAAATCAATGACCCGCACGCGCTCGCGGGATGCCGCGTGGCACGACTCGGCCGTGGCGTGTTCCAGAGCTGGTTCCCGGGCGCGACGACTCCCGGTGCCTGGGCGTCCAAGCGCGCTGTCCAGGTGGATGGAGGCTGCGTTGCGTGGTGATCCGCCATGGAACGACGACCGCGGCCGCAGTTCGGCGAGCGTCACGAGCACGTCGGTCACGAGCAGGCCTGTCAGACCGGGACAGGCCCGGAACAGGTCACGCCACGGTGCGCCATTCGCGCGCGCTCCATGAGGCCGGTTCACGGTCTTGACGGTCGCGGTATACGTCGATGGCCCCCCGTACCGGTCGCCTTTGCTAAAGCGGCCCGCACGGGCTGGCTGATGATCACGCGGAACCTGAAATCTCATCTCGAACTCCTGCGAGCTGATCCGCCTGCAGAAGGTTGAACGTGACAATCCAGATCGCATGCTTGCGCCGACAGGTCGAGTGAGCGCTTTCCGGCAGGCAATGCGGATTGCCGGAGATCCAATTCAGGTCGGTAGCGTCAACAACAGGCTTGGCTGCTTTGGGGCGGCCCGCGGTCAGCAATTGACAGACGCGAGCTCGCGTTTGAGGCAATGTTCGGGTACCCGCGCGCGCGCATCGTGACAGAGCCTCGCGCTCAAACTTCGAGCCGGTCATGCGGGCGGGCCACCAGGGTATACAACGCTGGCATCAGAAAGATACTGATCAAAAGTCGCGTGAACAGGCCACTGACGATGACCAGGGCGAACGGCCTTTGCGTATCGGTGCCGACACCGGTGGCCAGCGCTGCCGGCAGCAATCCCAGCGCCGCTACCAGCGCGGTCATCATGATCGGGCGTAGCCGCAGGATCGCTCCTTCGCGGACGGCCTCGGCGATGCTGAAGCCGCCGCGCCGAAGCTCGTTGACGTAGGAGATGTAGACGATGGCTGTCTGCACCGAGACGCCAAACAGGGCCAGGAAACCGATGCCGGACGAGACCGAGAACGGCGTACCGGTGAGCCAGAGCGCCACGATGCCGCCGGCCGGTGCCGACAGCAGCACACCGAGCACGGTGATCAGCGGGAACTTGAAGTTGACGTACAGGCTGAACAGCAGCAGGAAGATCAGCGCGATGGTCACCGGCAGGATGACATTGAGCTGCGCACGCGACGCGGTGTATTGCGTATATTCCCCGCCCCAGTCCAGCCGGTAGCCCTGAGGCAGATCAACCTTCTTGTTGACCTGCTGCATGGCATCTTCCACTGCGCCCGCCAGATCGCGCCCTTCGACCGAGAATTGGACGCCGATGTAGCGTGAATTGTGTTGGCGGTAGATGAACGAGGCACCGCTGGTCACCTGGATATCGGCGAATTCCTTGAGCGGGATCTGCTGTCCGCCTGGTGTCGCGACCGGGATATTGCCGATTTCCTCGGGGGTATCCCGGTAGGGACGATCGAGGCGGACCAGGAGATCGAACTGCTTTTCCTGCTGCACCACCTGCGTGGCCACGCCGCCGCCGATGGCGGTGGTTATCAAGGCATTGATGTCGTCGACGTTCAAGCCATAACGGGCAATCGCGGCACGATTGATCTTGATGGTCAGGCTGGGCTGACCAAGCTCCTTGACCAGGGTGACATCGTGGATGCCGCGCACCTTCTCGAGGATCTGCTTGATCGCCGTCCCCTTGCGCTGCAGCGTGTCCAGGTCGGCCCCGAAGACCTTGACCGCCAAGGCGCTCTTCAGCCCCGACTCCGCCTCATCTACCGCGTCCTCCGCCGGCTGGGTGTAGTTGAAGATGATGCCGGGAAATGCCTGCAATTTCTGATCGATGGCTGCGGTCAGCTCCGCCTTCGTGTGATAGCGGCCGCTCCACTTGGAATAGGGTTTGAGGCCGACGTAGAACTCGACGTTGAAGAAGCCGGTCGAATCGGTGCCATCGTCGGGTCGCCCCAATTCGGAGGCGACCGTGGTGACCTCGGGAAAGGAGCGCAGGATGTCCCGAATCCTGGGCGTTATCTTCGCGGATTCATCGAACGAAATCGTATAGGGCATCGTCGCACGTACCCATAGGGCGCCCTCGTCCAGATGTGGCATGAACTCGCCGCCGATGAACGGCAGAAGCAGCAACGAGCCCACCAGCAGGAGGGTGGCGACAGCCGTCGTCCACCAGGGGTGTGCAATGCAGCCGTCGAGACCCTTGCCATAAGCCGACTTGATGGCTTCGAAAGCGGCGTTGCGCCGCTCACGGACACCGTTGCGCATGAGGTACGCACACAGCACCGGCAAGAGCACCAGCGTGACGATCAGGGACCCGATCAGGGCGAAGACCATGGTGTCGGCCATCGGCTTGAACAGCGTGCCCGATGGCCCGGACAGGACATAGATCGGCAGGAAGCTGGCCACGATCACCGCAAAGGCATAGAACAACGGCCGATCCACCTCCGCCGCTGCTTCGAGGACGATCTCCTTGATGCTGAGCGACGTTGCCTTTCGCATGGAGACCTGGCGGAAGATGTTTTCCACCATCACCACGGCGCCATCCACCAGGATGCCGAAATCGATCGCGCCGATCGAGAGCAGATTGGCCGAGGTCTGCTGGAGGTCGAGACAGATGAACGCGAACAGCAGCGCCAGCGGAATGGTGGTGGCGACGATCAATCCGGCGCGGAAATCGTAGAGGAAGAAGATCAGGATCACGAAGACCAGCACCATGCCGCGCAGCAGGTTGTCTTCGACGACCTTCGTGGTCAAGGCGATCAGATCGCTGCGGTCGTAGAACGGAAGGACTTTCACATCCTTGGGCAGGATCTGGTCGTTGAGTTCTTTCGTCTTCGCTTCGACCTGTTTCAGGACGTCCTGCGCCTTTTCACCCGTGCGCAACAGGATGACGCCTTCCACCGCGTCATCCTGCTTCTCGTAGCCGAACTCGCCCAGCCGCGGCGCGATGCCGATGACCACGCGACCCACATCCTTGAGCAGTACCGGGGTGCCGTTGTGCACGGCCAGTACCACGTTGCCGATGTCTTCCAGCGTCTCGATGCGGCCCTGGCCGCGCACGTAGTAGAACTGGCCTCCCTGCGAGTAGAACCCGCCGCCGGAGTTGCTGTTGTTGGCGGACAGCGAGGCTTGCACCTGCTGTAGCGACAAGCCGGTGCCCGCAACTTTCACCGGATCGAGCAGGACCTGGTATTGCATGGTTCCGCCGCCGAATCCCGAATCGTCCGCCACGCCGGGAACGGACTTGTACTGGGGCTCGATCGTCCAGGCTTCGAGGGTCTTGAGCTCCATCGGTGACCGATCCGGGCTCTGCAGCACGTATCGGTAGATCAGGCCCGATGGCGAAGACAGCGGCGATACCGTCGGGGTCACCCCACTCGGCAGGCTGACACCCGGCAACAGGTTGAACACCTGCTGGCGCGTGTAGTCGTCACCGGCGCCCTCGTGGAACGTGATGATGACGTCCGACAATCCATACAGCGAGATCGAACGGACGTTGTCGGTCTTCGGAATGCCGGTCATGCCGATCTCGACGGGCACCGTGATCAGCCGTTCCACTTCCTCGGCCGTATGCCCCGGCCATTGCGTGATGATCTCGACGATGGGCGGCGACAGGTCCGGATAGGCATCCACCGGCAAGCGCTGCAGCGATCGCACGCCCGCGCCGATCAGCACGAGCATCATCAGGATGACGAGAAGCGGCTGCGCCAGTGAGGCGGCCACAATGCGGTTCATGAGTGACGCCGGCGTGGACGGTGGCGATGACAAGGGGTCGCTCACTGGATTTGCCTGAACTGGATGAAGAGCGCACCATCGTCCACGATGTGGTCACCGCTCTCGAGTCCTTTGGGAATCACGACCTGGTCCCCGGTACGTGGGCCCAAGGTCACATGCCGTCGCGCGAAACTGCCGTCACTCTGGACGACATAGACAAACGGCAGGTTCTCGTCGTCACGCAGAATCGCCGATACCGGAACCAGCAATCCGCTGCTCGGCTGGCGTGCCTGGATCCGCACATGGACGTACATCTGCTTTTTCAGCAGCTGCGCGGGGTTGTCGACGTCCACGCGCGCGATGACCGCACGGGTGTCGGGATCCACGAGGGCCGAGATGTTGGCCACGGTTCCGCCGAGCTTGGTGGCGTCGATGCCGGTCTCCACCTGGGCGGTGTCGCCCACACGGACCGAGGCCAGATCGGAAGCAGAAATCTGCGCCATCACCCAGACCCGCGAAAGATCGGCCACCGTGAAGCACGGCGTGGTTCCTGCCTGCAGCAGTTGCCCGGGCGTGATCAGCTTCTCGGCCACGGTGCCGGAGATCGGCGCGCGAATGACGCCTCGAACGCGCGACGATGTTCGGCCTGCCTCGATATCCTTGATCAGCTGTGGATCCACATCCAGCGAGACGAGTGCCTGCCGGGCGGCATCGCGGTCGGCGTCGGCGTTGGCTGCATCGGTCTGGGCCTGCTCTTGTTCGCGCGCTGAAACACCGTCGTGCTGGACCAGGTCCTTGTCCGCGTCGGCAAGTCGACGGAGATTTCTTGCCGAAACGATGGCCTTGACGTAAGCGCTGACGGCTGCCGCGAAATCCGGCGAATCCACTTCCGCCAGCGGCTCGCCTTTCTTCACGCGCTGGCCCACGGAAACAAGCAGGCGTGTCACCGGTCCGGAGAACGGTGCCAGCACGCTGGTGGCCTGATCGTTGTCGAAATCCACCGCGCCGGTGGCATCGACCGTCTTGCGGAACTGGGACTGTGCGACGGTGTCGATGTGGATGCTCTTGCGCTGGTCAGGCGTCAAGATGACATTGCTGGGAGTCGTCGCAGTTGTCTGCGCGGCGTTGTCCGCTTTGCTGGAGCACCCCGTGGTCAGCACAAGCGTTGTCATCGCCATGCCGGCAGCGACAGCTCCGCACAACCATCCGCCTCGGCGTTCGGCGCCGAGCCTTGCGTCAAATGATTTATTTTTCATCTCTATCTGGGATTGAATCTGCAGGGTACGAGCCTGCCTGCATTGAATCTGCAGGCATCAACTCGGCGCGATGCCACCAGCCACCACCGAGCGCCTGAAACAGCGCTGCTGTATCGGCATAGCGATTGGCCTGGGCCTGGACCAGGTTGATCTGCGCCTGCAGATCAGCCTGCTCCGCGGTCGACATGGAGAGGTAGCTGGCGTAGCCAGCCTTCCATTGCCGTTGCGACAGGTCCAACGTGACCTTGGCGGCAGCGGCGGCGGCGGCCGCAGACTTCAGGCCTTCGGCATCCTGGTCGAGTGCCACCAGCGTATCGGCGACATTCTGGAAAGCGGTCAGCACCGTGCTGCGGTATTGCTCCGCTGCCACGACATAGGCGGCCTTCGCAGCACGCTCCTGGTGAAGCAGCGTGCCGCCCTGGAAAATGGGCGCGGTGATCGCTGCACCCAGATCCCAGAAACCCGTGCCGGCCTTGAACACCTGGCCGAGCGCCAGAGCTGTGCTGCCGGCATCCGCCGTCAACTGGATGTTCGGCAGCCGGTTCGCCGTGGCGATGCCGATCTGGGCACTGGCGACATGCAGGTTGGCCTCGGCCTGCAGCACATCCGGCCGTTGCGCCACCAGTGCTGAAGGAAGGCTGACGGGCAGATCGAGCGGCAGCTGCAGGCTCGAAAGGGTGAACCTCTCCGCCGGCGCCTGGCTCGGGAACCGGCCGATCAGCACGGCCAGAAGATCGTGCTGCTGAGCCAGTTGCTTGAGCAGCGGCGGCAGCGTGGCGGTGACTTGCGCAAGTTGCGATTCCTGCGCAGCGACATCCAGCCGGCCGACATAACCCTTGGCAAACTGGTAACGCAGGATCTCCAGCATCTTGCTGTTGATGGCGATCATCTGACGCGTCGCATCGATCTGCGCCTGCAACGACGCTTCCTGCACCGCCGCGGCGACGACATTGGTGCTCAACGTGACGTGCGTCGCGATCATCTGGAAACGAACCGCTTGCGCCTGCGCCTCCACGGACTCCACGGTGCGGCGATTCAGGCCGAAAGGATCGAGCGAATACGAAATGCTGACCTGCGGCGTGAACACGCTGTACACGTAGGCGCCTGAGTTCGGCGTGGGTGAGATGGGCCCTGGCGTCTTCTGGCGGTTGGCCGCGAAGGACGCCGAGACACTGGGATAGTAGGTGCCGCGTTGCGCCAGCACGTTTTCCCTGGCCTGGGACAACGCTGCCTGCGCTGCCTTCAGATCCGCATTGTTGGCAAGCGACTGTTCGATCAGCGCATTGAGCGGCCTGGAATGGAACAGCGTCCACCAGTCGCCGGGAATGTCACTGCCTTCGACAAAGCGCTGGGCGTCACCTCCGGCAACATTCGGGGTCGCAGCAGTGGTCGAGAGTGGGCGGGCGGCATAACCGCTGACATCCGGAGCAGGTGGCTTTCTGAAGTCGGGGCCGACCGTACAGCCGGCCATCAGCAGGCACGTCACGATCGTCAGGAAAATCGATGACCGCGACAGTGCCGTACCAGCAAAGGGCGAAAGTTCCTTGGCTACCCCACCGGCTGCGCGGCAGGTACCGGCGAACACGTGAAACCGTGTCATTTTCATGCGAGAGTGTCTTGGAAAGTGAGGGCGATTGACGGGGATGAAACGCTGCGACATACCGAACCATGGCCGCGCTTCTCGGAGCACCTGCGCGGTGGCCAGGCGCGAACCATGGCTGACAAAGAAGAGGTGCTGCGGCGCCCTCATCTTCCAGGACGGCG
>Ga0302316_10001695_pt1 | contig 16983 bp, 13 predicted proteins | sample III_Palsa_N3_2_FD_200456 | JGI IMG/M metagenome (GOLD analysis project Ga0302316, IMG submission 200456) | Peat permafrost microbial communities from Stordalen Mire near Abisko, Sweden - III_Palsa_N3_2 | ecosystem: Environmental > Terrestrial > Soil > Palsa > Peat permafrost | place: Sweden...
GATCGCTTTCATCAGCGCGCCATCGCCGATGCTGTCGTAGAGCACCTCGTCATCGCACCACAAGACCCGCTGCGGCAGCACGACGGCATTGTCGACCGCGAACACCGTGGCCATGCGTGCGCTGCGTCGGCGCTCCATGCAGTGGGACAGCGCATCGACAAATTCCATCGCCTTGGGCGCCAGCAGCGGTTCGAGCAGCACCTCGAGCTCACCGCCGCAGCCCATTTCCATCAGCACATCGAGCCCGGATTCGGCGTCGTAGCTGACCAGCCGCGGCGCGCCGTTTGCCATCACCTCCAGCGCCCGCTGCACGATGTCGCGCTGCGGGCAGCCGCCGGACAGCTCGCACACCACGCTGCCGTCGGCCTGCACCAGCATCCGCGTGCCGGCACGCCGAAAGGTCGAGCCGCGCGTGCGCACCAGGGTGGCCAGCGCGGCTCGGGGCTGCGCATCGTGCGACAGCGCACGCAGTGCCGCGATCAGCGTGGCCAGTTCTTGCGCCGAATTCATGCCTACCTCGAAGTGGAATGAGAAAAATCAGGAGCCGCCTCAGTGCACAGCATAGGCCGCGCGCCACGCTAAAGCAGCGGGCCGATCATCCGACTGACCGGCCCGCTGCGTTGCGTCCGAGATGGAAGGTATTCAGGCGACTTTCGACACCAGCAGATCCTCCACGTGCACCGGCAGGTCGCGTACGCGCACGCCGGTGGCGTGATGCACGGCCGCGGTGACGGCCGCCGCCAAACCGGCGATGCCGATCTCGCCGATGCCACGCGCGCCCATCTCGTTGAGCTTCGTGTCCGGGTAGTCGAGAAACACCACGTCGATATCTGGCGCATCGGCGTGGGTGACCATCACGTAGTCGGCGAGGTTGCTGTTGATCGCCATACCGTTGCGCGCGTCGTAGCGGGTTTCTTCGAACAGCGCCATGCCGATGCCCATGGTCACCGCGCCCTCGATCTGGTTGCGGCCGGTCATCGAATTGATGATCTTGCCCGCGTCGATCACGCTGACCACGCGCTTGATACGCAGCCGGGCGATCGCCGGCTCCCAGCTCACCTCGACGAAGTGCGCGCCGTAGGAGTGCGATGAGTATTTCGGATGCTTGTCGCCCATCGTGCCCTTGGCCTTGCCGCTGCCCTCGACGTGGCCGAGGCGCGCGGCGGTCAGAACGTCCTGGAAGCGGCGGCCCTGATCGGCCGATTCGGTTTTGCGATGCACGCGGCCGTTGGTGAAGGCCAGCTCGTCTGCATCGACCTTGGCGAATGCGGCATCGCTTTCACTGGCGCTTTTCAGCAGCTGCTCCACGGCGTCGCGCGATGCCTGGGCCACGGCGGGAACCAGCGATGCCGTGGCCATCGACCCACCGGAAAACGGGCCGGCCGGCAGGCTGCTGTCACCGATCACCACCTTGACCTTGTCCATGTCGACGCCGATCAGTTCGGACACCATCTGCGCCAGCATCGTGTAGGTGCCGGTGCCGATGTCCTGCGTGCCGCTCGCCACGCGCACGCTGCCGTCGGCGTTGATCATCACGCTCGCGGTGGCGTCGGCGCGCGAGGCAATCCAGCTGCACGCGGCCATGCCCCAGCCCAGGATCACGCCCTTGTCGCGCATCGAGCCCACTGCAGGGTTTCGCTTCGACCAGCCAAATGTTTCCGCGACGAGAACGGAATGTTCTTGCTCTCGTCGATCTCCGGCTCGTTGATCAGGCGCAGTTCGACCGGGTCCATCTTCAGGGCAATGGCCAGCTCATCCATCGCCGATTCCACCGCGTACAGGCCGGGAACCGCGCCGGGTCCGCGCATTGAGGTGTTCGGCGCGATATCGCGACGCGCGAAGGCCGAGGTCACGCGCAGGTTCGGCGTGCTGTACAGGAAGCCCGTGGCTTCGCCGCAGTCTTCCTTGGTGTCGTCCAGGCGCGAGCTGTGCTGGATGAAATCCTGCTGCAGCGAGACCAGCTTGCCGTCCTTGCCAGCACCGAGGCGCACGCGCTGCTGGGTATTGGTGCGGTGGCCGACGTTGTGAAACATCATCTGCCGCGTCACCACCAGCTTGATCGGGCGATGCAGGTCGCGCGCGGCGGCCGCCGCCAGCAGCGCGTGCGGCCACGGCCACAGCTTGCCGCCGAAGCCCGAGCCCAGATATTCGGTAATCACGCGCAGATTCTCCTGCGGCACGCCGAGCATTTTCGCCATCACCGCGCGGTGATTCATGATCGCCTGCGAGGTTTCGTACAAGGTGAAGCGCTCGCCGTCCCACAGCGCCACGCTGGCGTGCAGCTCGATCGGATTATGGGTTTCCGGTGGCGTGGTGTAGACGTGGTCGACGGTGACGGCTGCCTTGCCGAACGCCTTGTCCGGATCGCCACGCTCCGTGTCGGTTTCCGGCTTCTCGTCCGGGCTGAGCTTCATGCGCACGTCGGGTACTTTCGTCCCGGCGTAGGTCGCCACCACCTTGTCGGCCGCCGCGGTGGCCTGCTCGAACGTGTCGGCTACTACTACAGCCACGTACTGGCCGTAGTAGCGCACCTCATCGTCTTCCAGCGGCGGACGGCGCTCGTCGATCTGCGCCTTGCTCGATTTGGGTACGCGATAGAAGGTGCCGATGTTTTCGCGCGTGTAAATTTTCTGCACGCCGGGCATGGCCGCCGCCGCGGCGGTATCGATCGACTGGATCGTGCCGCTGGCGATGCGCGCACCCACGGGTACGGCGTAGAGCATGCCGGGAAAGTGGAAGTCGGAGCTGTAACGCGCCACGCCGCTCACTTTCAGCGGACCGTCGATACGGGTGGCCGAACGGCCAATAACGGGCAGGGACGTGGCGACAGTTTTATCGCTGGATGGAGTATCGGTAGACATGTGCGGTTCCTCGAAACATCGATTTCGAATAGGCGGTACGCGCGAAGCGGATGATCACGGCAACGCGATCAGACGTTCGCCGCGGTGGCGAGCGCCTGCGTGAGGCAGCGCTGCGCCAGATCCACCTTGAAGGCGTTCTCGCTTTGCGGCTGCGCGTCGCGTAGAGCGACGGCGGCGGCAGCGGCAAAATTTTCCGGCGTAGGCGAATGGCCCTGCAGCGCCTTCTCGGCCTCCGGCGAACGCCACGGCTTGGTGCCGACGCCGCCCAACGCAATCCGCACGTGGCTGATCTTTCCGGCCTCCGTGGCGAACACCACCGCGGCCGAGGCCAGGGCGAACTCGTACGAGGCGCGGTCGCGCAGTTTCAGATAGTGCGAGCGGGAACCCTTGACCGGCGCCGGCAGCAGCACATGGGTGATCAGATCGCCGGGCTGCAGCACGGTCTCGTGCTCCGGCGTGGTGCCCGGCAGCAGGAAAAAAGCGTCGATCGGCACCTGCCGCTCGCCCTGCGTGCCTTGCACCACGATCACCGCCTCCAGCGCCGACAGCGCTACATTCATATCCGACGGATTGGTGGCGATGCAGTGATCGCTCGTACCCAGGATGGCCAGATTGCGGTTGGCGCCCTTGATTGCGGAGCAGCCGCTGCCGGGCTCGCGCTTGTTGCACGGCATATCGGCATCGCGGAAGTAATTGCAGCGCGTGCGCTGCAGCAGGTTGCCGCCGGTGCTGGCCATATTGCGCAGCTGCGTGGACGCGCCCGCCAGCAGCGCCTCGGACAGCACCGCGTAATCGCGCTGCACGACTGAATGATGGGCGAGGTCGCTATTGCGCACGAGCGCACCAATCTTCAGCCGTCCATCGGCCAGCGTCTCCACCTCGCTCAACGGCAGATGATTGATGTCGACTACCTGCTGAGGACGCTCCACATTGAGCTTCATCAGATCGATCAGGGTGGTGCCACCGGCAACGAAACGTACTTCGGCGCCCTGCTGGGCGGTGCTGGCGTTGGCAGCCGCGGCGATCGCGTCGCGCGTTTGGCTGGCGCGCGAATAGGTAAAAGGTTCCATGTCTCGCTCCTCAGGCTTTGCGGACCTGCTGAATCGCCGCAACGATGTTGGAATACGCGCCACAGCGGCAGATATTGCCGCTCATGGCTTCTTTGACGTCGGCATTGGCCGAGCCGCACGGCTCTTTCAATAGCGCGGTGGCCGACATGATCTGGCCCGAGGTGCAGTAGCCGCACTGGTAGCCGTCGTGCTCCAGAAACGCCTGCTGCATCGGATGCAGGCTGCCGGGTTTGCCGAGGCCTTCGATGGTGGTGATTTCGTCACCCTCGTGCATCGCCGCCAGGCTGAGGCAGGCGTTCACCCGACGCCCGTTAACGTGAACCGTGCAGGCGCCGCACTGGCCGTGATCGCAGCCCTTTTTGCTGCCGGTGAGCTGAAGATGATCGCGCAATGCGTCGAGCAACGTCGTGCGCGGGTCGACGCGCAAGGTTTGGTTGCTGCCGTTGACTTTTAGCTTCAGGGAAAGCTTTCCCGGATCGGCATCGTTGGCGTTTTGTGCGGCGGCGCCGAGCGGCGCTGCCGCAGGCCCGGCCTTGGGCAACCCCAGGCCGGTCGCTGCACCGGTCACGCCGACCATCTGCAGGAAGTTTCTGCGGCTCAGCGTCGCGCTATCACTCAATGCACGCGTTAAGGGAGCATCGGCTCCTGATTTTTTCTCGGACATGGCTGGCTCCTGGGCTGGCTTGGTCACGTTGAACGGGATCACGCAGAGCCTTCCGTGGAGCTGCATTGAAAGAGGAAAGAGAAGAAGCGAGGCCAGAGGGTTCGGTTCCGGCGGGCAGGGGTGAGATGCCGGCGTGCGTTCTGGATCAGTACGTGCTTTTCGGACAATGAAGTGATGGGCAACGAACCGAGGCTATCGAGCGCCAAGTCAACTTTCGGTGAGCTTGGTGTCCATCTTCTCTTCTCTTCTCTTATGACTTCTGGGAGCGCATTGAGTATATTTACAAACATATATTACATATATAAAATATAACCACACGAACCTACCGGTATGCGCCAGTGAACAACAGCTTTGCTCCCACCGAACAGCGTCTTGCGGTTACCTGCAAACGGTATCCGTCGTTTCCAATGGGTCCAGGCAAGCTCGCGCGCCTGATCAAGCACATCCATAAGGCTCTGCATGATGATGCCAACGCGATTCTGAAGCCTTACGGGATCAACCATCCCGAATACAACCTGCTGATGATGATTTACGGCACGGAAAGTGGGACGATGCTGCCATCGGAGCTGGCTGAAGCGGCAGGGGAAAAGTCCGCCAACATCACCCGTCTGACCAATGAACTTTGCGAAAAGGATCTGATCGTTCGCGCCAGCAGCGCCGAAGATCGCCGCAAGGTCGAGCTGAGCCTGACTCCTGCGGGTCTGGCCTTGATCAACCGTTTCTTGCCCGACATCTGCGGGCTGTTGGAGCGCCAAGGCCGTGATCTCAGCGTGACCGAGCAGAAGCAGCTGGAGAAGCTGCTGAAAAAAATGTTGAACGGACTATCCGCCTAAGGCGTATCGCATGTCAGTCAACGCCGCCGCCATTGCCACACCGAACAGCCGCACGGTGGTCTTAGACACGTTGCGCGACGAAACGGGCGTGTGGCTGTTCGTGTTCAAGACCTTGCTGGCCTTTTACCTTACCGGCTGGCTGGCCATGCGTTTTTCACTCGCGCAGCCATCGACGGCCATGCTCACCGTCATCATCGTCGCCAACCGCCAGTCCGGCATGGTGCTGGCCAAGAGCTTTTATCGGGCAATCGGCACGCTGGCCGGCGCCGTCGCCGCGTTCGTTATCGTGGGACTGTTTCCGCAGCAGCGAGAGCTTTTCCTGCTGGCGTTGTCGCTGTGGATCGGCCTCTGCGCCGGCGGCGCTACGCTGTATCGCAACTTCAAGTCGTATGCGTTTGTGCTGGGTGGTTACACCGCTGCGATTATTGCGTTACCGGTGATCAACCATCCCCCGGCCGTGTTCGATTCCGCCGTGGCACGCATCAGCGAGGTGTTGCTAGCGCTGATCGTAAGCGGCGCGGTGAACGATGTTGTGTTGCCCAGCCGCATGCGCGACGTGCTGCGCCGTACGGCGAGAGCACAGTTCGCGCACTTCATCGGCTTCGTGCAGGGCAGCACTGGCGGCAGCATTCCGCGCGATGCGATGGAGAACGCGCACCTGCGTTTTGTGCGCGATGCGGTGACGCTGGAAGACCTGCGCAGCTCGGTGATCTTCGAAGATGCCGAGGCGCGCGCGCGTAGCGGCCATCTGCAGCTGTTCAATCAGCGCTTCATGGCGGCGTCGACCAGCTTCCAGTCGCTGCACCATCTGATCAATCGTCTACAGCGCAATGGGCAGACGGCGTCGGCGAAAGCGATCATCGAACTGTACGGACCGATCGGCGCGGCGCTCGACGCACCGATCGAAGCCGGTGCCGCCGCGGCCATCCTGCTACCGCGCCTAATTGCTGCCCGCAAGACAATGGCGACGCGCGCACCGCAGCTGCGTCATAGCTTGACCGTTCCAAACGCCGTACGCGATTTCGATACCGGTGCAAGCTTGTTGCTGCGCTTCAGCGAAGAGCTGCACGCGTATGTCGAAGCGGCAGCCTCGCTGCAGGCACCGAGGCTGCTCTTGCGCTCGCCTGAGCGCGTGAATTTCGAACGCGGCAACGATTTTGCCAGTGCGGGTCTAGCGGTGTTCCGCACAACACTCACCATGCTGGTGCTGGGCTTTTTCTGGATCGACTCGGCGTGGCCGACGGGCGCGAGCGCCATGCTTATCGCCACCATTTTTGCCGGGCTTTTTGCCACGGCGCCCGATCCGGTACGTGCCACCCGTTCGGTGCTACTGGGCTACGCGAGTGGTATGTCAGCCGGATTCTTTTGTGTGTTTTTCGTGCTGACGCGGATGGATGGCTACGGCTTATTGGTAGCGGGCACGGCGCCATTCCTTATGGTCGGACTGATGGCGCTCATGCGGCCCTTGATCGCCAGCTATGGGCTGGGCTACTGCATGGGCTTTGCCTACATTCTTGCCGTGAAGAACCCGATGGTGTTCGACCCGTCCAGCTTCCTCAACGACGTGATCGCTCAGCTCATCGGCCTGAGCTCGGCGGCGATTGCCTTTATCGTGGTGCCGCCGGCCATCGGCAGCCACTGGCTGCGGCGACGCCAGCTGGAGCGGCTGCGCCGCCAGGTGACGCTGGCCGCGGAAGCGCCTCTGGCCGGACTGCGCCAGCGCTTTGAAAGCGTCAACCACGATCTCTTCAGTCAGGTTGTCGCACAGACGGCTCCCGGTAGTGCCGATTCGCGCGCCCTGATCGCCTGGGCGCTGGCCGTGCATGAAACGGGCGGCGCGCTGATCGCGTTGCGACAGGATCGGTTGACCCATCGCATGCCGGCCGAGGTTGATCAATGCATCGCGCTGGCGATCAACGCGCTGGCGCGCTTCTACGAGCGGCCCGATAGCGCGGGTTATGCGCGCACGCGCGACGCTGTGTCCAACGCCATCGACCGGGCGTCCGCCGAGCCAAGCGCACGGCCGCTGCTCGACCATCTGCATCTGATCCGACTGGCACTGCTCGATGGCGAGTCGGCCATCGCCGATTACATGCCGGAAACACCGGCGGCTCAGGAGTTGACCCATGCCTCGTGAAATTGCCCTGGGTGATGCGCTGGTACCCGGCTTGCTGCTGCTGTTCATGGTGTCGCTCGCGCTGCTGTGGCTGATCGACTGGCTGGCCGGCCGCTTTGGGCTTTATCGAATGGTCTGGCACCCACCGGTGTTTCGACTCGCGCTTTTTGTTTGTGTCTTCGGCGGCCTTGCGCTGCTCCTGCTTTGAGAATGACGGCCATGAAAACTGCCACGCTGATTCGTTTCATCGTGACTTTCATCGTTGTGCTGGCGGCGGTCATCGTCGGGCACACGCTGTGGAAGCACTATATGTATTCGCCATGGACGCGCGACGGTCGCGTGCGCGCCGAGATCGTGCGCATTGCGCCCGACGTGTCGGGTCTGGTGACCAAGGTCAACGTGATCGACAACCAGACGGTGAAGAAAGGCGAGCTGCTGTTCGAAATAGATCCGTCGCGATATCAGAACGCGTTGGATCTCGCTAAGGCCAATGTCGGCGTCGCGCAAGCCGCCGCGCGCGCGGCCAAGGCCAACGTGGAAGCCGCCGCGGCCGGCGCCGCACAGAGCAAATCGTCGTACGGCATGGCGGCCGAGCAATCCAGCCGCCGGCAGCGGCTTAGCGATGTGGTGTCCGAAGAATCGCGCGCCGATGCACGCTCGGCCGCCGATGCTGCGCGCGCCGGTTTGAACAAAGCGCAGGCGGGCCTCGATCAGGCGATGGCTGCCGAACAGCAGGCGCAGGCGGCCGTCACCCAAGCGCAGGTCGCGGTAGCGGCCGCGCAGCTCAATCTGGATCGCACCGAAGTGCGCGCGCCCACCGACGGCTATGTCACCAATCTGCTGGTGCGCGTCGGCGACTACGCCAGCGCCGGCGCGCCGCGGCTGGCGTTGATCGACAGCCATTCCTACTGGGTCTACGGCTATTTCGAGGAAACCAAGCTGCCGCAGGTGCGCATCGGCGATGCGGTGGATATCCGCCTGATGAGTGGCGGCGTGCGCCTGCATGGCACGGTGCAGAGCATTGCCCGAGGCATCACCGACGCCGGCAATCCCACCGGATCGGATCTGCTGTCTGACGTCAACCCAACGTTCAATTGGGTGCGGCTGGCCCAGCGCGTGCCGGTGCGTGTCGCGATCGATACCGATCACCTGCCGGCAGGCACCGTGCTGGCCGCCGGCATGACGGCCACTCTGATCGTGCATCCGCATAAGGCCGACGATGCCAACAACACGGCGGCCGCTACGCCATGAACCGCCACGACAGACCATGGATTCGCACCGCCGCGCTGGCGCTGAGCATCGCGCTGACCGGCTGTGTCAGCACCGGTGGCCTGCATACCACCGGCAAGCTGACCGATACCGACAGCCTGAAATCCGAGCGCAGCCTCGCGGATGTATCGCTCAGCCCGACGGCATGGCCTGCACGGGACTGGTGGGTGAGTTTCGGCGATCCGCAGCTCAGCACGCTGATCGATGAGGCGCTGAAGAGCAATCCCTCGCTGGCGGAAGTCGAGGCGCGTGCGCGCCGCGCGCAGGCCGCCGCCGATGGACTCGATGCAGCGCGCGATCCGCAGGTGGGGCTGGACGCCAGTGCCATCGGCGCCAGGCTTTCCAGCAAGGATCCGGTGTATCCCGAATACGCGCTCGGCAGCTTTGCCTGGGCCAAGTCGGTCACGGCAGGGTTTTCCTGGAATCTGGACTTGTGGGGCGGCCAGCGCGCCGCGTGGGAGGCGGCGCTAGGGCGCAGCCGCGCGGCACAGATCGAAGCGCACGCCGCCCGTATCCAGCTGTCGGTGAACGTGGCGCGCGCCTATGTGCGGTTGGGTTACGCCTTCGCGCAGCAGGACGTGGCCGAGGCCGAACAGCAGCGCGCAAGCAAGTCGCTGGGCATCACGCGCCGACTGGTGGAAGGTGGCCTGGGCACGACGCAGGAGGCGTATCTGGCCGATTCGCAGGTCGCCAGCGCCGAACAGCAGAAAGTGCAGGCGGATCGCGCCATCGATGCCGCGCGCAGCAGCCTTGCCGTACTGCTGGGGCAGGGCCCCGATCGTGGGCTTGCCATCACCCGTCCGCATCTGCTCGATCAGGGCAAGATCGCGTTGCCCGATCAGCTATCGGTTGGCCTGCTGGGACGCCGCGCCGATCTGGTCGCCGCGCGCTGGCAGGTCGAAGCGGCCACCAAGGATATCAAGGCCACGAAGACAGAATTCCTGCCCAATATCAGCCTCAGCGCGATGGCCGGCGTCGTCGCCGTCGGCGACAGCACCAACGTGTTTCAGCTGCCTGCGCGCACGTTCAGCGTCGGGCCGGCGCTGAGCCTGCCGATTTTCGACGGCGGCCGCCTGCGCGCCAAGCTGGCCGCCAGCGACTCGGTCTATGACGAATCGGTGGCGCGCTACAACAGCCTGCTGGTAGCGGCCATCAATGATGTGTCCGATCAGGTCTCGGCGCTGACCTCGGTGCGCAAACAGATCGCGCTGGAAAAGCGCGCGCAGGACGATGCACGCAAAAGTTGGGAACAGGCGATTGCCGGTTACAAAGGTGGTGTAAGCGGACCGCTGGCTCCGCTGATTAGCCGGCAGCAGCTGCTACTTGCCGATCAACGGACCGCGGCACTGGAAAGCCAGCAGGCCGATATTTCGATTCGCTTGATCGAAGCGCTGGGCGGAGGCTACGCCGTGGACGATTCTGTTGTCGCGGCAGAGCCGACGAGAGCAGGGCAGACGTCCCGGTAGCGCGATGCGATGTTTTTCGGCGATGCGCCCTGAGCCATCGCTTTACGGTGGCAATGGCTATGAAAAGCTTTCACGCATCTCCCGTTACGGTTCGTTGAAATACACTTCGTCAGCTACCCACTCAAGGACCAATCATGATCGAAGTGCATCATCTCAACGAATCACGCTCGCGCCGCATTACCTGGCTGCTGGAAGAACTCGGCGTGGAATACACGATCATCAAATACCAGCGTGATCCGAAAACCCGTCTGGCGCCGCCGGCGCTTTTGAAGATCCATCCGCTGGGCAAGGCGCCGGTGATTCGTGATGGCGACGAGGTGATCTTCGAGTCCGGCGCTATCGTGGACTATCTGATCCGCCGCTACGGCAACGGCCGCCTGGCACCGGCGAAGGATACGTCCGATTACAACCGCTACATCGAGCTACTGCATTACGCCGAAGGTTCGGCGATGGTGCCGCTGCTGCTGAAGTTCTATACCAGCCGCCTCGGCGAGGCGGCCGCGCCGCTGGGGCCGCGCATCGACGGCGAAATGCAGAATCATCTGGGCTTTCTCAACGACCAGCTCGCTTCGCGCGATTTCTTCGTGGGCAACGACCTGAGCGGCGCGGACATCCAGCTGATCTTCGTCACGCAGTTCGCCGAACGGTTTGCCGGCGAAAAGGCGTTCCCGCACCTGACCGCATTCAATCGGCGCATGGCGGCCCGTCCGGCGTATCAGCGCGCAATGGCGAAGGGCGGCGAGTAATCGCCAGAGGCGGAACGGCAATGTCGTGGCGAGGCTTGCGCATTCCGAGGCCGCGACTTGCTAAGGTAAACACCTGATCCGCTGCGTTCGCAGCGTCCACGATCAGGAGCCCTTGCATGTCGACCGCATCTGATCCTCTGCCCACACCGCCCGCGCATTCGCGAGCCATCGCGATCATCGCCAGCGCGGCCGTGCTCGGGTTGCTGTATCTGGGCCGGGAAGTGCTGGTACCGATCACGCTGGCGCTTATTCTCAGTCTGCTGGTTGCGCCACCGGTGCGCTGGCTGCGCCGGATAGGGCTGGGCCATGCGCCGTCCGTACTGATCGCCGTGCTGGTACTGGCGACGTTTCTGGTCGGGCTGGCCATCGTGATGGGTTCGCAGGTCGCTCATATGGCCAGCAGCCTGCCGCAATATCAGGAGACGATGCATTCCAAGGTTCAAGCCGTGAGCAAGCTGACCGCCGGGCGTCTGGAGGCCGTGCAGGATCAAATCGGTCGGGTGATGAGCCAGTTCGGCGACCACACGGAAGAGCAGCCGGGCGCGCCAGTCGACTCGCTGCAAACTCTGAAGACATCGACCAGCGTGGTGCCGGTGGAAATACACACACCACCGCCCAGTCCGATGGCCGTGGTTACGCGCATTTTTTCGTCGATCTGGCCGCCGCTACAGACAGCCGGCATCGTGCTGGTCGTACTGATTTTCGTACTGCTAGAACACGAGTCTTTGCGTGACCGTTTCATCCGGCTCGCGGGCGGCGCCGATTTGCGCACGACCACGGAAGCCATCAACGACGCCGGCGAGCGGCTTTCGCGATTTTTCGTCTCGCAGTTCGCGGTGAACTTCGGTGTGGGTCTGGTGATTTGGCTGGGGCTGGTCATCATCGGCGTGCCCAATGCACCGCTGTGGGCTACCCTCACGGCCATCCTGCGTTTTGTGCCGTATGTCGGGGTGTGGCTGGCGGCAATTCTTGCCAGCTTGCTGGCGGCGGCGGTCGATCCGGGCTGGTCGCTGATGCTGATGACGATCGGCCTTTATATGGTGGTCGAAACGGTCGTCGGGCAATTGGTCGAGCCGCAGCTGTACGGTCACACCACCGGGCTCTCACCGCTGGCGGTGGTGGTCGCCGCAATTTTCTGGAGCTGGCTGTGGGGACCTGTCGGGCTGATCATGTCGACGCCGCTGACGCTGTGTCTCGTGGTGGCTGGGCGCCACGTGAAGGCGCTGAACCTGCTGGATATCCTGCTCGGCGATCTGCCTGCGCTCACCATGCCGCAGCGCTTTTATCAGCGCGCAATTTCGGGCGACTCCGACGAAATCATCGCCAGCGCGCGCATTTTTCTAAAGCGCAAATCCTTCGCTGCCTACTGCGACACCGTGCTGCTGCCGGCGCTGCAGCTCACCCGCATCGATTTGATGAACGGGCTGATCGATCCGGGCCAGCAGGTGGTGGTTCGCAGCGCGATCGTGCGAGTCATCGAATCGCTCGGCAGTCAGGGACGCAAGCATTCCCGCTGGCGTCACTCGGCGTCGGTGCTCGAAGGTCCCAGCATCGGGCAGGTGCTACGTCAACGGCGCGAAAGCGTCAGCGGGCGCTGGCAAGGTCCGCTTGTTGTGGCGCCGCGCTCGGTGGTGCTGTGCACAGGTCTCGGCACGATCGGCGACGATCTGGCCACCGAAATTCTCGCGCGTATCCTGCGCGATCTGAATATCGACGCGCGCCATCTGTCGATCCAGGATTTCGAAACGCTGGAAGCCGATCCGCCGCCGGAAGTGACGCGCGACGGCGTCTCGATGGTCTATATCGTCAGCGCGTCACCGACCAAGGAAAGAGAGGGCAGTGCGGCCGTCGCCAGTGAAATGCGCCGCCGGTTTCCCGACGCCTGCATTCTCGCCGTATTTCTTCCCGCGCTTTTGACCCTGCCGGAAAACACCCCCCCCGATCCCGGCGTCAATCAGGTGGTGACTTCACTGGAAGAAGCCGCACAGCAGGCCATTGCCCGGTTTCCACGTGACGGTCAAAGCGTCAAACCCTAGGTAGTCGGCAAGAGGGATTACCCAATGAAACGACCAATTCTCTCTATTCTTGCGCCGTTGCTGATGGCCGTGGTTATCACGATTCTCGCCAGTGAACGCATTTGGACAGAGACGGGCCTGGAAGCACTCTGTAAAGAGAAAACTAGGGCTCATTTTGTAGCAACGGGAGGTACGCCCACCGACTGGAGACCGTCGACGCTAAGCACGCCTGGCGAAGGCGTCATGGCTTTCTACGGTAATTGGCGCGTGGGCGCTAAACGCTATGACGTTATGACGTTATGTGCTCAGCTCGATTTGGCCAGCCTGTTGTCAGCATTGGCTACGACATTGGCGAGCCGAAATAGCGGCTCAATATCGAGTAACTGCCTGACTACTCGTTCAAGGCAGACAGCTTCGCCGCGACCTTAGCCAACGCGCTTTTGCTCCATACCAAACGTCAAAGTTCGCCCGCCGCATCGGTAAGCACCATGTCCAGCGCCAGCGCGGCCTGCGATACCGACGACTGGCGATCAATGACGTAATCGAGAGAACCCAGTTCCGGCAGGCCCAGATCGAGACGCACCAGACCGTCGGGAATCACATAGCCCGCAAAAGCACTGATGCCCAGGCCAGCCATGACGGCGGCCTGGATCACCATGACGTTGCTGCTGACGATAGCCAGCCGGTAAGGACGGCCGGCGGCTTTCAACGCCTCGAACATCCGTCGGCGCGTGATACTTGGCTCGGGGTGCACCGCCAGCGGCAGCACGGATTCACCACGGGCCAACGGCAAAGTAGGGCTACCGCACCAGTGCAGCGGTTCCGTGCGCACGACCGTGCCGCGCTGGCTGCCGCTGAGCCGTTTGGCAAACACCAGATCGTATCGACCTTCGTCCAGTTCGCGAAAAAGATCGCCGCTGAGGCCGGTGCCAATCACCAGTTCGACCTCCGGATTGCGCTGCGCGAAGCTGGCCAGTGCGGTGGTCAGCCGCGTGGAGGCAAAGTCCTCCGGCAGGCCGACGCGCACGGTGCCATTCAACGGCGGCCCGCACAGGCTCGTCATCGCCTCGTCCATCAAGGCCAGAATTTTTTGGGCATAGCGATGCAACGTTTCGCCCTCCGGCGACAGCCTGACGTTGCGCGTGTCCCGTTCGAACAGCGGCTGGCCCACGAGATCCTCGAGCCGGCGAATATGCTGGCTGACGGTCGATTGCGACAGGCTGACGTGCTCGGCGGCCACGGTGAAGCTGCCGGTCTGTGCGACAACGACAAAGGTACGCAGAAGTTCGGAGGGCAGCGGGCGCATCGGATATCCCACTAAATGGCGTCTGATAACTTCATAAATCGGCAGGGCCGAAGGGATTACGATCGATTCGCCTGATGAAGAAGCACGGACGGCAGTCTAAACGATAGCTTCCCCCCATCCCCAAGGACACGACCATGAAGATCAAAAACAACAAGAGCATTTTTCTAAGCGCAGCGCTTGCCTTGGCGCTCGGCACGTTAGCCAGTACGGCCATGGCGGCGACCCCGGTGCACAACATCGTTCTCGTGCACGGCGCATGGGTCAACGGCAGCGGCTGGAAGCCCGTGTACGACATTCTGGTCAAGGACGGCTACCACGTCTCCGTGGCCGAGCATCCGCTGACCTCGTTCGACGACGATGTCACCGCGGTGAAGCGCACCGTCGATATGCAGGATGGCCCGACCATCCTCGTCGGTCACAGCTACGGCGGCGCCATCATCACCGACGTGGGCAATGATCCCAAGGTGGTCGGCCTTGTTTATATCGCTGCGCATGCGCTCGATCAGGGCGAGACCGAAGTCTCCAACGCGAAGCGTTATCCGAACGCCACCAGCAAGACCAGCGACGTCAAGAAAACCGCCGATGGGTTCTTGTATCTCGACCCGGCGCATTACCCGGCCGATTTCGCCGCCGATCTGCCGCTGAAGCAGGCGCAGTTCGAAGCGAACGCGCAGGAGCTTACCGCCGCATCGGTATTCACCGTGCCCGCCGGTCAACCGGCCTGGAAGACCAAGCCGAGCTGGTACGCCGTCGCCACGGCCGACCGCATCATCAATCCCGATCTCGAGCGGATGTACGCCAAGCGTGCCCACAGCCACACGATTGAAGTGAAGGGCGCCAGCCACTCGGTTTACGAATCGCACCCGAAAGAAGTGGCCGCTCTGATCGAGCAGGCAGCGCTCCATGCCGCGCCGTAGGTAGATGACCGGCTATTTTTTCTAAAACGGCTAGGCGATCGTACTACGCCAGGGACAGAGCCATTCGAACCTGCCGGCGCTGCGTGCGTATCGGAAGATGGCACGCAAACGCTCTGGCCCGGCGCCGCTATGTGGCGAGCGTCGGGTCGAGTCCGGGTAGCCGGCAAGCGATAAAGCGACGTAGCGATCATCGGCGCCGCACGCCGGCACGCGCCGCGCTAGAGTCGCGGGCGCTCGTAGCGATGGCGGGGAAGGGCATCGACGTAAGCGCTGTGCAGCCAAGGCAATCGCAACGATGGCTAAATGCGGGGCGCCGGATCGGTCATACCCTGTCAACGCCACAAGCGACGCCCTCGTTAAAATGCCAGCGTATACGCCATTCGCATCGGGTCTGTTCCGGTGCAAAAGGCGGCCGACGCCACATTTTAAACTTCGCGAGCCATCGGTATGAAACGAAAACTCATGGCGTTCGTCGCCCAACTGGTAGGGGCCACCACGTTGCTGGCTCCCATCATCGCGAACGCACAGGTTGTGGTCGTGCCGCCGCCGGTTTATCACTACGAAAGGCTTCCGCCGCCGCGCCACGGCATGGTGTGGCATTCGGGCTATTGGCGGTGGGCGAATGGCGCTTACGTATGGACACCGGGTGTATGGGCGCCTGTCGTAGTCGAACCGGGCCCGTATCGTGTCGTCGTCGTTTCGCCACCGCCTGCACCGCCGCCGCCGCGTGTGGAGCGTCTTTCCGCGGATGCGCTGTTCCCGTTCGACAAGGGCGGCGTCAACGACATCCGTCCCCAGGGTCTGGCCGACATTGCGCAGATTGCGGCGCACCTCCGCGCCAGTCCGTTCGGACATGTCGAGGTGCGTGGATACACCGATAGGCTCGGCACCGACGCCTACAACCTTGACCTGTCGCAACGGCGCGCCGACGCCGTGAAAGCTGAACTGGTCGCCCAAGGTCTGCCTGCCGAAAAGATACGCGCCGAAGGGCTGGGCAGTCAGGATCCCATCGTGCAGTGTTCGAACGGAAGCCGCGATTCAGTGATCCAATGCCTGCAACCGAATCGGCGCGTCGAAATTGTGACTTACGTAAGCGATCAGCCGCGATGGTAGCGAACGTGTAGCCGCACCTGCAGTCCACTCTTAATTTGACATAATATACATTATGCGAAATTAGTATGGTCTGCCTTCCAGATATGCAGGCGTTGCGTTTGTCCTACTTGATCACCGGCAACGAATTGCCATTGCAGCGGCCAACAAATAGCAGTTAGAGCGCCCATTAACTGCCTCTACTTCGTAGTCGCGCCGTCAAACTACCTTTTTTTGTAACCGTGAACTTAGAAATTGCCGTTTTATTGCTGAAATGTGCATCCAAACATGGAATCGGCAGACTTTACTGCGCAACAGCGGCAGAAACATTGTGCAACTGAGGCGCTCAGCACTATGCACCTTCCTCGGAAGGCAGTTAAGACGGACACTATCTTCGGACCGGCGAAATCGTAAGTTGCCTACGACCAGTTTCCCCTTACAACCTATCCAACGGCGTAAACGCTGGTGAAAGCTAGCTCGCTGCTGAGGCAACTCGCACTTTTCGTTTTCCGGCCGATGGTTTGATCTTAGCTGCCAAGGCAAGATCATCCAATTTGCTCCGTATTGCGACTTCCCGCTGAGTAGCGGCATGCAGCGACTTTTGAGCGGCAAGCAAAGCGGCGGAGAGGCC
>Ga0302316_10001705_pt1 | contig 16912 bp, 15 predicted proteins | sample III_Palsa_N3_2_FD_200456 | JGI IMG/M metagenome (GOLD analysis project Ga0302316, IMG submission 200456) | Peat permafrost microbial communities from Stordalen Mire near Abisko, Sweden - III_Palsa_N3_2 | ecosystem: Environmental > Terrestrial > Soil > Palsa > Peat permafrost | place: Sweden...
TGCGTTCCCCGGCTTTGGGAAAGACGGTGATCCGCCCATCCAGCGGATCCACTTCGATCGAGGCCACCTGCGGCAGGCGGCCGAGCATTTCCTGCGACATGCCGGCGCCGGGTGCGCTGAACGATACCGCGCCGTGGTAACGCGATTGCCGTTCCAGTTCCGCTGGCGTGGCGTCGGCCAGCAGCTTGCCGCGGGCGATGATCACCACGCGGTTGCACAGCGCATGTACCTCTTCCAGCAGGTGGGTGGAAATCAGAATCGTGCGCTCACGTGCCATCGTGTCGATCAGCTGACGCACGGCATGTTTCTGGTTCGGGTCAAGGCCGTCGGTCGGTTCGTCCAGCATCAGCACCGGAGGATCATGCAGGATCGCCTGCGCCAGTCCGACACGCCGGCGCAACCCCTTGGACAGGGTATCGATGCAAAGACCGAGCACTTCTTCCAGTTGCAGCCGATGCACCACTTCATCGAAACGGCGATAAGCCGCATCGGCTTTCAGTCCGCGCATGCGCACGATGAACTGCAGAAATTCGCGCACCGTCATCTCGCCGTAGCTGGGCGCACCTTCAGGCAGATAGCCGAGCGCACGCTTGGCTTTCAACGGCTCGCGCGAGACGTCGTAGCCACAGACCCGCGCGGTGCCCGAGGTAGGGATCAGGAAGCCGGCGATCATCCGCATGGCGGTGGATTTACCCGCGCCGTTAGGGCCGAGCAGCCCAAGCACCTGACCCGGTTCCACGCGAATGCTCAGCGCATCCACCGCCGTCAGGTTGCCATAGCATCGGGTGAGCTGGTCGGTTTCGATCATGTCCGCGGAAAGAGTGTGGCGGGGAGGGTCATCAAGCGCCGATGACTTCGGCCCCCGGCGATCTATGCATTGCTGCAATGTAGCGCAAGACCTCTACACGGTTAGGCATTGTCGCCAGCAGAAGGTTCGCCGTCAGCCTTGGTGGATAAAAACAAAAGGCCCTTCCGGTGGGAAGAGCCTTTTGCTTATGCAGCAGCCTTCAATCTCACTTGCCGGCGCTGGCGGCCTGTGCAGGTGCAGGTGCAGCCGTACCAGCACTGGCCGGTGCACTGGCCGGTGAATCGGCATCAGGCGACGGCGGCTGCATGCCGGCTTCCTGCTCCGGCGTCTGCTGCGGCGCATTGCTGATCGGCAGATAGACTTCGTACTTGGCGTACGTGGTCACATTGCCACCAGCGTCCTTCACTTCCGGCGTGACGAGAATGTCGTACGAGCGGTTGACGTTGTCGTCGAATTTATAACCATGTGTCAGGGCATAAGCCTTCAGCATGTCGCGTACCTGCGGCACGCCGGCAAAGGTGCCGTTCCACACACCCTTCAGCGCGGCACCGCCAAATGCCAGCTCGGCGCGCACATTGTCATCGATCACCAGGCGACCAAACCGGTCGCGGCTGCCCGGAGCGCTGGTATCAGCCGGCGCTGCAGCAGTACTGGCCGAGGCGGGCGCACCGCTGCTGGCATCCAGCGACGGCGGCGTGGCCGCAGTCAGCTGCTGGCTCTGGCCGGCGACAGTCAGGGTGCTGGAATCGATCGTCATCGCCACGTCGAAGGTGAAAGTCTCATCGCCGTAGTTGGTCGTGATCAGCACACGCGGTCCGGTGACATTCACGCCAAGCTTCTTCGCTGCGGCCTGAATCTCGCCAATGGCTTTCTTGGTAGCGTCATCCAGACCATCCAGACCGTCCTTGCGCGCGATCTGGGTGGAAACCAGCAGCACAGGCGCCTGTTGCGTCTGCGCGATGGTCGGAATCAGCGTGCTGTAGTCGATGTTCGGCACACCGGCCAGCACGTTCTGCAGGTTGTTCAGGCTGAACTGGATGAACGAATCGGGATCGCCATGGATGTAGAGATTGGCGAAGCGGTTGACCAGGTTCCAGCCGTAGGACACGTCATACGACCACTTCACCGTGGTCAGCTGACCGCGGCTGCCCTTGCGGCTCAGGTCCAGTGTGAAGTGCTTGTCCAGGCCGCGCCAGCTGTTGTCCAGATCCCACACGATGGTGGCGCTCTTGGTGTTGCTGTCGATCTTGTCGAAGTTCGGGGTGGCGCTGGCAATCGTCAGTCCGCCGTTGCCGACTTTCGAGTCCGTACTGGTCCAGGCGGTTTCCGCGCCAACGCCGTAAGCCTTGCCGGAAAACGTGAATTCAACCTTCGGATCGAGCGTGCTCAGCACCGAGTAATCCGGGAAGCGATGGAAGTTGTCTAGCACGTCATAGACCTGGCGCATGTCCTTGCCGATGTCCAGCGAGCGCTCCACATGACCACTGCCGGGCATGACTACCGCTGCCAACACGCCGAGGACGGCGACGATGACCAGGGCAACAAGAAATTCAAGGGCACGCATCATTCCAGAGTTCTCCGAGCGTCTCTACGCCATACCTAACTAAAGATGGGTTGCCGGCTGCTGCTCAAACGATGCAGCAGTCACGACGGGGGCCGGCAAATGCCGAGCTTACGGATGTTACTTGCTCACGGGCTCGAACGCCATGACGTTTTCCGCGGCCACAGAAAACGCGCAAACCCAACAGCAGCGCGCGTGCCGGCAGTTTCGACCGAGCCGGATTTTCGTCGCGCCGCAGCAAAATACGTGACCAGCGTGGAGCCCGCGAGCAGGCAAAAAACTCAGACGATGCCCAGTTCCAGCGCCTTCAACACTGCCCGCGTGCGGTCGCGTACGCCCAGTTTGGAAAGAATATTGGACACGTGGTTTTTCACCGTGCCCTCGGCCACTTTGAGCGAATTGGCGATTTCCTTGTTGCTGTAGCCACCGGACAGCAGGCGCAGGATCTCGGTCTCGCGCTCGGTCAGTGGGTCGGGCTGTTCGAGGCTGGTGAACTGGTTATGCATGCGCGACACGCCGGCCATCAGCCGCTGGGTCACCATTGGTGCCACCAGTGACCCGCCGGCTGCCACGGTGCGCACCGCCTCGACCAACTGCTCCAGCGAAACGTCCTTCAGCAGATAACCGCGTGCACCGGCCTTGAGGCCCTGCAACACCAGCTGATCGTCGTCGAACGTGGTCAGGATAATCGTCGGCGGCAGCTCGTTGCGGGCCGACAAAGCCTGCAGCACTTCCAGCCCGCTCATGTTCGGCATACGCAGATCCAGCAGCACCACGTCCGGCTTGATGCGTGGAATGTCCACCACCGCCTGGGCACCGTCGGCGCATTCGGCGATCACGCAAATATCTTCAGAAAGGTCCAGCAAGGATCGGACACCCTGGCGCACCAGATTCTGGTCGTCAACGAGACAAACGGAAATCATCGCGAATCCTCGGCCAAACGTGAGCTCGCCATACGCAGCTCGCTAAAGTAACTCGTGGAATAATGCTCGAAGTAACGCATGAATTCGGCCGGACCTGCCCTGTCCAGCCAGCGCCATTCTGGCACGACCGTCAGCCACGCAGATCGATCCCGAAGCAGCATGTTACGACACGCTCAAGGCTGGCGGCTCGAAGCGGGTCGGCGCATGCGCCAGCGCGCTGTGTTCGCCCAGCGGCAACCTCATCGTCAACGCAAAGCCTTGGCCCGTACCGGTTTCCAGGGTCAGGCTGCCGCCAAATTCAGCCAGCCGCTCGCGCATGCCCGAAAGCCCGTTACCCGGCTCAATCTGCTCCGCGCCGCGGCCATCGTCGCGCGCATGCAGGCCCAGCAGGTTGGCGTCGGCATAGGCGAAATTGAGCCAAAGGTTGCGCGCACCCGCGTGTCTGGCGGTATTGGTGATGATTTCCTGTGCGCAACGCAGCAGCACGTGTGCGCGACGCGGATCCTCCATGCTGAAACGCGGCGGCATGGTGATGTGGATGCTCAGACCAGGCACGCCATCGGTGAGGCTGCGCAACGCCTGGGTCAGATCAATCGCATCGTCCTGGCGCAACTCACTCACCGCCTCGCGCACGTCGGCCAGCAGATGCCTGGCCGTGCTCTGGGCCTTGCGCACGTGGGCGCTGGCCGCCTCGTTGGTGAGATGACTGGCGACTTCCAGATTCAGACTGAGCGCAGTGAGGTGGTGACCGATCAGATCGTGCAGGTCGCGCGCGATGCGCATGCGCTCGGCGATACGACTGGACTCGGCCAGCAGCGCACGCGTGGCGCGCAGTTCGGAGTTCAGCCGCCGCTGCACCTCACGCTGTTCGGCCTGCTGGCTGGCCACGGTCGAAGTGACGAACACCAGCACCGAAATACCCAGATAAATACTGGCCTGCAAAAAGCTCAGCGCGATGCTGTGGTCGTATTCGGGGAACGTGACGAAAATCGCGACCAGGCTCAGCTGTTGCAGCACCAGCCAGAGCACGCCCAGCCAGAACGGCAACAGCCAGGGCAGCACCAGCGATGCCACCACCATCAGCATCGCTGACAGTCCGCTGTGGCTATACCAGCCCACCGCCACAGCCATCGCCGTCATCAGGGTCAGCCCCAGCAGCTTCAGCACCGGGTAGCGACGCGAGCCGAGGTTGCTGGTCAGCAACCAGTACATCAGGCCAAAGACGAGATAGCACAGCGTCCACAGCAACAGCGCAAAATTGGGACGCTGCAGCTGGTTCAGCCGCTCGGTCGCCCAATTGGTGATCAGCGGCGTACCCACCGAAAGGTAGGTAAAAAAGCCTGCATAGCGAAGCAGGCGGGTGTGATTGAAAAAGGGCCAGCGCATGACGTGCATCATTGGCCGTGGCGGTCAATCGCGCAATGCGCGAAAAGTCATGCCTCGCCATTTGCCCAGGCTGCGCGAGGGCTTTACGAAACTCTTACTAATCGGTCCACTTCGCTGCGGCAACGCGAGATGTAAGCCCGGCATCCGCATGCCATAATGCGGGCTTGCACGGGGCAGCGGATCGGCCTCGTTATCGACCCCATCCTTAGCGGAGCAACGCATGGCCCTTGCCATCCGCGACGTGCATGAGCACGACCTGGATGCCGTACTGGCACTCAACAACACTGCCGGTCGCTCCATCCTCGCCCTTGACGCCAACCATCTGCGCTATTTCCACGATCACGCCGAGTATTTTCGCGTGGCCGAGATCGACGGCAACCTGGCCGGTTTCGTCATCGCCCTGCGCGAAGGCGGCGATTACGAAAGCACCAACTATCGCTGGTTCGCTGCGCACTATCCGCAGTTCGTCTATATCGACCGTATCGTCATCGCCAACGCCTACCGCCGCCATGGCCTGGGCCGGATCTTCTATTCCGACGTCAACAGTTACGCAGAGGTTCGCGTGCCGCTGATGACCTGCGAAGTGTTTCTGGAGCCGCGCGACGACGTGGTGGTGCTGTTCCACGGCACCTACGGCTTTCAGGAGGTCGGTCAGCAGCGCATGGGCGACGACGGCCCGCAGGTCAGCCTACTGGCCAAGGATCTGCCCAGCTATACCTACGTGCGCGAAACCTGGCTGGACCATGGTGGCCTGCCGAATGTGCCATGGCTGGCCGAGAGTCCCCGCCTGATCTCATCAATCAACCTTTCTACTATTGCCAAGCCATCGTCTGGAGAATCCCGCTCATGAACGCCAAAGCGGAAACCTCCGACGCCTGCGACCTGCGCTTCGGCCAGGTCGGCATTGCATGCGTGCGCGTGCGCCGGATCGACGCGGCGGCCTTGTGCGATGAGCTGGAACGCCGCGTGCGCGCCGCGCCAGCAATGTTCTCGCGTGCCGCCGTGGTGCTGGATCTGAGCCACCTGCTCGATCTACCCGACGACGGCGCCGTGGATGCGTTGCTCGAAGCAGTGCGCAGCGCTGGCATGCTGCCGGTCGGCCTGGCCTATGGCACCAGCGAGACCGAAGCACTGGCCAAGCGCATGGGCCTGCCGTTGATCGCCAAGTTCCGCGCGGCCTATGAGCCGGTGGGCGGCAGCGAAACCGCGGCCGAGCCTGCGCCAAGTGGCAAGGCCAAAGTGCGGGAAGAAGTTCAGCCCGCGCCGGACCTGCGTGAACCGATCCTTTCGGCGCCAGCGCCGGGCACGTCCGTCGGCGCCCAGCATCATGCCGGTGCCGTCCGCTCGGGCCAGCAAATCTATGCGCGCGACCGCGACCTGATCGTCACTGGCGCCATCGCCAACGGTGCCGAAGTGATCGCCGACGGTAATATCCACATCTATGGTGGCTTGCGCGGGCGCGCCATGGCCGGCGCGCAAGGTGACGAAAAAGCACGCATCTACGTCTCTGATTTCCGCGCCGAGCTGGTCGCCATTGCCGGGCAATATCGGGTGTTTGAAAAAATTCCTGACGACCTCGAGGGCCAGTCCGTGCAATGCTGGCTCGATGGCGAAAAGTTGCTGATCGCCAAGCTTTGATGATCGAGCATGGCTCACATCGTTCTTGTTCAATTCATTCGCTTCAACCAATTATAAAAATATTTCCGGAGATGAGCCATTGACTGCTGAGATTATCGTCGTCACTTCCGGCAAAGGCGGCGTCGGCAAGACGACCACCAGCGCCTCCCTCGCCACCGGCCTGGCCATGGCGGGCAAGAAAGTTGCCGTCATCGACTTCGACGTCGGCCTGCGCAACCTCGACCTGATCATGGGCTGCGAGCGGCGCGTGGTGTACGACTTCGTCAACGTCGTGCACGGCGAGGCCACGCTCAAGCAGTCGCTGATCAAGGACAAGCGCCACGAGAACCTGTTCGTGCTGGCGGCCAGCCAGACCCGCGACAAGGACGCGCTGACCCAGGAAGGCGTCGAGAAAGTGCTGGACGGCCTCTCCGAAGATGGCTTCGACTACGTCGTGTGCGATTCCCCGGCCGGCATCGAAAAAGGCGCGCACCTGGCGATGTATTTCGCCGATCACGCGGTGGTCGTGGTCAACCCGGAAGTATCCTCGGTGCGTGACTCCGATCGCATCCTCGGCCTGCTCGCCAGCAAGACGCGTCGCGCCGAGCGCGGTGAAAAACCGATCACCCAGCATCTGTTACTGACCCGCTACAACCCGGCCCGCGTCGCCATCGGCGAAATGCTCAGCGTGAAGGACGTCGAAGAGATTCTCGGTATCAGCGTGGTCGGCGTCATTCCCGAATCGGAAAACGTGCTGACCGCGTCGAACAACGGCATCCCGGTGATAGTCGACACCAATTCACTCGCTGGTCAGGCCTACAGCGACACCGTGGCGCGCATCCTCGGCGAAGAACGTCCGCTGCGCTTTATCGACGTGCCGAAGAAAGGCTTTCTCCAGCGCGTATTCGGAGGTTGATCACGATGGGCATTCTGGATTTCCTGAAGCGCAAGCCCGAACCGACCGCCAACGTGGCCCGCGAGCGTTTGCGCATCATTGTGGCGCAGGAGCGCTCCAACCGCGGCGCACCCGACTATCTGCCGATGATGCGCAGCGAGCTGCTCGAAGTGATCAAGAAATACGTCCACGTCGATATCGAGGCGATCAGCATCAAGCTGGAGCAGGACAGCGGTCACGAGATCCTCGAACTTTCCGTGGCCCTGCCGGACGGCAAGTCGGGCGCGAAGAGCGACGCGGCGGCCGGCTGAGCACTGGCGTCGCCGGATGATCGAATTCCGGCACGCCGTTTGATCTGGCAACACCCCATGCATCCTCAGACCCAAATCACCAAGACGTCCAGCGAGCTACCCGATAGCGATCCGGCTACCACCGTCCTGCGTGTCGGCCAGCTGGGATTCGATGCACCCGCTGCCCTGCTGGCCAGTTTCGGCCTGCAGCTACAACGCGTCGCCAGCGGCGAGCCGATCCCCGGCAGTTTCTGGGGCGATGAGGAAGCCGGGATCATTGGTACTACCGTCTATGCGCGCGACGACACACCTGTGCATTCGCTGCTGCACGAAGCCGGCCATCTGATCGTACTGCCGGAAGAAAGACGTCCAGACGTCCATACCGATGCCACGGATTCCATCGAGGAAGAAGACGCCACGTGCTATCTGCAAATCGTGCTGGCCGATCGCCTGCCCGGCGTTGGCCGTGAACGGCTGATGGCCGATATGGACGCCTGGGGTTATTCGTTCCGCCTCGGTTCGACTCGCGCCTGGTTCGAGCATGACGCGGCCAACGCGCGCGACTTTCTGGCCACGCGCAACCTGCCTTGCTGAGCGTCGATCGTGCAGGTGCCGGCATGCATGCGCCATCGATTGCGCAGTGCGTGGAGTCTGCTAGTGTTGGCCGCTGAATTTCTCTGCCGCGCTGATTGATTCGCGGCATCGCATCAGGGGACATGGCAGCAATGAAGACAATCACGATGAAAAAACTCGCGTACGCACTCGTGGGCGCCCTTGCCGTAACGACGCTGGGTAACGGAATCGCCATGGCGCAGACGTCGCCAGCTGCGCCGCCGGCTTCCGCGTCAACAGCCCCTGCACCGACGCCTCTCGAACCGGCCGATACGCCGGACGACAAGGCATTCCTGCAGCTGGCCGACAGCTATTTCGACACCTACTACTTCCCCATCAATCCGACCACGGCGACCGCCGACGGCCTGCACGCCTTCGACAGCAAGCTGGAGGATTATTCGCGCGCCGGCGTCGATGCCAACGTCAAGACGCTGCTGCGATGGGAGTCCAAGTTGGCCGACGTTGACCCCGCACCGCTGACCGAACGCGTGCGCGGCGACCGCGAGCTGGTGTTGAACAATATCCGCAGCACCCTGCTGACGCTGCGAACGATAAAGCCGTGGCAGAAAAATCCGGACATCTATTCCAGCGGCATCACCAATAGCGCCTTTACCCTGATGGAGCGCAAGTTCGCGCCACCGGAAACGCGACTGCGCGATCTGATCGCGCGCGAAAAGCTGATGCCGGCCGTGCTCGCCGACGCCCACAAGAACCTCGACAACCCGCCGCTGATCTACACCCAGATCGCGCTGCAGCAGCTACCCGGCCTGGTGCAGTTTTTCCAGAAAGACGTGCCATCGGCCTTTACCGACGTCAGCGACGCCACGCTGAAAAAACAGTTTGCCGATAGCAACGCCGCGGTAATCAAGTCGCTGCAGGATTACCAGTCCTGGCTGAAGATCGAGGTGCTGCCGCGCTCGCACGGCGACTTCCGCATCGGTGCCGCTGCGTTTCGCGACAAGCTCAAGTACGACGAGATGGTCGACATTCCGCTCGATCAGCTGCTCGCCATCGACATGGCCAACATGAAGCAGAACCAGCAGGCGTTCGCCGACGTTGCCAGGCAGATAGACCCGAGCAAAACGCCGCAACAGGTGCTCGCCGAGCTGGGCTCCGACTACCCCGCACCCGACAAGATTCTGGATACCTTCCGCGGCACGTTCGACAAGCTGGTCGGCTTTATCCGGCAAAAACAGATCATCACCATTCCGTCCGACGTGCGCCCGATTGTGGAGGAGACACCGCCATTTCTGCGCGCAGTTACCTTCGCTTCGATGGATACACCGGGACCGTACGAAACGGTGGCGAAGGAAGCCTACTTCAACGTCACCCTGCCCGAGTCCGACTGGACGGCGCAGCGTACCAAGGAGTTCATGGCACAGTTCAGCTACCCGGTGATTTCCGCGATCGCCACGCATGAGGCCTATCCCGGTCACTACATCCAGTTTCTGTGGATGCACAAGCTGGACGACCGTACGCGCAAGCTGCTGGGCGCCACCACCAACGTGGAAGGCTGGGCACATTACTGCGAGCAGATGATGCTCGACGAAGGACTGGCCGCTTACGTTTACCCGAACGACAAGCACCAACAGCTGCTATTGCGGCTCGGCCAGTTGCAGGATGCGCTGCTGCGCAACGCCCGCTTCGTGGTCGGCATCAAGCTGCACACTGGTCAGATGACGATGGATCAGGCGATCGATTTCTTCGTCAAGCAGGGCTATCAGTCGCGTGCCGTCGGCGAAGTGGAAACCAAGCGTGGCACCTCCGACCCGACGTATCTCTACTACACGCTGGGCAAACTGCAGATCATGAAGCTGCGTACCGATCTGGCCGCGAAGGAAGGCAAGAACTTCAACCTGCAGCAGTTCCACGACAGTTTCATGCAACAGGGTTTTGCACCGATCGCGATCGTGCGCGAAGCCATGCTGCACGATACCTCGCCGACGCTCTGACTCTCGGCATCATCAAGACCATCGCGCAACGCCGGGTTCCGGCCGCGTGCGATGGCCGCTCAGAGCGGCTCGGCGATTTCCGCCTGCAGAGTCACGTCGGCATCTGCCGTTGCCAGCGAATGGTCCGGCGAACGCTGGCTGATACTGCGATACCACCACCAAGACAGCATGCCGCAAACGCTTAGCGCCGATGCGCCCAATGCCAGCGGAAGCATGTTGCCCGAGAGCATCGGCGAGAGCACGCCGGCAACCACGCTGCAGAGAATGAGACTGGCAAAAGCCTGTACCGAAGAAATGCCGCCGCGCTGGTTTGGGAATCGATCCAGCAATAGCAGGGTCAAGGTTGGAAAGGCCAGCTGCACGCCGATGCCTTCCAGCGTCAGCGGCAGCATCGACCACGGCAGCTTAGGCTCGCGGAACACCAGTGCAAACACGATATGTAACGCGCACGCCGACAGCAGTGCGGCATAGCCAATATTTACCGTAAACCGCGCACTGCACCGATCTGCCATATGGCCCGATAGCCATGCGCCACCGACCAGACCAATCACCACCGGCATGAACAACCATGGAAAGCCAGCTGCTGACAGATGCAGCAGCTCGCGCACAATGCGCGGTGCCGAGGAAATGTACAGAAACAGGCCAGCGAAATTGGCCGAACTGGAAATCAGCAGCGGCCAGAACACGCGATCACGGCCGAAGCTCACGTAGCTTGCCAGCAGCGGCCGCGGTGAAAACGACGTGCGTCGCGACGGCGGATGGCTCTCTTCCAGCAGCAACAACAAGGCCAGTGACAGCAACGCGGTAAACACCGTCAGCACCCAGAAAATTCCATGCCAGCCATCAAAGGTCAGCAGCAGCGCACCGACCATCGGCGCGATCACTGGTGCCACGCCGAAAATCATCATCACCTGTGACATCAGCCGCTGTGCGTCGGCGCCCTCCAAGCTGTCGCGAATCACTGCACGCCCCACCACCAGGCCGGCGCCGGCGCACATGCCCTGCAAGCCGCGACATGCCAGCAACATGGGAAACGATGTCGACATTGCGGCACCGGCGGAAGCGAACGCATAAATCAACATGCCGGTGGCGATCACCGGCTTGCGACCGATCGCATCGGAAATGGCGCCGTGGAACAGGCTCATCGACGCGTACATGACCAGGTACACGCTGATCAGCTGCTGCAGCGCCGCGTCATCCACCTGGAATCGCGCACCGATCAGCGGAAAAGCCGGGAACACCGCATCGATCGAAAACGGGCCGATCATCGACAGCGCAGCAAGCAGCCACGGCAGGCTTCGACGCACGGTACTATGAGGAGAGTTCATGACGAGATGGGCTGCGCGCAGAGTAAACAGCGCCAAGTATATAGAGCACTCGCGGCCAACTCGCTTGACGATCCGCCGTCCAGATCGACTACGATAAGGCTGGGATCAAAGCGTCGATCTCGGGAGATGGCATGCCTCCCGTCCTGCACCGCTTCAGGCAACGGCAGGACGAACCGCCTTACGCTCACCCGCGACGAGGTTGATGATGCCTGCACCACCGGCTTCCGGCGGCGCAGGCGTGCCTGTGGTCGCGGCAGCCGGACACTCATCGTTTGTCAGGAGACGCGTCATGGGGTTCACCGGATTTGTTGCTATAGGCATTGGCGGCGCCCTCGGCTGCTGGCTGCGCTGGGGTCTTGGGATATTGCTCAACCCGATGTTTCCAACGCTGCCGTTGGGCACGCTCGCAGCGAATCTCGCCGGCGGTTTGATGATGGGCTGCGTCATGGCCGCGTTCGATCACTTTCAGACCTTGCCACCAGAGCTACGGCTGTTCGTGTTCACCGGTTTTCTCGGTGGTCTGACGACCTTCTCCACCTTCTCGGCTGAAGCATCCACCCTGCTACTGCGTCAGCAGTATTTCTGGTTTGGCACGCATGTGGCCGTGCACCTGCTCGGCTCGCTGACGATGACCGTGCTCGGTCTCACCCTCACTCGCAGCCTGCTGCGTCATTGATCCAGGAGATCGCCATGAACCAGGAAACGCTGCAGCAAGGGATGCACCTCTATTTCTACTGCCACGCACATACCAAACATGACGGCATGCTGCTGACCGAGTGGCTGCTGGAACAGGCCAGGAAAAACGGCCTTGGCGGCGGCTCGGTATTCCGCGCATGCGCCGGCTTTGGCCGGCACGGCGTGCTGCACGAAGAGAAGTTTTTCGAGCTGGCCGACGACCTGCCGGTCAAAGTCGAGTTCCTCCTCGGTGAGTCGCAAGCGGCGACACTGCTGCAGCTTGCACGCGACGCCAATATCGACGCTATCTATGCATATTCTCCAGCTAGCTTTGCCCTGCTGGGCACAAAGTAGACATGGTGAAAGCTGGCGATTTATTGTCTAGGCTATGCGCCCGAACCCGAGCCGGCGCCATTGAACTGAGGGACGTATGAGTCAGGACACCCTGAAAGAGCGCGCCAGCGCCCTGCTCGAACTCGCAGGCATCCGCCTCAACGGTACCGCAACCACCGATCTTCGCGTACATGACGAACGCCTTTACGCCCGCGTGTTTGCGCATGGCTCATTGGGGCTGGGCGAATCGTATATGGACGGCTGGTGGGACACGGATGACCTGCCGGCGCTCTGCACCAGGCTACTTACCGCCGGGCTCGATCAGGAGCTGAAAACGCTCGACACCTTGCTTGCCCACCTCAAAGCACGCTTCCTCAACCTGCAGCGCGGCGAGCGGGCGTTCGAGGTCGGCAAAGTGCACTACGACCTCGGTAACGACCTGTTCCACGCCATGCTCGGCAAGCGCATGGTCTACTCCTGCGGCTACTGGGCGCAGGCAACCAATCTCGACGATGCGCAGGCCGCCAAGCTCGACCTGATCTGCCGCAAACTGCAGCTCAAGCCCGGCCAGCGCGTGCTGGACATCGGCTGTGGCTGGGGCGAGGCATTGAAGTACGCGGCGGAAAACTACGGCGTCGAGGGCGTTGGCATCACCATCTCGCAAGAGCAGGCCGAATACGCCCGTCAACTTTGTACCGGCCTGCCGATCGAGATCCGTCTGCAGGACTACCGCGAGATCGACGAGCGCTTCGACGCGGTGTACTCCATCGGCATGTTCGAGCATGTCGGTGGGAAAAATTACCGCACCTATTTCGAAACCGTGCGACGCTGCCTGAAGGACGATGGCCTCTCGCTGCTACACACCATCGGTAGTAACGGCGAACCCGCACAGACCGATGCCTGGATCGAGAAATATATTTTTCCCAACTCGATGATTCCTGCTGCCAGCGAGATCACGCTGGCGTTGGAAAACCTGTTCGTGGTCGAGGACTGGCACAACTTCGGTACCGACTACGACCTGACGCTGACCGCCTGGCGTGACAACATCGAGGCCGCGTGGCCAACCTTGCCGGTCAGCTATGACGAGCGCTTCCGCCGGATGTGGCGCTACTACCTGGCCGTGTCTGCCGCCGTGTTTCGCAGTCGGCGCGACCAATTGTGGCAACTCACCCTGAGTCCGCGCGGCGTGATCGGTGGTTACCGCGTACCACGCTGATACGGCATAGCCTCGTGCACGTTTTTTCGTCGCCATGACTGGCGCTTCGTGCCACCATCGATAGCACCGCGATGCAGTTTCGGCGGTGCTTGTCGCCAGGATGATCATGCTCACGTTTCGTCAGCTTTGCCGCCGTGCCGCCGTCGCGCTGCTCGTGCTTTCGATGGCCGCGCCCGCCTGTGCGCAACCTGCGCTATGGGTCGTAAAAAGTCAGCAGGCTACCGTCTATCTGTTCGGCACCGTGCATCTGCTGCCCACCGATACCGACTGGCATTATCCGACGCTGGACAAGGCCCTGGCTGCCAGCGATTCGCTGACCATCGAACTGACCGACGATAATCCGGCAAACATGCAGGCGCTGGTCATGCAGTATGGGCTCGACCCGACACATCCCCTGTCCGACCAACTCAGCGCCGACGAAAACAAGTCCTTAGCCAAGGCTGCGGAGACCGCCGGCATACCGGGTGGCACGCAAACGCTCAACATCATGCGGCCCTGGCTGGCCGCGTTGACGCTGGCGATCGCGCCGCTGGTCAAGGCCGGCCTCGATCCCGCAAACGGCGTCGACAAACTGCTGCAGGCGCAGATGGTGAAGGCCGGCAAACCGGTCAATGGGCTGGAAACGACAGAGCAGCAGATCCGCTTTCTGTCAGATCTTCCGCCCGGTCTGCAGCTGGATTTTCTGAAGTCGACCCTGCGCGATGTTGACAAGGACAGTAATGAACTGATCGGCCTGATCAGCGCCTGGAAAGCCGGCGACACTGACGCCATCGCGCGACTGGAAGACGACGATGTACGCAAGGAATCACCGGAGCTATATGAAACCCTGATCGTCGATCGCAACAAGGTCTGGGCGACAAAAATTGCCGCCTTGCTGCAGCATCCCGGCACCGTCTTCATCGCCGTCGGCGCCGCGCACCTGGCTGGCCCGGACAGTGTGCAGGCTCAATTAGCCAAGTTGGGCATTGCCACGCAAACCCGCTGATTCTGTCGCAGGCACAGATCGGCGCGACTCAAAAACTTGCCGTGAGCTTCGTGGTATGGATGCTGTTTTGACCAATGCGGATGGTGTACGAGTCCATCTTGCCCAGGTCTTTGTAGGAAACGCTCATGGTTGTGGCAACGGCATTCTGCTGTTTGTTATTACTGTTCGTCTTACCCGCTTTCTTGCCATGCGAGCCCGGCACGACAACCGGCGGTGGCGGCGGCGCGTTGCCGATTTCAATACTGTAAGCGTGGCCCGGCTGCACGTCCTTGATATCGAACGAAAGCCAGTTGATGTCCTTCCCGTTGGAAGCGACCACACCTACATGGTGCTCTCCGGGCAAAACCCGCACCCACAGCGTATTGCCGCCGTTGTAATAGTTCCAGGTATCCCTGCCGTCGACCCGGATGATCCCGCACGTGAAGCCGGGTACCTCGGCGCAAGAGAAAATCGCCGTATCCGAAAGCGGATGCCGCTTGTCGGCATAGGCGATCTTCGGATGTCTGTCGATGATCGAGGCGCAACCCGCCAGCAGTGCGCAAGCCAAAACCGCGATATTGCGTAAATAGTGCATCGGCCTCGCCTTGAATTGCGACACGCTCGTCCGCTTTGATTCTAGCCTAACCGACGCTTCATCTGGCACCATCGACCGGCTGCGTGCCCTGCCGCGTACCCCTGATCGAAACCAAGCCATGAACCTGCAAGCCAATTACGAACAGATCCCGCTGAAGGAATACGCCGAGCGCGCCTATCTCGACTATTCGATGTACGTGGTGCTGGACCGCGCCCTGCCCTTCGTCGGCGACGGCCTGAAGCCGGTGCAGCGGCGCATCATCTACGCGATGAGCGAGCTGGGCCTGGCCGCCACCGCCAAGCCGAAGAAGTCCGCCCGCACCATCGGCGACGTGATCGGTAAATTCCATCCGCACGGCGACAGCTCCTGCTACGAAGCGATGGTGCTGATGGCGCAGCCGTTCTCGTACCGCTACCCGCTGGTCGACGGCCAGGGCAACTTCGGCTCGCCGGACGACCCGAAAAGCTTCGCCGCGATGCGCTACACCGAATCGCGCCTGAGCCCGATCGCCGAGGCGCTGCTGGGCGAACTGGGCCAGGGTACGGTCGACTGGGTGCCGAACTTCGACGGCACCATGGAAGAACCCAGCTGGCTGCCCTCGCGCGTGCCGCACGTGCTGCTCAACGGCTCGATGGGCATTGCCGTGGGCATGGCCACCGACATCCCGCCGCACAATCTGCGCGAGCTCGCCAGCGCCTGCATCCGACTGCTGGACGACCCGGACGCCACCGTGGCCGACCTGTTCGAGCACGTACGCGGCCCCGACTACCCGACCGAGGCGGAGATCATCACTCCGCGCAGCGACCTGCTGACGATGTACCAGACCGGCGGCGGCTCGGTGCGCGCCCGCGCGGTGTACCAGCGCGAGGAAGGCAACGTCGTCATCACCGCGCTGCCGCACCAGGTCAGCCCGTCGAAGATCCTCGAGCAGATCGCGGCGCAGATGCGCGCCAAGAAGCTGCCGATGATCGAGGATCTGCGCGACGAGTCCGATCACGAAAACCCGACCCGGCTGGTGATCGTACCGCGCTCCAATCGCGTCGATGCCGACGAGATGATGCAGCACCTGTTCGCCACCACGGATCTGGAAAAGAGCTTCCGCGTCAATCTCAACATGATCGGCCTGGACGGCCGGCCACAGGTCAAGGACCTTAGGCGCATCCTCAGCGAATGGCTGGCGTTCCGCACCAGCACGGTCACGCGCCGGCTCGAGCATCGGCTGGAAAAGGTCGAGCGTCGGCTGCACATGCTCGAAGCGCTGCGTATTGTCTTCCTCAATCTCGACGAAGTGATCCGCATTGTCCGCACCGAGGATGAGCCCAAGCCCGTGCTGATGGCGCGCTTCAAGCTCAGCGAAGACCAGACCGACTACATCCTCGAAACGCGCCTGCGCCAGCTGGCCAGGCTTGAGGAAATGAAGATCACCGCCGAGCGCGACCAGCTCGAAGAGGAGCGCGCCAGGATCAACGTGCTGCTGAAATCACCGGCCAAACTCAAGAGTCTGATCAAGGACGAGCTGCGCGCCGACGCCGCCAAGTTCGGCGACGACCGCCGCTCGCCGCTGGTGCAGCGCGAAGTCGCGCAGGCGCTGGACGAAAGCGCCTTGGTTGTTAGCGAACCGGTCACTGTGGTGCTGAGCCAAAAGGGCTGGGCGCGCGCCGCCAAGGGCCACGACATCGACGCCGAGGGTTTGAACTACCGCGACGGCGACGGCCTGTTGGCCTTCGTCAAGGCGCGCACGACGCAGCAGGTCGCGT
>Ga0302316_10001706_pt1 | contig 16898 bp, 16 predicted proteins | sample III_Palsa_N3_2_FD_200456 | JGI IMG/M metagenome (GOLD analysis project Ga0302316, IMG submission 200456) | Peat permafrost microbial communities from Stordalen Mire near Abisko, Sweden - III_Palsa_N3_2 | ecosystem: Environmental > Terrestrial > Soil > Palsa > Peat permafrost | place: Sweden...
TTTCGACTATCCGTTCATCGAGCGCTGGGCCCGTCGACCGGCCCGGCGTGTTCAAGCGTCTTTTTTCCAGGCAACCAGGGTCAGGAACTCTTCCTGCTCAAGACGGGTGAACGAGTACTTCAATCTTAGCCGCAACATCAGCGGTAGTTTGGCGGGATCGCGGCCGTTCGGTGGCTTGCCCTGTCGCATGCGCAGACTGCTGAGGTATACGAATTTCCTCACGGCGGTGCGGCGTTTGAGCTGGAGGTTTTCGAATCCCCCAGCCTTCAGCAGTCCGGTCAGGCCTGTGAGACTGAAAAGCACCAGGTGCCGCGGCGTTTCCAGGCCCCGCCAGTTTCTGCCCCAATACTGCGCGCCCCGGCTTTCGATATTCGGCGTGTCGATATAGATGACACCACCCGGTTTCAGCAGGCGGTGGATCGCCTGGACCACACGTTGGGGTTCGTGCACGTGTTCCAGCACGTGACTGAGCGTGATTGCGTCGAAGCAGCCCGAGCGATTCGTCAGCGACTCGATCGAACCCACGCTGACGTCCAGCCCGCGTTGTGTTGCGACAGCGACGGCCTTGGGGTCAGGATCGATGCCTGCAACGTCCCAACCCGCTTCGCGCGCACTCAGCAGAAAGTCTCCGTTGCCACAACCGATGTCCAGTAATTTCTGGCCGGCGTGTGGCTTCGGCAGATAACGAAACTCCACATCCAGTCGCTGCCGCTGCCGCGGTAACAGCCTGCCAAGCCAGCGACCCGATGGGCTTGCCGGCTCGCGCGCCGTGCCATAGCGCTGGTTGATGTATCCGTTGGACAGTCTCAGTTTCAAACGTTGCAGTGCGCCGGATTGACTCGACCCTGTCCGTGTTTCACCGGCGGTATGGGTGTAGTAGGTGCCATAGGCCTTGCCGATACTTAGCTGATCCGGTCGCGGATCCAGATAAGCGTTTTTGCACTGTGTGCAGTGGTAAAGCGTCCATTGGCCGGGCGCTACAAAGAATACGTTGTCCACCAGATTTTCATGCAATGTCTCGCGCACGACGCTGCCGCATACGGGGCACGCAGGTACGTGCTCCAGCTCATCCGTGGGCCATGCGGTATGCCATGGAAGTTTGGCCGGCGACACCACGTTCTTGATGGCTTCTGACATGCTTCTTTCTGTTGTGGGCTTCGGCAGGACAGTAGCGAGACGCGGAACGGTCGTCGAGCTCTGGCGTCATGCGGTTTTTCCTTACGATGCTCCGACCGCTCATGACGACTTGTGCGAATGACCACAAACAGCCATGGTCGATGGAGTCTGCCCGTATCCAAGGAGCCCGCAATGAGTGATGTTCACTACGGCGAAGTGCGTGTCAGCGAGCACCGCGGCAACGATGATCTGTTGAGCGCCGGGCTGAGTCTGATGGGACTGGCGGGGGCGCCGTCACCGATGGCCGATCCCTTGCAACCGACTGCGGAGGAGTTGCGGCGCCGGGCGATCCAGACCAGTTGGAAAGGGATCGCCGACCTCGGTCCGCTGGGTGGTTACGGCACCGTCTATGGGGGTGTGCCTGTCGTGCCGGGTTACGAATATCAGGCATTTTCCCGTATTCCCGGGGCCAACTCGCCACATCGCGTGCTGCTGCAACTGCCCGATCATTTCGATCGTGCCCGGCGCTGTCTTGTGGTGACGGCTTCATCGGGCTCGCGCGGCATCTATGGCGCGATGGCGCTGGCCGGTGCCTGGGGCCTGCCGCGTGGTTGCGCGGTGGCTTATACCGACAAGGGCACCGGTGCGGGTTATTTCGATTTCGCCGACGACAGTGGCGTGGCGCTTGACGGTCGCCGCACCACACGTGGCACTGCGGAGTTGGAGTTTGCGCCGCCGCCAGCGCCAGCCAGCGCAGGCATCGCCGTCAAACATATGAACTCCGGCGACAACCCTGAGTCGGATTGGGGGCGGCATGTGATCCAGGCGGCGCAATTCGGGCTGGCCATGCTGGATCGCGCATTTCCCGGCGACGCGCCATTTACGCCGCAGAACACGAAGATCATCGCAACGGGCTTGTCCAATGGTGGGGGAGCAGTGTTGCAAGCTGCCGGCCTCGATCGCGAAGGCATGTTTGCTGGCGTGGTTGCATTGGAGCCCAACGTGCTTGCACCGGAGCGTGAGCATGGCCGCGCGCTGTACGACTACGCCACGGAGGCGGCGATCTGGTTGCCCGCCGCGTTAAGCGACGAGCGTTTCGCCAATACACCCTTTGCGCGCGGGCCAGACGGGTTGCCACCACCGGCGTGGCCACTGCGCTGCGCCAGTCTGCGTGCGCAGGGCAAGCTGTCCGGCAACACGCAGGCAGAGCAGGCCGGTCAAGCCTGGCAGTATCTGCGGACGAGGGGCTGGACTGATGAAGTGATGAGCACGGCGGCCAGCACGACTGCTTTCGACCTATGGCGAGTGCTGGCTGCCGGTTATGCCTCGTCCTACCTGCGCCGGGGCGCGATGGACATGCCTTGTGGGTTTCACTACGCGACGCTCGGTGCGAACGGATTGCCGGGTCCGGCCGATCCTGCCGTCCGGCTGGCGTGGTGGGCCGATGGCTCGGGTATTCCGCCGGGGAATGGCGTAGGGCTGTTCGGCGGCACCAACGTATCGAAGGATCCCACCCTGGTCGGCAGCGAAGCTCTGCGCGCGCTGTGGACGGGGAACGATCACGAAACGCAGGCCTTGCGCGCTTGTATTGACGCCACGGTGGCGCGATTGCCACGCACTGATTTGCCGCTATGGGTAATCCACGGTGCGAGCGATGGGCTGCTGCCGCCAGCATTCAGCTCGGAGCCCTATGTCACATGGCTGCGCGCCGAGGGGCGCGAACCGATTTTCTGGAAAGTGCCGTCGGTGCAGCATTTCGATGCGTTTCTGGCCCTGCCAGGCTTCGGCGAACGTTACGTACCGTTATTGCCGTATGGCTATGCGGCACTGGATCGGCTGTGGTCACATCTTCATGAAGGTGCGGCATGGCCATCCGAAATACCGACGCCGGCAGCACACCCGCGTGGCGTGAGCGCACTGGAGCGCAGCATGCTGGGCATGTCGTAGGGCAGCATCCGTGTGGCTGGGTTATTCTTGGCAACCCTTGCGTCCCGTACGATCGCGCGGCGCAGTTTTTGAACCCAAGGATTCCCCATGACCATCAATGTCACCTTCACCACCAACCGCGGTCCGATCCATCTGCGCCTGCATGAAGACAAGGCACCGGTCACGGTCGCCAATTTCGTCAATCTGGCCAAGCGTGGCTATTACGACGGGCTTTCGTTTCACCGTGTGATTGCGGATTTCATGATTCAGGGTGGTTGTCCCGAAGGCAGTGGTCGTGGCGGCCCTGGCTACAAATTCGAGGACGAATTCAATCCATCGTTGCGGCATGACAAGCCGGGCGTGCTGTCGATGGCCAATGCTGGCCCACGCACCAATGGCAGCCAGTTTTTCATCACGCATGGCGCAACCCCCTGGCTGGACGGCAAGCACAGCGTGTTCGGTGAAGTGGTCGACGCGGCCGACGTGAACGTTGTCAACACGATCCAGCAAGGCGACGTGATCGAGAAGGTCACGGTCGAAGGCGATGTGGACGCGCTACTTGCTACGCAGTCCGATCGCGTGAAGGAGTGGAATACGGTGCTCGATCAGCGCGGTTGATTCGTTCGCTTTTGCAGCGCTCCGCTGAAGCCGCCGTTCCAAAAACGGCGGCTTTTTGATTTTCACAATTTTGTCACCTCAGCCCCGCCCTGCGGATCTAGAATCGACGTGTTCGACCGACCTTTCACTTCATCAGGAGTAGGGCGATGTCATTTCTCGATAGTCTGCTAGGTAACAATCAAGGCAATGCGGTCAGTGGTGGGTCACTGGTTTCGGTGGCGGGGCAACTGATCCAACGCGCCGGCGGCGTTCAAGGCCTGGCCAGCATGTTGCAACAGCACGGGCTGGGCGGCGCGGTGCAGTCGTGGGTTGGCACCGGGGCAAATCAGCCGGTATCCAGCGAGCAGCTGGGTCAGGCGTTGCAAAATGGTGGCCTGGGTTCAGTCGTGCAGGAAGCTGCCGGCAAACTCGGTGTGGATCCGACCCAGTTGCTGGCGCAGCTCTCGCATGTGCTGCCACATGCCGTCGATCACCTTACGCCCGATGGTCAAGTGCCCGAGCAAGGGCAAGCCGGTGGTTTCGATCTGGGTTCGCTTGCCGGACTTGCCGGTAAATTGTTCAGTGGCGGTGCGGCTGCGGCCTGAGGTTCTGCTTGGCCTTTCAAAGCATCGGTGGGGCGCAAGGCCCCACCGATGCGGTACGTCACACGGTGCCTTTCGGCTTGAACAGCATGTGGTAGATCGCCAGCAGCACGATCGCGCCGCCGATGGACGCCAGGAAGTGGATAAAGCCCGTTCCCTCCCACAGGCCCAGCTTCTCTCCCACGAAGGTGGCCAGGAACGAGCCGAGGATGCCGAGGATGATCGTGACGATGAAACCCATCGAATCACTGCCGCCGCGGATCAGCTTGGCAATGATGCCGACGATCAGACCGATGATGATTACCCATAGCCAATGCATATACGGTGTCCTTCTGTAGATGTGATGGTGAGTGAGTTCCCCTGCGTGTGACGAGGCCGGTTCCCGCCGGCCCATGCCCTGCCGCACCCCCGGTGTCGCATCACGGCTGGCGTGCGCATCATGCGACCGGCCCAAGCTAAATGCACTATGGCTTGCCCGTCGGCGCCAAGCTGCGTCCGCAAACTTTTGCGGTTGGATCGAGACAACGATCACCCCATGCTAAAATTCGCCGGTTTGCTGCCTTCATCCCCACTGCAGAGAGAACCATGCCCCAGCTTGCCCAGCGTGTCGGCCGTGCCAAACCCAGCGCGATCATGGTGATTGCAGAGAAGGCCAAGCAGCTCAAGGCTGCCGGTCGGGACATCATCAGCTTTTCGATTGGTGTACCCAATTTCCTGCCTGGTGAGCATGTGTACGCTGCAGCGCGCGAAGCGTTGCTGCACGACTCCGGTCAGTACGGCAGCAACCGTGGTGCCGAGCCGCTGCTGGACGCGTTCCTGAAGCACATCGAGGCGCTGGGCTTTACCGGTTATACCCGCGCGAATCTCTCGATCGGCATCGGCGCCAAGCAAGTGCTCTACAACCTTGCCGAAGCACTACTCAATGAAGGTGACGAGATCTGTTTCGCGGCGCCGTACTGGACCACTTACCGCGACATCGCCGACATTGTGGGCGCCAACGTCAACGTCATGCCCTGCGGTGCCGAACAGAACTACAAGCTCACCCCGGCGCAGCTCGACGCGGCGCTGGCACGCAAGCCGAAAGTGTTCCTGTTCAACAACCCGTCCAACCCCACCGGCATGGTCTATACCGCGGAGGAAATTACCGCGCTGGCCGAGGTGCTTTTGAAGCATCCGGATACCTGGATCGTCACCGACGACATCTACAACTCGATGGTGTTTGACGGTATCGGTTACCACAACTTCGCGATCGCCAAGCCTGAATTGCGCGAGCGACTGATCTTCGTCGATTCGGTATCCAAGACGTATGGCATGCCAGGTTGGCGTGTCGGTCTGATTGCCGGCCCCGCGTCGGTTGCGACCGCGGTGACCACGCTCAATTCCAATCACATTACCAGCGTGCCTGAAGTCATCACGGCTGCCGCCGTGGCAGCGTTCAGTGGCCCGCAGGATATCCCGGTGGCCAAGTGCAAGGAGTTCGCCGGCAAGCGCGATATCGTGGTTGCCGCACTGGATGCGATTCCTGGTGTGATCTGTCCGCGACCACAGGGAGCGTTCTATGCGTTTCCGGATATCTCGGTGGCGTTCGGCAAAAGGCACAACGGCACGAAGATCAACAACGATGTTGAATTCTGCGCCGCGCTACTGGAAGCGAAGGGTGTCGCCTGCGTGCCAGGTTCGGCCTTTGGCGAACCTCGCGCGATGCGCATTTCCTACACCTGTCCGACGGCCCAGCTGGCGCCGGGACTCGCGCGTATCACCGAGTTTTTTTCCGAACTTAGCTAATCGAACCGTTTGATCCCCGTCTTTTTGGACGAGGATCCTGCCTTATTCCCCGAAGGAGTTGCCAAGATGAAAGCCCCCGTTCGAGTTGCCGTCACCGGTGCTGCCGGTCAGATCGGTTATGCACTGCTGTTCCGCATTGCCGCGGGCGACATGCTCGGCCCTGATCAGCCGGTGATCCTGCATCTGCTGGAAATCACTCCGGCGCTGCCGTCCCTGCAGGGCGTGGTGATGGAGTTGAACGACTGTGCGTTTCCGACACTGGCTGGCGTCGTTGCAACCGACGACCTCAATGTTGCGTTCAAGGATGTCGATTACGCGCTGCTCGTCGGCGCACGTCCGCGCGGCCCGGGCATGGAGCGCAAGGATCTGCTGGAAGCGAACGGTGCGATCTTCGGTCCGCAGGGCAAGGCGCTGAATGCGCATGCCAAGCGCGATGTAAAGGTGCTGGTGGTCGGCAATCCGGCCAACACCAATGCGCTGATCGCTCAGCAGAATGCACCGGACCTGGATCCGAAATGCTTCACCGCCATGGTGCGCCTGGATCACAACCGTGCTCTGAGCCAGCTTGCTGAAAAGACCGGCGCGCACACCACCGACATCCGGAAGATGACGATCTGGGGCAATCACAGCTCGACCCAGTACCCGGACATCCACCACGCCACCGTCAACGGAAAGGCCGCCATTTCGCTGATTGACCAGAGCTGGTACGAAAGCGATTTCATCCCGACCGTGCAGCAGCGTGGCGCGGCGATCATCAAGGCGCGCGGCGCCTCTTCGGCTGCGTCAGCCGCATCGGCTGCAATCGACCACATGCATTTCTGGGCGCACGGCACCGCCGAGGGCGACTGGGTCTCGATGGGCATTCCGTCAGATGGCTCGTACGGCATTGCCCCTGGCGTGATCTACGGCTACCCCGTAACGGTGAAGAACGGCAAGTACGAAATCGTGCAGGGTCTGGACATCAACGCGTTCTCGCGGGCCCGCATGGACGCCACCGACAAGGAGTTGCGCGAAGAGCGCGCTGGCGTCGAGCATCTGTTCGCGCAGAAGTAAGGGCAGCCAAGTTCCGCTCCCTCCCCTGCATGCAGGGGAGGGTTGGGGTGGGGTGCTCTTGATCTCGCCCCAAACCCGGGCATCCATGCCGCGTCACTGCACGCCAGGCATCAGCTGGAAACGCCGCACACATTTCACCCATTGCAGCGCGATCGCCCGACCTGATCCGCGAGGTGCGCTAAAATATCGGTTTTATGCGGAGCAGCCCATGACAAAAATGGCATCCCCGGGCGCGCGTTTTCGCGCGGCCGTTGCGCAGGAGCAACCGCTGCAAGTCGTCGGAGCCATCACCGCCTATGCGGCGCGTATGGCCCAGCGCACCGGCTTCAAGGCGATCTATCTGTCCGGCGGCGGCGTCGCTGCGAATTCGCTGGGCATGCCGGATCTGGGCATCAGCACGATGGAGGACGTACTCACCGACATCCGCCGCATCACTGATGTATGCGACCTGCCGTTGCTGGTCGATGTGGATACCGGTTGGGGCGGCGCATTCAACATTGCGCGCACAGTGCGTTCGCTGATCAAGGCTGGCGCAGGTGCACTGCATATCGAGGATCAGGTGGCCGCCAAGCGATGCGGTCATCGTCCCGGCAAGGCGATCGTGTCGAAGGCCGAGATGGTCGATCGCGTGAAGTCAGCCGTGGACGCGCGCAGCGATGAGCAGTTTGTGATCATGGCGCGCACCGATTCGATCGCGGTGGAAGGTCTGGAGTCGGCTATCGAACGCGCCCAGGCTTGTGTCGAAGCTGGCGCCGACATGATCTTCCCCGAGGCGATCTACACACTGGAGCAGTACCGTCAGTTCAGGGCCGCGGTGAAAGTGCCGATCCTCGCCAACATCACCGAGTTCGGCCAGACCCCGCTGTTCACCCGTGAGGAACTGGCCAGCGCAGACGTCGACATCATCCTGTATTGCTGCGGCGCCTATCGCGCGATGAACAAGGCCGCGTTGAATTTCTACGAAACGGTACGTCGCGATGGCACCCAGAAAGCAGCGGTGCCGACCATGCAGACCCGTGAGGAGCTGTATGACTATCTCGACTATCACGCTTACGAACGCAAGCTCGACGAACTATTTGCCGATGGCAAATCGAGCGACTGACGCTGCATTCTTTTCCTACTGTTTCGTCGGGTTGCCGGCGCAGCTATATCGATCGAGGATTCATCCATGAGCGAGACCACACAAACCCTGCCCAAGGCCAAGAAATCGGTTGCGCTGTCCGGCGTGGCTGCGGGCAACACCGCGCTGTGCACGGTGGGGCGCAGCGGCAATGATCTGCACTACCGTGGATACGACATCCACGATCTCGCCGCGAAGGGCTGCTTCGAGGAAGTCGCCTACCTGCTGGTCCATGGCGTGCTGCCGAACTGGACCGAGCTGAACAACTATCGCGCGCGACTGAAGCGCCTGCGCGGCCTGCCGGCGCCGGTCAAGTCGGCGCTGGAGCTGTTGCCAGCCGCCACGCACCCGATGGACGTGATGCGCACCGGCTGCTCGGTGCTCGGCACCGTGTTGCCGGAAAAAGACGACCACAACGTCACCGGTGCACGCGAGATTGCCGACCGCCTGATGGCGAGCTTCGGCTCGATGCTGTTGTACTGGTATCACTTCAGCCATAACGGCAAGCGCATCGAGACACAGACTGACGACGAGTCGATCGCCGCGCACTTCCTGCATTTGCTGCACGGCAAAAAGCCGAGCGATCTGCATGCGCAGGCACTGGACAAATCGCTGGTGCTGTACGCCGAACATGAATTCAACGCCTCGACGTTTGCTGCGCGCGTGATCGCCGGCACCGGTTCTGACATCTATTCGGCGACCACCGGCGCGATCGGTGCGTTGCGCGGTCCCAAGCATGGCGGCGCGAATGAAGTGGCCATGGAGATCATTGCGCGCTATCGCAATGCTGCCGACGCCGAGGCGGACATCCGCGCGCGCGTCGAGCGCAAGGAGATCATCATCGGCTTCGGCCATCCGGTGTATACGGTGTCCGATCCGCGCAACGAGATCATCAAGGAAATCTCGCGCAAGCTATGCACCGATGGTGGCAACCCGACGCTGTTCGAGGTGTCCGAGCGCATCGAGAAAGTGATGGGCGAGGTGAAGAAGATGTTCCCCAACCTCGACTGGTTCTCGGCCAGCGCGTACCACATGATGGGCGTGCCAACGGCGATGTTCACGCCGCTGTTCGTGATTGCTCGTACCTCCGGCTGGAGCGCACATGTGATCGAGCAGCGCGAGGACGGCAAAATCATTCGTCCCAGCGCGAACTACACCGGACCGGAAGACCAGGTCTACGTGCCGATCGACAAGCGGGACTGAAGAACGTCACTTTAAGTGATCGCCCCGCATGGGGCAGGTTCGGAGCCGGTCGGCAGCACGTCGACCGGCTGCTTGTGTAAGACGACTGGTCGATCCCATTGCTGATCGACCCAGTGCCGATCGATGTGTATACAAGTGGCGTATAGGTGTAACAGGGTTGCTACAGTCCCTGCTTTTTCGTCCCCGGTCTTTTTCATCGACCGAACTCATTGAATTTCCAGCGGAAATTAAAGCCCGGCTGATTTCGATCCGGGCCGCATCCGGGTGCCTGTTACATCACTGATGCACATTTCACTTTCGTTGGTCCGAACAATCAATCGTCCGGCGCGAAATGCAAACGGTAATTTACTGATTTAACTAAATAAAATTATAAGATAAATCGATCCCGACAAGCGGCATGGATGTTGCTGGATACCCCTGCCGAAAGGCATTCCGTACACAGGGGGCAATTATTCTGTTGGGAGAACGTGATGAGCAAGACACTACTTGTATCCGCGATTTGCCTTGGATTGGGACTCACTCTTCCAGCCTTGGCGCAAAACAGCGTGACAAGCACGGGTGGGGCAGGTGCCTCCGCGACGGGTGCGAACCATGCGAAAGTGAAAGTGAACTCCAATGCTGCTGCGGATGCGGCTGGCAGCGCAGCTGCCAATAACGGAGGAACGGCCACGGCTTCGGTATCCGACTCGTTCGATTCGAGCAAGGCCGTTGCGGTCAGCTCGCTGGATGGAACGGTCACCAATATTCGTGTTCACGGGATCGGCAACGTTGCCACCAATAACGGTAACGCCAATGGCGGGCGCGGCGGTTCCGGCGGCGACGGTCTGGGTGGCATAGCCGTTGGTGGTCGCGGTGGGAAAGGCGGCGGCGCCGGTGGCGCACTCTCGGGCGCAGGTGGCGGCGGTGACGCTGGCAGCTTCGCTGGCGGTGCCGGGGCGCTCAGTGGTGCAGCCGGTGGCAATTCGCACTCGGGCGGCGGTAATGCCAGTGCTGGCTACTACAACAGTGGCTCGCTGACCGCTGGAAGCAATTCCAGTACAGCAGGTTCGCCGTCGGCTGGTGCATCAACGGCGACGGGTGGCACGTCCACCGCAACGGGTGGCGCAGGTGGTACCTCCACCGCTACAGCGGGTACCGGCGGTGCGGGCGGTGCGGGTGGTTCGCCTGAAGGCGGAGCTGGCACCGGCGCGGGCGGTGGCACCGGTGGAGCAGGCGGTTCGCAGTCGGTAGATGCCGGCACGTTCGACATGTCCAACAACATGACGGGCACGGCGCAATCCGCAGCGGGCGTTCTGGTCATCTCGCAGAACAGCGGCATCGGCTCGCTGGTTCAGCAGTCCGTCAACGTGCAGGCCAATTTGAACGTCGGTCCGGCGCAATAAACGGAGTCCTGACGCTGCGGGATGCCAGCCGGTATCCCGCAGCGTTTTTGACACCGGCGTCGAATGATCGATGTTTCCAGCGCAACCACGGCGCGCGATCCGGGTGAATCACTATGCCTGGTTCAGCGCGGGAGATGAGTGTCATGCGATCTGTCACAAGTGCTTTATTGATAGGGTTGTCCGCCTGCCTGCCGTGGTCCGCCATGAGTGCGGACGCACCACAGCCGCCGGCGCATGGTTTGACCAGCTCCGCGCCGATAGCTCAACGACCCGCAGCCGGGCCCGCGCGTGTCGCGCCCGACGCTTCCAGCCAGGCACTGGCGTCGACCAATGTTGATGGCTTTGGACCAAGCATCAAGACCAGCGAACTGGCCAAGTTGAGTGGCGGCACCGATACCACCTCCAACACCATGACGCTCAACGGTACCGTCAGCAACAACAACGACACCGATGTCATGAGCGGACTGAACTCGATCGGCGGAGGTTCCTTCGCCGGCAGCGCCGGCATACCGATGGTGATCCAGAACAGCGGCGACAACGTGCTGATCCAGAACGCCACCATCGTCAATGTGCAGTTCAAGCAGTGAAATGGATTTTGCCCTTGTTGGTTTCATCAGGCCTGTTTCTTCCGGGCCTGTTCCAGACGTCCGCTGCAGCAGTGATGCAAGTGCAGACCGTGCAGGATGGGACGTATGCATTTCATTTGACGAGTCTCAAAGAGGCTCGTTTCAAAAATACGATTCGACAGAAATATGATTTCAGTTGCGGATCGGCCGCCGTCGCCACCTTGCTGACCTATCAGTATGGCTATCCGGTGTCTGAGCAGGTGGCGTTCGAGCAGATGTACGCGCACGGCGACCGGCGAAAGATCAGCAAGGAAGGTTTTTCGCTGCTGGACATCAAGCAATACCTGGAAGCCAACGGATTCGATGCCGACGGCTTCGAGGTGCCGCTGTTGAAACTCCAGCAGGAAAATCTGCCCGCCATCGTGCTGATCGATGAGCAGGGCTACCACCACTTTGTGGTGATCAAGGGCATCCGCGACGGCCGTGTGCTGGTGGGCGATCCCGCACGTGGCACACGCACCATGCCGATCCGGCAGTTCACTGTCCTGTGGAAAAATCATCTCGTCTTCGTGATTCACAACCGTCGTTCGCTGGCTGTTTTCAATAGCCCGGCCGACTGGCACGTGGCGCCAATCGCGCCTTTGGGTTTAGGTATCGACCGCTCCGGGCTCGGCATCCTGACGTTGCCCAAGGATGGCCCGGTCGATCTCAATTTATAGGCTGGATGACTGCCATGAACTCCACGAACTCCAGCAAACCATGGCCCAGCGTCGCAGGGCTCTGCGCTCTTTCGATCGTGGCGTTCGCATCGATGTCTTCGGTGCACGCTGAGAGCCCCGCGCCTGGAGCGGCGCTCACCCCTTCGAAGATCGACGTCGACGCGGCAAGGTCAGGCGCAGTGAGCACGCCAGGCTTCGGTGTCGCCGTCAGCAATCGTCGCCTCGATGGTATGCGTGGTGGATTCGACACGGGTGAATCCCTGCAAGTTTCTTTCGGTATCCAGCGTGCCGTTTATATCAACGGAAATCTGGTGACGAGCACCAGCGTGAATATCCCCGATGTCGGGCAGATAAACGCCGCGCAGGCCAGCGCACTTGCTGCGGTAACCAACACCGTCAACGTGATTCAGAACGGTCCAGGCAACAGCTTTGATCCCGCTCCGCTTACTCACGCAACCGGCGCAACGGTGATCCAGAACAGCTTGAACAACCAGAACATCCAGACCCTTACGACGGTTAGCGCCGCGGTGAATTCGCTGGACGCATTCAAGAACTCGAACTTGCAGAACACCCTGCAATCAGCCTTGACCGGCTCCATCGGGCACTGATCGCCGGTCATTCCCATGTTTTGACGTGCAGCTCCTTGGATTGGCGTCCGATTCGCGAGGAAACGTGATGGAACGAAAATCGTGGCGACGTCTGTGTACCGCCGGTTGTGCGGGTCTGGTTTTGCTTGGCGGTGTAGTAAGTGCCCAGGAGTCTGGGACGACTGCTGCTGCCCCGCAGGCCGCAGGTTCGACGCCTGACGCATCCGCTCAGGTTCCTGCGGACGTCAGCAAGAAACTGACCGAGCAGGGCGAACAGCTGGATGCGATGCGTAGCCAGATCAATGCCTACACCGCGCAACTTGACGCGATGAAGCGCGCGCTGGTTGCGCAGGAAGAGAACTATCACGCGCTACGTCATGCGGTCGGCATGGATGTGCTGGATGCGCAGCGTGGTGGCAACATCAATGCCGCTGGTACCGGTGCGAGCGCGCTGCCCATGCCTGCAGACCAGGGCGATCAGCAGGCCGCCGTGAAGCCGGTAGGGCAGGCGCCCGCTCCGCCACAGGATGACAAACCACCGGCGGTCGCGCCGATCTCCGATCAGCCCGGCGTGCTGACGCCGCGTGGTGCCCTGGTGGTCGAACCCAGTTATCAGTACTCCTACTCATCGGTCGAGCGTGTCGATCTGATCGGCTACACGATCATTCCGGCGATCCTGATCGGCCTGATCGATGCACGCGAGGTCAGGACCACCACGCAGACCGCGACGCTGGCACTGCGCTATGGATTGACGAATCGTCTGGAAGTCGAAGTTCGCGTGCCGTACGTCGATGCCAGCAGCTATACGACGAGTCGCGAAATATTGACCGGCAGTTCCGAGGACAATGTCTTCACGACCAACGGTCGCGGCATCGGCGATGTCGAGGCCACCGCGCGCTACCAGTTCAACGATGGTGGCGCCGACAGCGCCTACTATGTGGGCTGGTTGCGCTATAAATCGCGCACCGGCACCGATCCCTTCGAAGTCGTCACCGATTGCGTGGTGCGCTGTGTGCAGAACGCAACAGGCACCGGCTTACCGCTGCAACAACCAACCGGTTCTGGCTTCGATGCTGTGCAACCGGGCCTGACATGGTTGCTGCCATCGGATCCTGTGGTGCTTTTCGGCAACATAAGTTATCTGCACAACTTCCCGCGTGACAACGTCAGTCTGAACATTCTTAATGGTGGAAAGGAGCCGCTCGGCAAGGTCACGGTCGGCGATATCTTCGATGCCAGCATCGGCGTGGGGTTGGCGCTGAACGATCGTGCTTCCATCAGCTTCGGTTATGACCAGAGCCTGATCGGCGTCAGCAAGGTCAACAACAAGACCGTGCCCGGCTCGGTCAAGACAACGGAGGGCACGCTACTGATTGGTGGCGCCTACCGGCTTACCGACAAGCGCACCCTGAACTTCACGCTAGGCGTCGGGGCGACCCGCGATACGCCCGACGTCAGCATGACCGTCAGGTTGCCGACGAGGTATTAGGGATGAGCCGAACAAGTCCGTGCCGGACTTGCTGCAGCCCAGGACCACGCGGGGATGCCGCGTGCGCGGTGACGACTCAGATGCCTTCAGCGCGCATGGCTGCCTTCACACCTGCGTCGGCGTGCATGCGCTGTGCGAAATGCTCGAGGTGATCAAGACCGTGCAAGTCGACGTTCTTGGCTTTTGCCCAGCGCAGAACGACAAACAAATAAGGGTCGGCGATCGAGCGTGTGCCGGTGAGCCAGTCACGGCCGTTCAGTTGTGCATCCAATTGTGCGAAGAGAGCCCGCAGCCGGGCGCGGGCGTTTGCTTGCAGCTCGGCGTGTTCAGCTACATTGGCAACGTAGCGCGCCGGTGCGAACAACGGCTTGAACGACTGATGCACGTCGGAATTGAGAAAGGCCAGCCAGCGATTGGCCTCGGCATGCTCGCGCGGTGTCTTGCCATGAAGGTTCGCCTCCGGGAAGCGCTCCGCCAGGTATCCGAGGATCGCAACATTTTCATTCAGCACCCAGCCGTCGTCATCAAGCACTGGCACCACGCCGTTCGGGCTGAGCTTGAGGAACTCGGGCGAATGCAACTGATCGCGCGGCACGGCGACGGCCTCGTAAGGCTGCCCAATCCATTCCAGCACGATATGGTCGGTCAGCGAGCAGGCACCGGGCAGGTAGTAGAGCTTCATGGCAACTCCGCGAGCAGGGAAGGGCGCGGCAGTGTCGCGTGTCGAGCGCGTCAAACTCAAGCGTCGCCAGTTATTGGCGCTTCGCCGCCGCGGGACTGCTGTCGGGAGCCTTGGTCAGCTAAAATGGGCGTTTCCCTGTTGCGAGATCTTTCATGAGTGCGCATGACATCCGTTCCGCCGTACGTCCCGATCCGGACCAGCCGCTGGTAGACATCGCCGACTATGTCGCCGACTACCAGATCGATTCGAAGGAAGCCTACGACACCGCGCGCTACATGCTGCTCGACTCGCTGGGCACCGCGATGCTTGCCATGAAGTTTCCGGAATGCGCGAAACACCTCGGTCCGCTGGTACCCGGTGCGACGCTGTCAGGCGGCGCTCGCGTGCCTGGCACCTCGCACGAGCTTGACCCGGTGCAAGCCGCGTTCGCGATCGGCACGCAGATCCGTTGGCTGGACTTCAACGACACCTGGCTGGCCGCCGAATGGGGTCACCCGTCGGATAACCTGGGCGCAATTCTCGCTGTAGCCGATTACCTGAGCCGCAAAGCCGAGCGCGAAGGCGGCGCGCCGTTGACCGTGCGCGACGTGCTGGGCTACGCGATCAAGGCGCATGAAATCCAGGGCTGCTATGCGCTGCTGAACAGCTTCAACCGGGTCGGGCAGGATCACGTCATCCTGGTCCGCCTGGCCTCCACGGCAGTCGCAACCGCCATGCTCGGTGGCAACAAGGAACAGATTGTCACTGCGGTGTCGCACAGCTGGATCGACAACGGAGCGTTGCGCACCTATCGCCATGCGCCGAATACCGGCCCGCGCAAGAGCTGGGCTGCCGGTGACGCCTGCCGTCGCGCCGTGACCCATGCAATCAATGCGGTCTATCGCGGTGTGGTCGGCTATCCGTCGGCACTCAGCGCGAAGACGTGGGGCTTCTACGACGTAGCGTTCAAGGGCAAGTCGTTCGAGTTCGAGCGTCCGTTTGGCAGCTACGTGATGGAAAACGTGCTGTTCAAGATCAGCTTCCCCGCCGAATTCCACGCACAGACCGCGGTGGAATGCGCGATGCAGCTGCATTCACAAGTCGCGGGCAAGCTCGATCAGGTGGAAAAGATCGTGATCGAGACCCAGGAAGCCGGTTGCCGCATCATCGACAAGACCGGGCCGTTGGCAAACTACGCCGACCGCGACCATTGCATCCAGTACATGGTCGCCGTGCCGCTGATCTTCGGCCGCCTGGTGGCCAGCGACTACGATGACGAGGTTGCCCTGGACCCCCGTATTGATGCGCTGCGCGACAAAATGGTGGTCAGCGAGAACCCGCAGTTCACCAAGGACTATTTCGACCCGGCCAAACGATATATCGGAAACTCGGTACAAGTGTTCTTCAAGGACGGCAGCAGCACGGAAAAGGTCTCGATTGACTACCCGATCGGCCACCGCAAGCGTCGCGCCGAGGGTATTCCCGTGTTGCTGAAGAAATTCGAGGCGGCCATGCGTGGGCATTTGCCGGCGCATCAGGTCAAGGCGATCATGGCGGCCACGAGCGACCCCGCCCAGCTCGATGCGATGCCTGTGCAGCAATTCCTTGCTCTCTTCACATTGTAAAGACTTCGTTAGTGAGAGATTAAGACCGTGCGAAGCGAACTGGCAGTATCCGGCTCGTCCAAACTGCCATTTCGCGGTAACTTTTTTGGCCTAGATATAATCTGACAGAGGGCGAAGGGGTGTTACCGTCAAACTTGCAAGGTCGCAAATGTAGGTGCAGACTGGGTTCGGGGCTTTCCTGAACGGAGTCTCACCAAGAAGGTTTAGTTTTGCGGAAGTTACTGTCCCATCCACTTAACGCTTTTGCTACACTCTCCACCGCTTGTTGTATGAACGCCAAGCTTTAGGCTGCATTGAGCCTTCAATAATGTAATTAAGTTCTGACGCGCGGTTTCCGGTTAGGGTGGAACGGACGCGAAAACCTAAAAAAGAGGAGACACCTGATGAAACGTAAGGGCTTGTATTTTCTGATAGCGCTGGCCCTGGGCGGCGTAGGTGCCGTTCCTGCGCAGGACACCACGGCTCCA
>Ga0302316_10001709_pt1 | contig 16888 bp, 17 predicted proteins | sample III_Palsa_N3_2_FD_200456 | JGI IMG/M metagenome (GOLD analysis project Ga0302316, IMG submission 200456) | Peat permafrost microbial communities from Stordalen Mire near Abisko, Sweden - III_Palsa_N3_2 | ecosystem: Environmental > Terrestrial > Soil > Palsa > Peat permafrost | place: Sweden...
GTGAGGCAGCGAAGGTCGAGGCCGACGCGGTGAGTAGAAGGCTCGCCGCGGCAAGCAGAAGGGGTTTGTTCATAGAGGTTTTAATATGGAATTCTCCAAATAATCTTGTTCGATAAAAAATTGCTGTGTACTGCGGCGTCAGATCGATCCAGATGACTAGTCCAAGGCCGCGGCAGCGGTGATAGATCGGAATGTCTCGCGCTGGCTCTGTCCAGGCGCCACCGTCACGGCGCGGCGTGCGGGCTCCTTCGTGACGTCGAAAATGTCAGACGAGAGGAAGCGCTCGTCGCCTTGGACAGTGGTCTGCATGGACCCAATATAGTCGTATCAGGCCTATCCTATTTATGCTTAACTCTTATACTAGGTAACCATTTTTCGGGTAACTGGACGAATCGTGAATCTCCTGCACTTCGAATACTTTCTACGCGTCTCAGAGCTTGGAAGCATCAATAGAGCGGCGACGAACCTTCGCCTGTCGCAACCAGCGCTATCGCGGCACATCGCATCGCTGGAGCATGAGATGGGTACCCTGTTGTTCGCAAGGACTCAAGGGGGGGTGAACCTGACCGATGCTGGAAAGCTGCTTGCACAGCGGATTCGGCCCCTTTTGCGCCAATTCACGGTCTTGCGGGAAGAGGTCGGAGAGCAGGCAGCTGGTCAGCTCTCGATAGGGACGCCCTCGGCGTGGCAGGTTCTGTTCACCGCGCCCTTCATCGAGACTCTGGCGCGAGAACACCCTGGGGTGCGGCTGCGACTCCATGAAGGGTTGAGCAACGTCCTTCGCGACTACATGTCAGCCGGCCAACTCGACATCGGCATCGTGCCTTTCAGCACCGCCGCCATGACTGGCTATTCACAGACCCCGATCTTGCGCGAGCCGCTTGTCTTGGTCGGGCGAAAGGAAGACAACCTGTCCCCGGATCGAGCCATCCCGCTATCCAGCTTGCAGGGCATGAACCTGACGCTTCCAGCGCGTCCAAACGTTCTCCGCACGCAGATCGAGCACGCGATGGAGAGGCAGGGGCTGCGGCTGCGCCTGGTGGTCGAGGCTGACACACTCGCTACCAATCTCGAGATGGCACGCAGAGGCGTGGCCTCAACCGTTCTTCCGGCCTCGGCGTTGTTCGGTGAGGAACGAAGCGATTCCGTGAGTTGGACGCGACTTAGAGGCCAGCACGTGACCTGGGCACTGTGGGAGAACGAGGCGCGCACGCATTCTCAGTCTGTGCGTGAGGGCCGCAAGATCATATTGAGTACTTTATCGGCGGTTCTCGATCAAAACAGCTGGTGGATGGCAGAGCGGCTGGCCGGCCTCACCGAATCGCCGATCTGATCCGCGTACGCCAAGAGACTTCCGTCCGGGGATGGTTTCGTAGGCGTTGGCAACGTCGGAGCATTTCACCGATATGCCCCGAACGCTTCGTGGATATCCAGCGCCAATGCGCGCGGCTGCTCCAGTGCGGCGAAGTGGCCACCGACGGGCATCTCGGTCCATCTGGCGACGTTGAAAACACGCTCCACCCACTCGCGCGGTGGGTTGATGATTTCCTTGGGAAACCGAGCATAGGAAAGCGGAGGAACTACTCGTTCGCCGGTGCCGAATCGAAGCGGCTTTGCGGCGTTTTCCCGGTACATCCGAAGCGTGGCGGCGACGTTGCCGGAGAACCAGTAGACCGAGATGTTGGTCAACAGTTCGTCAACGTCAAACCTTTCAGTCAGTTCATCGCTACCGTCGCTCCAGGCAAAGAACTTCTCGAGCAACCAGCCAGCGAGTCCAACTGGGGAGTCGGTCAACGCGTACGCCAGCGTCTGCGGCTTGGTCGCCTGGATGTGGCTGTAACCTCCCTCTCGCTCGGCCCATAGAGCGCGGGCGGCGAGCCACTCCGACTCTGCAGCAGAAAGTGGACGGTCTGCCGCGGTCAGCGGGGGCTGATAGCTACCCGAGATGAAATTCAGGTGGATTGCGCGCACAGCTTGCGGATATAGGCGTGCTAGCCAAGTGCTGACACCGGAGCCTATATCGCCACCTTGGGCGAAATAACTTGGATAGCCAAGCCCTGCCATCAACCTATGCCAGAGTGACGCGACAGCGCAGCTGTTCGTACCTGGGCTGGCGGGCGCTGGGGAGAATCCGAAGCCCGGCAAGGAGGGGACGACGAGATCGAAGGAGGGATAACCGGGCAGCCCGTTGTTTGCCGGATCGGTCAGCATTGGGACGATCTTGTACATCTCGGCGAACGAGCCTGGCCAACCGTGCGTGAGTATCAGTGGAGCCGATTCTGGGTCAACTCCTCTGACATGCATGTAGTGGACGACACGGCCGTCCAGCTCGATTTGGAATTGCGGCAAGCTGTTGAGCCTGCGCTCGGCTGCGCGCCAGTCAAAGCGGTCGCGCCAGTGTTCGACGACGTCTAGTAGAACCTTGCGCGGCACGCCGTATTCCCAATTGCCTTCGCCGACTTCGTCCGGCCATCGGGTCGTTTCGAGACGACGAGCTAGATCGGCGACGGCGGCGTTCGAAACATCAATGGCAAACGGAGTGATCTTCATGTGAACTCAATGAGTAGGCGCGGACGTTGACTGCGAGCTGCGCGAATTTTCGACAGGGTAGTGTCCAAGGGTACAAGAGGATGTCACGTATCAAGTTTCACCCTTGCGACTTCGCATCAATCCGTCGCCGATGAAGCGGGTAAATTCGAGCGGTATCGCCACCGCCAACTCCCGCAGGGGCAGCAGCTCCTCGATCCGACTGGCCGGCTGCGTTGGCAGCCGCTCCATGACGTCGCGCAGGTACGCGTAGGGATCGTGGGTTGTTGATCTCGCATCTGCTCGTAACGTCGAAAGACGCTCGAGTCGCCCGAGTTTGATAGTGCCTGACGCACGAGCACCCAACAACTGCCACGAAACGCAAAGCGCCAATGCGCGACGTGCAACACTGTCGAACAGGCCGGCGCAAAATGGGCAACGGCCTGCCCCTTCTGTGGCTGCAGCGCTGCCAGTGAGTAGGGGATGGTCTTGGACGCAGCGTCTCGAAGCCAACGTGCCAACTATGCGTCCGCCGCTTGTGTGAGCGTCGGGCGACGCGAGGAGAACTTAGGCTGGTGATCTGAGTCACAGGACAGATGCGAACCCTACCCCCGACAGCCAAGGCAGAGCGAGATCGAATGGAGATGCTCAACGAAATGATGGTGTTCGCAGAGGTCGTCACGAGCGGAGGCTTCTCCGCGGCTGCACGATCGCTCGGCCTCGAAACCTCGTCGGTCAGTCGCAGCGTCGCTCGTCTCGAGAAGCATCTCAGCGCTCGCCTGCTCCATCGAACCACGCGTGCGATCGCCTTGACCGAGGTCGGAGAACAGGTGTTCAGGGAATGCGCCGCCATCGCCGGCAAGGTGCGTGACATCCGCTCGCTCGCCAATCATTTCCATGTCGAGCCTCGCGGCACGCTGAGGCTATCCGCGCCGGTTGCACTGGGGCAGTTGTGGCTGGCGCCGCGGCTCGCCGATTTCATGGAGGCCTGCCCGACCGTCGACTTGCGCGTGACGCTGATCGACCGTCCCGTCGATCTGATCGAGGATGGCATCGACTTGGCGCTTCGAATTTCCGCGGACTGGCCGCCCGGACTCGTCGTACGCAAGTTGTTCGCGGTGCGCTATGTGCTGATCGCGTCGCCCTCATATCTTGCACGCTACGGCGCGCCGGCAGAGCCGACCGATCTGGAACGACATCGCTGCCTTCATCTCGGTCACGGCGCATTCGGGGCAACCTGGACAATGTGCAAAGGCGAGCAGCGAACGACGCTGACGGTCCCCCCGCGTTACGCGCTGAACAACAGCATTGCGATCGCCCTGGCCGCTGCGGCGGGCGGTGGCATCGGTCTCATTCCCGACTTCTCGGCGCGCAAGGGGCTCGAGGAGGACCGCCTCGTCGAAGTCCTGCCGGACTGGAGCTTCGATGTCCCCTACCGACGCGACGCCGCGCTGGCGTATCTGCCTGGCCCGCACGTCCCGAACAAGGTCCGTGCCTTCATCGACTATCTTGTCGCGACGTTGTAGGCACGCGCAGCTGCGCAGCGTTGTCCTCCACGCAATGGAGCTTTGAGTTCCACGGGAGTTCTGTCCCGTACCCGGCTTTGGCAATATCTCCGCTTCGGTCACGCCTGCCATCTCGGCCGTGACCACGAAGGACATGCGTGAAATTCTTGATGACAGCGATGGCGCTGGTGGCGTTGCTTGGCGTGACCGACTGCGGCGCTGCAAACGGGGCGACTGCTGGTTGGCAGCTTCCGCAGGCGACCCCGGCACCAGCGCCGATCGCGCAGCCGCAGGATGTCGCCTATCCCGGCACCCTTCGCCTCGAAGTGGACGCCACCGACGCCATGCGTGGCATCCACCGCATCCATGAAACCATTCCCGTACGCGGAATGAAGCAGCTGACGCTGCTGTTTCCCCAATGGGTTCCGGGCGATCCGGTGCCGCCCAACGTGCTCGACCAGGTCGCAGGGCTCGTGTTCCATCTGGGCGGGAAGCGCCTGCCATGGCGACGCGATCCTGTGGAACAAGCTGCGTTCCATGTCGATTTGCCTCAGGGGGCACAGGAAGTGGACGTCGATTTCGAGTTCCTCTTCCCCTCCAGCAGGGCGATCGGGCCGGTGTTGTCGACACCGACGATGGTGGATCTGCAGTGGCAGAGCCATGTGCTCTATCCGGCCGGCTATTACTCGCGCCGCATCCAGGTCGACCCCGCCGTGACGCTGCCTCATGACTGGCAGTTCGCTTCGTCGCTCGACGGCGCCACTCGTGTCGGCGATGTCGTGCGGTTCTCTCCCGTGTCGCTCGATGTGCTCGTGGATTCTCCCGTAATGGCAGCGCGCTGGATGAAGCAGTACGCCCTCAGTGACGACCCGGTGCCGGTACGACTGGACGTCGCGGCCGATACGGAGTCCGGCCTCGTCGTGCCGCCCGAGGCTCTCGACAAGTACCGTCGCGAGGTCGCACAGGCTTATAAATTATTTGGCGGCCAACACTACGATCACTACGACATGCTGGTCTGGCTGGCGAACGACTTCGGCCCAGGCTACTTCGAGCAGAGTCGCTCGGATGAGAACGGCTTGCCTGCGGCCTTCTTCAGTGACCCGGTGCGCAATGGTCGATCTCTCGGCTTCCCGTTTCACGGCTTCGTCCATGCGTGGAATGGCGTCTTCCGCGTTCCCGCAACGATGTGGACGGCGAATCTGAACATCGCACCGCAGGATTCGTTGCTCTGGGTCTTCGAAGGTTTGACGATGTACTGGAATGGCGTGCTCAACGCCCGATCGGGCGTCGCCAGCCGGGAGGATGCGCTCAGGGACTGGGAGTCCACCGCATCGGCATATGCAAGCCGACCTGGACTGCAGTGGCGGACATTGCAGGACGCATCCGAGCAGGTGCTCATCCAGCACGGCAACAGCATCCTCTATCCGGAGGGGCGCTTGCAGCCTTGGCCAGATTGGCAACTCAACACCCTCGACGCGTATTTGCAGGGCCAGTTGATCTGGCTGGACATCGACACGCTCATCCGCGAACGCTCCAGCGGCCTCAAATCGTTGGATGACTTCGGGCGTGGCTTCTTCGGAATCCGCAACGGCAGCCGAGTCGCTGTGCCTTACACGTTCGCAGACCTCGTCGCCGCGCTGAACGCCGTCACGCCGTACGACTGGGCAACCTTCCTGCGCGCGCGGGTGGAGAGCGTCGGCATCGACACCGATCTGGACGGCATCACGCGCGGCGGCTACCGGCTGACCTGGAACGACCAACCGTCAGTCGTTCAACAGGCCAGCGAGACCAAGAGCGGCCGTGCTGGCCTCGGCTTCTCGGTGGGCATCGATCTGAACAAGGATGGTGAGGTGACAAGCGTCGTCTGGGGCAGCGCAGCTTGGCGCGCAGGCCTGGTCGTCGGCGCGAAGGTCCTCTCGGTCAACGGCCAGCCCTATCAGGCATCCGTGATCAAGTCGGTAATTTCGGAGTCGTGCGCCGACCGTCCAATCGAATTGCGCGTCGCACGGGGCCAGACGGAGCACTCGCTCTCGCTGACGTGGGAAGGTGGCTTGCGCTATCCACATCTGGAACGGGTGCCAGGAACACCGGCCTTGCTCGACGACATCCTGCGGCCCAGGCCGTGAACCACCCCATCGCCTAGGCAAATGACAAGCTTCAACGCTGATGCTCGCAAAGCAGCGCTGTCGCGGCTGAAAGCCCCAAGATGCAGGCGCAACGACTGGTGGAAGCGGCTTCTGCGTTCAGGTTGAATCTGGCGCCCGCCGAAGTGCCTGAATCCCGACAAATTTGATAAACGCCGCGCGATCGTTTTGACAAAAGGAGATCGAGGTATGAGAAATCGTCCATGGCAAAAGTCGGCACGGCGAGTGCAGACGCGTGCTGCGCTTGTGGCTGGTCTGTGCCTCACGACGGCAATCGGCTACGCAGCTCCTTCAGAAGAGCCGGCATGGCGACAGACGGTGCGTGCATTCGCGGCGAGCAACTTCAAGAATCCCGCCTGGGGACGTTCGCATTCTGAGCGTGACTACGAGTTGGCCAGTCAACTGGCCGCATCTGATCATGTCGTACTCGATGACGATGTGCTCTTTGCCGCGGCGTATCTGCACGACATGGCTGCTTTCAAGCCCTGGGAGGTCGAGGGAAAGGAGCACGGCGACGTCGGCGCGATGACGATCGACAGCGTCCTGAAGGGCACGAACTTTCCGGCTGACAAGTTCGAAGCGGTGCGCGGCGCGATCCGGACGCACATGTATTACCGCACGCCTGTTGGCTCTGAAGCGACCTATCTCCACGATGCCGATGCGCTCGACTGGCTTGGAGCGATCGGCATCGCCAGAGTGCTGGCGCTCGCTGATCCGCACGGCCAAAGTCCGACCGTGCCCGAGGAGGTCGCGCTGATCGAGAAGAATATGGAGGTGGTGCCTCCGCACATTGTCTCGTCGGCTGGTCGTTCGCGAATCGCGGCGAGGATCGCAGAGGGTGCCGAATTCTTGAAAGAATTACGTGGCGAGTCCGACGGCTTTCGTTCGCTCTAGACAAGCTGCATGCTTCGCTGGCAACCTGAGCCGCGAGGTCGGCTCATCGAAAAAGGGCGACGAGGTCTCCGGAGTCTGGTTGAGCACGATCGTGCGTTCCGACCGGGACCAGACCAAGCATGTGCATCTGGGCTGGGTGCGAGAGATCGCCGTATTTGCGAATGGCAAGCCCGTCTTTCAGGAAAGAAATCTGTACGGCTCGCCGGCGCAAAAGGAACCGGACGGCCGCCTGGGATTGGAAAACGGCCAGTTCGACCTGCCCCTTCGCAAGGGCGACAACTCCGTGCGGGTGTTCGTCGATGACAACTTCGGTGCGGCTCAGCATTTGGATGGGGCATGAAGATGCGACTCGATGACATCAGCGGCGTTCATTTCCAAAGCTGGAAGTTGGCGCGACCAATCCCCGCTCGTCGCATTGAATCGCCCGCTCCGACGCACGCGGGACGACCGCTTCCGGTCGACGCAGATCGACGCGCGATGCTGTTCGAGGTCGGCAATCGATAGGCGCCTGGCGGCCGGGAGCTATCTGCGACGATCTGGCTCGGTGGTGGCGCGCGCGGGCCGATCTGTGCTGACGCGAAGTCAGCCATCTCCCTCGCGGACGACACGCACTGCGGGGCGGACTATCGCGAAGGTCAGCTTTCGTGGTGCATGACGAGCGGCTATCCTTCGAGCGTAGGGACAGGAGCCATCCGCCATGCCAAGTGACGACCTCTCGCTTCTCGCCAGGCAGATCATTCAAGCGCAGGACAGTTGCGCTTCGTTGAGTGCTTTCTCATCGACGGGCTGCAAGATATCGGTTCGTGACGCGTACGAGGTCTCATGGCTCGTGCATGAGCAAAGGCTGAGTTCCGGTTGGCGGCCGGTGGGCCGCAAGATCGGCTTCACCAATCGCGACATGTGGGCGCTCTTCGGTGTGAGCCAACCCGTCTGGTCTTTTGTCTACGACCGTACCTGTCGGGAGGTCGACTCAGATGTTGTCTGCGAGCTGAAGGATCTGTTTCAGCCCAGGATCGAGCCGGAGATCGCCTTGCGGCTGCGCAGCGTGCCGGCTGCCGGAGCTTCCGTGGCCGAGGTGCTCGATTGCGTCGAGTGGGTTGCTCACGGCATCGAAATGGTCCAATGCCACTATCCGGACTGGAAATTCACGTCGACCGACGCCATCTGCGACTCTTCATTTCACGGCAAGCTCTTGCTCGGAAAGAGGCATTTTCCGCGGTCCGAAGGCGTCACGGAAGCATTCTTGAAGGAATGCGAAGTGAGCCTGCTACGAAACAGCGAGCTCGTTGAGGTCGGGTTTGGACGCAACGTACTGGGGAGTCCGTTGTCAGCACTCGCGAGCCTCGTCGAGGCCATCGAGCGAGAAGGTGCCGTCTACCCGCTTGCGCCGGGCGAAATCATCACGACTGGAACGATGACCAAGGCTTACCCCGTCAAAGTCGGTCAGCGATGGGAGACTCACTTCGAGCGCGACGAATTTCCGGGGTTGACGATCGAATTTGTATAGAGCTCGCACGCGCAGCATCGTACGGCAGCGCTACGCACGGCGCGGCCGCTGACAGGCGGCACGCGGCCCAGGAGGAGCCATTCGTGACAGTCTGCTCCTGGGCAGCAGAATCGTGGGAGGAACCGTCTGCGCAAGCTGGACGTTTGACGATAGTTGAGGAAAAGTATGATTTATGAACTTGTGACGCTGTCCAGTCCGCCGCTCGCGCAAGACGCCGCATCGAAGGCCGCGCACGATTGGGTCTTGAAAGGCGAAGGCGAGCTCCTCGGCGCCTGGCGGACGGAAATCGGCGAGCTGTTCCAGATCAAGCTGCTACGTCGCTACGACAGCATCGCTGCCCTGGATAAAGAACGCATGCGTACGTTGTCCAGTGCAAAGCCGTTCGGCATCGACGACCCCTCGGTGCGACTGCAACTGGAGCGCTACGAGCGCTTTCCGTTCCTGCCCGAAGTCGCGCCCAAGGAATTCGGACGGTTCTACGAATTCAGGACTTACTTCCTGAAGCCTGGTGGTCTGCCGCCGACACTGGCTGGATGGAAGGCGGCGATTGCGCCCGCGCATGAGTACACGGACCACCTCGTGGTCAACCTGTACGCCCTCGACGGACTGCCCCGCATCACCCATATCTGGGGGTTTTCCAGTTTGGAGCAGCGTACCGAACTTCGGGCACGGCACTACGCTGCGGGCTTGTGGCCGCCGAAGGGCGGTCCTGAACAGATCGCCCGGGCGACGTCCACGATCTGCATCCCCGAGCCTTACTCGCCGCTTCGCTGATCCGGAGTTGCCTTGCAGCCCTCCCGGACCGCTCTCGCGGTGGGGTGATGTGTGCGTGTCGCAGGGCACGATCTCGGCTCAACGGGCACGATTGAGAGTCCGTGCGGACATCAATGGTTCGTGGACAACCGCTTCCAGCGGCCGCCATTCACGGCCAACCGACTTGACGCTGCGCACACATCCGATGGCTTTGCTGCGAGCGCCACTGACGGAGCGGCGATTTAGGACGGCGGCCGAGCTTCACGAGATGCCCAACGGGCGGCTGGTTCGCTACTGCGGCATCGCGACGTTGCGGCAGCAGCCCGACACAACCAACCGGACGATCTTCATCAGCCTCCTAGACCTGGTCAAACGAGCGGATTCAGGGTGTACAGACCGACGATCGATGTCGAAGCCAGCACGTGCCCCTTGCTCGCACGATCGAATGTTTGCCAGGTGATGTCATCGGGCAAGTCGAGGTGTTCCACATCCAAAGCGTAGACAGTGAACGTGTACCGATGAACCCGCCTGTCGTTCCACGGCGGGCAGGGGCCGTCATACCCGTAGTATTGACCCTTCAGATCCAGATCTGTCGCGAACCAGTGCGCGTAGTCGTTGACGCCGTGTCGCATGCCGTTTCCAGCGTCAGGTCCGGGCTTTCCACCGCGCGTGAAGCCGCTTGAATGGTAGCCTTCGGGAATTTGGCGCACGGACAGGGGAATGTCGAGGAGTACCCAGTGTGTGAAGGGTCCGCGAGGAGCATTGATCGCGATCTCGCGGTACTCTCTGTTGACGTCTTCACCTGTGGCCGGTGCATCGAAATCGATGACGGTGACCGCGAAGGATCGGGTGCGGGCCGGAACGTCGCTCCAAGCGAGGTGCGGGTTCAGATTCCGGCTCGGTTGCGTGCGGGTGATCCCACCGATCGATGCGACGGCGAATTGCAGAGGGATAGCCTGGCCCTCTCTGAAGCTTTGGCTGCTGAGTTTCATTTTGCGCCCCACTTCAATTTCGCTTGACCATTTGAATGCCGCTCTTCATAAGTCTTCGCTGTGATCAGTCGCTTTTGCGTGATGGCATTGGCTCGCTCTGTGACCGTACGAAGAATTGAAGCGGGAGCTTTGACTGGGCTGCCGGCATTGAAGGGAGGCTCCGGGTCGTACGCCATGTAGAGCTGAAGCTCTTGAGCAACTTGCTCTCCGCGCAACAGTGAAACCAAAACCAACGAGCCATCGATACCGGCGGTCACGCCTCCCGCACTGACCATGGAGCCATCGATGACCACCCGCTCCGTGCTCACCTCGGCGCCAAAGTAGGGAAGTACTTCGAGTGCCGTCCAGTGGGTCGTGGCGCGCTTTCCGTGCAGCAGTCCTGCGGCGCCACAAAGCAGGGCGCCCGTGCAGACGGAGAAGACAAATCTCGCCCCGGCGGCCTGCCGCCGGATGAAGGAGAGCACTTCTTCGTCGTGCATCAACTCCTCTTGCCCGTGTCCACCGGGAACAAGCAACACGTCAAGTTGCCCGACTTCGGAAAAGGTCGCGTCCGGCAAGATACGCAGTCCTGCCATGTCGCGTACCGGAGTTTTGTCCTTCCATATCGCTTGGAAAGTTGAATTCTGTACACGGGCTAGAGCTTCAAACGGCCCTGTGAAGTCGCACTGATCCATGTTCGGAAAGATCAGTCCTCCAATGGAAAGAGGGATGGATGCCTGGACGATGTCCATTTTGATTTCCTCCTAAGAGACCTGTGCCGAGCGGCAGCAGGAGGTTGAGATTGATGTGCAACTGTTGCAGCCGAAAAGGCAAGGTTCACTTTTCGGGATCTGTCGCAATAGCAGAGGAATGGCGGCCTGAGGCCGGGGGTATCGCGGAAGTTCAGAAGGCCAGGTTGTAGAACAGATCTGCTGCGGACATGACTTGGCCTTCGGGGCCAGCGCATTGGCCCATACGAATCATGTGCATGACCTCGATGCCCGCGATGATCTTGGTGGCGCAGTGGAGTCCTTGAATCCCGGCATCGGCCGTGTTCGGCGCTTGATGGCACGATGATCCTGTTCGACCAGGTTGTTCAGGTACTTGGACTGGCGCAGCTCGATGGCCACGCCGCTGTCGGCGATCAAACCGCGCACGGCCGCCATGTTGGCACCGCTCTTGTCGATGGTGACTTTCTCAGGCGCGTCGTGCAGGTCGATCGCACGCTCGAAGAAGCGCCGCGCCGCCGCCTCGTCCCGCTTGGCCGTGAGCAGAAAGTCCACCGTCTGGCCAAGGCGATCGACGGCGCGATACAGATACTTCCGCTGGCCACCGATCTTGATGTAGGTTTCGTCCATGCGCCAACTGCGTCCGAAGGGGCGCTTGCGGCCACGAAGCACCTTGGCCAGGATCGGCAAGATCTTCAGCGCCCAGCGATGCACCGTGGCGTGATCGACGGCCACGCCGCGTTCGGCCATCATCTCTTGGGTAGTGCAGCCGCTTGAGCACCTTGCGAAGGACGGGCGTTTCGAGCTGGATGTGCACCGGTACCATGGCGGGTATCGTAGCGACGTCGGCTTACTGCGACAGAACCGCATGCCGCATGCCCGGTCGACTTACATCGCCCCGGCCATGCGGCAGTTCTTCAAGCGTGCCAAGCGTACTGTTGGAACTGCGATTCGAGCGCAGGCTTGGCGACGCTACCGACATAGTTTGTGATCGTCGACGCAGCTACGACATTGATCAGCTCGAGAACCTGCGCCTTGGTATAGCCAACGCCGATGAACGTCGTCAGCAGCTCCTCGGGAATGTGTCCGCGCTTCTCGATGAGCGTCTTCGCGACGTTGGACAACGCAGCATGCTTTTCGTGCTTCGGCAGGCGGCCTTCTCGGATCGCTTGCACGTCCGACTCACTGACACCTTGCTGCGATGCGAGGAACGTATGGAAGGCGACTGCCCAGGTGCAGGCATTCGTGACTGCGTTGGTAAGCAACAGGATCTGAACTTCGGCTTCGTTGAACGTCCCGGAGTGCGCCTTCGTGAAGACGCCAATGAACGAGCTAATCAGAACGGGCGACTCGGCCATGGCGCCGGCGATGTTCGGGATGAATCCGAATGCCTTGACGATTTCCTGCAACACCGGTTTCGAATCCGCGGGTGCCGAATCGAGGGTGTGAATTTGATACGTGGTCATTTTGAAGTCCTTTTCGTTGGGTTGCGCAACTCATTCTCGAGCTGCGAAGATGAAAGTTTAGGGCTGTCGATTTCTCGCCGCAATTACGTGCAAGGTAATCAAGCTGAACGGCTCTTGGTCGAAAAGTGAACCACTCAAGATGCGGGCGAGTCGATCGAAAGCGTGGCCGTGCCAGTTGCCATTGCGTAGCAGAAGAGCGGTTGGAATGATGGAAATCACAAGCCGCTCGAGGAGCGAGGAAAGTCAACCCTTGCGAGGGAACGTCTCCAAGTGCCAAGCCTCTGTCTCGTCGTCGGCAGGAAACATCGACTCGACACGAAGTTCCTGTGCTGCGATGGTCTGCGGAGTACCGACAGTCGAAACCATGGAAAAATATTTGAGCAGACGGCCTTCCTTGACAAAGGCTATTGGAATCACAGCGGCCGGAGACGGACTATCTTTAGTTGACCAGTCGACTGTCACACCAGGAAAAGCCATCAATTCGGCAATCAAGCTGCGCGCCTGTTCATCAATGATTCCTCCTGTCGCCTCTCTGCCAATTCGCTCGAATAGACCCCTTGACACCTCCTCCCAGTTGTCAATGAAAGGACGCATTGCGTTCGGGTCGAAGATCATTCGCAGCAAATTGCGATCTTTTGGTTGTTTTGAAAGGTCAATGAAGCTGCCGAAGAAGCGGGGCGCAAATTCGTTGGTCATCAAGACATTCCAATGACGATCCATCACAATCGCCGGAAACGGCTCGTGCTGCCGCAGCATTCTTTCAAGTGCACGATTGACCGTCCTCATCTCTTCGGCATTCCACGCCTTGTCAGAGTAGATCGGAGCAAAACCTGCGGCCAAGAGCAAGGAATTCCGGTCTCGGAACGGCATCTTCAACGCCTCAGCCAAGCCCATCAACAGAGCTCGGCTGGGCGAACTTCGACCGCTCTCCACGAAGCTGATATGACGCTGCGAAACGCCCATGTCGAGGGACAGTTCCAACTGGCTTCGTCCTCGCTGGTCCCGCCATTGCCGGATGAGCGCCCCAAGGGCCGTCGGTGCCCTGGGTGTATCCGATGCCAAGGCGTTCCTTGAAATCATGGTTGTGTCTCGCTAAGTTGAAGTCGATGCTTGCGCAAGATGGTCGGGCTGTCGAAGCGCGTGTGCTTAGAAGGCCGTCGGTCCAACCGAGCCGTACCAAGCAATGACCTTGGTCGGGTCTTTGTCGTCCATATAGAAGAAGTGAGTCATGGCAGGCCGAGCGGTCGGGATGCTCTTGTCGTTGAAGACCATTGTCACGAACCCTCGGAAGAGCTTCAGTTTTGGGCTGTCCCAGTATTCGACCACTTCGTGGTGCGCCGTCAGATTCTTGTCGACGAAGTCACGCAGGCCCTTACGGATGCCTTCTCGGCCTTGCCAATCGCTCACACCAAGATGTCCAACAGCGTTTTCCGCAAAGCAATCGAAGCCCTTGCCCCAGGTCTTGTCGTCGATTTCCTTCCAAAATGCCAGGAGCCACGCTGGAGGAGCCATCTTGGTGAACGTGACGCTCGTTCCTTCGCCTTCCTGCTTCGGAGGGAGATCGCTGCTCAGTCCTGCACCAAAGAGTTGAGTGGCGGGCGCGATTGCCGCGACCGTGGCCAGGCCCCTCATAAGGGAGCGACGATTGATAGTAGAGGTCATCTGGAAATCCTTGCTGGAGCCGCTTGGGCTCGCGTGAATTGGACAAGCGGTGCATTCAACCTTCGCACCGCCCGCAGGTTGAAGTCTGAAGGCGAAGAGCGATCATAGGTAGCGTTCAAAGCTCGGCAACTACCTGACAGGTAATCGCATTTGGGAGTTCCTTCAAGCTTGAGGTCGCGCGAGCTTCCCTGTCGAACGAAGAGTTCCCCCAGCTGAACGCGGCCACGGAAGGTCTGGGCAGCCGCCACTTTGAGCAGGCGCCACACCAAGCGTGGTGGGAACACTCGTCAGGCAGCGTAGATCTGTCGCTATGGATATCCGCGCACCGAGCATTCGGCGGCGCACGAGTGGTTCAAGGCGCTGATCGCCGATTGCACGCGCGGTCTCTAGGCAGCGTGCGTGCCGCCGCTTCCAGGGCGCGGTTTCAGGAAATCGACGAACGCCCGCAATGCCTCCGGCATCTGTCGACGGCTGCTGTAGTAGAGGCGCGGACCCGCGAATTCCTCCTGCCATCCGTCGAGTACGCGGACGAGCCGGCCGTCGGCCAGGCCCTCGGCGACGATCTCCTCGAACGTGAACAGGATGCCCAGGGCCGCCATCGCGCCGGCGAGTTCGATGGCCGACGATTCGCTGGCGAGTCGACCGTCTGGGATCACGCGGACGGCTTCGTCCCCGCATCGGAGCTCGAGGACGCTTCTTCGTCCACCACTGAACAGGTGTCGAATGCAGTCGCGGGCCTCGAGGTCGCGCGGGTGCGCCGGCACTCGATGGCTGGCGACGTAGGCCGGCGCAGCAACGCCGATGATCCGTTGTCGTGCAGGCCCAATGGGCACCGCAATCACATCGTCGGCGAGGTGCTCTTCGTAGCGGACGCCCGCGTCGCAGTGGGCTGCGAAAACGTCCACGAGGCTCTCCGTGACCGTCACCTCGATGCGGATGCCCGGATGAGCCACAAGGAACGCTGATGCGAGCGGCGGCAGCACATGGCGGGCAACGATTCCCGGCACGTCGAGCCTCAACGTCCGGGTCGATGGATGGTCGGTGGCAATGCTGTCGAACGCGAGCTCGAGTTCCACGAGCGCGGGTTGGATGCGCGACAGCAGTTCCATGCCTGCTTCGGTCGGCGTCACGCTCCGGGTGGTTCGGTTCAACAACCGCACGCCCTTGCGATCCTCCAGCCGCTGCACCGCGTTGCTCAGCGAGGAGGCCGGCAGCCCGTTTCTCCCCGCCGCCGCCCGGAAGCCACCAGCCTCGACGACGAGGGCGAAGAGCTTCATGTCGGAGAGGTTCGAGACATCCATTGTTCTTCCTATCGTACAGGCCGTTCACGTCGAGGGCATTATCGGATTGGCCTGGCTGGCGGAGACTCGGGCCATGGATTCAACGGGAAAGAAGATGGAGCATCGCAAACTTGGGCTCGCGGGCCCCGCAGTTTCCGCAATCGGCCTCGGTTGCATGGGAATGTCCGACGCTTATGGGCCGGCGGATCGCGCGGAGAGCATCGCGACGATCCGGTCGGCGCTGGACGCAGGCGTCACCTTGTTCGACACCGCCGACTTCTACGGCTCAGGCGACAACGAGATGTTGATCGCGGAGGCGCTGCGCGGCGTCGCCCGCGAGCGTTATCAGCTCTCGGTGAAGTTCGGCAGCCTCCGCGACGCCGATGGCGGCTGGGGGCCGCTGGACGGTCGCCCGGAGCAGGTGAAGAACTTTCTTGCCTATTCGCTGCGCCGGCTTGGTGTCGACCATATCGACATCTATCGCATCGCCCGGCTCGACACGGCCGTGCCGATCGAAGATACGGTGGGCGCGTTGGCGGACTGCGTCCGCAAGGGCTGGATTCGACACATCGGCCTGTCCGAAGTCGGGGAGGACACCCTCCGACGCGCTGCGGCTATCCACCCTGTTTCGGACCTGCAGATCGAGTATTCGCTGATGTCGAGCGGCATCGAGGAGGGGATATTGCCGACCTGTCGCGAACTAGGCATTGCCATCACGGCCTATGGCGTTCTCTCACGCGGCTTGCTGAGCGGGCATTGGCGCCCGAACGGCAAGACGGACTTCCGCGCGATGAGCCCGCGTTTTCAGGGCGAGGATCTCGTCGCAAACCTGGCGCTGGTCGAGCGGCTGTCTGCGCTAGCCGTGACAAAGGGCGTCACGGCTAGCCAGCTGACTATCGCCTGGATACTCGCACAGGGCAAGGACATTGTCCCGGTCGTGGGCGCCCGCCAGCGCGAGCGCCTCGCCCAGGCGCTGGGTAGCCTGGCAGTGACACTGTCTGCAGACGAGGTGGCGGCCATCGATCGGGCGGTGCCGAAGGGCGCGGCCAAGGGCGCGCGGTACCCGGAGGCCATGCTTCGACGGCTGGATAGCGAACGCGCGAAGACGGCGTCGGCGTGACGTCGGCTCCGTTGCGCGTTGCCTGCACATCAAACCTGCCCGATCGGCGACTATATGGGTGCCCCGCCTTGCGCACGCAGCCGCGTTGGCGTCGCTACGTGCCCCACAAGATCCGAGCGTTCATCGACTATCTGATCTCAACCGTCTGATCCTGACGGACGAGCTGCGTCGGGTGGGTCGACGTCGTTGCCTCGCACGCAATAGCGCTTTGCCTTTTACGGCAGTTGTTCGCTCCGTCGCTGTTAGGCACTATCGAACCTGTAAGAGCAGGATCCTGCTCCGATATGCAGGGTCGATGTGACATTCAGGAATTTGATGGTCAGGGTTTTCAA
>Ga0302316_10001710_pt1 | contig 16885 bp, 17 predicted proteins | sample III_Palsa_N3_2_FD_200456 | JGI IMG/M metagenome (GOLD analysis project Ga0302316, IMG submission 200456) | Peat permafrost microbial communities from Stordalen Mire near Abisko, Sweden - III_Palsa_N3_2 | ecosystem: Environmental > Terrestrial > Soil > Palsa > Peat permafrost | place: Sweden...
CAGCCGGCCGTCAAACGTCATACGCTCTCCACGATTAATTTCATTCAGATAGTTTAATCACGAGTGATTTGAGCGGCACGTACTTTATTCAATAATAAAAAGATGAGAAATTGTTAGCTGAGCGCTGCGGCGGCTTGCGCTGCGGACCAGAACCAGCTTGGGAGAGCATCAATGGAAGCTTTGAAGACACACGGAATTGAACTGCCGCGCCTCGGATTTGGCACATTCCGCATGCCGGGTGGAGATTGCCAGCCGGTAGTCGAGAGTGCCCTCGAACTCGGTTATCGGCACATCGACACCGCCGAGATGTATCAGAACGAGGAAGCGGTAGGCGCCGCCATCGCGGCCTCGGGTCTCGCGCGCGAGCAACTGCACGTGACGACCAAGGTGTGGCACGAGAACCTCAAGCCGGAGTCCATCCGACGGGCTCTGGACACGAGCCTCGGAAAGCTCGGCGTCGACTATGTCGATCTGTATATGGTGCATTGGCCATCGCGTGACATGGACCTCGGCGCAATCATGGAGACGATGCAAGGCTTTCTGGAGAAAGGCACGGTTCGGGCAATCGGCGTATGCAATTTCAACCTGACGATGCTGCGAACAGCGGTCGAGGAAATCGGCGCACCCATCGCTTGCCACCAGATCGAATACCACGCGTTTCTCGCGCAGTCGAAAATGCTGAACTACCTGCGGGAGAAAGGCATTCCGCTCGTTGCTTATGCTCCGCTTGCGCAGGGGAGGGCGGCGAGCGACCCCGTGCTGCAGGGAATCGGCGCCAGACATGGCGTGAGCGCCGCCCAGATTGCACTTGCCTGGCTCCTGGGGCAGGATGGGGTTGCCGTCATTCCTAAGGCACAACGGCGCGAAAGTCAGAAAGCCAATCTCGATGCTCTGGCGGTGAAACTCGACGACGACGACCGGCGCGCTATTGCCGTGTTGCCGAAGGATCACCGTTTCGTGACGCCGCCGTTCGCACCGGAGTGGGACGCGTAACTGGGCTCACGCTGATAGCCCCCGGTCGCGGTCAGCAGGCTGCGGGTGTACTCATGCTCGACCCGTTGCGCACGAATCGACGCGATATCGCACTGTTCGACGATTTCACCATTGCGCATCACGGCGACACGCTGGCAGAAAAAGCCGACTACGGCGAGATTGTGACTGACCAGCACCATGGTCAGCCGACGCTCGCGATGGAGCCGTCGCAGCAGGTTGAGAATCTCGGCCTGCACGGACACATCCAGCGCGGACGTCGGCTCATCGAGCAGCAATACTCGCGGTTCGACAATCAGCGCCCGCGCTATTGCAACGCGTTGCCGCTGACCTCCCGACAACTGATGCGGATAGCGAAAGCGATACGCGGGACCTAACCCGACTTCGCCCAGCGCATCGACGATGCGTTCGTCCTGCCGGTCGATGCCGTTGATGGTGAGTGGCTCACGCAAGGTCTGATCGACGGTGAAGCGCGGATGCAACGAACCGTACGGATCCTGAAAAACCATCTGCACGTCGCGTCGAAACGCGCGCGGGACCTTTTCCCTTAGGACATGGGAGCCGATCTTCATATGGCCGCTGGCGATGGGCGCGAGGCCGCTCAGCGCGCGCAGTATCGTTGACTTGCCGGATCCAGATTCGCCGACCAGCCCGAAGACTTCTCCTTCGTCAACATGAAAGCTCGCCTCGCGCACTGCGTCGACGTGACCGGTCTTCGTCCTGAAGCGGACCGTAAGGGCGCTGACGTCGATCATGCCGACTCTCCGGTCGATTCCGCGAGCCACGCTGCGTCCCGCTTTAGTACAGGCAGTTCGTCGGGTGGATCGATGAGCGGGGGATTCGCCGCGAGCAGGCCGCGCGTGTAGGGATGCTGGGCATGGACAAGATCGCGAGCGGCGCAGGTTTCCACCACGCGCCCCGCGTACATGACGACGACGCGGTCGCAGAACGACATCACGAGCGGCAGGTCGTGGCTGATGAAAATGAGGCCCGTGTCGTGCTTTTCGATCATCTCGTCGAGAATCCGGAGCACCTGCATCGAGACGAGCACGTCGAGCGCGCTGGTCGGCTCATCGGCGACGAGAAGTCGCGGGCCGGATGACACCATCATGGCGATCATCACGCGTTGTCCCATGCCGCCTGACAACTCGTGCGGGTAGGCATCGGCGACACGCTCGGGATCGCGGACGTGCACCGCGGCCAGCGCCGCGATGATTTTGTCGCGCATCTCGCGGCGGCCGAGTTTCGGGCTGTGCAGATGGAACGCCTCGCGCATCTGCTGCGCGACGGTCATCACCGGGTTCAGCGAGTATTTCGGATCCTGCAGGATCATGCTCATCTGCCGGCCGCACAGTTGCCGGCGCTTGCGTGCCGACATCGCCAACAGGTCCTGGCCATCGAACTTCATCGTCTTTGCCTGGCATAGCGCGTCAGGCGGCAGCAAGCCGAGCAGCGCACGCCCAGTCAGCGTCTTGCCCGAGCCGGATTCGCCGACGATGCCAAGCCGCTCGCCGCGATGCAGCGTTAGCGACAGGCCGCGCACGGCGTCCGTCAATTCACCGTCGTGACCGCGAAAGCCGATCCGCAACTCGTCGATTTCACACAGGGGTTGGGTCATATCCGTTGGCATGTCAGCCTCCATGGCGCGGATCGAAGACGTCGCGCAGACCGTCGCCGAGCAGGTTGAAGGCGAGACTTACCAGCAGAATGGCAAAACCCGGAATAGTGGCGACCCACCACGAGTCGAGCAGGACGTTGCGGCCCGACGCGACCATGAAACCCCACTCGGGGCTCGGCGGCTGCGCGCCGAGACCGAGAAACCCGAGACCCGCGACGGTGAGAATGATGCCGGCCATATCGAGCGTCGCACGCACGATCACCGATGACGTGCACAGCGGCACGATATAACGCAACAGGATGCGCATTTGCGATGCGCCCTGCAGCCGCGCGACGTGAATGAAATCGGCCTGCACGAGCCTCAGGGTCTCCGCGCGCGCGAGGCGCGCGTACGCCGGCCACGCTGTAATCGAAATCGCGATCACTGCGTTGATGACACCGGGTCCCAGCGCGGCCGCGAACGCGAGCGCAAGCACAATCTTCGGAAACGCGAGGGCCACGTCGGTGATGCGCATCAGTACATTGTCGACCCAGCCGCCAAAGAAGCCGGCCGTGGTGCCGATCAGAAGGCCGATGGGCACCACGATCACCACGACGAGAATCGCGATCGAAAGCGTGAGCCGCGAGCCGTAGATCAGCCGCGAGAGGATGTCGCGGCCAAGCTGGTCGGTGCCGAACCAGTGCGACGGCGAACCCGGAGGCAGAAGGCGGTCTGAGAGGACTTGTTGCAGCGGGTCGTGCGGCGCGATCAGCGGCCCGCTTGCCGCGACGATGATCAGCAACGCTAGAATCACAAAGCCGAACACAGACAGCGGATTGCCCGCAAAGCGTCGCCAGCGCCGATAAGCGAGACCGAGCGCGGCCTGTCGACGTGACGCGGGCGTGTCGCTCAGCAGCCAGTCTTTCCACCGCCGGGGACCGGCATTCATCGGCGAGTCCTGCGTTTGCGTCGATTGATCGGATGAGGGAAGCGCCAAATGTATCTCCGGAACATCAGCGGGCGCGCGGATCGAACACGCGATAGAGCGCGTCGGTCAGCAGATTGAGCGCGATGAACGTGACACCGATCACGAGCGTGCTGCCAAGCACGGCGTTCATGTCGGCGTTCAGCAGTGCACCCGTCAGATACGAGCCGATACCGGGCCAGGCGAACACGATTTCGGTCAGCACCGAGCCTTCGAGCAGATAGCTGTATGTGAGCGCGATGACGGTAAGAAGCGGCACGGCGATATTGCCGAAGGCGTGACGCCAGATTACGCGGTGCTCGGGCAAGCCTTTTGCGCGTGCCGTGGTGATGTACTCCTGGCTCAACTGATCAAGCATGAACGAACGCGTCATCCGGCTCAGATAGGCGACCGAGTAGTAGCCGAGGATGGCCGCCGGCAACGCGATATGCGAGAACGCGTTGAAGAACACGTCCCATTCGCCCGCGATCAGGGAGTCGACCAGCAAGCTGCCCGTATGCGTATCGACCATGCCGTCAAATACCGGATCGATGCGTCCTGGGCCGGCCACCCAGTGCAGCTTCGCGTAGAACAGCAGCAGTCCCATCAGCCCAAGCCAGAACACCGGCACCGAACTGCCGACAAGACCGATAAAGCGTGCGACGTGATCGATCCAGCGATTGTGGCGTACGGCTGCGATTACGCCCAGAGGCACGCCGATCAGCACGCCGATCATGGTCGACAGGGTGGCGAGTTCGATCGTTGCCGGGAACACGCGCTGAATATCCTCGATCACAGGATGCGCCGTCAGCAGGGACATGCCGAAGTCGCCATGCAGCACATCGCGCACGTAGATCAGGAACTGCACGGTGAGCGGCCTGTCGAGCCCGAGCTGCAGGCGAGCCGCCGCATACGCCGTCGCCGAGGCACGGTCGCCGAGAATCGCCAGAACCGGGTCGATCGGTATTTTGCGGCCGATCACGAACGTGACCGCCAGCAGGCCGGCGAAGGTGATCACGAGCGTGACGACCCAGCGCGCAAGACGCAAGGTCCAGCGAACACTGGCGCTATTAGCTGAAAGCTTGCGCATGCGCTACTGCTTCTTCAGATCGCGATACGACACGAGGTCGTTGATCGGACCCACGTCCAGACCTGTCACCCCCGGCCGCGCGGCCACCTGTGAGACCTGCTGGAACATGATCACGAAGGGTGAGTTCATGAGCATCTGCTTCTGCATCGTCTGGTACAGCTCGGCGCGCTTGACGGTCGACGACTCGGCGAGCGCCGCAGTGGTTTCCTTCGTCAGATCAGGAATACTCCATGAATTACGCCACGCAAGCATCTTGTAGGCCGACTGGTCGGAGTTGTCCGGATTCCAGGCGAAGCCTTGCGCATTGCTGTGTGGGTCGATGTAGTCTGCCGACCATTCGCCGATATAGATGTCATGCATGCGTGAGCGGTACTTCGCAAGCGTCTGCTTGTTGTCGCCCGGGATGAGCTGAACCTTGATCCCGGCCTGGGCGAGATTGGCCTGAACGGCCTCGGCTATTTCGCCGTACGGGTAGCCGTTACGCACGTCCATTGTTACGGAGAAGCCGTTCGGAAAGCCCGCTTTGGCCAGTAGCGCCTTGGCCTTCGCGACGTTCTGCTGGTAAGGATTGGTGTTCAGCGCGCCGAGAAATCCTTCCGGGAGGAACGTTTCGTGCACCTTGTAGGTGGTCTTCGCGACGTTGCTCTGGATACCGTTATAGTCGATCAGCCACTTCATCGCTTCCTGGACTTCCGGTTTTGCGAGCGCAGGATTCCTGACGTTGAGGCCGAGGTACAAAAGCGTGGCCTGCGGCACGGCGCTCACCTGCGCCTTGCCGGACTTCGTCAGTGCGGCGAGATCGTCCGGGCTCAGATTGCGCGCTACATCGACGTCGCCGTTCTCGAGCAGCAGGCGCTGGCTCGATGCCTCCGGCACGTGACGTAGCACAATGCGCTTCATCGCGAGCGGAAAGCGATAGCCGTCGAAGCGCTGCAGCACGATGCTGTCGTTGGCCGTCCACTTGACGAGTTTGTAGGCGCCGGAGCCCGCCTCGTTCGTGCGCAGCCAGTCGTTGCCGAAGTCATTGCCTTTCTGGTGCGACAGCAGCAACTGCTTGTCCACCACCGATGCAGGCCACGCGCCGAGCACGTTCAGGACGAACGTCGGCGCGTATTTCTGGTCCGTCGTCACACTGACGGTTGTGTCGTCAACCTTCCTTACATTGCCAAGCACGTTGTCCTTGGTGAGGCCAATGCCTTGCAGCACGGCGGCAGCACCTTTGTCGAGCAGGACCGTGCGCTGGATCGACCAGGCGACGTCGTCGGCGGTCAACGGATTGCCCGAGTGGAACTTGAGACCTGGGCGGATCTTGAACGTGAAGGTCAGTCCGTCCGGGCTGACTGCCCATGATTGCGCGACGTCGCCGTTGAACTTCGACGGGTCTTTCAGATCGACCCTCACCAGCCGGTCATAGGTATTCGCCACGTATTCCTCCGGCACCAGTTCGTAGACCTCGCCTGGATCGAGCGTGGTGAATTCGTCGAGGAAAGTCGCCATGACGAACATGTCTTTCGGTGTGGCCGCCATTGCGGGGCCGGCCGCTGTGAACGACAGGATCAAGGTGGAGGCGATCGCTGCCGCCGCCAGTGCATTGCGCAATACCAGTTTCATGGCCGCTCCATAAGGAATTGGATAGAGCGTATCAGGGAATAAAGGTTAGAGAAATCGAATTCCTGGAAGGGCAGGACCTGCATGGAGCGACGCTTGATGTCGGTCCGGTTCGCGAGCGACAAGGTGCCGACATGGGATTAATAGCCAAAAGCTTTGGACAGCCAGGTACCTGCCATGAAAACTATGACAGGTCGTGCTTTGCTCAACTTCAACATTGCCACCGACGTGACGGCGTGACGGCGGTGCAACGAGAAACGAATTGTTCAGGGGCGACCCGATAACATGGCTGCACGATATGGCGCGATGTTACCGGTATATGGCCTTTGCGCCACTGGCCACCGAGGCATGAGACCCGGAAAATCCATTGCAACAATACATGCATAGGAGATTTATATGTCCCCAGTCTCAGCCGTTCCGGCCGCCGATAGTGCTGTAGCGCTCGCTCACTTCGGTACTTCGTTGTCGTTCGAAACCGATTGCGCTGATGTCCATGCGGCGCTTGAGAGCGACGACCCGCTTGCCGTCGACTTCGTTCTGCTCGACGTCCGTAGCCCTGCGCATTTCATGCGTGGCCACGTGCCAGGCGCGTTGAACCTTCTGCATGGCAAGATAGTGGCGTCGAAGCTCGCCCAGTATCCGCTTGAGACGCTTTTCGTCACATACTGCGCGGGCCCTCATTGCAACGGCGCAACGCGTGCTGCAATGAAACTTGCGCAACTCGGCCGCCCGGTCAAGGTGATGATCGGCGGCATTACCGGTTGGGTCGATGAGGGCTTCCAGCTCACTATCGGCAAAGAAGAATGACCGATGCCGAGCGACCGGCTGGCCCGATGCCCTGAAAAAAGGATTGACGGAATAATAGATGACCGGTTACCTTGCTACGCGATAACCCTATGTAGAGTGCGAGCCATGCCAAGACCTCCAAACCCCGACGTCCGCTCGCGACTTCTATCGATCGGTCGTGACGTCGTTCTGGAAAGGGGCTTCAATGGCAGCGGGGTCGCGGACATCACAACCGCGGCCAAGGTTCCGAAGGGTTCGTTCTACAACTACTTCGAGAGCAAGGAGCAATTTGCTGCCGAAATCCTGGAGGAGTATTGGCGGTCCATCGAGGAACGGCACGCTCCCATTCTTTACGACGCTCGCATCAAGCCGCTTGCGCGCATTGCCAGATTCTTTCGTGCCATAACGGAGGATCACGCGCAGGGGGACTTTGCGCTCGGGTGCCTGATTGGCAATCTGTCGCTGGAACTGTCGAATTGCAGTGAGGACACGCGGCAGAGGCTTTCTCGCCTGATGGGCTACTGGGAGGCGTCACTGGCAACGTGTTTGCGTGAGGCTCAGTTGCGCGGCGAACTGCGGAAAGACAAGCAGGTGGCCGAGGTGGCTGCTATCCTGGTCGAAGCCTATGAAGGGGCCGTGATGCGTGGAAAAGTCGAGCAGAACGGGAAGGCGTTCCAGCGTTTTGAAAAAGTTGTGTTGCCTCTATTGCTTGGGTAATTTTTTTGTTGTTATTATAAAGCGACTGGTCGTCTATTAATACATCGCCCGTGCGGTAGGCAGACCTGTGTATGTAACTTAACTTCAGGAGATGCACTATGAGCAGCGAAAGCACAACCCAGCAGGCAGCCCGTGGCCCGTATGCTGACCCAACGGATCCCGCGCTCCCGTCGTCTAGCATGAAGCTCGACAGGTCGAAGTCTGCACTTGTGGTCATAGACCCGCAAAATGACTTCTTGAGCCCTGGCGGCGTAAGCTGGCCTTTCTTTGGAGAGAGCATTGTCGAAAACGACACGGTCGAGCACATCCGAAAACTGTTCGAGACCGCGAAAGAACTGGACCTTGTCGTGGCGGTATCTCCGCACTACTACTATCCAGTTGACCACTATTGGCACTTTGGTGGCCCACTTGAGAAGGTGATGCATAGCATCAACATGTTCGGCCGGAAGGGACCGACTACGCTGGAAGAGTTTGAAGGTTCAGGCGCCGATTTCCTCGATCAATACAAGCCCTACATTCTCGATGGAAAGACCATCATCGCGTCGCCTCATAAAGTTTACGGTCCCGAGACGAACGATCTGGTGTTGCAACTGCGTAAGCAGGGGGTCTCTCAGGTCATTCTCGCCGGGATGGCGGCGAATCTGTGTGTCGAGTCGCATCTGCGCGAGCTGATCGAACAAGGCTTCGAGGTTCTTGTGGTGCGCGATGCCACGGCTGGTCCACGCGTGCCAGAAGGTGACGGGTATCTGGCCGCAATGATCAATTATCGTTTCCTCGCTCACGCACTATGGACAACGGAGGAGACCATCAGGCATCTAAAGGGCTAATCTCCGCGCCTGATATCAATCTCGCTCGAGTGTCCGGCCGCCGGACGGATCTCGCTTTAAGGTCGTCAATTCATGTCAAGGGAGCAGTTATGCAAGCTCAAGTCACTCAGGATGCACGTGCCACGCTGACCGCGCATATCCTGGCCGCCAAGGCCAGCAAGGGGCTAAGTTTTAGCGATCTGGCGAAGGACACGGGACTTGGTGTAGCGTACGTAACAGCCGCCCTGCTGGGACAGCATCCGTTGCCCGAGGGTGCAGCGCAAAAAATTACCAAAGAACTTGCGCTCGATGCCGACGTTGCAGCATTGCTGCAGACGATTCCGGTACGTGGAAGCATTCCAGGAAACGTACCCACTGATCCGACCATATACCGATTTTACGAAATGGTCCAAGTGTATGGAACGACCTTGAAGGCGCTTGTTCACGAGCAATTTGGTGACGGCATAGTCAGTGCGATCAATTTCCGCATTGATGTCAAGAGGGTTGACGATCCAGAGGGTGGTTCCCGTGCCATCATCACGCTGGACGGTAAGTTTCTTCCCTATAAGCCTTTTTGATGTTCTGAGGGGGATGCTGGCGGCATGGAAAACATGGACTGCATCCCCGGCGATCATTCCAGCGGGGAACAACAATGAATCGGCTGTCGGCTATGGAAGCCTTCGTAATTGTGTGCGATTCCGGATCTTTCTCGGGCGCAGCGCGCCAGCTACGAATCGGCCAACCCGCCGTCTCGAAGGCAATAGCGCAACTCGAGGAGTATCTAGGTGTTCGCTTGCTATTGCGTTCAACGCATGGGCTCACGCCGACCGAATCGGGTCAGAGATTTTACGAGCACGCGAAACATGCGATCGATTCTGCTGAAGAGGCGGTACTGGCGGCGAGGGGCGCAGGGGCAGCACTTTCGGGACGTTTGCGTGTGAGCGCTGCGGTTACGTTCGCCCGCCTTCATGTAATGCCACACCTTCCGGCTTTTCTTGACGCGCATCCCTTCCTCGACGTGGACCTCTTTTTAGACGACCGCAATGTTGATCTCATCGAGACGGGTATCGACGTTGCGTTGCGAATGGGCACGCTGGTGGACTCATCTTTGACGGCAAGGCGCATCGGCCAGGGGCGACGCCTTGTTTTAGGGACTCCTGCCTATTTCAACAGGGCTGGCGTACCCACTTCGCCGATGGATCTGGTCAGACATCAGGCCGTCATCTACGATCAGCGAGGCGGCGGGGACACGTGGACCTTCCGGCAAGGCTCTGTTGAGACTTCAATTACGATACGTGGTCGAGTCAGAGCTACCGCGGCTGAAGGAATTCGGGAAGCAGTTCTATCCGATCTCGGTCTCGTCATCTCAACTGAATGGATGTTTGCACGCGAGCTTGAATCTGGTGCGGTCTCGGAGGTGCTTGAAGACTGGTCGTTGCCTTCAATTGACCTTTGGGCGGTATTCCCTACGGGGAGACAGGCGAGCGCGAAGGCCAGGGCCTTCGTTTCTTTTATGGAGTCACGCATGTTCGGAGGAGATGAGGTTGATTGCGCGGCTCTCGCAGATACGTGAATCTGGCTGATCTTCGGCGGCTGCATTTTTCAAGGTATCTGAAAGCGCCCGGGGCGCGCGACCGAGTGGCGGCGCGGTAGATATCAGGGGATGTTCTTTTGCGTTGTTCCCGCTTCTGTCTAGTTCTGCCTGGCACACCTTCTTCTGCGCTCGACACGCGCCCTCACGCTGACCGATGCGGGCTCGCTTCGGAATGGATGTTTTCTCCTGAGCTTGCCGACGGCACAGTTAGGCTGTACTTACCGACTGGGAATTGCCGTCGATAGATCTGTGGGCCGTGTTTCCGGCCGGCCGCCTCGTGAGTGCAAAGGCACGCGCCTTTGTCGCCTTCGTTGAGGAGATTCTGTGCGTCACTGCTGCCAGCAACGCCCACACACCGTCAGAAGCCGAGCCTGCCGATTGACGAGCCGCCGTCGACGTAAAGCGTCTGGCCGGTCATGAACGCGGCGTCCTCGGAGAGCAGGAACGCAATCGTCGCGGCAATCTCATCCGGCTTGCCAAAGCGGCCCATCGGCACGGCGGATAGATACCGCTGCTCACCTTCGCTTCCCACCGGATTGTTCGCGCGGAACAGAGCCGTTTCCGTCGGTCCCGGCGCTACGGCATTGACCGTGATACCCGTGCCTGCCAGTTCCAGCGCCCATGAACGTGCAAAGCTCACCAGTGCGGCTTTCGCTGCTGCATATGCGGTACGCTGCGTCATGCCAAGAATCGTGAGGCTCGATATGTTCACGATCCGTCCCCACCCACTTGCCCGCATCCCGGGGAGCAACGCCTGGACGGTCTGCACGGCGGGATGAAGATTCAACGCCAGGACGGCGTCGAGGTCGTCGAGTTCAATCTCTCCAAGCTGTTGCGGCCTGACCAGTGCAACGTTGTTGACGACGCCATCAAATGCATATCGTCTCGTCAGCTCCTGGAGCACCGTGCCGGTTGCGATGCGATCCGCCAGGTCAACACAGACCAGCTCGCCTGGAAACGCGGTTGCTTCGCGCGCGAGGCCAACCACATGGTGGCCGTCGCGCACTAGCCGTTCGGTCAGTGCGAGGCCAATCCCTTTGGTCGCGCCAGTAACAAGGAAAATACGCCGTGTCATAAAAAATTCCTCTCATGAATCGTTAGGTCGCGCCGAATGGTCCGGCGCGGCACGCGGTAAGGTTCAGACCCGGGCGGTTGCCTTCTCTAGCACCGGGAACAAATCGGACGGGTCGGGCCGGCGAGTGTAGTCCGGGTTGACTTCGGAATACAGCACGACGCCGTCCTGACCGACGACATAACGCGCCGGCATAGGCAAGGTCCAACTGGGGTCGTTGTTGATGGCTGGCAGATCGTTTTTCAGGTTCTTGTACAGATCGACCAGATAATCGGGCAACGCGAAGCGCAAACCGAAATCCGCGCCGGTTTGACCCTTGACGTCGCTCAGCACGGGGAAGCCCAGATCGTTGCTCCGCACCGATTTGCGATTATTGGCCTGGGTTTGCGGCGAGATGGCGACAACGGTTGCTCCGGACGCCTGAAGTTTTTGCAATACCTCGTTGATCGACCGCAATTCAATATTGCAATACGGGCACCACACCCCGCGATAGAAAGTGATCACTAGCGGCCCCTTCGCCAGCAGCGCCGTGGAAGACACATCGTTTCCATCTTCATCTTTCAGGTTGAACATCGGCGCATGCTCGCCGGCCTTTATGGCGCGGCTGGCCTGTCCACTCGCGATAAGTTCGGTGGTGGCGCGCTCCATGACAGAGTGGATCTCTGGAGGTGGTTTAAACGGCAACTTGCCGGCCTTGAAGTCGGCCTGGAAGGTGTCGAGTTTGTCTTGCAGTGACATGGGTACTCTCCGTTGGGAAGAAGGTAGCTAAACATTAATTGCCCACGTCAGCGTCAAGAACGAAGCAGCACTCACACAACGACCGTTGTGAAGCGACACAGGGCTTCGAGTTTCGCATCGGGTAAGGTCGGCGACGAGTGAATGATGAAGCCAAAGACCGCGGCGAAGAAGGTGGCCGCCGTCGATAACACACATTCCTGGCAGGCATAAAGCGACGAACATACCGATAAAGGCGATCGACTGAAGGCACGATCATCGGTTTTGCTTCGGCGAACTCAACCGGTCGATGCGAAAGGTTGCTGGACTCGCTCGACAGGCGTTTCGTGGTTCAGCGTCTTTCGCGGACGCACATTTAATTGTCTTGCCACGACGAGCGTCTTCAGCTCGAGCTGAGCCGTCGTCCAGCCTGATGTCAGCTCCGCCTGAGCAGACGAGGGCGCGTTGGCGCTGCGCGGAGTAAAGTTGATCATCCCGGCCCGTGGTCGTCCGCCCTCGTTCAGGTCATGGTCCAGAGCCTCGCCCAACCTGTTGCCGCAAACGTCTTCGAGACGTTCAGAGGCGACGAGGCAGTGCTCCCCGGCGCTCCAGGGGTGGCCTGGAATAAGCTGCGCTGCGGTTCCGTCCGATGCGAGTGACACACGCGTCTGAACGACCTCTCCGGAAGGGGTCAGGACTCCGATCTCATCCTCGCAAAGGGCGGCATCCATCACCCTGTCGAAATGCACGACGACGGGATCGGGGGCCCCCACTGTTGGGGAGACGATACGCCAGTCGGTCTCCTTGATCTCTTTCAGAATCGGATCGCTTACGCGGAAGGTATGGCGCACTGTCTGCCCGAGCGCCGTGATGAGAAGGCTGTACGCCTGCCCGACGACAAGCGCCGGGTCGTGAGCCGGGTCCGCTCCAAGACCGCGTTTGATCCTTCCTGGCTCCATCAGCACCGTCAGACGGCGCCCATCAAGCGACCAGAGCTCCTGCGACAGGACGAGGAAGGGGTCGCGCACCACCTGCTCCTCCTCGTTCAGCAGCCAGAGTTGGTCACGATCGAAGTGCGCCTCTCCTGGCCTCGGAAAATGTATGTAGAAACGCAGGGTGTTGGCGGGGAGCACCTTGGCTTGAGGAGAGATGCGGATCGGCATCTCAGGGAAAGTTTGGATCCACATCTCTGGCGCCCTCAAAGGTCAAGCCCGCGGTTCACGCCGCCGGCTTCGACGGGAACTGGGCACCCGGGAAATCAAACTCCACCCAGACCTTGTCTAGCCGTGCGGGAAGCGGGCTGGTCATCAAGGTCTCAAGCGTCAGATCGCCGGTATCTGCGTAGCGGGTCAGCGAGACGAAGAAACGGTCGCTGAACAGGTCCGCCCGCAACGACGATCCGACGAATAGCACCTGCTTGCCCACCGGCCCGGCCGGCATGAAGGGGGATTGGTCCAGCATCTTGTCCTGGGTCGGCCGGTTCTCGGGCGTGAAGCCTTCGGCGGAGCGGATTCCGGAGAGCGGGACTATCATGGGGCCGCGGCCGAGATTGGTGATGAACAGTTTGTCCTCGTCCCCGTCACGGTAGGCGACCATGCTGATGGGCTGGCCGTTGCCCATGTCGCCGATCGTCTTGCCCCTCACCTTTGCGCCGTGCTTCAGCTCTGAGACCGGAATGGTGACGAGCGGACTGCAGGCGTAGGCGGCGACGAGCGTGTCCTCGCCATCGATGGTGGCGAACTGCATGGTCCGGATCGGCGCACGCGTTTCGTAGAGCCCGTGAGCGAGGTGGTAGATTTCCAGCTGGGTCTCGCTGGCGGTCCCGGTGAACGGATAGGGGATACGCCGCAGCGTGGAGGAGAACTCCTGGTTCGAAACGCCGGCGACGAACACGTCGCCGTTGTGAAACTTCAGATCCACGATCGTCATGGATCGGAGCGGCGTACGCGCCTTCTCGTCGAAGACCGCCGCCGGCGGGTATGGGAAAGAGCCGGCCCGCGACTTGAAGGTCTTGCCCTCGTCGGGAACATCGGACAGTCGGTGCACCGTCACCTTCGACGATGAGAGGTCGAAGGGGCGGACCTCGCCGGCAAGCGAGACGCTCACGACCGCGGGCTCCAGCCGATCGCCATTGCGCACGCCGACTGACAGGTATGGCTCGCGCGTCACGGGGTGGAGGGCCATCCCGTTCATCACCAGGCTTTTCGCCGTTACGCCCAGCGCTGCGGCAATCTTCTCGTCGATCGACTCGAAGAGGAAGGGATCCAGCGAAGCTGGCGCCTGGCCGCGTTCCGTCTCGAAGGCGAAGACGGCCCCGAGCTTGTTGTCGCCCAAGAAGAGGACCCCGTCGGGGCTGAAGGTCAGAGCTCCCGCCGATTGCGGGGTGACTTGGTCAATCGTGTTCATGATGGTCTCCAATCCTCCGCTTATCGCGGCTCTGTTAGATTGAATTAGAAGTGATCGTGCCTGACGGGGGGCAGGCCGCGACGGTGGTCGTGCCGGGGGAAAGTAAGCCGGATATTGAAGAGTCGACTTGTGTCAGCACTTCGATCGCCCGAGTCGCAACGTTCTTTAGAGCGCAGTATGGCTACCATCGCAGAAAACGCCACTCTTGCTGCTCTTGCCTGCTTCAACTTCAACAGGATATGGACCCTTTTGCGCGACTGTTGGCACTGACATTTGAATCTCCTTTGTTCGAGTCCCGCGATCTGGTAAACTACCTTGACTAGAGAAGGTAAAGTACTTTGACGATATGGTCAAGATCCTTGATGATTTATTTGCACTGGGACGACGTAGACGCTCGTGAATAACTCAAAGGAAGGAAAGGAAGACAGCTTCGCACCGGTCCTGGCTGCCGCCAGTCGCGCCTTGACCGCCACCATGATGGCCAAGGTTGCTAGTTGTGGGTTCAACGGCATGACCCCCGCCTTCGCGAGCCTTATGCCGCTGCTGGATGCGACCGGCGCCCGTCCCACCACCTTGGCGCAGCGAGCCGGAATCACCAAACAGGCAATTAGTCAGCTGGTTCGGGAACTGGAAGCACGCGGCTATGTCGAGCAGGTACCCGACTCAACCGACACACGCGCCAAGATCGTGCGCCTAACGGAGCGCGGGGTTGCCTTACACGCGGCGTGTGCGGAGGTGAAACAGGAACTACAGTCCATTGCTATCGCAAAGCTTGGCAAATCGAGAGTATCGAGATTGCGGCGGGATCTCGTAGAGCTTGCCGCCGCTCTTGAGGAAATGCGCACCCGCTGAAAACGTGAGGTGGGTTCTGGTATCCACGAAATCCCAGATGCGCGACTGCTTCGACATAGTGTCTGCTCACGGTCATCCTTTTTGCCTTGCCGAAAGAGTTGTGTCAGTTCAATCGCTTCGGTACTTCATTGATAAATCGGCGACGACTAGAATCGTATGCGCATTCCCAACGCAGCGGCGACCTGGCTGTGGCTCGCCGAACCGGACAGACCACCAGAGTTAAAGATAGCCGCTTGCGTTGCGTCCCCCGCTGCCTTTTGCCACACGACAATCCCGTACAGGCCTGTGCGTTTCGACAGCGAGTAATTAAGCCCAAGGTTGATCTGCTCCCATTTCGGCCGGTTGCCTACCGCGAACTTGCCAAGACTGTCACCCCCGCCCGCATCCCCGTCGGTGTATACGAGTGCGACGTTAACCTGCCAGTCAGGCGTAAATCGGTAGCCACCGTTTGCCTCATAGTTCGATAACCTAAGCGAAGTTTGGTCTGCATAGGAGAGCTTAACCCAGCTGTAGATCAGTCCGGCCGTGAAAGGCCCTGCTGTATAGTTCGCACCGCTGGCGGCAACCTGCTGCCGGGTCACGGGGCCATAGAAAATATTGCGCAGATTTACATAGTCGCCTGCCACGGCGCCGGACGGGTTGTTGCCGCCGGTATTGCCAGCGGTCGGTTTATCAACCTGGAGATATGACGCTGCAGCAACCAATGGCCCGTTCTGATAGCGTGCACCAAAGGTATAAGCGCGGTCATTCGCGAACCCAGCACCGCCGACACTTGACGCCTGATTGCTGAACGCGTAGGCGCCGCCGACCACCAGGCCCTTGACGTCGGGTGTCGTGTACTTGACAGTGTTGTTCAGGCGGAACGAGTTGTAGAGGTTGTCCGCGTCGCCCACGTGCGCGCCCATGCCTCCCGACCATTGCTTGGAAGACACCAGAGATCCAACGTAGTCTGCGCCAAAATCATAGTCGCGTCCCATCGTCAACTGGCCCATATGTGGATTCTGGAGCCCGACGATGGCTTGTCGCCCAAACAGTCGACCACCCTCGCTGAGCGCACCGCTGTTTATGTTGAATCCGTTTTCGAGCTGAAAAAGGGCTTGAGTACCACCGCCTAGATCTTCGCGACCGGTAAATCCCCACCGAGATTCGCTTGAACTTGCCATTTGAAAAACCTTCCGTGCCGGCACACCCGCGGTCGGTGACGAATGGTTGACGTAGACAATCCCGTCGTCAAGCAAGCCATAGAGCGTTACGCTACTTTGCGCGAGGGCGACATGGCAAAAAAGCGTGCCACACGCGAGAAAAATTGGTCGACGCATTGAGTGGTTGTCTCCGTCATTTAGTGTTTTTCAATAGAGATGCTTCTCTATTTTTGGTGAGGACGCAGATACGCTTTCCTCGCACAACAGGGGAGTGGCGTTAATGTCGTTGTCTATATCCCCACGCCAAAATGCTATGCTCATCGAAAGTTGGCAGGAAGCTGGAATTTCCGCTAACCCTATCGGCTTTGCTTATGACTAGTCAGACGAACCTCGAGCGTGGGCACCCCCGCAAGGGGAAGAAACATGGTTCTCTTGATGTCGCGAAAATTCGAAGTGCCTGGGAACATCTTGCACTGGCGACGAAGAGGTGTCGACGTCATGCAAGACGATCGCCTGCGCACATTGCCAGGGTCCTGGCGCAACAGTG